>Ga0209345_10001954_pt1 | contig 23704 bp, 23 predicted proteins | sample Cruoilmetagenom7_FD_187294 | JGI IMG/M metagenome (GOLD analysis project Ga0209345, IMG submission 187294) | Oil polluted marine microbial communities from Coal Oil Point, Santa Barbara, California, USA - Sample 7 (SPAdes) (version 2) | ecosystem: Environmental > Aquatic > Marine > Oil seeps ...
ATACATGACTACTACATTATAACACAGAACAGCCATAATGGCAATAGCCTACTTAATCATAACTGACTACTCTAAAACGGCGAAAAGGGACGGAAAACAGGCAATTCATATTCATTTTCCAGAATCTTTGTCGAAAATGGGGTGGAACATCCGCTTAAAATCACCCCCACGAAAATCGCCAGGCTTTCGAGGGATAGTTTAGATAACTATTCATAAATAATGACGTACTAGGCTGGGGGCAAGCTTAGTTTCAGCTGCGCGGCAACTCTGGCGAGCATAGCATTTCATTAAGTCAGCTACTGCTACTTTAGGAGCCACGCCTTCATAAAGCACCTGATAAACATGTTCGGTGGCAGGCATGTCCACAGCCATCTTCTGCCCTAGCTGGCGGGCGGCAATAGTAGTAGTAACTCCTTCAGCTATATGGGACGTGGTACTCAGGATATCTTTTAACCGGTGTCCTTTAGCCAATTCTATTCCCAGGTGGTGATTACGGCCCAGCGGGCTAAAGCAGGTAACCACTATATCACCTAGGCAGGCAAGTCCGCTAAAAGTGAGTGGATCAGCTCCCAAGGCTACCCCTAAGGAGGTTATTTCAGCTAGTCCATAAGTGATAAGAGCCGTCTTGGCATTATCTCCATAGCCTAGCCCTTCAGCCATGCCGGTGGCTAAAGCGACAATATTTTTTAGTGCTCCCCCTAACTCTACTCCAATTACATCGGTGGTAGTAAAGGTGGAAAAGCAAGGTGACTCTATTATCTGCCGTGCTCTCTCTGTTACTGCTATATCACTAGCTGCGATCACTGCTGCCGAGTACAAGCCCAAGACAACCTCCTGAGCTATGTTCGGCCCAGAGAGTACGCAGATATTGGATTTAAGGTTTTGGCCGAGCTCTTCAGTGATTAGTTGAGACATGCGTTTACAGGTGCCTACCTCCAGCCCCTTGCTTGCGTTCACCACGATCACCGACTCATTCAGATAATCCCTTATTAGTCTGGCATTGTAGCGTACACTCTGAGCGGGCACGGCTAGAATGACCAGGGCCACACCATCAAATACCTCCTCTATGGAGCTTGCCGCTGCAAGGCAGCGAGGGAAACGAAAACCAGGCAAAAAGGCAGCATTCTCTCTCTCTCTGTTCATTTTCTGCGCCTCTTCCTCTGTTCTCGTCCATAATCTCACTTGCATTCCTTTGCGGGCAAGGGCTATCCCCAAAGCTGTCCCCCAGCTAGCACTACCAATTATGGCCACTTTAGGCATGATCTCACCCCTTTCATCTTAGGGACAAAGAAGGCTCCCTCTCTGCCTTCTGCCCCAGCTTGTGCTCTGTACCAAGCCGAAGCCTTCGTATATTATCACGGTGCTGCCATACAATTAAACAGGCAGCTACTCCAGCATAAATCAAATATTCTATCGGCTCCCTCCCCAAAAGTGCCAAGGGTAACATTGCCAAAAAGGAGCAGGATACTCCTATTATAGATCCCAAGGAGAAATAGCGGGTGAGAGCAGTGACTCCCAGCACTACTCCACCACAGAGTAAAGCAATGGGCCAATATATGGCTAGTAATCCTCCGAGGAAGGTAGTAACCCCGCGCCCTCCCTGGAACTTGATATATATGGACCAATTATGCCCTACTATAGCCGCTAAAGCTGCCGCAACTTCAGCAGCAGGGGTGGAAAGGAAAAAGCTCGCCAAGAGTACCGCAGCAGCGCCCTTGGCTAGGTCACCTATTACGGTAATCAAGCCAGCTTTCTTGCCTCCGGTGCGCAGCACATTGGCTGCTCCTGTCCTACCACTACCATATTCCCTGACATCTATCCCTCCAGTTAGCTTGGTAGCAATCAAACCAAAGGGGATAGCGCCGAGGAGATAGCTTAAGAGAATAACGGCAGCGAATTCAAGCACTGCTTTCCACCACACTGTTTGCTGAACTCAAGACGCAAGGGAGTACCCTCAAACCCAAAGGATTGACGCAGTCTGTTTTCCAAATAGCGCCGGTAGGAAAAATGCACCAGCTTAGCATCATTCACCCCAAAGACAAAGGCCGGCGGGTTAACCCCCACTTGAGTAGCCCGGGAAATCAACAGCCGTTTGCCTCCTTTCATCGGTGGCGGATGAGCAGCTACTGCTTCCTTGACCACACCCTCCAGTAACAACTGAGGAGGAGACCTAAATCTCTCGTGATAGATCACTTTTGCGGCAGGGAGAACCTTTCCCACCCCATACCCTGTTTTAGCTGAGATAAATAGAATAGAGATGTAAGGCATAAATTTAATCTTTTGCTTTATAAACTTTGCCCATTGGGTTGTGTCCTTTATGGAAACCTGGTCCCACTTATTGACTATCAGTATTGCCCCACAGTATGCTTGCTGAACATAGCCTAAGAGATGGATATCCTGAGCAGCGATGCCTTCAGCGGCATCGGTAACCACTAAGGCAACATCAGCCCGGTCAATAGCATTACGGACACGTATCAGGCTGTAAGTTTCAACCCCCTTCTCAATCCTCCCCCGCCGTCTTATCCCGGCAGTATCAATAAGGACTAAACTCTCACCATTGGAGTGAAAGGTGGTATCTATAGCATCGCGGGTTGTGCCTGGGGCTTCATCGACAATGACCCTCTCCTCCCCTAGAAGCCTATTGAGCAACATCGACTTACCTACATTAGGTCGGCCTACAATTGCTACCTTCATCATCGCCTGTGGCGTGGTTGCGGTTGAGGCAAGTGGTAAGTAGCTGATAATCCTATCTAACAGGGCGTCGATGCCCCGGTCATGATAGGCACTGATCGGGACAGGGTCACCCATGCCTAATTGGTAGAACTGAAACACTTCACTTTCAAGCCCGTGACTGTCTATCTTGTTGATAGCCAGCACAATCTTTTTTGACGCCTGACGCAGCATATCGGCTATTTCCGCATCCGGAGGGAGAACCCCATCCCGGCCATCGGTCAAGAAAATGATTACCTTTGCTTCAGCAATGGCTATCTCTATCTGCCGGCAAACCATTTGCCTCAGGGTAGATTGTGGTTTTAGCTCAAGCCCACCGGTATCCACCACAACAAACTCACACCCTTTCCACCAGATATCGGCATAGAGGCGATCACGGGTTATCCCCGGTGATCTCCCCACAATAGCTCGCCGCTCACCGCTAAGGCGGTTAAACAGAGTGGACTTGCCTACATTGGGTCGTCCCACAATGGCTACAATAGGCTTGGTCATCTTGCCCCTATCAACTCTACCAATATTGCCTTCTGAATATGAAGTCTATTCTCAGCTTGGTCGAAGACCGCCGCTTGGGGGTGCTCAATGAGCCCCACTGCTACCTCTTCACCGTGGTGGGCAGGTAAGGGATGCATAAACAAGGCATCGCTTGCTGCTAAGGATAAAAGCTGAGCATCTACCTGGTAGTTGGCAAAGGCGAGGCGACGATTTTCCGCCTCAGCCTCTTGTCCCATGCTCGCCCACACATCGGTGTAGACTACATCAGCTTCTTTAACCGCAAGGTGGGGCTCTGGAGTACAGAAGATACGGGCCTCACTATGAGAGGCAAATTCTCGAGCCTTGAGTAGTATCTTTCGCTGTAGCTGGTAGCCAGAAGGCGAGGCAATGCTAAAATTTACCCCTAGCCGCGCTGCTGTCAGCACTAGGCTACTGGCTACATTGTTACCATCACCGATGAAGGCAAAATTCAACCCCTTAAGCCTCCCCTTTTTCTCGTAGATGGTGAGAAAATCGCCCAGCGCTTGGCAAGGATGCTCCTGATCTGAAAGGGCATTAATTACCGGTACAGTGGCATAGCTAGCTAGAAGTTCCAGCGTCTGGTGAGAGAAAGTTCGGGCGACGATGCCATCCACGTAGCGGCTCAGGGTTCGGGCGACATCAGGAATCTGCTCTCTTCTCCCCAGTCCCACCTCACTAGGAGAAAGGTAAATAGCATGCCCCCCCAGTTGCCACATTGCTATGTCGAAACTCACTCGAGTGCGTAGTGATGGTTTCTCAAAGAGAAGAGCCACAGCTTGACCTTTAAGATATTCTTTTTTATCCCCTTGTTTCATTTTGATGGCACTTTGGATGAGGTGCCAGATCTCTCCAGGAGGGAGGTCGGCTATCGATAGCAGACCCTTCCCAGAGTAGTCGCTGAGGTTACCCCTCTCTGGGGAGGTTAATGACTTGCTAATTGCCAAAACTTCCCCTCCATTTTTATCGCTGGGGCGACCATCATCTTTACCCTATGCATCTCCTTGAGGTTAGCAGCACCACAGATACCCATGGCAGCGCGTAGAGCCCCGATGAGGTTTTGCGTCCCGTCGCTTACTGAGGTAGGCCCGAAGAAAATCTGCTCAAGATGGGCAGCGGTGCCCACCTTAATCCGTGTTCCCCGGGGCAGTGATGGGTGAGGGCTGGACATGCCCCAATGGTAGCCTTTCCCTGGTGCTTCATCAGCTTGGGCAAGGATGGCACCCAACATTACTGCATCGGCGCCAGAAGCAAAAGCCTTACACAAGTCACCTCCAGTACGGATGCCACCATCGGTAATCACTGCCACATACCTACCACTCTCTCGAAAATACTCCTCCCGGGCAGCAGCGCAATCCATAGTAGCAGTCACCTGGGGGACTCCTATACCGAGAACCTCTCTGGTGGTGCAAGTTGCCCCTGGGCCAATACCAACCAGTATGCCGGCAATACCTGCTCGCATCAATTGTAAAGCCGTGTCATAATTTACGCAATTGCCTACAATAATAGGCACCGGGGTTGCTCGGCAAAGCTCTGAAAAGATGAGCCCCCGGGGACTCTTAGAGATATGGCGGGCAGTAGTGACGGTGGATTGGATAATCAGAATATCAATCCCTGCTTCAACAGCAATAGTGCTGAATCGCTTGGTGTTAGCTGGGGTGACTGAAGCAGCGCATATTGCCCCAGCTCGCTTAATTTGTTGGATACGCTCAGCAATAAGGTTTTCTTTGATCGGCTGAGAGTAGACCTTCTGCAAAAGAAGAGTCACTTCGCTTGAAGCAGCCTGAATGATCTCAGTTAGCACCTCATTGGGGTTTTCATACCGTGTTTGAATCCCTTCCAAATTGAGCACCGCTAGCCCACCTAACTTATCAAGCAAGATGGCTAGGGAAGGATCGACCACAGCATCCATTGCCGCGGCCAGAACTGGAAGGGAAAAGGTTAAGTCCCCCAGCTCAAACTCAATATCTACTTGCTCCGGGTTAATAGTAACTTCCCCAGGCACTAAAGCTATCTCATCGAAGCTATAAGCCCGCCGTATCTCTTTAAATCTTGGCACTTCTTTTTTCCCAAAACTTGAGAGCTATTTTGCAAGACTATATCAGGAGAAAGGCAGAAAGTCAAGGCCGCTTTGCAATAAGGCCAGTCTATGATATGATAGAAAACATGAAAAAATCTGGGCAGGGTGGCTTTTATGTTCACTGTAGGTATACTTACTATTAGCGATAAAGGGTCAAGGGGTGAGCGTCAAGATGAAAGCAGCCCGGTGATTAGAGGATGCCTCGCTGGCCTTGAGGCCGGGGTAAGGGAATATGACATCGTTCCCGATGAGAGAGAGATCGTTTCAGGCAAGCTGAAGGAGTGGGCAGATGAGGCAAGATTAGACCTGGTGCTTACCACAGGAGGTAGTGGATTGGGTCCCCGAGATGTTACTCCAGAGGCTACTCTTGAGGTAATAGATAGACTCGCCCCGGGATTTACTGAAGCGATGCGGGTGGAAAGCCTTAAAATAACTCCTTTAGCCATGCTGAGTCGAGCAATAGCTGGTATCCGCAAAAACACCCTGATTATTAATCTACCCGGCAGTCCTCGGGCAGTTAAGGAATGTCTCGAGGTGATATTGCCTACCCTCCCTCATGCTATAGAGGTTCTTCAAGGGAAATCCACTGAGTGTGCCCGCTAGGATGGTCATTTATGCGCATCGACATTTTAACCTTATTCCCTCACATGTTTGTTGGCCCTTTTCAGGAGAGCATCATCAAACGGGCAGTTGAGCGAGGTTTGGTGAACATCTTTATTCATAATATCCGGGACTATGCTCATGACAGACATCATACAGTGGACGACTATCCCTACGGTGGTGGGGTGGGGATGGTGCTGAGACCTGAGCCAATCTTCGAAGCGGTAGAATCGATCCAGCTTGAGCTGGGGCAGGAAAAGGCATTCGTCGTCTCGCTTACCCCGCAAGGCCGGCTTTTTTGCCAAAAGATAGCCCAAGAACTGGCTACCAGATCGAATCTCATCTTTATCTGTGGGCACTATGAGGGAGTAGATGAAAGGGTAGGGGAGCACTTGGCAGATGATGAGCTCAGCGTTGGCGATTATATACTTACCGGTGGAGAGCTAGCTGCCATGGTAGTGGTAGATGCCACAGTGCGGTTACTACCCGGCACCATAGGCTCAAAAGCAATAACCGAGGATTCTCATTCTTGGCATCTTCTGGAGTATCCTCAATATACTCGCCCCCGGGTTTACAGAGGATGGGAGGTTCCTTCCATTCTGCTTTCGGGGAATCATGGCGAGATCGCCAAATGGCGTGGTGAGCAAGCCAGAAAGCGCACCTTGATGCGGCGCCCTGACCTCTTGGCGGGATTGTCTGAGGTGGTGGGTAAGCTTGTATCGGGGAGATAAAATGGAAAGGGGATAAAAATGCAGATTGGGATTGAAGTTGAACCTAATCCTAACGTCCCCCCAATTAATCCTGGGGATACAGTAATAGTCAGTACCAGGATAGGAGAGGGGGGAAGGAAGCATGCCCAGTTGTTTCAAGGGGTAGTAATTCGAGTAAAAAAAGGTGGGGCTGGTGCCAACTTCACGGTAAGACGGGTTACTCATGGTGTGGGAGTGGAATGTACCTTCCCTATTTATTCGCCGCTCGTAGAAAAGGTAGAGGTATTAAAGCCAGGAAGGGCACGTCGGGCGAAGCTGTACTACCTGCGAGGTCTCAGCAGTAAGCAAAGCCGAGCTAAACTGAAGATAAAAGCTAAGACGCCAGAAAAAGGGGGGGAATAAGCAAAGTTTATGAGTTATGCTGAGGTGGCGGTTAACTCACCCATAGCCCAGCGCCAAACCTTCAGTTATACTATACCCCCTGAGATGTTGCTTACTATCGGGCAAGCAGTATGGGTCCCCTTCGGGGCTAAAGTACTTCAGGGCGTCGTTTTGGGGTTAAGCGATTATCCCGCTGTGGAGGAAACCAGAGAAATAGCTGGGGTTATTGATCCCCGCCCTATGCTCTCTCCCATCCAGGTTAAGTTAGCTTATTGGATAAGTGAGCACTATCTTGCCTCTCTCTTCGATGCCGCCGCCCTAATGCTTCCCCCCGGTTTTGAGCGAAGGCTACTCACCTTTTTCTACCCTTCCCCCGATGCTTCGGAAATTGCCCTTGCCTCGCTTACTTTGGAGCAAAGTAAAGCGTTAAATTTTCTCCGCAAGAAGGGGAAAATCGCCCAAAAAGATATAGAAAAGGGATGGGGCAAAAGGCGAGCAAGGCAAATCTTGACTCAACTCTGCCGCAAAGGTCTGGTGGTTGAAGTCCAAGAATTAGAGGGGGTGAAGGTGAGGCCGAAGTCGACTTATGAAGCTAGCCTGGCTATTGATGTTGAACAGGCAAAGCAAGAGGCAAAGCATCTTCTCCCTCGTGCCCCCAAGCAGGCTGCACTACTTAAACTTTTAGCTGATAAACTAGAGCCCATCCCTGTTTCACAAGCCACGCGCTATGCTCAATGCTCGCTTGCTGCCGCTTGGACGCTAGAGAAGAAGGGTTTGATTTCCATCGAGAGGGTTCGGGTGCCACGTGACCCATTGTTAGCTCATACTTTCTCTCCCTCTACCCCGCCTATCCCTACCCCTAGCCAAGAAGAAGCTTTGCGCAGGATTCAAGCCTGCTTCGGACAGAATGGCACCTCAAGCTTTCTCCTTCACGGTATCACCGGTAGTGGTAAGACGGAGGTCTATTTGCGTGCCTTGGAATTCGCTATCGCCTTGGGTAAGCGAGGCATCGCTTTGGTCCCTGAGATTGCCCTTACCCCACAGACTATTTGCTGCTTTGCCTCTCGCTTTCCCCGGCAGGTGGCAGTATTCCACAGCAAACTCTCTCTGGGCGAGCAGTTTGACCAGTGGCAAGGGATAAGGGATGGGGATTTCAAAGTAGTCGTTGGCTCGAGAGGGGCCATCTTTGCCCCTCAGCCTGACCTGGGGCTCATCGTTATTGATGAAGAGCATGAGTGGACATATAAGCAACAGGATCAATCACCTCGCTACCAAGCCCGAGAGGTGGCACTCAAACTCGGGGAGCTTAGTGGAGCAGTGGTGATATTAGGCAGTGCTACCCCTGATGTAGAGAGTTTTTATCGGGCTCAAACTGGAAAACTTGAACTGCTACCACTCCCTCAGCGGGTTACCCAGGAAGGACACCTCCCCGAAATCGAGGTGGTGGATCTGCGCCAGGAGCTTAAGGCAGGGAACAGGAGCATTTTCAGCCGGTCACTAAGTCGAGCGATCGAGAAAACTTTAGCCGCTGGGGAGCAAACAATTCTCTTCCTTAATCGTCGTGGGGCGGCTACTTCCGTTCAGTGTCGGAATTGCGGCTTTGTGATTAAATGTCGGCGATGTGATCTCCCGCTTACCTACCATGCTGTGGGAGAGGAATTAGTATGTCATCAATGTAACTGGAGGAGGAAAGTGCCTATGGTTTGCCCTGAGTGTTCAAGTTTGCAAATCAGATTTCTTGGTGTGGGCACTCAAAAGGTGGAGCAGGAGGTAGCTCGCCTCTTCTCCCAGGCGAGGCTCATGCGTTGGGACCGGGATACTACCTCAGGAAAACATTCTCATGAGGAGATTCTGAGCAAGTTCCTCAATCATGAAGCTGACATTCTCATTGGCACCCAAATGATAGCCAAAGGGCTTGATCTCCCTTTAGTTACTCTGGTAGGAGTAATCTCCGCTGACACCAGCCTTTACCTCCCCGACCTGCGAGCTGGTGAGCGCACCTTCCAGCTCCTCAGCCAGGTGGTGGGGAGAGCAGGACGAGGGCAGTGGCCAGGGAAGGTTATTATCCAGACCTATACCCCGGAGCATTACGCTATTAGTGCGGCAGCAAAGCACGATTATGCCGCTCTCTACCAGCGTGAAATCAATTACCGACGTGAGTATGATAACCCTCCCTTCGGTCGACTGGCTTGCCTCCGTTATGCCCACCCCAATGCTACCCAGTGCCAAAGAGAGGCGGAGAGAGTGCTTCACCAGCTTGAGCAGGAAATAGACCGGCGAGGAATGCCAAACACAGCCTTGATTGGCCCCTCCCCTGTTTTTATCTCCAAGGTACGGGGCAAATTCCGTTGGCAAATCATTGTTCGTGGCGCTGACCCCGCCTGCCTGTTAGCCAAGCTACCTCTCCCCTCAGGCTGGACAGTGGACATCGACCCTATAAGCCTCCTTTAGCTTTACAGGGCTGCCTGTGCCGATTTATAATTTTAAAAATGCAAGTTTTGCCTATTCGACTTGTCCCTGATCCAGTACTACGACGCAAGGCCAAGCGAGTACGGGGTCTTGATGGCCCAACACAGCGGCTTATCGATGAGATGATTGAAACCATGCGCGATGCCTATGGAGTGGGGTTAGCAGCTCCCCAGGTGGGGAAATTGTGGCGGATAATTGTGATCGAGTTACCTGGAGAAGAGGTCAAAACTCTAATTAACCCTGAGGTGGTGAAGAAGGGGGGAGAGCGAGTGGTTAAGGAGGGATGCCTGAGTATTCCTGGATATAGGGGGGAGATTAAGCGTTCAGTTTCAGTCACTGCAAAGGGGTATAATCGGCAGGGGAAAGAGATTCGGCTGAGAGGGAAAGAACTCCTCGCTCAGGCGTTGGAGCATGAAATAGACCACCTGAATGGGGTATTATATATCGACTATCTGGAGAGCCCAGATAAATTATACAAGATTGACTGGGAACAAGCTGGTTTATGATGAAGGTTCCCAACACAGATTTAAACTTATTAGTGCTCGAGGTGAGGGATTTCCTTGCCCAGCAGAGAGTCGATTCCTATCTCATCGGCGGCTATGTGCGTGATGCTCTTCTGGGGCGAGCTACTAAGGATATCGACATTGCTGTTCAGGCAAGTGCCCTAGAGGTGGCTCAGCAGGTGGCCAGCTTTTTGGGTGGCAGGTATGTGTTGCTGGATGAACGAAATAAAGTGGCTCGAGTAGTTATGCTTGAGGGTGACTCGCCTTATGCCTGCCGATGCTATCTCGATTTCTCCACCCTGCGGGGTGATATCACCCAAGACCTAGCCCAGCGTGACTTCACTATAGATGCTATGGCAGTGCGGCTTGATGAGGTGGCAGAGGACTGGTCCAAACTGGAGCTTATTGACCCCTTTGGGGGGCAAAGCGACCTGAGGAAGGGACTGATCAGGCAAATAAGTAGCGGGGTGTTCTATGATGATCCAGCTCGCCTGCTTCGGGCAGTTCGATTAGCTGCAGAGTATAGCTTGGCTATTGAGGAGAAAACCGAAGCTTCGATTTGCTCCTCAGCCCACCTTATCACCACAGTGGCTGGGGAAAGAATAAGGGAGGAATTGCGCCGCCTGCTCTCGGTTCCCAGTGCAGCTTACTTCCTGCGCTATCTTGATCAATTGAGTTTGCTGGAGAAGATATTCCCTGAGTTAGCCCAGACGAAGGGGGTGAGGCAACCTAAAGAGCATTTCTGGGATGTTTTCGATCACTCCATGGAAACAGTGGTTGCTTTAGAGCGCTTGCTCGACTTTGAGAAGTCAACAGATGAAATACTGAATTCGGCCCCTTATCTTAAAACCCTTGCCCCCCATTTTGAGGAAGAGATTGGCGGAATGAAGAGAAGTAGTTTAGCCAAGTTGGCTGCCCTCCTCCATGATATTGCCAAGCCAAAGACAAAGAGTATTGGTGAGGACGGTAGAACTCACTTCTTTGGCCATGCTAAGGAAGGAGCGATTATAGCTGGGGATATTTTGACCCGATTAAGGTTTAGCGGCCGGGAGATAAAGATAGTGCAAAAGATGATAGAGTATCATCTTCGTCCCGGACAGATGAGTAATGAAGGATTACCCACTCGGCGGGCCATTTATCGCTACTTCCGTGATGCTGGTGAGGTAGCCATCGACACCTTGCTCTTGGGCCTTGCTGACCACCTCGCCACCCGGGGCCCCAACCTGGACCTTGATGCTTGGGAAGAGCATACCAAACTGGTAGGATATATATTATCCCGGAAAGAGGAGAGCATCATAGCACCGCCCAAGCTAATTGACGGGCATGATTTAATCAATCTCTTCGGTATGAAGCCAGGAAGGCAAATTGGTGAGCTTTTGGAACTGGTGCGTGAAGCACAAGGGGCAAGGGAAATCAATACCAGAGAAGAAGCCTTAGCCTGGGTGGAAATGATTATTGAAAATGAATCAAAGACGCAGGCCAACTAAGAGAAGAGGCATATCCCGAGAGAATATCTGGCTACTATTGGTGATAGTAGCTCTGTTTGCCTTCGCCTCGTGGGTGGTTTATCCGCTTGGTGATGCCAGGCTGGGGCAAAACTTGCGCCTGGGTTTAGATCTTAAAGGAGGAACTCAACTGGTCTATAAGGCTGACCTTTCCAGGGTCAAAGGGAGCGAAGCGGACGCCATGAGTGGCGCTCTGGGCATTATTGAGCGGCGGGTCAATGCCTATGGGGTCAGCGAACCCACCATCCAACAGCAGGGGGATGACCGTATCTTGGTGCAGCTACCCGGGGTTAAGAACATCGATGAGGCTATCAAGCTTATAGGCCAGACAGCACTGCTTGATTTTCGCTGGGTAGAACTAGACGAACAAGGTAATCCGGTGTTTGCTGATAGCGAAAAAAAGGAGCCCAAGTGGGTTCCTGCCACTGGAGTCATCAATGGAGAAACAAAGCAGCTCACCGGAAAATATCTAGTAAGTGCTGAAGCTTACATTCCCGAGAATGAACCTACCTTTGATGTTCTGTTTGAATGGAATGATGAAGGGGCAAAGCTCTTTGAGCAAATCACCACACATCTCTATGAGGAGAGAAAAACGACTACCCCCTTCGCTCACTGGGAGAAAAGTTTGGGCATCTTCCTTGATAATAAAGAAATTTCCTCACCCGAGGTTCAAGCGGTGATTGGTGTAAAGGGTCGTATCACCGGCATAAAGACTTGGGATGAGGCGAAAAATTTGGCCATCCAGCTTAATTTCGGTGCCCTGCCGGTCCCCCTTTTCGTGCTGCAGCAGCAGGATGTCGATCCTACTCTTGGTGCCGACTCAATCAAAAAGAGCATCTTAGCTGGGGCAATTGGGCTGGGACTGATTTTGTTATTCATGATGCTGTACTACCGCCTGCTTGGAGTATTAGCCTGTCTCTCCCTAGTTATCTACGGTACTTTGGTGCTAGCCACATTCAAGCTGCTACCGGCATTTACTTTAACTCTAGCTGGAATGGCTGGGTTCATCATCTCCTTAGGCATGGCAGTAGATGCCAATGTGCTTATCTTTGAGCGGATGAAGGAGGAATTAGCCGGTGGGCGAACCTTGGGGGCAGCAGTGGAAGCCGGCTTCAATCGTGCCTGGACAGCTATCCGAGATAGCAATATCACTACCTTTATTGTCTGTGCTATCCTTTATTGGTTCGGGAGTAGGTTTGCCGCCAGCCAAGTGATGGGCTTTGCTCTCACCTTATTCATCGGGGTGGGAATAAGCATGTTCACTGCCATCATTATTACCCGAACTTTCTTGCGTCTCTTTTCGGGTACCCAGATGGCCAAGAAGTTATGGCTATTTAAGGCGGGATGAAAATGCTCAATTTAGTAAGTAGAAGATATTGGTATTTTCTAGCTTCAACTTTGGTTATTATCCCCGGTATTATCTTCATGGCTCTCTTCGGGTTTAACCTGGGGATTGATTTCAAGAGCGGCACAACCATGACCTTGGTATTCAGCCAGCCTACCAGCCAAGCTGAGCTACGCCAGTTCTTAGCCAGCGAGGAGCACAAAGAAACTATTATTCAAGGTACTCATAAACCAGGCTTTGTGGTCAAAACCCAGGGTTCGCCAGATGAGCAAGCTATTAGGCAAGTCTTAGAAGATGAATTTAGTGCCCAGGGTGTATTTCTTTCCACCACAAAGATGAGCGAGGGCACCGTCCTGACCATTATCTTTGCCCATCCGGTGGAGCAGGCCAAGTTGCTTGAGGTGCTTGAACCACAGGGTGTTGGGTTGACCCAGATCGAGCCTACTGAAAAAGAAGCCTTTTTAATTCGAAGTCGAACTATAGGGCAAGACCCAATAAAGGATGAGCAAGGTAACATAGTTGCCCCTTCAGAGAAGGAGCGATTAACTGAGGCGGTGAACAAGAGATTTGGCCCCTTCGGCCTATTTGATTTTGCTTCCGTTTCCCCTATTATTGCCACCGAGATTGGGCGCAATGCAGCTATCGCTGTAGCTGCCGCCGCGGTGGGCATCCTGCTTTACCTTGCTTGGGCTTTCCGCAACATGCCTCAACCCTTCCGTTATGGCACCTGCGCCATTATAGCTTTGGTGCATGATGCACTGGTGGTACTGGGAATTTTCGCCATTTTAGGGAAACTAGCCAATGTGGAGATTGACGCTCTGTTTGTTACTGGCATCTTAGCTGTCATCGGCTATAGTGTCAACGACACTGTGGTTGCTTTCGACCGTATTCGGGAGAATATAAGTAAGGGTGTAAGCCCTGATTTCGAGACTACGGTTAACTTTAGCATTGTCCAGACCTTAGGGCGCTCACTCAATACCAGCCTGACCACCATTTTCGCTGTGCTGGCTATTTTCCTCCTTGGCGGAGTCACCATCCGAGATTTTTCCCTGGTGCTGCTTATTGGTATCATCAGCGGCACTTATAGCTCCATATTCATTGCTAGCCAGCTACTAATAGTGTGGGAAAAGAGGGAGTGGAAAAGATTTCTCCCCTGTATACCTTCGCCACACAGAGCTGGAGGATAAAAAGAGGCTTATCCCAAGTGGTGCACCCTCTTCACCTCCCCAAGAAGTGCCTTTATGTCTGGTGCCCTTCCCCCATGGGCGGACTTGCCCAAAGGGTCATCAATCTCGGTGCTGCCCAAAAGCACCTCCAGGGTGGCCTTTATTGAATTGGCCAGAGCTTCGGTGTTATAACCTCCCTCCAGAGTGAAGACAATTCTCCCTGAGCATAATTCCCCGGCTAACCTCGCTAAAATAGTGGTTATTTGGGCAAAGCCGGCAACACTCAGTTGCATTAAGGAAATTTGGTCTGCCCAATGAGGATCATAACCTGCTGAAACTAGAACGAGCTGTGGCCGAAAACGCTGCGCTAGGGGAGCAAGAATCTCCTCAAAGACTGTTAAGTACTGCTCATCGCCACACCAAGCAGGCAGTGGCACATTGACTGTAGTGCCCTCACCTTCTTTCACCCCGCTCTCTTCGACGGCTCCCGTGCCGGGGTAAAAGGGGTACTGGTGAGTGGAGAAATAAAGAACCTGAGGATCAGCGTAGAAAGTCTCTTGGGTTCCATTCCCATGATGCACATCAAAGTCGGCGATAAGGATACGATCAAGCTTCAAGGTGTTTAAGGCATATTTGGCACCGATGGCAATGTTGTTAAATAGGCAGAATCCCATGGCGCGGCGATAAGTGGCATGGTGCCCCGGTGGCCTCACCAAAGCGAAGGCACTATTCAACCCCCCATTCACTACTGCCTCCACGGCCTCGATGACACCACCGGCAGCATAGAGTGCCACCTCATAGGAAGCCGGCGACATTACAGTATCGGGATCAAGCCATCCCCCTCCCCGCTCGGCGGTATCCTTGATCCGAGAAATGTGCTGGGGGGAATGCACCAACAGTAGTTCCGCATCTTTAGCTGGCTTGGCGGGGAGAGCTATTAACTTCTGGGTTAAGTCAACTTCGTCAAGAAGCCGGTGAACCTCCACCAGCCTTACGGCGCTTTCCACATGCCGGCCAGTATCATGCTTTAGATAGATAGGGTCATAGACTAATCCCACTTTCATATTTCTCTCCTTACCTACCTAGATAGCCGCTGAAAAACGGGGTTTTCAGGAGACCCCAGCTTTGCTCCTCTAACCCTTGGGGCACTACCTAGGGCGAAATTTAGCAACCCTCAGCTACTCCATCGGCAGGGGTGGGGGGGGTCCTACTTGCTGCTATTATATCTTCTGTGAAAACGCTATTCAAACTTCTTTGAATTCATCCACAAAAAAGATGACTATAGAACTACGAGAACTACTACGGCAAAAGACCTCACACTGAACAGGTGGGTAAGAGATAGAGTTTTGTTATTAGCCAGTTTATAGCTTATAATTAGCTTGACAATTCTCATCACGAGAGAGGGATTTGGACCAAGATTTTGGCAAGATAGTTATAATTTAAGACCACCCAGTTCGGGGGGAAAGTTGCGATCTCATATTGGTGAACTTCTCCGTAGCGTCTTTTTGATCTTGATCATCCTGGTGGTATTGCAGCTCACCGTACAAAGCTTCAGGGTGGAAGGGACAAGCATGAAGCCCAGCTTTCATGATGGACAATTCCTGCTGGTGAACAAAGCGGTTTATTTTTTCCACCCTCCACAGCGAGGTGAAGTAGTGGTATTTTCCCGGGAATCTGGAGAATACTACATCAAGCGGGTAATTGGCTTGCCTGAAGAGGTAGTAGAGATAGAGGGAGGTAAACTATATATAGACAGCCAATTGATGGAGGAGCCTGGCTATATCCCCCCCTCTGGCCATCACTATGGGCCGAAGGAAATCACTCCAGATCATTACTTCGTCTTGGGAGATAACCGCAATCATAGTGGTGATTCCCGAATTTGGGGGGCCATTCCACGGCAGAATGTAGTTGGCAGGGTATGGCTTTGCTATTGGCCGCCTGGTGAATGGGGATTGTCTCCTGGCTATTCGGTAGCAAATGAGTGAAAATATGTCGGCGGAAGCAGAGAGGATTTTTCACCAGGTGGGAGCTATTTTGGAGGGGCATTTCCTGCTCTCCTCGGGGTTGCACTCGCCTGTTTATTGGGAGAAATTTCACCTGTTGCAATATCCCCAGTATACTGAGCAGCTCTGCCGCATGATTGCCCAGCATTTCCAACATCAGGGGATTCAACTTGTCACTGGACCTACTATGGGGGGCATCATCCTTGCTTATGAAGTAGCCAGACAGCTTGGAGTGCGCAGTAGCTTTGCTGAAGGCGAAGGTGAACACCGAGTATTCAAGCGGTTCACCATCACTCCCGGGGAGCGCAGCTTAGTGGTCGATGATATTTTGACCACTGGGGACTCCATTCGCCAGGTGATGGCTGAAGTGTACCGCCACGGTGGTGGGGTAATGGGGGTGGGGGTATTAGTTGATCGCTCTGGGGGCAAGGTTGATTTTGGCGTTCCTCTATTTAGCTGCTGTCAATCGTCTAGTCCCACCTATTCTCCGCAGGATTGCCCGCTATGTAGGGCCAAAGTCCCTCTCTCCACACCGGGAAGTAATGCCCATCTTTAGCTCTGCACTACACCTCTACCTCATTGGTAGTTAACCGCAAAATCCGTTATACTTCTCCCTCCCGGTGGGAGGGAGAAAATTCACCCTCAGCCAACCTCTTCCTTTTAGAAGGTCACCTCATAGCTATCGAGCTTATTCGCCGCACGGCGGCGGAAGAAGCGCATGATCACCACAGCGTATATCAAGACCAAAATAGAGGCGATCATGGTAACAACAGTGCTATCCAAAGAGATTTGAACCCCAATAACGATGAAGCAGGGGAGGCACAGTCCCATGGAGATGAAGGATACCAGCATGAGATTTGGTGAGAAAGCTATGTCGGGGGCGGCGGGGGACATAACATTTGAGTATACCCCAGTGCTCACCGCGATAAGGGCAGTAGCCAGCACAAGGATTAAGTAAAATATGGTGCCAAGACCAAAGTGCCACGATAGCGCCAGACAAATAATAGTGGCATAAGCAACCCCTACTATAGCAGTGGACCTCATAATGGCATCAACAGTTTGCTCCGACTTCAGCGGCAGGCTCTTTTGAATCCATAACATGCCTCTCTCTCGGACAAAGCGGTCGCGCACTATGCCAGATATGCCCAACAACGTGAAGATGATAACTGAATAGAGAACAAAATCGAAGAAGGAGACCTCACCCATCTGCCCCATCACCGACGATGGCAAAACATTGTATAGTAGCGGGATGAGGAAAATAAACCAATATCTTAGCGGAGCCAATATGGCTCTGGTTCTCCACAGGAAGGTGAGTTCCTTTTCCAGCAGGACACGGCGACAGCTCTTGCCCAAAGGAGCCAACCGCCAGGTGGGCCCCCGCCTTGCTGCAGTGGGGCTCCGTGTCGTGCCAGTAGTAGTCTTTACTACTTCGTAGTAGTAGAGATTGGACAACACCAATGAGAGAAAGAGCAGTGGCAGGTACCACCCAAAAAACCCGCCAAAACTGACCAGCCCCCCATGAGCAAGCTCCCCGAAGCCAGCAGTAGTGAAGGTGTACACGGTAAGCTCAGCAGCAAAGCTGGTGGGAAGAGCATAGATAAAGGATTGTAACCCCGAAGTTGCTCCAATTGATTCGGCGAACGAGGGTATCAGCACTAAAACGAAGGCAATCACCCCAATCCCAATGAAGGCATAGAAAAGGGTTTTCAGCCACTTAACTGTCCGCTGCGATACAACACTCAACAGCATGGTGGCGCAGGCACCAACTACATTTAGCAGGCTTAGCAGCACCAGCAGCACCACTACTAAAGGCACCAGTCGCCAGGCAGGCAAACCTCGAGAGGCAAGCAAAAAATAGGCGCAGCCCAAAACAATGGGCAGTACAAACATCGCTGTTGAGACCAGGCTGACTATCTGAAGAGAGATAAAATACTGACGGGGTTTAACCGGCGCAGTGAAGATGTAGTCCCGGTCAGCAGGAGATGCACCTATCCCCGCTCCACGAAGGCCACCAAATAGGGTCAAGATAAGGAAAAAAAATAACATCACTGAAACCCGGTTCACCACGTCTTGTTTTTGGAATTCACCGGCGTGTACCTTATCGGGCCAGGTGAGGAAGACAAAGTCACTCATGAGAAACAACATCCCCCCCATGAAGAGGAGCATTACGATCATCATGATCGCCATGGTTCTCGTTCTAGTCATCCCGTGCAAAGTGGCCAGCAATCTGTATCTGGCTACAATCCAAGCATTTGCCATCTCGCCTAAATCACCTCAATAAATTTAACAGAAAGTCAGCTATAGGAGGGGTTAATTTAAGACTCCTTTGCTACCCCAGCCTCCTCGGTAAGCTTGAGGAACACATCTTCCAACGATGTCCCTGCTGCTAACGCCGAGAATTCCCTGAGTTCTTCCATTGATCCGGCCGCTAATAGCTTGCCCCCATTGAGTATCCCCACCCGAGTGCAGTGTTTCTCAGCTACATCTAAGATATGAGTAGACAGGACAACCGCGGCACCATCTTGAACTCGCTCGTGGAGCATATCCTTGAAATCCTTCTGGCTCTTGGGGTCAAGTCCCATAAACGGCTCATCAACTAGCAAAACGGGGGGGGTGTTGATCAGGGCAGCCATTATGGCCACCTTTTGTCTCATGCCTCGAGAGAAGGCACCGATATAGTCCTGCAGTCGCCTAGTCAGGTCGAACAGCTCAGCCTGCTCCCCAATGCGCTGCCTCAGCAGATCATCGGGAACCATCTTTATCTTGCCCATAAATTCCAAAAACTCCTGAGCGGTGAGGTACTCATACAGGCTTGGCTCCTCGGGCAGATAGCCGATCAATCTCTTGCACTGTTCGGAGTCTATCTCCATATTCCATCCGCCGATGTTGATGCTGCCTTCTGAAGGACGAAGCAAGCCGATGAGCATGCGCAGTGTAGTTGTCTTCCCCGCCCCATTGGGGCCCAAGAGCCCAAAGATCTCCCCAGGGTAAATCTCCAAACAGAGGTTGTTCACTGCTGCCTTGTCGCCAAATCTCCTGGTGAGATCAATTGTTTCCACTAAGGCATCCATAACCTGACCCCCCGTTATTCATGTCTTAACGCTTCCAGAGGATTAAGCCTTGAGGCTCGCCTTGCCGGGTAGATGCCGGCAACCAAAGCCACCAGAGTGGCGAAGGCAATGCTAGCCAGGATTAGCCACCAGGGCATAGGGAAGGTTATCATACTGGCCTCCACCCCCTGCCCCTGCAGGTACATCCTGAGAGCAAAGCCAGCCAACAAAGTAGCCAGCCAGCCAATAAGTAGCCCGCCAACCCCACCCATCAAGCCAATGAAGCCAGCCTCGCCAAGGAATATCTTGCTGATATCCCGATTGCTGGCGCCAATGGCCTTCATGATGCCAATCTCTCTAGTTCTCTCCGAGATGGCCATAACCATGGTGTTGATTATCCCCAGGGCAGCCACCAAAAGAGCTATGGCTCCAATGCCACCCAAAACTGCCCCCAGGATAATGGACATCTGTTGCACGCTGCCCAAAATCCCCTTCAGCGATAAGGCCGCCAGGTGCATCTCATCAGTCAATTCTTGAGTGACCGCATCAACCTCATCCAGAGAGGATGCAGTGACCATAAGCCCCTGATACCCCTCTCTCTCGATGAAATTGGGTCTATCCTGCTGCCACTCAATCAGTTCAACTACCTGGTCTAACGGCATATAGATGGTATAAAAATCAGCCGGGGTTCCCTTCTCTTCAGCAATAGCTACCACCCGGTAGCTTAAGTTTCTAACCTCCTCCTCACCCTCAAGGTTCCACCTGGTGATGGCGAGGCTGACCTCCTTCCCCAGCAGGGGGATTTCTGAGGCAGATGAAGAATCATCATCTGTTTCAGCCAGCTTATCGGAGAGCTTATAGCCTGCCACCAGCCAGTCACCATCACTATGGGGTAGTTCGCCCTGGCTAAGTTTGAGCAATGAGGGATTTTGGGTATCTATGCTGGAGATAATCACCGGTGTCGAGCAGCCGGCCACAGTTATTTCTGCCAGCGGATAACCCCCGACGGGCAATTGAACCATTGGGGATACCGACTGGACCCCGCCGATATTCTTGATCTGGGCAATTACTTTTTCATCCAGTCTCTTTTTGTGAGGTGGAGCAAAGGGATCCTCGGGGGGCTCAATGGGCATCACAGTAATCTGGTTGGCCGAGCCCAGTGAAGACAGCGCTTGGGTAGAACTCTGCCTCAGCCCAACCACGAAGGAGAGCATGACTACTACACAAAAAGCCCCCACCACTATTCCCAAAGCGGTGAGGATAGCTCTGAGCTTTGCCTTGGAGAGATTACCCACTACTGTGGTTACCAGATCAGAAAATTTCATCGCCTAACCTTCCACCTAACTTTGTATAAGGAACCCCTCCCGCCAGGGGCTTATCATTACCCACAAATAAAATCTCTCTTTAGGAAAGGGGAAATCCCCCCTTCCCCCCTTTAGAAAAGGGGGATTTAGGGGGATTACAAATTCTCATATATCCTCAGTATTTAGGATTTGCCTGTATCCTTTCTTATAGGCGAGTATCCGTGTCGTCACATAGAGCAAAATTCCTTAAATCTGTGCTAGTCCACCAGCCGCCCATCTCTAATATGTAACACCCGATCGGCCTGTTCAGCTACTTCGGCGTCATGGGTTACTACGATAGAGGTTTGCCGATAACGCTTATTCATGGTGCGTAGCAGTTCCATAATCTCTTTACCACTCTGGGTATCCAGATTACCAGTAGGCTCATCAGCGAGCATCAAAGAGGGCTGGTTAATCAAGGCTCGAGCGATAGCTACCCGCTGCTGCTCCCCACCGGAGAGCTCAGTAGGCCGGTGATCCAGCCGCTCGCCCAACCCCACCGTCTCCAGCACATCTCGAGAGCGCTGGAGGCGCTCTTTTTTGTCTACTCCGGCAAAAAGTAGCGCCAGCTCCACATTCCCCAAAGCGGTGAGGGTAGGGATAAGGTTATAAGACTGGAAGATAAAGCCCACCTCTTTTTGCCGATAATGGGCAAGTTCATCCTCATTAAGAGTGACAATATCTACCCCATCAACCAAAATCCTACCGCGGTTAAATCGATCTAGTCCACCGATAAGGTTAAGCAGAGTGGATTTGCCCGAGCCGGAGGGACCCATGACACAGGCAAACTCTCCGGCCACTAAGGAGAAGCTAACTCCTCTAAGGGCAGGGACAAGAATCTTGCCCAATTTGAAGCTCTTGACCAGGTCACTCACCTCAACTGCTGCCATTCAGCCTACTCCATGACGATTACTTATAGGTGATAGTCTACCCTATAAACTATCATCCTGTCAATCAACCTCCAGCAAGCAACACACTCCTGGCTCTCACATCTCAAAACAAGGGAACTAAAAAGAGGCCTTCTGGCCCCTTTTTAGTTCCCTTTAGTCTTGATACGCCTTGACCATACTAGGGACAAGGCGGACAAGGCGGCGGTGGACAAGGCGGACAAACTGGACCCGGAGCAGGCAATATCCCGCCTACCAACCCACCTAAGCTGCCCATCACGCCCTTGAGCATGGGCATGATCATCATTATGATAGGCATGCATCCGCCGACCCCTGCACAAAGCCAGTTAAGTGAAGCAGTCAACATCGCAATTACCTTGGATATGGTGAGTATTATCATCCTCTATTCACCCCCTTTCCTCCAGTTTACTGCAACCCTGGGGTGTGGGGGCAGACATTCTAGAACCTCCGCCCCCGAGATATCCCCAAAACAAGATATTCAGGATGCAACCTCGACTAGAAGCTAACTAGGCCAGCAAAGCCCTGATGGAAGAAGCTCAAGATATGGAGCTGACTGAGGCCAGCGGGAGTTACTATAGCCCCCACTAGTCCACCCAGAAGGCCAACGACCAGTGCACCAACCGCAGCTACTGGGAAAGCAGTCAAAAGCCATCCCAGTCCAAAACTAAACGGCCACAGGATAATCGGGCCAGCGAATCCAAATGCTATTCCCACTGCGATGGCTGGCGCTGCGAGGGCCCCTAGTATGCCACCTAGAGGTAAGCCGAGAACTCCAAGTAGGACTCCGTTGAATAACGAGAGTACCAATCCTGACAACATAGTTCACACCTCCTTTCTTTTTTACATTCCTTCGCCCCTAAGGGTTGCCTGGTTGGTAGTATAGCACTTGGGGGTTAAGATTGGGGTTAATAAGGTTAAGGAAATGGTTAAGAAAGGTTAAGAAATGGTTAAGAGAGGGAATTGTGAGGAATTCGGCAACCAACTATAGATCCCCCCAAAGCTTTACTATTAGAGCCTGGATACCCCCAAATTTATGGTCTCCCCCCATGATTTCGTATAAAGTCCCTCTCCCTTGATGGGAGAGGGTCAGAACTTCCTTTGTCAAGCTCCCGGTGCGCATTTGATGATCTTTAAGAGAGTTATCGGGTTAGGTAATCGCTCGTATCTTAACCGACCCCCGTTCTAATCGAGCTTGATAGAAGCACTGCCCTTCTTGAAGCATTTTCCACACGATCGCTGCCCATCGATTGGCTAGGGCGCGGTACGCTCGAGATGCCTTATGTCCCAATTTCATCTGTCTTTTGAAGTAGTCCTTGGCCCAGGTGCACCTCTTTACGCTTTCCCGCGCCAGATTCTGAAAGGCATCCCTAAGATGCTTGTTGCACTGCCAGCGGAAGTAAACCACAGTGCTCTTGCCACTCCTCCTGGTTACTGGAGCTGTGCCAGCATTGCTCTGCAAATCTCTGCAGGTAGGATACCGAGAGCCATTGCTTCCTAATTCCCCATTCAATCTGGCAGCGGTTATCTCACCCGTGGGAAGGCTAGAGAATATCTCATGAGCAGGGTTCTGCTTGAACACTGAGGCTATGTTCTTCTCCAGCATTTCAATCTGCGCTAATAGCGAGCGTAGTACTGGAATGAAGCTAGCTTCTACCATCTGATATGCCTCTGCTAACTCCGGGCAAGCCCTCAAGGCTGGCTCTTGGAGAGACTCATATATTGAGGGCACCTTGTGGGGATGAGTGTACTGCTGCTCCCGGAAAAAGTCCTTCAACTCATCGGTGACATGGACATCATGATGATCATCAGCCCAATCGATTCCTACATAGATGCGCTCCATAGAAATTTACCTCCATTATTGCTATAATTTGAGAGGGCTACGGAATAAGGTTTACCTATAGCGGTGCTCGAAGCACGTCTTCCTTTTGACCATTTACTTCGAAAATAGATTCCCCATGTGTCATTGCGACCCTGAGCGAAGCGAAGGGGAAGCAATCTCACTCTCATTACCCCGAGATTGCTTCGGGGCCTTGCCCCTCGCAACGACAACCTATTTTCATGATTCGCTGGTGGGCACCCGCCCATGATGGTTTACTTCCCAGCCATAATAACGCTGGCCATGATGACGGGAGAGAATACGAGCTGCTGCTGCCCCAATCTTCTCCGGCGCTTTCAATTTGCCTTCCGCCACGCGCCTCTCCAGCCTCTCCAGCGCCACCCGGGTGCGCTCCATAGACTGCTCACGCATCCTTTGCTCGTATGCTAACCGCTCCTCGGAGTGAGCCACAAATACCCGCACCCCAGGCTCATCTCCTGCTACCTCTTGCACCAGCGTCTTATGTCCCTCCCCTTTGTCCCCGACCTTCGCTGGGCATTCCTCCCAGGAGCCTGTTGCTCTGTT
>Ga0209345_10001955_pt1 | contig 23699 bp, 21 predicted proteins | sample Cruoilmetagenom7_FD_187294 | JGI IMG/M metagenome (GOLD analysis project Ga0209345, IMG submission 187294) | Oil polluted marine microbial communities from Coal Oil Point, Santa Barbara, California, USA - Sample 7 (SPAdes) (version 2) | ecosystem: Environmental > Aquatic > Marine > Oil seeps ...
TGCCCTCGGGCAGGATGCCGATCAGGTCGCCTGCGTTGAACCGGGCAAAGCCCGCCCCGGTCAGCCTGTGCCACAGCGATGCACGCGGCAGGGCAAAGCGCAGGATTGCGGTCGGGGCCTGCACCTCTGCGCCATAGTCACGCCGCGACACCAAGGTCAGCGTCTCGGCTGTGGGCCGGATCGGATGGTAGACGAGATCAAGGTCGATCCCCAAGGCCTGCCCAAGGGTCCGCCCCCAGCGTGCAAAATCCTGCGGCGATTGGCGATCTATGGTGTCGAGGGGCAGCAATGCCCGCCAGCCTTGTGCCTCGGCTGTCGCCGCGATGGTCTCGGCAAAGGCGCAATAGGCCGGAAAGCTACGGTCGCCAAAGCCAAGCACGGCGAGCGGTGCAAGGGTTTCGCCGTCGAGAGCCTTGAGCCGGTCGAGAAAACCTTTGGCCGAGGCCGGTGCGTCCCCGTTGCCATAGGTTGCTGCCAGCACGATGATCCGCGCGGCGTGGGCGTAGCTGCCCGGTGCAAACGCCGACATGGGCGCTGTGTGGACCTTTTGTCCAGCTTGCGTGAGCGCCGCGTGCAGCGTTGCGGCAAAGCCCCATGTGCTGCCGCCTTCGCTGCCGACAAGCAGGATCGTATCGGCCTGGGCTGCGCGCTGATTGCCACGGATGCGGGGGCGGCCGCGCCGACCTGCAAGCCATATCAGCACACCGGTTCCCCCTATCACGGGCACGCCGAGCACCATGAGCCCGAGCGCCAGCCCGAGGGCTGCCGCGCCCTGACCGGTATGGAGCATGTAGATCGTCTCCGACACCCGCTCCAACCCGTTCAGATCGGCCCAGGTCAGAAGCGCGCCAGTGCCCTGATCAATGTGTCCGGTGCCCCGGTCAGTCGTGAGGGTGAAGACGTCTGACGCGTCACCGGGATAGGGAAAGCTGAGGTCGCGCAGATCTGTGACAGAGGTGCTGACCAGCGTCGGCATGTCAAAAAGGTCCACATTGGTTTGGCCACTCACATCCGCCGGAAAGGCCGGTGTGCTGTCTGCCTCGGGCAAGAGACCAAAGGTTGAGGCCGTCATCCACAAGCCAGTGATGGACGACAGCAAGAGGCCCGCCACTGCGATGCGCGCAATCTCGACATGCAGCCGATGCGAAAGCGGCCCGCGCAGCGGCGCGAACCAGCGACGCCAGCCCCCGGTGCGCCGCGCAACCAGCGCCGCGCCCGTGAGCGACACAAAGACCATAGCCGCCGCCCCAGCCGCCATTGCAATGCGACCGCCATCCCCCAGAAACAGCGATCTGTGCAGGTTGGTGAGCCAGTGTTCCACTGGATTAGGGTCGGCAGAGGCGACGCCCAGTCCTGTTGCGGGATCAATCACGGCGGCACCGGGCGCACCCTGATCGAACCAGTAGGCGGTGATCTGACCAGAGGGTGCACGGCGGATCTGTTCGACCCCCGGATAGGCGATCTGAATGCGGGTGGCGAGCGTGGCCATGTTCAGGCCCGCCTCGACCTGTTGCGCGGTAAGTCGGTCAGCGGCGGGAAAGACCGACAAGGCCGCGCCGCTCAGGCTGAGCACTGTGACAAGGGCCAGGGCCAAGAGACCCGGCCAACGATGGACTGCGCGGATCATGGCCCTGTGTCCTTACATGTCGTAGGTGAAACGAGCGACGTAACGGCGGCCTTTCGTGGGCGTGCCCGCCCCTTGGGTCGTCAGCGGCACAGCGACTTCGTTGGGGCTATCGCGCATGTCCTCGACGGCGGCGTCGATATGGAGCGTGTAGCCCGCATCAAAGAGCGCATCGGCAAGGTCGAGCGTGATCTCAAGCGTCCGGCCCGCGCCGACGCTGGCCCCCGTGATGCCGTTGATCTGGGCAGCGTTGCCAGCCGTGGCATGACGCCAGTCGGACAGGTGTTTGTAATATTTGGATTTTCGACCGGCCATCCACAGGCTGCCGGCATAGGTGCCAGAGGCGTCAGTGACGTAGAGCACGAGATATGCGCCGTCGCCGCCATATCTGTTGAGGGTGGTGGTCAGTGTCACCGGACGGGCCATGGCCAGGCCGGGAAGCGTCAGGGCCGTAGTCAGCGCGAGCGTTGCAAGAACTGATTTCATTGCGTGGATCCTTCGAATTCATAGATAAAGATTGAACGCGGGCGCAGCGGGTTCCGCAGCGCCGGAGCGATGTTTAGTTCACCTTGACTTGCGGCGGGGCGCCGGTGCCGAAGAGACCGTTCTGCGGTGGCGCGACCGTTCCGGCGGGAGCAGGATTGCGCGCCCCACCGCGATCCTCGTCCTCGTCCTCGTTTTCATCACGGTCGTCGTCATCACGGTCGTCTTCGTCGTCGTCATCGCTAACGCGCAGGAGCGGCAGCGCTTGCGACCCCTCGTCAAAAAGCGCGGCGAGCGGCCAGAGGCCGTCGCCGTCAGAGGCGCGCAGCGCACTCCAAGCCGGGACGCCAATGGCGGCCGTGAGTGCGGTCGAGGCGACAAGAAGGGTGCGTAGTTTCTTCATGGCAGGGTTTCCTTTTCGTCTGCTGAGCCCAAACTCGCGCGCAGACCTGAGGACACCCTGACAGCGCAGCGATTTCCGCTTCAGCTTGACGTCAGGTTTGTGAGAGGGGCGCGCTTTCAGCCGCCGAACGTCGATCCGTGATCAAGGAATTCTTCCATGAACAGGCCGACAAATTCGCCCCGCGTGCGCACACCGGCGGCCCGAAACACCGCGCTCATATGCGCCTTGACGGTGCCTTCGGCACATTTGCGCAAGCTTGCGATGTCCTTGATGCGCAAGCCACGCAGACACAAAAGGGCGACATCGCGCTGCGCCGGTGTCAGATCCCATGTCTGGAAATGCGTGGTCAGGATGCCGTCGAAATCTTCACGCAGTGATCTGAGGTTGCGTTCCAGCCCATCGCGTTGCGACACAAGATCAAGATGCGATCGGCGCGCCATGGCGACGCCGAGCAAAAGCAGACCCATGATTGTCAGTTCCGTGATCAGGTGAACCATCCCGCTTGGCGAGATATTGCGCCAATAGCGCGGGTCCGGAAACTCGTCGATAAGATCAAACAGAAACACGAAGGCACAGACCAACTGAATGACCGCCAGCCAAAACGTCAGCCTTTCCGAGCGTAATGACGCCGTGCGGTTGGAGGCCCGGCGCGGTTTCGCATCATGGCTGTTCTCACCTGTCATCCTATGTCACCGCTCAACTAAACCCTAGGTAGAAAAACGCCGGAAATCTTCTAAACCAAAGTCTAACATGGTCCCGCAACCATAGGAATGCGCGGCTTTGTCTCTTGTCAGGAACACCAGAGAGACCTGACCATAGCGACCAGAGGCTGTGCCGTGCGTCTCGTTATAGCGCCACGATAACACCCACAGCCCTCGCTAATCTTTGGGAGGGGATTTGATGATTTCAGGGGATTGATGCTCAAAAGTGCTGCCTTTGGGGCGCTTGCCGCACTCATGATCAGTGCGCAGACCGTGGCCGCAGACGTTTCAGCTGAGCCGCAAGAACACGGGGCGAACCAGCAGGAGTTCGTGCATGGCGCGCCACAGTTGCCGTCACTCGAATGGACGCTGGCCGCCGGTGGCCGGATCTATGACAATTGGTGGGAAGCGCTGGATCGTCCAGCGCCCGAGGCAATCAACCCGGCCTATCCCGTCAGCGCGGAACAGAAAGGAACTGGAACGTGGCGATGCAAGGAATGTCACGGTTGGGATTATCTGGGCGCTGAAGGCATCTATAGGCAAGGCAGTCATTTCACCGGCATCAAGGGGGTCATGGGCATGCGCGGCAGACCTGCGGAATCCCTGATGGCAACCCTGCGCGATGGCAACCATCCCTACACGCGCGAGATGATCACGGATGAGGAAATGCTGCGCGTCGCAACCTTTATCAGCGAGGGACTGACCGATATGCGCGCGTTCGTCGACTATGAGACGCGGACGGTCATTCCCGGGGCCGGAGATTTCACGCGTGGGCGTGCCATCTTTCAGACCACCTGCGCCGCCTGCCACGGCTTTGACGGGCGCGCCATGGATTGGGGCGAGGGGGAGGCACATAATTTCGTGGGAACCGAGGCCACCGAATTGCCCGACGAGGTTTACAACAAGATTTCGAACGCGCATCCGGGGGCTGCGATGATCAACATGCGCGCGTTTTCAGTCCAGGACCGTATCAGCCTGCTGACCTATATCGCCACGTTGCCGGTCGATATCGACAAATGAACCAGAGCGGCGGGCCGGCAAGGGCAGGCCGCCGCTCTGCCCTTTTGGGATCAGCCGATGTCGCCGGGCGCAGGGCTGCGTTTGTCCCCTGTGATCATGGCGCGCGCGAGGTTTTCGTGATGCCGGATCGAGGCAAGGACAACGCCGCCGATGTGCAGCGCCACCAAGAGCAGCATCAGATTGGCCAGAACCTCGTGCATTTCTTCGAGCATGTCCTCGCCGCCGTTGCCGTATGCGTTGTCCCCATCGGCAAAGGCGGGGGCCACGATCTGCGGCACCTCTGGCAGCATCGCCATGCGATCCGGCTCTTCGAGAAGCCAGCCGCTGAACGCTGTGCCCGACAGCGTGACGAGCAGCGCCACGATCATCGCCGCGCCCGCGGGGTTGTGACCCAGATAGCGCCGCTCTTTGCCGCGCAGCATGTCACCCAGATAGGCCAGTGTCGCGCCCGGGCCCTTTATGAAACCGGCAAAGCGTGCGGAGCGACTGCCGATGAGCCCCCAGACGAGACGAAACGCGACAAGCGCCGCGATCCCATAGCCTGCGATCTCATGGACGGTCGACAGCTCCTCGGCGCTGAGCCATGCAATCGCAAAGGTGGCCACAAGGGTCCAATGAAAGACCCGCACCAGCGGGTCCCAGACCCGGACTGTCGGACCCTTGGTCGTATGGGATGCGAGATCAGTCATTTTTGCGATCCTTGCCGCTGCGGTGCAAGCGACCGTCGTCGTCATCCTCATATTCGAACTCGATCACCGCAAGCGTGGCGGGATGAACCGTCACTTCGATCTGGCGACCGTCGGGGTCGCGCCCGTCAATTTCGTAACAGCCGTCGTCGATCTTGATCCGGCGCACGGTCCAGCCGTTTTCGGCGGCGAGGCGGGCCACGGCATCGCGCGGTTGCCAGTCGGCCATGGGCACAAAGCAATCGTCGCTGGCCAGCGCCGTCCCGGCGGGAATAAGCGCGAGAAAGCTGAGAATTGTCAATGTCATCTTCATGGGCCAAACTCCTCGTTGCGGCCATCTTGAAACAGGTCATGCGCGACGAAACTGACGTGAACCTGAAGCAGCAGACCCTTGGGCGTCAGTATCATGTAAGCCAGACGGGCGAGTGAGGGGCACAGGCACGGATATTAGGGGCGAAGATGCGCATTCTGCTGATTGAGGATGATACGGTTCTGGGGGCCGCCGTGCGCGACCAGATCGCCAGCGACGGGCAGACAGTCGATTGGGTCACCCGGCTGGATGCGGCGGGCGCGGCGGTGCGCGGCGCGGCGTTTGACTTGATCCTGTTGGATCTGATGTTGCCGGATGGTCGCGGCATCGGATTTTTGAAAGCGCTGCGCGCGCGTGGTGAGGTGACGCCGGTCATTATCCTGACCGCCCTCGATCAGGTGTCGGACCGGATCGAGGGGCTGAACGCGGGGGCTGACGACTATCTGGTCAAGCCGTTTGATCTTGCCGAGTTGTCGGCGCGGATTGGCTCTGTTGCGCGGCGGTACAGCGGCAATCCCAATCCGATCGTGACGCATGGCCCGCTGGATATTGATCTGGCCGCCCGTAGCGTTCATCGCGGCGGAAAACCTATCCAACTGACGGCACGCGAATGGGCGCTGTTCGAAGCATTTCTGGCCCGCCCCGGTCAGCTTTTGTCCAAGGCGCAATTGGAGGACAAGCTCTATGCCTATGACGCAGAGGTGGAGAGCAATACCATCGAGGTCCATGTCAGCCGCCTGCGCAAGAAGCTGGGCGCGGGTATCGTCGAGACCGAACGCGGCCTAGGCTACCGACTGGGCAAGGCATGAGGCGGCTGCGCAGCCTCGAGACTCGGCTGGCGCTGTCGCTGGGCCTATTGCTGACGCTGCTCTGGAGCGCGGCGGCCTCGGTCACAGCGGTGATCCTGCGCAGCGAAATGGACGCGATCTTTGACTCGGCCCTGCAAGAGACCGCGCAGCGCCTTTTGCCGTTGGCGGTGGTTGATATTGTCGGGCGCGAAGATGACGGGGTCACACAGCGCCTTGGGGCGATCCGCGTCCATGATGAATTCTTTACCTATATCGTGCGCGATGCCGAGGGGCGCATCCTGTTGCAATCTCATGCTGCGGACGCCGCCGTGTTTCCGGTCTGGGACGGATCCGGGTTTCGCGAGACCGCGACCCATAGACTCTATAGCGAAGACGCGGTTCAGGGCACTGTGCGGATCACCGTCGCGGAACCTCTGAAGTATCGTGCCTCTGTGGCGCGTGACATCCAGATGGGCCTTGGGTTGCCATTGCTGATCGTGGTTCCGGTTGCATTGCTGGCCATCATTGTTGCGGTCCGGGCGAGCCTCACGTCGTTGCGCCGGTTCCGGGAACGTCTCGAAGCTCGGAGTGCCAGAGACATGTCGCCTGTTCCGGCGCAGGATATGCCATTAGAAATCAGCCCTATAGCAGCCACCCTTAATGTGTTGCTCGAACGTCTGAATGCCGCCTTTGAGGCCGAGCGCAGCTTTGCAGCCAATGCCGCGCATGAGTTGAGAACGCCGCTTGCCGGGGCGATCGCGCAGGCGCAGCGACTGCGGTCGGAAACCTCGGACCCGCAGGCAAAGCGTCGTGCCGCAGAGATCGAGGCGACGCTCAAACGCCTGACGCGCCTGTCTGAACGGCTCTTGCAATTGGCGCGCGCCGAAGGTGGGCGGCTGCGGTTGGAGCGATCCGCAGACCTGCGTCCTGTTGCGCGCATCGTGGTTGAGGATCTGGCGCGACCTCTCGCTCCGGGCCGTCTCGTGCTGAGCCTGCCGGATGCGCCACTCCTGTCGGACCTTGATCCGGACGCCTTTGCGATCCTGTGCCGAAATCTCGTGGAGAATGCGCTGCGTCACGGCTCCGGGGATGCGCCGGTTGCCGTGAGCTTGACACAAGAGGGGCGGTTGATCGTTGCCAATGACGGCCCTGTGGTGCCTGCGGAAACGCTGGGTCGCCTGACCGCGCGGTTCGAGCGCGCGGGGGCCGGGCAGGATGGCAGCGGCCTTGGGCTTGCGATTGTCGCGGCGATTGCGGATCGTATCGGGGGGGGGCTTGTCCTCAAATCACCCCGTTCGGAGGGCGCATCGGGGTTTGAGGCCTCTGTGAGCCTGCCGATGGACTGAACCCTGTCGGGTTTGCGTCACAAGGCCATGACACGGTCGCTCCAACGCAACGCGATACGGTGGTCATCTGCAAAGCGGAGGGCCTCATCGCCCCGCGCGAAGCCCTGCAATGCCCTGCGTCAAGAGATTGATTTTATTGGCGGAAGCTCAGGCCCCCCTAGTTATAAGTCAATAGTTTGCATGTATATGCAGTAAGATGTTGAATATAAATTACTAAAGACGAAAAAATGCCAAAAGAGATTAGCAATCTTGTGCAATTCTAAGCCTTCAATTACACTTTTTTTGTGGGGTGCTTTGAGGGATTGAAAAAATGCCGAAGATTGCAAGGGAATTGACTGCGCTGGACGTGAAGCGTCTGACCCATCCGGGTGGCAAACGTAATGTTCTTTTTCCGGTCGGTGGCGTTCCCGGTCTGCATTTGCAGGTTTCCCCGAATGAAGGCCGTTCTTGGGTGTTGCGTGTGATGGTCGGAAAGAAACGCCGGGATATTGGATTGGGCGGTTTTCCGGGCGTCACGCTATCACAAGCCCGCGATAAGGCGCGTGAAGCGCGCGACAAGATCGAACGCGGTCTTGACCCTGTAGAGGAACGCAAAGCCGCTAAGGCTGCGCTGGTGGTGGCCCAGCGCCGTGGTCTGACCTTTGCCGATGCCGTGGACAAAGCGCTGTCCGCTAAGCTCGACGCCTTCAAGAATGCCAAACATCGCCAACAATGGGAAAACACGCTGGCCGCCTATGCGACGCCTGAGTTGGGCAGAATGTTGGTGCAGGATATAACAACCCAAGACATTTTGCGCGTTCTCAAGCCGCTATGGATGGAAAAGACCGCAACCGCGTCACGCCTACGCGGGCGGATCGAGGCCGTTTTGAGTTGGGCGACGGTTGCAGGGCATAGGACAGGCGACAACCCGGCGCGCTGGGCTGGAAATTTGAAAGAGCTTTTGCCGCCCCCGTCCAAGGTTGCGAACGAAGGCAATCACCCCGCCTTGGCGCTAGAGGATGCGCCGCGTTGGTTTGCGGCATTGCAGGCGCGCGAGGGGTTTGGGGCGCGGGCGCTGGAATTGGCCACCCTGACCGCTACCCGGTCGCAAGAGGTGAGGGGCGCGCTTTGGGACGAAATCGACTTGAAAGCGGCGCTTTGGATCATTCCCGGCGCGCGCATGAAGATGGGCAAGGAGCACCGGGTTCCCTTGTCTGCCTGTGCGGTTGAGATGCTTAAGGCGCTTCCCCGCCTCAAGGATAACCCGTTGGTGTTTCCGGCGGCACGCGGCGGGCAACTGTCCGATATGACGCTATCGGCCACAATGAAGCGAATGCACGAGGCAGAGGTTGCCCAAGGCGGAACTGGGTTCCTTGACCGCACGTCTAAGCGCCCAGCGGTGCCGCATGGTCTGCGCTCGACGTTCCGGGATTGGGTGGGGGAAAAAACCGCTTATCCCGGTGATATGGCTGAGGTGGCTTTAGCCCATAAAATCAGCAATGCGGTTGAGGCCAGCTACAGACGGGGCGACATGATCGAGAAACGGCGGCGCATGATGGGCGATTGGGCGGATTTCATGGCGGGCAAGGCCAAGGGCGGTAAGGTTGTGAGGATTGGTTGATGTGGTGCTCTGTAGGGTATTCAACGTTCACAGAAATTCAGAAGGCATTACGCCGTGTCGTTAAATCCGAGGCGGGATTCAGTAAAGTATTAGAAACAATGAATACAGGAGGGGCTTACTACGAACTTGGCCTGCCGTTCACGCCTGCAAGAACATTAAGTTACGCACATGCTCAAAAGACCGTGCTTCACGAATGCATTGAAGAGTTTTTCCAAAACTGCGCTAGCCTGTCCGTTTTTTCCCCATCAGGAACTTGTCTGCGGATAGATGCAGGGATTGCCGCCCATCGAGAAATTCCAGGTCTTGGATGGGAATATTCTTTTATTGATAAACAGTTAGGAATTGTTTCTGGAGATAACTTTGAAAAATGCTTCTCAATTGCAGAGAAGCATTTGGCGTTGATGCGATTGAGCATTGAAGAAATCGACGCGTGCGAAGCTGCGTATTCCCATTATTGCGAGCTTTGCAAAATCGAAGATGATTTTCAAATGTGGAACGCCTTTAAGATATTTGATGGTTGGTCAATCGGTTGCGCCGAAGAAGAGCTAGACTTTAATGAGTGTGATTTCGTTGCGCTCGATCTTGTGTCTGGACATGAGGACGTGAACGAAAGACCGCCGAACCTAAAGGAGGCAATAATCGAAGCTTTTGACAGTCATTTGATCAGGAGCAAGCATAAACTCTGGAAAGAGCGTTTCAAAGACGAAACGCGTGAAGCATTTCGAGCGGCATGGGCAGAGGCCGCACAAGAACGGCCTGAATTGTCAAAAAGAGGGCCTAAGTAGTTGATTCAATTCAAGCAGTTTGGGCCAAATATTTTAGGCCGCATTCTACTTTTCGGCCAAAATCGGTTTGTATGATGATGCAACCCATAGCGAAACTATGGAGGCACATATGTCTGAGATTTACCTTTCTGACCGCCAACTTGGCGCTCGATATTCGGTCCATTTTCTGACCCCCCGGCGCTGGGTCAATGAAGACCCGACTTTCCCCAAACCCGTGAAACTGTCGCCCGGTTGTGCGCGCTGGCGGTTGTCCGAGATCGAGGCTTGGGAAGCCGCGAAAGCCGAAGCCAAGCTCAAGCTTTGACGCGGGCGCGAAACAATCAAGGACAGGTTTGCACATGGCAAAGCGCCCAAACCCGCGCGCGATCAAGGCGGCGCGCACCTACACAATTGAGGAAGCTGCCCTAGCGCTTGGCGTGTCCATCGGCACGATCCGCAGTTGGGTGAAATCCGGCTTGCCCCTGATGAATTCGCGGCGGCCCTTCCTGATTTTGGGGGATGCCCTTCGCACCTTTCTAGAAGACCGCACGAAGGGGGCGAAGACGCGTTTGCAACCCGATCAACTCTATTGCTTTACCTGCAAGGTGGCGCGCAAGCCGTGGGGGCTGGCGGTCGATTGCATCCCTCAGACACCCAAAACCGCCCGTCTGTTGGGGTTGTGCGAGGTCTGTGGAGGCACCTGCAACCGTATGATCAGCCGGTCCAAGATCGACCAATTCAGTCAAATTTTCAGTGTCGCCATCAAAGAGGGGCGATGCGCCTAAAGGATACCACGAAACCCCTCTAAAACCGTCACTTCGGAAAGGACGCACAATGGCCCGGAAATTCAACGAAGAAAACGAGCGGGTAAAGCGCCGCTACCTGCAATTCCTGCGTGAAGCCAAACGCAGCGACATGGCCACGGTGGACAAGGCCGCCGATGCCATCCTGCGCTTTGAACGCAGCACCAAATACAAGCCCTTCAAGCGGTTTCATATCGAGCAGGCCGTTAACTTCAAGCGGGAACTGTCGCATGAGAAAAACGCCCGCACCGGCGCGCCGCTTTCCAAGGCGACGGTCGATAGCACTCTGCGCATGGTCAAGGCGTTCATTCTTTGGCTGGCGGGGCAACCGGGCTACAAATCGCGCATTGCCTATGCCGATGCCGAATACTTCAACCTGAACGCCAAGGACGCCCGTATTGCCCACACGGCCCGCGATGCGTTCTATCCGTCACCCGAACAATGCCGCCACGCCTTTGCCCAGATGCCCAGCGCCACGCCCCTAGAGCGCCGCGACAAAGCGCTTTTTGCCTTTCTGATTCTGACCGGCGCACGCGACGGGGCAGTTGCGTCCATGCGCCTTAAGCACGTTGATCTGGTGGAATGCTGCGTCTATCAGGATGCCCGCGACGTGAAGACCAAGTTTGCCAAGACCTTCACCACATGGTTCTTTCCGGTCGATGATGCCTACCTGCACGCCTTTCGCGATTGGGTGACATATTTGCGCCAAGAGGAACTATTCGGCCCAAATGATGCGCTCTTTCCCAAGCCAAAGATGGGGCTGAAAGATGGGGCATTCGCGGCGCTGGGTCTGTCGCGCGAAACCTATAGCAACGCTGGCAAGTTGCGCGCGGTGATCAAGGACGCCTTCACCAACTCAGGCTTGCCCGCCTTCGGCCCCCATAGTTTTCGCAAGACGCTTGGCGTCTTGGCCAATGAGCATTGCAAGACGCCTGAGCAATTCAAGGCATGGTCCCTAAACCTTGGGCATGAGAGCATCGCCACCACACTGAGCGCCTATTGCCCCGTTTCGCCTTCACGACAGGGCGAATTGATCCGGGGCATGGCGTAGCAAAAACAAGCTCTATCCATCGTTCAAGGTAAACTGACCAAACAGAACGATCACCGCCTGTATAAGTAAATCCCAACCTTGTTGTGGTTCCTTGACGAGTAGCTCTGCAATTTGTTGGTTTCGCACGCTTTCCTAACTAGAGCCTTCTATGCCAAAACAACGGCATGATGACAGAACGTGACAGAATCGACGAAACGTCGCCCGACATGAAGGCCGAACTTCTTGCCCGCTTGCGCGCTTTGGTTCCCGAAGCGTTCAGCGACGGGAAACTTGACCTTGAACGCTTGGGCGAACTTGCGGGCGACGCGGTTGCGACCGGGCCGGAACGGTACGGGCTGACATGGCCGGGGAAACGGGATGCAATCGCGATGCTGCAAGCGCCGTCGCGGGCGACGCTGGTTCCTGAACCGGGGCAATCGGTGAACTTCGACGATGCGCAGCATGTGTTCATCGAAGGCGAAAATCTTGAGGTTTTGAAGCTTCTATACAAGTCGTACTTTGGTCGCGTGAAGTTGATCTACATCGACCCGCCGTACAACACCGGCAACGACTTCATCTATCACGACGACTTTTCCGACCCGCTCGCCGCCTACCTGACCCAAACCGGGCAGATGACCGAGGACGGCGACATGATCACAAGCGCACCTGAAAAGGCCGGGCGGTTTCATTCGAACTGGTTGTCGATGATGTACCCGCGCCTTTCAATGGCACGCCAAATGCTTCGCGAAGACGGCTTCATTGTTGTTAGTATCGACGATGCAGAACAACCAAACTTACGCCGCCTGATGGATGAAGTTTTTGGAGACGAAAATTTTATCGCGTCGCTTGTCTATGACAGGAACCGAAAAAACGATGCGAAGTTGTTTTCGGTTGGTCACGAGTACATGATAGTCTACGCGCGGAATGCTGCATTCCTGAAGGAACTTGCTACTGAGCTTAGAGCACCAAAGGAAGGTGTGGAAGATGTTCGCGCTGAATTCGACCGGCTGCGCGTGGAGCACAAAGATGACTGGCCCAAAGTTCGCGAAGGCATCCTAGCTTTCTACAAGACTTTCACAAAAGATGATCCCCGACTTCCATTGACGAGATACAGAAAAGTTGATGCCGACGGCCCTTATCGAAGCGATGGCAACCCAAGTTGGCCCGGTAGCGGCGGTCCAACCTACGATGTTCCACACAATGTTACCGGAAAGCCTGTAAAACCGCCAAGCAGGGGATGGGTTTGGCCAACTTACAAGCGAATGAAAATCGAAATTGACCGAGGCATGATTATCTTCGGGCCCGATGAAACAACGACGCCGGGCGTGAGAATGAACTTGTTTGAAAAAGACAAGCAAGTGATGAAAAGTGTTATTTTTAGTTATGCGCAAACTGCGTCTCAACAGTTTGATTCTATTTTTGATGGCAATAAGGTCTTTGAGAATCCCAAAAGCTATAGCGACCTTGAGCGTCTAATTTCATATTTTTCTGAGCCCGGCGATGTCGTCATGGATTTTTTTGCCGGAAGCAACACGTCGTTCCATGGACTTCTTCGCGCCGATGGCGACGCCGCACTATCGCGAAAGATGATTTCGGTTCAACTGCCCGAACCAATTAAGACTGGTTCAGTTGCGGCGGAAAATGCTCTTGCTATGGGCTTTAAAACCATCGCTGATATTTCTAGAGAGAGGGCACGACGGGCAATACAAATTGAGAAAGAGGAGGGAACGACATTAGGTTTCCGCGCCTTTCGTTTGACCACAACCAACATTCGCCGTTGGGCCGGAACCAAGGACATGACGCCCGAAGGCTACATCGCACAGATGGAAGCCTTTGCCGACACGCTGTTGCCCGGATGGAAGCCCGAAGACGTGATTTGGGAAGTCGCCTTGCGTGAAGGTTTCCCGCTTACATCGAAGATTACCCCGGCGGGCAACTCTGCCCCGAAAGGGTCTTGGCGTGTGACCGACCCGGAAACCGACCGCGCCTTTACCATCTGCTTGGCCGAACACATCGACCTTGAACAAGCCAAGCGTCTTGGCCTGACCAAGCCTGACCTGTTCGTGTGCCGCGATACGGCGCTTGACGATACCGTTGCCGCCAACCTTGCGCTGCAATGCACCTTAAAGGTGCTGTAAATGACGGAATTCCGGTTCGACGGGGCGCAACAGTTCCAACTTGATGCCATCGCGGCGGTAACGGGCCTTCTGGACGGGCAAGGGCACATTGGCGCTACGCTGGTGCCAGCGGCGGGTACGACGGTTGTTCCGAACGCCTTGGACCTGTCCGACGATCAGGTGTTGGAAAATCTTGTTCAGGTGCAGACCAACGCAGGCATCAAGCCCGATGCCGCCCTTGGCATGATCGAACAGACCGTCGATTTGTACGACGGCAAGGGGCAGGTGCGGTTCCCGAACTTTTCGGTCGAAATGGAAACTGGCACGGGCAAAACCTACGTCTATCTGCGCACGATCCTTGCGCTTGCCGGGCGCTATGGCCTGACCAAGTTCATCATCGTAGTGCCGTCTGTTGCGGTGCGTGAAGGCGTGTTGAAGACGATCCGGCAGACCAAGAAGCACTTTGCGACGCTGCCCGGCCTGCCGCCGTTTCATTCGTCGGTCTATGCCGCCCAACCGGGGCAGGTGCGCAGCTTTGCCGCGTCCAACGCCGTTGAAATCATGGTGATGACAATCGACGCCTTTTCGCGGGAACAGAACGTTATTCGCAAGGGGCAGGAAGGCAACGCGCCGGTTATCCATCTGTTGCAGGCGGTGCGGCCTGTACTGATCCTAGACGAACCGCAGAACATGGAAAGCGAAGGCCGGGTTGCCGCCTTGGCTGCGCTGAACCCGCTGTTCGCCTTGCGCTATTCGGCGACGCACAAGAACGCCTACAGCCTTGTGTACCGCCTGTCGCCCTATGACGCCTACCGGCAGGGCTTGGTCAAGCAGATTGAGGTTGGCGCAGCGATTGAGGAAGAAAACGCGAACCTGCCCTATATCAGGTTGGAAAACATCGAAATCGTTGCGAAGAAACCCGTCGCGGAAGTGACGGTTGATGTTCAGGCGAAGTCGGGCAAGGTCACGCGCAAGACGATGAAGCTGAAACAGGGCTTCAAACTCTGGGAAAAGACCAATCGGGCCGACTACGAAGGGCTTGAGGTTGCCGAAATCAACTATCAGTCGAAGTTCATCCGGTTCACGAACAACGTTGAAATCGCGATGGGCGCAGAAACCGGAACCCAAAAAGAAGCCATCCTAGAAGCACAAATCCGGTTCACGGTGCAAACCCACATGCGCAAGCAAAAACGCATTCGGGACATGGGCTTCAACGTCAAGGTTTTGTCGCTGTTCTTCGTTGATAAGGTCGATAGCTTTCGTGATGATAACGGCTTCATCCGGCAGTTATTCATCAAGGCGTTCAACGAATACAAGGTCGATTTTCCCGAATGGCGGGACAAGAACCCCTTGGACGTTCAGGCATCGTATTTCGCATCGACGACGAACAAGAAGGGCGTTGTGTCGGTTGTCGAAAAGGAAGTGCCCACAAACGACAAGGACAAGGCCGCACAAGCCCGCGAATTCGACCTGATCATGCGACGCAAGGAAGACCTGATCAGCTTTGACGAACCCGTGTCGTTCATCTTTTCGCATTCGGCGCTGAAAGAAGGGTGGGATAACCCGAACGTCTTTCAGATTTGCACCCTGCGCGAAGTCGGAAGCGAAACCGAACGTCGGCAACAGGTTGGCCGGGGCGTTCGTTTGCCCGTCGATTGCGTGACGGGCGAACGGGTTCAGGATGCCCGTGTCAACGTGCTTACCGTATCGGCAAGTGAAACCTATGAAGGCTTTGTAAGCCGCCTACAGGGGGAAATCGAAAAGGCATACGGCAAGGACGGTGTGCCGCCGAAGCCCGGCAATGCGCGCGACAAGGCGTACTTGAAGCTGCGCAAGAACCATCTGTTGAAGCCCGAATTCCAAGAACTGTGGGAACGCATCAAGCATCGCACACGCTATTCTGTGGTCGTCGATAGCCCCAAACTGGTTGCCGATGTTGTCGCCGAAATGCCGAACATCAAGGTTCGCCGCCCGCGCATCGTTGTGCAGGTTGCAGGGGTCAACGCCAAAAGCGGCGAAGACATGTTCGAAGCCATCCGTTTTGCCGATGCAAGCGTTGCCATCGACCTTGAAGGCCGGTTCCCCATTCCTAACGTCGTTTCCATCGTCGAAAACCTGATGGAAGCTACGTCGCCGCCAATGCGTATCGGGCGGAAGACCGTTCTTGCCATCTTGAAGGCTGCGCCTGATCCGAAAGCCGTCTTAGACAACCCACACGAATTTGCCGCTGCCTTGGTTGGTATCATCAAGACCAAGCTTGCTGATCAGCTAGTTGGCGGCATTCAGTACGAACGGGACGGCACATGGTACGAACAGACGCAGTTTGATGACCTGATAGAAGCCTTCGCCGCGAACGTGGTGAAAAGCGAACCGAACGTATTTGGGGCGGGAACAATTGGCGGAACCCATGTTTATGAAGGTGTGGTTGTCGATTCTGAAACCATCGAACGACCCTTCGCCGAAGCCTTGGAACGTGACACCCGCGTGAAACTGTACGTCAAGCTGCCCGGCTGGTTCCAAGTGCGAACCCCGATTGGCGGGTACAACCCAGACTGGGCAATCGTGATGGATACCGGCGAAGGCCAAGACCGGCTGTACTTGGTTCGTGAAACTAAGGGCACGACGACGCTTGCCGACTTGCGGCCCGACGAACGCCGCAAGATAGAATGCGGCAACAAGCACTTCGTCGATACCTTGGGACAGGATTACAAGGTAATCACAAACATAAGTCAAATTCTGTAGCGGCATTGAACCAAACGAAGGACGAAGCAGGCATGTACGATTTTATCAAAGGTCAGATTTCAGCCGAGTACTTCAAGCAGAAATTTGCCAACGACGGGCAAAGGTTCGTCGCATGGTATCTGCGCAATATCCTGTTCCGCGACATGAACGAAACACGCGACGATATTACCGACGGGGCAGACGACAAGCAAATTGACGCGCTCATCATCGACGATGACAAGTCACTTGTTCGGATCGTCCAAGGGAAGTTCACGCAGGGCGGTTCTGTCGATGCTGAACCCTTGCGTGAAGTATTTTCATCATGGCTTCAAATCAAGGATTTGGCCCGACTTCAAAATGTTGCCAATCCAAAATTGGCACGAAAGCTTGCTGAACTCGCGGTGGCGCTAGACGAAGATTATGAAATTTCCTTCGAACTGATCACAACGGGAACACTCACAACCGCCGCCAACCATGATCTTCAAACATTTCAGGAAGAACTTGCCAAGCTGAGTGAGAACGAAGCCTTCGACGCAACAATTCACGTTATCGACGCCGAAGAAATTAAACGGCGGTACGACTACGCGATTGAAACTGATAACCCAAGCATCAACTACAAGCTGCAACTTTCTGGTGTGCAGTACATGTTCCATGAAATCGCCGGAACACCCGTTGTGATTGCCGCCCTTCCATTAAAAGAGTGCATCAAACTGCCGGGTATTAAAGACGGAACGCTTTTTCAAAAGAACGTGCGTCAAAGCCTAGGTTCAAGCAATGCTGTAAACAAGGGTATTCGCAGTTCAATCTTGGGTGACAAGCGAAGCGACTTCTTCTTTTTTCACAACGGCGTGACAGCCCTTTGCAACAAGATGCAAATGGACGGCGAAACGCTAACGCTTTCGGGCCTTAGCATCGTCAATGGGTGCCAGTCTTTAAACACAATCCTTTCATGCAGCGAAACGGTGAAGAAAGTTGACGACGCTTTTATTCTGTTCCGTTTCTACGAAATCCCGCAGCGGGATAGAGCCGACAAGATTTCGATCAACACCAACTCGCAAAGTGCGGTGAAGGCCAGAGACTTGCGCAGTAACGACAAGCGCGTTCTAGCAATAAAGAAAACATATGAACTGAAATATCCGACGGGCTACTTCGTAACCAAGCGCGGCGAAGCTGCACCCGCTGACAAGAACAAAGATCATGTCGTTGAACTATCGGCGTTTGCAAAGAACCTAGTGGCTTGGCAAACCTTGCGTCCGAACCTTTCCTATGGTGAAACAAAGATTTTCGACAAGTATTTTGAAACATTGTTTAAAAATAAGGACTATCCGCCAGAAAACGTATTCGCATTAAATACATGGATGAACGAAGTTCAATCGGCATGGGTTCCTTCTAATCCGCTAAGTCTGAATGAAACCCTTCTCGCGATGAAAGCCTACGCTCCCTACCATCACTTGTATGCGGTCGCGATGATCTTCGCTATTTCAAGCAACCAATCAGATAGGGTGCCAAGTGCCCACAAAGCCCTTGAGTCCGCACAAGCTGCAAACATGGTAGATGAAATCATTCGTATCGCGGGAACCTGCTTGAATATGGCACTTGAAGCGGCGGCCAACGAAACCCAACCTGCAAATCGCGTTTTTAGCCCACAGAATTGGGTGAAGTCAAAAGCTTGCCTTGCGGGCATCAACGGCGCAGTTCGGAATTACCTGAATATGCTTAAGGGGTTTCCGGGCGGGGCAGAAGTCAAGAAGCGCCTCGATGAAGCGACTGTTTTACCGGTTGACGCTTTCGAATACCGCTTGTCTGCCGACTAGTGGATATTAAGTGCTTGCCCGTTTGAAGGGCCGTTGGCTTGTCATCGTGATTTTTAAGTATCAAAGCTTGGTAGCAGCTTACCCGGTCCAATGCAAAAATCAGGGCCGTTGGATGGGTCAACTAGCTTGAGCTGCCTCACAAGCGTTTTTCTTTTGTGGGGCTTTATGTGGGGTAAGGAATTTTAAGGCAAAATTTGTACTTTAAATCAATAGTGTATGGCGGAAGCTCAGGGATTCGAACCCTGGGTACCTCTCGGTACGCTGGTTTTCAAGACCAGTGCAATCGACCACTCTGCCAAGCTTCCGTAACTCTCCCTACACCAAATTCCAAAACCGGTGCAATCGACCGCTCTGGCATATGTGTGGTTCGCCGGTGCCTACAGAGGTCTTGGCGATTCTAAAAGAGGTGTTTCGTGGGGAAAATCGCGCATGTGCTGCCTGCGCACTTTTCACGCGATGGGCAAGCGGTTAGAGTACGCGCGCAGGATCATGCCGGGGCGAGAACAGGCCCGACCGGAAAACCGGCGGCTCAGGCCGGATGGATGCACGAGAAGGCAAGGGGCAAGGGGCAAGAGATGACATTTCTGAAACAGGGCACGCAGGCAGGGCTGTCTCGGCTGGTCCTTGTCGGTGCGGCGATTGCGGTGCTGGCAGGATGCGATGAGAGCGGCAAGTTTTCTTTGAAGCCCGACAGCGCCGGGCAGGCCTCTGCGCAGGGTGCCACGGCGTCGCGCGCGTCGGTCAAGCTGGTGGAGCGCGATGTCGAGGCCCCTGACGTGTTTCAAGTCACCGATATGGGGCTCTGGGATGGGCGGCCATCGCTGGGCGGGGTCTGGGTGGCGCATCCGGATGTCAAGGAACCTGAGCGGGTCATCATCCGCAGCACATCGGATTCGAAATTCGTGATCGGGGCGCTTTTCCGGCGTGAGCGGGATGTCCCCGGACCAGCGTTGCAGGTGTCCTCGGATGCCGCTGCTGCGCTTGGCATGCTGGCCGGCGCGCCGGTTCAGCTCAACGTGACCGCTCTGCGCCGGGAAGAGGCGCAAGAAGCGGCCCCCGAAGCCGACGCGACCCCGGATGAGGCCATGACCCTTGCCGCCCCGGCGGACATCGAGGCTACGGCGCTTGATCCGGTGGCGGGGGCCGCCGCTGCGATTGACGCGGCTGACGTGGAACAGGCTGCGGCTGGCGAGGTGTCCCCTGTGGCCTCTCCCGCGCCGGTGGCGCGCCCAGCGGCTGCGCCCGCTCCGGCACGCACCTCCAGTCTTGACAAACCCTACATCCAGATCGGGATTTTCAGTGTGGAAGAGAACGCCCGCAATACCGCGACCGCGATGCGGCAGGCTGGGATGGTTCCAACGGTTCTGGAACAGAACACCCAAGGCAAGGCCTTTTGGCGGGTGATCGTCGGCCCCGCGACCACCGCGTCGGAGCGGACCACACTGCTCAACAAGATCAAGGGGATTGGCTTTGACGATGCCTATGCCGTCACCAACTGAGAGGAATAGGAGCAAATGATCCTTAGTCGCCATATCGCCGCAGCGCTGCTGTGCCTCGGGGTGGCACTGCCTGTGCAGGCCTTTGAAACCAGCGCCAAGGCGGCGTTTGTCATGGACGTGACCACCGGCACCGTGTTGTTGGACAAGAACGCTGATACTGCCCTGCCGCCCGCGTCCATGTCCAAGCTGATGACGCTCTATGTGGCCTTCGAGGCGGTGCGCAGCGGGCGACTGACGCTCGATGAACGCCTGCCCGTGTCGGAGCACGCCATGAGCTATGGTGGCTCGACCATGTTTCTCGATACCACCGACCGGGTGAGGGTCGAGGATCTGTTGCGCGGGATCATCGTTCTGTCCGGCAATGACGCCTGCGCGGTGATTGCCGAGGCGCTGAGTCCGGACGGCACCGAGGCGGGGTTTGCCCGCTTTATGACGCAGCGCGCGCAACAGATGGGGATGACCAATTCCATGTTCCGCAATGCCAGCGGATGGCCGGCTGAGGGACATGTGATGAGCGTGCGCGATCTGGCGCTTTTGGCGCGGCACATCATCGAAGATTTCCCCGATTTCTACAAAATGTTTGCCGAAACCGAGTTTCGCTTTGACGGGCGCGCCCCCAGCAATATCAACAACCGCAATCCCTTGCTGGGATTGGGCATCGGGGCGGATGGTCTCAAGACCGGACACACAGAACAAGCTGGCTTTGGCCTGACCGGATCGGCCATTCAGGGCGACCGTCGGGTGATTTTCGTGATCTCGGGACTGGCGACAACACAGGACCGCGCGCGGGAATCCGAGGCGATCGTGAATTGGGCGTTTCGCCAGTTTGCGCAGAAATCCGTGCTCACGGCTGGCGATGAAGTGGCGCGTGCCGATGTCTGGATGGGAGAGACGACGAGCGTGGGCCTGACCGTGGCCGAGGATGTCTCGACCCTTCTGCCGGTGCTTGATGGCGGCGAGTTGAAAGGCGAGGTGGTTTATACCGGGCCGGTGCGTGCGCCGGTGGCCAAGGGCGATGTGTTGGCCGAACTGGTCTTTGCGCCAGAAGGGCTGCCCAAGACACGGGTGCCGCTCGTGGCCGCCGAAGATGTGCCGCAGGGCGGGTTCATGACCCGGATTCGCACCGTCTCGGGCGTGCTTCTGACTCGGTTGCAACAGGGCCCCGAGGGGGCGCTTTGAGCGGGCAGGGGCTGTTCCTCAGCTTTGAAGGGATCGACGGGTCGGGCAAATCCACACAAGCGCGACGTCTGGCAGAGGCGCTGCGCGGGGTGGGCCGCGATGTGGTGCTGACGCGTGAACCGGGGGGCAGTCCGGGGGCCGAGGAAATCCGGCGTCTGGTGCTCGAAGGCGACAAGGACCGCTGGTCTGCCGAGACCGAAATCCTGCTCTTTACCGCCGCGCGCCGCGACCATCTGGAGCGGGTGATTGCCCCCGCGCTGGACCGTGGCGCGGTGGTGATCTGCGACCGCTTTGCCGATAGCACGCGGATGTATCAGGGCCTTGGCCGGAGCGATTTACGCGGGCTTGTGGATCAGTTGCACGGGCTGATGATCGGACGCGAGCCGGATTTGACGGTGTTGATTGATATCGACCCCGGCGTGGGTCTGGGCCGGGCACTGTCGCGTGGCGGGGCCGAGGCGCGGTTCGAGTCGTTTGGCGAGGGGATGCAGGCGCGGATGCGTGCCGGGTTTCTGGCCTTGGCGCAGGAATTCGCCCCCCGTTTCGCGGTGATCGACGGCGCGGGTGACTTGGACGCGGTGGCAGAGGATGTGGCCCGCGTGGTGCAGGCACACCTGCCATGAGCGATGATGGGCTGCTGCCGGAACCGGACCGTGTCGAAGGCGCGCCACACCCGCGCGAAACCGCGCGGCTTTTTGGACAGGAAGCGGCGGAGGCGGAATTTCTCGATGCGTTCAATACCGGACGGCTGCATCACGGCTGGCTGATCACCGGGCCGCGCGGTGTGGGAAAGGCGACGCTGGCATGGCGCATCGCGCGGTTTTTGCTGGCCACACCGTTGGTGCAAGAGGAAGGGCTCTTTGGTGCGCCGCCGCCGCCCGCGACGCTGGACGTCGCCCCGGATCATCCAGTTTTGCGGCGCTTGCTGGCGCTGTCTGATCCGGGATTGTTCCTGCTTAGAAGAAGCGGTTTAGGCAGCAGCGAGAATGACAGGACAAAGGCTTTTGCTGAAGGCCGGTTTTCCAATGACATTCGCGTGCATGATGTCCGCGAACTCGGTAGATTCATTCACCTCTCCGCCGCCGATGGCGGGCGGCGGGTGGTGATCGTCGATGCGGCGGATGATCTCAATACCCAAGCTGCCAATGCCATTCTAAAGATGCTGGAAGAGCCGCCCGCGCGCACGGTGCTGTTGCTCATATCGCATCAGCCCTCTGGCCTTTTGCCCACGATCCGCTCGCGCTGTCGCACGCTGCGGCTTGCGCCTCTGGGACCACAAGACATTGCGCAGGCGCTGGACCAGGCGGGAATTGCGCCCGAAGGCGATCCGGCGGCACTGGCGGAACTGTCGGGTGGGTCGGTCGGGGCTGCCGTGCGGCTGCTCAATCTCGGAGGTCTCAAGCTCTATTCGGACCTCGTCGGCCTGATGGAAAGCCTGCCGCGCCTGGACCGCCCCCGCGCCCTGCGACTGGCCGAGGCGGCGGCGACGCGGGGCGCGGAAGAGCGGCTTGACCTGCTCTTTTCCCTGACTGACCTCATGCTGGCGCGGTTGGCGCGGGCTGGGGCCACCGGCCATGCGCCACGCGCCGAGGCAGCACCGGGCGAGGCGGCTCTGCTGGCGCGACTGGCGCCTGATGCCCGCAAGGGACGCGACTGGGCCGACTGTGCCGAAGCAATTGGAGCGCGCGCACGCCATGGGCGGGCGGTCAACCTTGACCCTGCCAGCCTGGTCCTAGATACGGTGTTCAGGATTCAGCAAACCGCCGGGGCCTGAGCCCCCACCAAGGACAGGCATGAGCACCGACATTCGTATCACCGACAGCCATTGCCACCTCGACTTTCCCGATTTCGACGACGAGCGGGATGAGGTGATCACCCGCGCCGTTGCGGCGGGCGTGCACCGTATGGTGACAATCTGCACCCGTCTGGATCAGGAGCCGCGCGTGCGGGCGATTGCCGAGGCCCATGCGGCGGTGTTCTATGCGGCGGGCATCCATCCGATGCGCGCGGCAGAGAGCCCGCTGGTGACGGTCGACGACCTTGTGAAACTGGCGGAGCATCCCAAGTTCGTCGGCATTGGTGAAACCGGCCTTGATTATCACTACACCGCCGAGAGCGCCGAGGTGCAAAAGCAGAGCCTGCGCGTGCATATCGAGGCGGCGCGACGCACCGGACTGCCGCTCATCATCCATGCACGCAGCGCCGATGACGATATGGCGCGTATTCTGGCCGAGGAATACGGCAACGGCGCCTATACCTGCGTCATGCATTGCTTTTCCTCCAGTGCCGCACTGGCGCGCGCCGCGCTCGATCTGGGATTTTACCTGTCGATGTCGGGCATTGCGGCCTTTCCCAAGAGCCAAGAGCTGCGCGATATCTTTGCCAGCGCGCCGGTGGACCGTATTCTCTTGGAAACCGACGCGCCCTATCTGGCACCGCCCCCCTATCGGGGGCGTCGCAACGAGCCTGCCTATACGCTGCACACGGGCCAAAAGGCGGCCGAGGTCTTTGGCATGGATTGGCCAGAGTTTGCAGCACAGAGCGAGGCGAATTTCGAGCGGCTCTTTACCAAGGCGGTGCTGTGATGGCCGAGTTGCGCTTTACCATTCTGGGCTGTGGATCGTCCGGCGGTGTGCCGCGTTTGGGCGGGCATTGGGGCGAGTGTGATCCCGCCAATCCGCGCAACACGCGCCGCCGCTGCTCTATGCTGATCGAGCGTGAGACCGAGGATGGCATCACCCGCGTGCTGATCGACAGCTCGCCCGACCTGCGCGCGCAACTGCTGGATGCTGGTATCGGTGCGCTTGATGC
>Ga0209345_10001956_pt1 | contig 23696 bp, 23 predicted proteins | sample Cruoilmetagenom7_FD_187294 | JGI IMG/M metagenome (GOLD analysis project Ga0209345, IMG submission 187294) | Oil polluted marine microbial communities from Coal Oil Point, Santa Barbara, California, USA - Sample 7 (SPAdes) (version 2) | ecosystem: Environmental > Aquatic > Marine > Oil seeps ...
GGGTGCTCGTCTGGTAGCGGTAATCTGCCTGATCGTGGCGTCTGTTACCTACGTAATCGGTCAGATGACCGGTGCCGGTGTTGCCTTCTCCCGCTTCCTGGAAGTCAGCAGCACTGCCGGTATCTGGATCGCGGCTGCGGTTGTATTCTTCTACGCCGTATTCGGTGGCATGAAGGGTATTACCTACACCCAGGTGGCTCAGTACGTGGTACTGATCATCGCCTACACCATTCCTGCCGTGTTCATCTCGCTGCAGCTGACCGGTAACCCGATCCCGATGTTCGGCATGTTCGGTGAACACACCGAATCCGGCCTGCCGCTGCTGACCAAGCTGGATGAAGTGGTTCGTGAGCTGGGCTTCCGTGATTACACCGCTGATGTGGACAACAAGCTGAACATGGTTCTGTTTACCCTGTCCCTGATGATCGGTACTGCAGGTCTGCCGCACGTTATCATCCGCTTCTTCACCGTACCGAAGGTAGCTGATGCGCGCTGGTCTGCCGGTTGGGCTCTGATCTTCATCGCACTGCTGTACCTGACTGCTCCGGCGGTTGCGTCCATGGCGCGTCTGAACCTGATCAACACTGTTTACCCGAGTGGTCCGACTGAGCCGGCCATCGAGTACGCCGAGCGTCCTGACTGGGTGAAAACCTGGGAAGAAACCGGTCTGATCAAGTTTGAAGACAAGAACAATGATGGTCGCATCCAGTTCTACAATCCTAAGGCGGGCGGTGACTTTGCACCCGTTGAGCAGGCGCGTGGTTGGAACGGTAACGAGCTGACTGTTAACAACGATATCCTGGTATTGGCAAACCCTGAGATTGCACAGCTTCCGGGTTGGGTTATCGGCTTGATCGCAGCCGGTGGTATCGCAGCGGCACTGTCGACTGCAGCGGGTCTGCTGCTGGCGATCTCCTCTGCAGTATCACACGACCTGATCAAGACCATGATCAACCCGAATATCACCGATAAGGGTGAGCTGATGGCGGCGCGTATCTCCATGGGGGTTGCGATTCTGGTGGCAACCTATCTGGGTCTGAACCCGCCTGGGTTTGCGGCACAGACCGTGGCGCTGGCATTCGGTATTGCGGCTGCGTCCATCTTCCCGGCGCTGATGATGGGTATCTTCTCCAAACGTGTGAACAATAAAGGTGCGGTTGCCGGTATGCTGGCGGGTCTGCTTGCAACTCTGGTATATATCTTCACCTTCCTGGGCTGGTTCTTTATCCCGGAAACCAATACTCTGGCGAACACTCCGGATAACTGGATCTTTGGCATCTCTCCGCTGTCTTTCGGTGCAGTGGGTGCGATGATCAACTTCGCAGTTGCCTTCGCTGTGTCTCATATGACTGAAGAGCCGCCGATTGAAATCCAGGAGCTGGTAGAAAGCGTGCGTTACCCGAAAGGTGCTGGCGCTGCGGTCGACCACTGAGCATAATACTGCCTGAGTACAGACAGCTGATGTCTGACAAAGGTTGATCCAAATCGGGCTTCCAACTGGAAGCCCGACTTTTTTCAGGAATAGAGAAGTATGATCTGGAATCTGGTTGCAACAGCTTTTGCCGGTCTTGGTGCCGCCGGGGTGGCGCTCATCCTGCGCATGCTGAGCCGAAAGAAACTCCCCAAGTGGATCATTCCTGCGTTTGCAGGTGCCGGTATGCTAGCCTACCAGATCTATATCGAATACAGCGCACTTGATCTGATCAAGTCCAGGCTGCCTGAAGGTACAGCTGTGATCGAAACCGAAACGGACAGTATGGTGTGGCGCCCGTGGACCTATCTGGTTCCGCTGGAAACCGCCTTTACCGCACTGGATGTTAAAAACGCCGACAGCCGTACCCTTGAAACGGGTGAGCAGGTGGTCAGGTTTGTACTGTATAGGTTCGAGAAACACCATGTGACTCAGGCGCGTCCACAGGGGTATCTGCTCAACTGTGACCAGCGTGAAGTGGTCAAACTGGATGAGAAGGGTCGACCGATGGCGGCGCCTGCCGAGGGTCTTGCACGAGGAGATAAAGTACATCAGCTGTTGTGCCGGTCCTGAGCCGGCAACCAGCGGAACAACACTGCTCCGACTAAAGTCGGGGCATATTTAGCCACCTGTGTTTGTTAGATTCAGTGTATAAGCCCCCATGCTTTCACCGGAAATAACAACAACAGGATGGTGTCATGTCTTCAGGTACGGGAGGCGCCGAGGCTTACCGGCGCGAGAACCTCCGAGTTATTCTGGCCTCTCTGGTCATCTGCCTTGCAGCCTTGTCTGGATATGGCGCAGTCTTTATCGATGAACTGCATCAAATCCGCCTTGCTATCGTCTTATCTGACTTCCGGTTTGATCAGGAAGGCTTCGCTTGCCTCTTTATTCTGCTGATATCGGCTTGTGTGTTTGGCATGAGCTGTTCACGCTCTGACCTCGAGTTGCAGGAGTAGAAAATGCCCAACTCATTCAAGATCGACAACATCCCCTTCAGCTTGCTGAATGAAGAGGAGCAGGCGCTGTTGCGCGCCAACCTGGATATCGCCTATTTCCAGAGAGGCGAAACCGTGATCAAGGCAGGTGAAGTACCTGACGGCCTGCATGTGGTGCTCAAGGGCCGGGTCAGCGAGAGTGAGGCCGTTGCCGAGGATGGCGAAAAAAGAACTCAGCATGTATTTGTACACTACGAGAACGAAGACTACTTTGGCGGCTGGTCGGCACTGAGAGGTAAGGCGATCCATAATTTCGTGGCGGAAGAGGAAACCATCTGTCATATCCTGCCGACACGAACACTGCTGGATTTGATGGCGACCAATGCCCAGTTTGCCGACTACTTCCAGCAGAATCTGGCGGTGAAGCGAGAAATTGTTGCTCAGCATGGCAGTAATCAGGATATGGCAGAATTCATGCTGGCCAAAATCACCGATGCTACCGTACGCGAACCGTTGGTGGTGGAGCAGGGGACCAGCATTCATGCCGCCACCGAGCTGATGCGTGCCCATAAGTCCGACTGTGTACTGGCACGCAAGGGTGGGCGCTACGGTATGGTGACCGGTACCGATCTGCTGGATGCTGTGGTGCTGAAGCAGTTGCCGCTGGAAACGGATGTGTCCGATATTGCCAGTTACCGTCTGATCGCCATCGACCATGAAGATTATCTGTTCAATGCCCTGGTGATGATGACCCAGCAGCAGATTGAGCGTGTGGTGGTGATGGACGGTCAGGAGATGGTGGGTATCGTCGAGCTGACCGATGTGCTCAGTTACTTCTCCAGCCATTCTCATGTGATTGGGTTGCGTATTGAGCGTGCGGCCAGCATCGATCAGTTGCGTGAAGCTGCGCAGGGTCTGAATGAGTTGATCAAGGCGCTGATCTCTACCGGGGTCAAGATTCGTTTTACCATGGATCTTTTGGCGGCCATGAACGGGCGTATTATTGCCAAGCTGTTCGATCTGATCGTGCCTGCAGACATGCAGCCTCACGTCTGTCTGATTGTGATGGGGTCGGAAGGGCGTGCCGAGCAGATCATGAAAACCGACCAGGATAACGCTCTTATTTTCCGTGACAATCTGGCCTGGCCTGAGATGCAGCAATGCATGCAGCAGTTTAGCGACACACTGATTTCATTCGGTTTTCCGCCTTGTCCGGGCAACATCATGGTGTCCAATCCCGAGTGGGTCAACTCGGTGGGCGACTGGACCCAGAGGCTCAGTGATTGGGCCGATACTTGTGAAGGCAGCGCGCAGATGAGCCTGGCCATTGCAGTTGATGCCAAGCCGGTGGCGGGTAATGAGGCGCTGTTCAAGGTGGCCCGCAACTGGTTCCTGCGTCATCTGCGAAACAATGACGTGTTCTTCTCGCATTTTGCCCGTGCTGCGATCGAGTTTGATACACCGCTGACCTTCTTTGGCAATCTCAAGGACAAGGGGCAGCTGGATATCAAGAAGGGCGGGATCTTCCCTATTGTGCACGGTATCCGCACCATCGCGCTGGAACAGCGGATCCTCAAGACCAATACCTTCCAGCGTATTGAGGCGTTGATGGAGAGTGGGCAGATGCAGGAGCAGCATGGCCGCGACCTGTCGGAAGCCTTGGCGCTGTTTATTCAGTTGCGTCTGCGGCAGCAGATTCATCGTGCTGAAGACAGCCCAGACGGCACTGACCCAACACCGAACATGATCGACCTGCAACAGCTGAACAAGCTTGAGCGGGAACTGCTGCGTGACGCATTGCATGTGGTGAAGGGGTTTAAAAAGCACCTGACAATGCGTTACCACCTGGGAGGCTGATATAGATGATCATTCCGCGCTCAATACGGCGTTTGAAAGAAAAGCGTGAGCACCGGGAGGGGCCCTGGGCGCATCTGTTCGAGGCTTGCAAGGGTGATGAGGTTGTGTCACTGGACTGTGAAACCACCAGTCTTGATGTGAAGAAGGCTGAAATACTGTCGATCGGGGCTGTACGCATCAAGGGGCGTAAGGTTATTACCAGTGAGCGGCTCGACCTGAAACTGAAGCCGCCGGCCAGTCTCAGTGGCGATTCAATCAAGATCCACAAGATCAGAGCCAGTGATCTGGCTGATGGCATCGAACTGGATGAAGCGCTGGAAAAGGTGCTGGAGTTTGTCGGTAACCGCCCCATTCTCGGTTACTACGTCAATTTTGATATTCGCATGCTGGACAAGTTCATCCGCCCCAAGTACGGTTTCGGCCTGCCCAACAAGGCTATCGAACTTTCCCATGTCTATCACGACATTATCAAGTGGAAGCACGTGGGCGGTAATATCGACCTGCGCTTTGACACCATTGCCGGCAAGCTGGATATCCCCATTATTGAGCGGCACACGGCGCTGGGGGACGCCATCACGGTAGCGCTGATGTATGTGCGCCTGCGCTACGGTGAGTCGCCTGACGGCCGATACTAGGCGGTTATACCAGCGTCAATCTTCCTGGCGGGCTATATGGCCCGCTTTTTGCATTATAGCGTTGAGCAGTAACAGCTTGACCCTTGTCAGGCCCAATTGGCGTCAGGATATTGTCAACTCCGACATGATTGCGGCTTGAAGCGGGAGGGTTAGTCTCTATAATGTCAAAATATTGCCGTCCGGGAGGAAGCTCTGCATGATTGAACGTGCTGATATCAACAGCCTTCTGTCACAGATGCGCGCGATCAAGTCAGAGGTGCAGCAAGGGCCGCGTCCAGTCGAGATGCAGGATCTCAGAGCCGAAGGTATTGGTGCGCCGGGGATCAGCAAGACCGAAAGCAACAGTTTTGCGACGCTGCTCAAAGGGGCTGTGGATAAGGTCAATGAACACCAGTCGGAAGCATCACGGCTGCGTGAGGCGTATGAGCGGGGCGATCCCGGCGTGGATCTGCCGCAGGTCATGATTCAGGCTCAGAAGTCTTCGGTCTCGTTTCAGGCTATGACTCAGGTGCGTAATCGTCTGGTAACGGCGTATGAAGATGTCATGAAGATGCCGATTTAATGTTTTCAGGTTTTACACGGTCAGGGCTGAATGGATAACACACCGGCACAACTTAACAGCAAGGGCAGTTTGATGACCGGCTTTAACAGCCTGGGTATCCTGCGCCAGCTGGGTCTGATGGTGGGGCTGGCTGCCAGCATCGCCATCGGCTTTGCCGTTGTGCTCTGGTCACAGAAGCCGGATTATCGGGTGCTGTTTTCCAATCTCAACTTTTCCGATGCAAATGAAGTGATCGAGCAACTGCGGCTGTATAACATGCCGTACAAGTTTGATGCCGATGGTCGCGCAATTCTGGTACCGCAGGAGCATGTACATCAGGCGAGGCTGAAGCTGGCCGCCGAAGGCTTTACCGCTGACAAAACGGTTGGCTTCGAGCTGCTGGAACAGGAGCAGGGGCTTGGGACCAGTCAGTTCATGGAGAATGCCCGCTTCCGCCGTGGGCTGGAAGGCGAGTTGGCGCGTACCATCAGCAGCCTCCTTGCGGTACGTTCTGCCCGTGTTCATCTTGCGCTGCCGAAAGAGTCTGTTTTTGTACGTGATCAGCGAAAGCCGCGTGCTTCAGTGTTCATTGAAATGTTTTCCGGGCGCACTTTAGAGCGGGATCAGGTGGCTGCCATCGCTAATCTGGTGGCGTCCAGCATCCCGGAGCTGGCGGTGGATGATGTTACGGTCGTAGACCAGAAGGGGCGTCTGCTCAATACTCGTAGTCAGGACAAGGATGTGGTGCTGGCGGCCAAGCAGCTTGAATATACCCGCAGCATCGAAGAAACCCTGCTCAACCGTGTCAACAGTATCCTGCAGCCGGTGGTTGGGCTGGGCAACTTCCGGGCCGAGGTCTCGACCGATATAGACTTTACTGAGGTCGAGCAGGCCGATGAAGTGTATAACCCGGATCTACCGGCGCTTCGCAGTGAGCAGACACTGGAAGAAAACCGCGCCAATGGTGAGCTTGCCCAGGGTGTTCCGGGTGCCCTGTCCAACCAGCCCCCCGGACCCAACTCGGTTCCTGAAGAGATGGACGGTGATGCTGCCGCGCGTGGTGGCGCTGCACGTTCAGGCTCCAGTCGTGAGCAGGCCGTGCGCAACTATGAGCTTGACCGTACCCTGAGCTATACCCGGCACCAGACCGGAGTGGTCAAACGCCTGAGCGTGGCGGTGGTGGTGGATGATCTACAGGCCATCAATCCTGAGTCTGGTGAATCCGTGCGCACGCCCTGGACCGAAAGCGAACTTGAGCGGCTTCAGGTGCTGGTACGTAACGCTGTGGGCTTTTCGGCCCTGCGCGGCGACAGCGTCACAGTGGTCAATTCACCCTTCGTGCCCCCTGAACAATTTGAGGTAGAAGAGTCCGCCTTTTGGCAGGAGGACTGGTTCTGGGATCTTATGAAGCAGCTGATGGCGGGGCTGTTTGTACTGTTGCTGATTCTGGGTGTGCTGCGCCCGATCCTGCGCAGTCTGGCGGATGCCGGCAAGGGACGTGAAGTGGCAACGCTGGGGCCTGCCGGTGAGATATCGGCAGATCTTGAAGGGCTGGACGGCGCCGGAGTGGCGGATGACAAGGTGACCCTCGGTGGCTCTGATCGTGGTGTCATGCCGACCCCCAATGAAAGTTTTGACTATCAGCTCAATGCAATCAGAAGCATGGTCGCCGAGGATCCGGAAAAAGTGGCGCAGGCTGTTCGGCAGTGGGTGATCGATAATGAGCGATGACAGTGATCTCACGGACATCCAGAAAGCGGCCATTCTGCTGATCAGCCTGGGCGAGTCCGATGCTGCCGAGATTCTCAAGCACCTGGGTCCCAAGGAGGTGCAGCGTATCGGCGAGGCGATGACTCAGCTGGATAATGTGCCGCAGTCGCGTGTCGAGTCAGTCGTCGCCGATTTCATGCACGTTGTCAGTGACCAGACCGGTATCGGCATCAATAACGACCGCTATATCCGTGCCATGCTGAATCAGGCCCTGGGCGAAGAGAAAGCCAAGACACTGATCGACCGTATCCTGTTCAGTACCAATACCTCGGGACTCGATACCCTGCGCTGGATGGATCCGCGTCAGGTTGCCGAAGTGCTGCGCTATGAACATCCCCAGATTCAGGCGGTTGTGATCGCCTACCTCGATCCGGATCAGGCGGCGGTTGTGCTGACCTATTTCGATGAAAAGGTGCGGCTGGATATCCTCATGCGTATCGCGGCGCTGGACCGCATTCAGCCTCAGGCGCTACAGGAGCTGAACGACATGTTTGAAACCCAGTTTGCAGGCAGCAAGGCCAGCCAGTCGCGCACACTGGGTGGTGTACGTTCGGCCGCCAACATCATGAACTACATTGAAACCAGCCTTGAAGCCGAGCTGATGGAAGGGATCAAGGAAAATGATGAGGGACTGGCGAGCGAGATTTCGGATCTCATGTTCGTGTTCGAGAACCTGATCGATGTCGACGATCGAGGTATTCAGGTGATACTGCGCGAAATTTCCACCGACAGTTTGGTATTGGCGCTCAAGGGCGCCGATACTGCCCTGCAGGAAAAGATATTCAAGAACATGTCCAAGCGCGCCTCCGAGCTGTTGCGTGACGACCTTGAGGCCAAGGGCCCGGTGCGTGTATCCGAAGTTGAGGACGCTCAGAAAGAGATCCTCAATGTGGCCCGTCGCCTGGCCGATGAGGGTGAAATCATGCTGGGTGGCTCCGGCGAAGAGATGATCTGATGAAACAGGATGCTCCTGTCCGTATTCGTGCTGCTGATGTGGCCAGCGCCGAGCGCTGGCTGCCGCCCGATGTGGGTGTTGAAGCGCCGGTGGTGCAAGCGCTGGCACGCAAGCCTAAAACCCCGCTCGAAGAGGTCGATGTCTCCGTAGTTGAAGAGGAGATATTTGCCGAAAAATTGACGCTTTCACAGTGGGAAGAAATCTGTGAGGAAGCGCGCCGTGAAGGTCATGCTGAGGGGTTGAGCGAGGGGCGTGAGCAGGGCCGCAAGGAGGGTTACGAGCATGGATTGTCTCAGGGGCTGGAAGCGGGTCAGGACGAGATTAAGGCTCGACTGGAACGGCTCGATGCTCTGCTTGAGCAGCTGCAGCAGCCGATCGAACAGCAGCGTGAAGAGCTTGAGTCCAGCCTGATCAAGCTGGTGGTATCCCTGTCCGAAGCGGCCGTCAAGGCCGAGCTGAGTCAGCGAGTGGAGCTGCTTGCGCGCAGTGTCCATGAAGCACTGGATCAACTGCCCAGGGCCACTGGTGAGGTTCTGCTGCGGGTACATCCAGATCAGCAGTCTGCGCTTGAGCCACTGCTGGATGACAGTCGACTTCAACTCAAGCCGGACGAGAGTCTAGCGGCGGGCAGCTGTATCGTCGAAAGTGGCAGCTGCCGCGTTGATTATCACACTGAAGAACGTTTTGCCCAGGTGGCGGAGCAACTGCTGGCCCGCCTTATCAGTACATCTGAAGCCAATTCCAACTGATCATCGGAGCCCGCCTTGCCGGATCTGAATCACCGTCTTGAACGATATCTGCAGGTTGACTATGAGCCGCCCCGCCCCGGAGTGGAGGGGCAGGTTACGCGGTTGATCGGCCTTACGCTGGAAGCCGTAGGGCTGAAAGTGGCGCTGGGAGACTACTGTATGGTGGATCTGCAGGGGGACGGTAGTGTCGAGGCTGAAGTGGTTGGCTTTGCCGGTGATCGCATCTACCTCATGCCATTGGATAGTGTGGACGGGCTGGCGCCCGGTGCTGCGGTGCGTCCGCGTGTGGGTGCCAGCCTGGTGCCGGTGGGGTTTGGCCTGCTCGGGCGTGTAATTGACGGTATTGGCCGCCCGCTGGACGGAAAAGGGCCGCTCAAGCCCGATGACATGGTGACGCTGGCCGGCGAAAGCATCAATCCACTGCATCGGCACCCGATTGAACAGACCCTTGATGTCGGCATACGGGCCATCAATGGCCTGCTGACGGTCGGCCGAGGTCAGCGCCTGGGGTTGTTTGCCGGCAGCGGGGTGGGCAAGTCGGTGCTGCTCGGCATGATGACCCGATTCACAGAAGCGGAAATCACCGTGGTGGGCTTGATCGGCGAACGTGGCCGTGAGGTCCGTGAATTCATTGATCACAGTCTGGGTGTCGAAGGCATGGCGCGTTCGGTGGTGATCGCCTCGCCGGCGGATGATTCGCCACTGATGCGTCTGCGTGCGGCCCAGCTTACCACTCGGATTGCCGAGTATTTCCGCGCGCAGGGGCGCAACGTATTACTGCTGATGGACTCCTTGACCCGTTATGCCCAGGCGCAGAGAGAGATCGCGCTGGCCGTGGGTGAGCCTCCCGCCACCAAGGGGTATCCACCATCCGTATTTGCCAAGCTGCCCAAGCTGGTGGAGCGTGCGGGCAACGGTGAAACCGGAGGGGGCTCCATCACCGCTTTCTATACCGTACTGACGGAGGGCGATGATCAGCAGGACCCGGTGGCTGACTCGGCACGCGCCATACTGGACGGGCACTTTGTGCTGTCTCGTACGCTGGCAGAGCAGGGGCATTATCCCGCACTGGATATTGAAGCCTCGATCAGTCGTGCCATGCCTCAGATCGTAGACAGCAGTCAGTTGAATCTGGCGTTGCAGTTCAAGCGGCTGTACTCACGCTATCAGCAGAACGCGGACCTGATCTCAGTCGGGGCCTATGCGCGCGGCAGTGATCCTGAAACCGACCGTGCGGTTGATATGTTGCCTACCATTCGTGCCTACCTGCAGCAGGGAATGAATGAGCCGATGCCGATGCAGCGCAGCGTACAGGAACTGGCCATGGTCATGTCCCCCCCGCCGCAGCCCAAGAGTCAGCCTGGCCAGCCGCAAACGCTACGGCGTACCCCATAGGAGGCAGTGACACATGGCAACCAAACGGTCTGATCGGTTACAGGTGGTACTTTCGGTTGCCGAGCGCAAGCGCAAGGAGGCTGACCGCTTTCTTGCAGATGCACAGAAACGGGTGAGTCAGGGGGAAGCCGGTATCGCGCAGTTGCAAACCTATCTGCGTGAATATCAGCATCAGTTTACGGCCAGTGGCCAGAAGGGCTTGAGTATCGGTGCATTGCATACTCAACAGGCATTCATGTACAAGATCAACACCACCATTTCCGAGCAGGAGCATGCACTGAAGCAGGCGCGAGAACAGCTGCAGCAGGTGCGTGCCTACTGGCAGCAGATCTATGCTCGCCAGAAAGGGATCGAGCGTCTGATTCGCAAGGCCCGTGACGAGGAGCAGCATGAGCAGGAGCGCAAACTGCAACAGGATATTGATGAACGCTCACAGCACATCCGTCCTCGCTTTATCTGAATCTGGCATTCAAATTGCTTGCTACCTGTAACCTTGTTTGCAGGAACCTGTCATGGCAATCACACAACCATCTCCTTCATCTCCTCTGTTGCTGGGTCTGGGCGGCAGCGGACAATCGCTGAACCCGACAACTGGTGCGGTAGCGGCCCCGGTGGCTCCGATGCAGGAGGGCGGCTTCCATTTCCATTTCAACGGTTCGCTGCAGGCCTATCAAGAGGCAAGAGCTGGAGCCGGTGTGGGCACGGTTTTGCCACCCACAGGCGAGAGCTTGCCGGATGTACCGGTCATCGAGTCGAAGCAGCCGGATGGCGCTGTTGACCCGGAGTTGGAACAGCAGGGCTCGTTGCTTGAAACGGCTTCTGAAGCCGCTGAGCAGTTGCCAACGGAAAAACTACAGGCACAAGAAGTTGCACAGGCAGCGCAAACTCAGGCAGAAACAGCTGATAAATCGGCACAGACGATGGCAAACAGTGAGGCGTTGGCTGCACGGCAGCAGACTGACACGGCTCGGCAGGTTGAAGCTGAGCGACAGGGTGATCAGCGGCACCAGGCTGAAACGGTTCACGTTGAGCGTAATGGCGAACAACTGACACGAGAGCAAAAAACAGTCGAGCAATCGGCACAGATGCAACTCAGGGATCAGCAGGTTGCCGCCGAAGCCGTTCGCCAGCAGCAAGTCGGCCAGAACCGTGAGCAACAGGTACAACCGCAGCCGGCACAGACGCAACAGCAGCCGGCACAGACGCAACAGCAAATGGTAGGGTCACAGCAGGCAGCCAGTGCCGATCAGCAGCGCGCTGCCATGCGGTCAGAGGGACAGTCAGCCAGCAGGGCTGAAACGGTGCGACAAAGTGAATCCGTTCGCCAGAATGAAGCGGCAGGTATTGTGCGTGCCATACCGGCGCAACCGTTTCCGGGGGAGGGCAGGCCGGCACAGCCCGCCATACCCGCATCGGTAATGCGTGAGCAAGCCCCTGCAACGGGTGCCATGGTGGGGGTGATAGAAGGGGGCGTTGAGGCGGCCCCGGGTGTTAGTATGGGCACGGATTCGCTGCGGTTGAGCGAGCCCGGACAGCCTGCAGCCGGTGTGCAACCCGATGGCGACCAGTCGGTACAGGGACAGCCGGTTGTGAGCAACGAGTCGACCGCTGATGAAACGCGTCAGCCAATCAACCTGCAGCCGCAGAACGGTCCTGTTCAGTCAGCAACCAGTGCCACTGGATCAACACAATCCGATGGCGCACTGGAAGCGGCTGTAACGGTCAACAATGCGCCGCGTACCGGTCCTGATACGGCTGGCGGTCGTGTTCAGGCAGAAGCGATGGTCAGTCGTGCAGATCAGGTGGCACAGGGCGGCAGTGGCAGTAACATGAGTGACGATGGGGGGGGCGAGCAGCCGTCTCAGCGGCAGGATTCTCAGCAGGCCCAGACTCAGGCTGCTGCCGGGAACCGTACCCAGAGCGCCGCGCCAGGGTTAGCCCTGCCACAACAACCCTTCTCACTGGCCCAGCAGCAGTTGCTCTCGCCCAATTGGGGGCAGGCGATGGGTGAGCGCGCGATCATGATGGCGCAGCACGGTCCGCGTACCGCCCAGATTCAGCTTGATCCGCCGGAGTTGGGCGCCATGCAGATCCGTATCCATATGCAGGGTGGCGATCAGGTCAGTGTCAGCTTCACCAGTCCAAATCCCATGGTACGTGAGGCGCTGGAGCAGCAGATGCCGCGGCTGCGCGAAATGTTTGCCGATCAGGGGCTCAATCTGCAGGATTCTTCAGTGGCGGACCAGTCCTCCCAGCAGCAATCCGGGCAGCACGAACAGGCGCGGCAGGGCCAGCCCGGTGGCAGTTATGGGCAGGGTGACGCGGGTCTGAACGAGGGGCTGGCACTGCATTCGGTCAAGGTCGGTCTGGTGGACTATTACGCCTGAGGCTTCAGCCCCAAAAACAGTGTGTTATATTAGTCTCCACCCAAGCGCATTAACGCTCGACCAGCGGAGGCACTGATGGCAGATAAAGAAGCAGCAGATGGTGAACAGGGAGTCAAAGGTTCCAAAAAGAAGCTAATCATCATACTCGTGGCCATAATAGTCCTGCTGTTGGGCGGCGGCGGAGCTGCTGCGTTTTTCCTTCTGTCGGGTGGCGGTAACGATGGTGAGGCTCAGCAGGTTGAGGTGGTCAAGCGAGAGGCGATCTACACCAAAATCCGCACGCTGGAAGGCAAGCCGTCCTTTGTGGTTACCCTGCAGTCTTCTGATGACAAGCGGCATTACATGCAGGCTTTTATTGAGGCGAAAAGCCGGGACCCGGTTGTGGATGAGGCGCTGAAGCTGCACATGCCGTTGATCGTGGCACGGCTCAACGCACTGTTCGCCACCCAGGCGTTCGAGGAGTTGCAAACGCTGGAAGGCAAACAGGCGCTGCGCACAGAAGCAACGGCGCTGGTGCAGTCGATCGTGCAGGAAAAAATCGGCCAGCCCGGGGTCGAAACCATCCTCTTTACCAACTTTGTGATGCAGTAGGGTTATCCATGTCGGTCAAGGACCTGCTTTCACAGGATGAAATAGATGCGTTGCTGCACGGCGTCGATGACGGGGATGTCGAGACCGAAGACGATGCCGGCGAGGATGCTGATGGCATAAGGCCTTACGATCTGGCCAGCCACGAGCGTATCGTGCGTGGCCGGATGCCAACGCTCGAAATGATCAACGAGCGTTTTGCGCGTCATACCCGTATCAGCCTGTTCAACCTGTTGCGCCGTACCGCCGATGTGACGGTCGGCGGTATTCAGGTAATGAAATACGGAGACTATATTCACACCCTCTATGTTCCTACCAGCATGAGTCTGGTTAAGGTGCATCCGTTGCGGGGTACGGCCCTGTTCATCATGGATGCGCGGCTGGTATTCAAGCTGGTAGACCAGTTCTTCGGTGGTGACGGTCGGCATGCGAAGATCGAGGGACGAGAGTTCACCCCCACCGAAACGCGCATTGTGCACAAAACACTGCAGCAGCTGTTTCAGGATTTGAAGGATGCCTGGCGCACAGTGGCCGAGCTGGAGTTTGAGCATATAGGCCATGAGGTGAACCCGGCCATGGCGAACGCAATCAACCCGACCGAGGTTGTGGTGGTCAGCTCGTTTCAGATCGACCTTGAGGGCGGGACCGGGGAGTTGCATATCACCATGCCCTATTCAATGCTGGAGCCGATTCGCGAGCAGCTTGTGTCCGGTGTGCAGACCAATGAAGAGAAAGGTGACGAGCGCTGGGTGACGGCATTGCGGCGTGACATCATGATGGCCACGCTGGAGCTGGATCTGACGGTCGCTGAGCGGGAGCTGACGTTGCGTGATGTGATGCAGCTGGAAGCGGGCGATGTTATCCCGGTGGAAATGCCGGAAAATCTTGAACTGAGGGCCAATGGCATACCCATGTTTGAGTGCCAGCTGGGGACCTCGCGTGGTAATCTGGCGGTTAAAATCAAGGATCCCATCAAGCGGCCGGGTAGTGAGTAAACCGGCCGGCGGAGAGTGACCAAGGTGAGTGACGAGAACAACGATCAGGATCAACAGGCATTGGCGGACGAATGGGCCGCAGCGCTGGAGCAGCAGACCGGTGATGCCGGTGTGGATACGGATGCGCTGCTGGATGACGTTCAGGCACAGTCCGGGGGTGGTGCTCAGGGTGTCGAACTTGACGAACTGAAGGATGAGTCTACACCCATTACGGATCCCAAGCTGGATGTGATTCTGGACATTCCGGTACACCTGACTATGGAGGTGGGTGGCACGGAGATCGCCATTCGCAACCTGTTGCAGTTGAGTCAGGGATCGGTCATTGAGCTCGACCGTGTGGCGGGCGAACCGTTGGATGTGAAAGTCAATGGTACCCTGATCGCCCACGGTGAAGTGGTCGTGGTTAATGACCGTTACGGTATTCGCCTGACCGACGTGATCAGTCCGCAGGAACGCATTCGGCGGCTCAAATGAGGGCGCTGCTCGCTCTGGTGCTGCTGCCGACACTGGCATCGGCTGCTGAAGAGAGCGGCAAGGCCGGTGCGCGTGTCGACCTGCCTGATCCGCTGTCGTTGGGGGCTATAGGACAGTTGCTGCTCGGGCTGGCGCTGGTGGTGGGGCTCATTCTGGTGCTGGCCTGGCTAATGCGCCGAGTGAATGGCGCACCGGCTCAGGGCCGAGGCATGAAAGTACTGGCTGCGCTGCCGTTGGGTCAGCGTGAACGTGCCGTGCTGGTTCAGATCGGGCAGGAGCAGATGCTGCTGGGTGTGGCGCCCGGTCGGGTCAGCCTGCTGGCACGTTTTGATGAGCCGGTGCTGGATTCGGCGGAGCTGCGTGGTGCCGCATTTGCCGATCGTTTGCAGCAGGTATTGGGGCGGGGGCAAGGTGAGTCATGAAGCGCAGGATGCTGCCCTTGTTGCTGTTGCCTCTGTTGATGCTGCCCTCCATTGCCGCAGTAGCGGAAACCGGCATTCCGGCGGTAACGCTGGTCACCGGCGAGGACGGTACCAGCAACTACAGCGTCACAATCCAGATTCTGGCATTGATGACGTTGCTGACGTTCCTGCCGGCCATGCTGATGATGATGACTTCGTTTGCGCGCATCATCATCGTATTTGCCATTCTGCGACAGGCGCTGGGTTTGCAGCAGACGCCTTCCAACCAGATCATCATCGGCCTGTCCCTGTTCCTGACGCTGTTTATCATGTCACCGGTGCTGGAGGAGGTGAATGTCCGCGCTGTGCAGCCGTATATGGCGGAAGAGCTGGGGCCGATGGAAGCCTTCGAGGCGGCCGGTGTCCCCTTTCATGAATTCATGCTGAATCAGACGCGCGAGAGTGATCTGCAGCTGTTCATGCGGATATCGGAAACGCCACCGGTGGAAACGGCAGAAGAGATCCCGTTTACTATACTGATACCGGCGTTCGTCACCAGTGAATTGAAAACAGCCTTTCAGATCGGCTTCATGCTGTTTATCCCCTTTCTGGTAATCGACCTGGTGGTTGCCAGTGTGTTGATGGCCATGGGTATGATGATGCTGTCTCCGATCATTATCTCTCTGCCGTTCAAGATCATGCTGTTCGTATTGGTGGATGGCTGGGCCATGGTGATCGGTACGCTGGCGGCAAGCTTTGGGGTTTAGGGAGGTGTTATGGATCCGGGCATGACGCTTGATCTCTTTGGTCGAGCCCTTTGGCTGGTGGTGATCATCGTCGCCGTGATCGTTGGCCCGGGTCTGGTGGTTGGCTTGATCATATCGGTGTTTCAGGCCGCAACTCAGATCAACGAGCAGACCCTCAGCTTTTTGCCCCGCCTCATTGTGACGCTGCTGGCGGTCATGTGGGCAGGTCCATGGATCGTCACCAATATATCGGATCTGTTCAATTACCTGTTCATGAACATTCCCAGATTGATCTCCTAAGCCATGGAAATTACCCTGCTGCAGGTCGAGCAAATGGTCAGCAATTTTCTCTGGCCGCTGTTCCGGATCTCTTCCTTCTTCATGGCGATGCCGATCATTGGTACCCAGATGCTGCCGATGCGGCTGCGCCTCGGGCTGGCACTGGCCGTGACGGTGCTGATTGTGCCGGTGTTGCCCCCCATGCCTGAATTCGATGGTCTGTCGCTGCAGAACTGGATTGTGGTGGCACAGCAGGTGCTGATCGGCTCACTGCTTGGATTCTCCGCTAATATTTTGCTGCAAAGTTTTGTCGCCGGTGGCCAGATCATGGCGATGCAAATGGGGCTTGGCTTCGCCTCCATGACCGACCCGGCCAACGGAGTTAGCACCATTATCCTGTCCCAAATCTATCTGATGCTGGTGATGATGCTGTTTCTGGGGATGAACGGCCATCTTGTGCTGATCGAAATTATGGTGGACAGCTTTGATGTCATTCCGGTGGGGCTTGAAGGTGTCAGTAAAATGACGCTGTGGGAGATCGCCCATTGGGGAGGCTGGCTGTTCATGGCTGCGCTCATGATGTCACTGCCGGCTGTCACGGCACTGCTGGTGATCAACTTTGCCTTTGGCATCATGACCAAGGCGGCGCCTCAGCTGAACATCTTCGCGATTGGCTTCCCCTTCACCATGCTGATGGGGGTGTTCATAGTCTGGGTCAGCTTGTCGGGCTTCTTCAGTCACTATCAGACATTTTCGGCCGAGGCGCTGGAAAATGTCAGCCAGCTGCTGAAGGCAGGGCGCTGAGATGGCTGAAGAGACAGGTCAGGAAAAGACAGAAGAACCCACGGAAAAACGCATCAAGGATGCGCGTGAAAAAGGCGATATTCCACGTTCGCGTGAGTTGTCCTCAACCGTATTGCTATTGGCAGCGGCAGCATCAGCCATTCTGTTTGGCGGTAATGTGGCTGCCACCATGATAGGCATCATGCAGGAAAGCTTTACCCTTGATCGGCAGGATGCCTTCGATACGGCCCTTATGTTCACGCATCTGGGTGAGGCTTTGTATGAGGGCTTTCTCAGTCTGTGGGGGTTCTACCTGCTGACACTGCTGGCTGCGCTGCTGAGCCCCATCGCTCTGGGGGGATGGAATTTCAGTGGCCAGGCGATTCAACCCAAGGGTAGTCGCATCAATCCGCTCAGCGGGCTCAAGCGAATGTTCTCACTCAAGGCGTTGATTGAGTTGTTCAAGGGGCTGGCCAAGTTTCTGTTGGTGGGGGCTTTTGCAATCATGGTGCTGTGGCTGGATCGGCCCGACCTGTTTGAGCTGGCGAGAGAAGCGGTGGAGCCGGCCATTGCCCATTCGCTGCAGATTCTGGGCTGGTCCTTTCTGGTGATGAGCCTGTCGCTGATCATTATCTCGATGATTGACGTGCCGTTTCAGCTCTACGACTACAACAAGAAGCTGAAAATGACGCTGCAGGAAGTCAAGGATGAGATGAAGAACACCGAAGGCAAGCCTGAGGTCAAAGGGCGTATTCGTCAGCTGCAACGTGAAATTTCACAACGCAAGATGATGTCCGAAGTGCCGGAGGCCGATGTGGTGATCACCAACCCGACTCACTATGCGGTTGCGCTGAAGTATGATCAGAGCGGCAGTGGGGCGCCGCGAGTGGTTGCCAAGGGAGTGGATTTTGTTGCCCTCAAAATCCGTGAAATTGCTCAGGAACATGATGTGCCGCTGTTGTCGACTCCGCCGCTGGCGCGTGCGCTCTATTACGCCACTGAGATTGGTGACGAGATTCCTGCGGGGCTCTACCAGTCGGTTGCCCAGGTGCTGGCCTATGTGTTTCAGCTCAAGCGCTATCGCAAGCGGCTGGAGGAAGCGCCGGAGCCGTTGCGGGATGAAGATATCGATATCCCTGAAGAATATCGCAAGGATCCAGACGAATAAGAGTTTGGCCAGATTCTTGCATGAATCCCCTCTTGAAGTACGTTAAGCGTCAGAAAAACAGCGTTTTTTCTCTGTCTGCAGTCGGATTGATCCGGGTTGCGGCGTTAACGCTGTGGATTGACGCTTTTTTGACGCACATGGAGGAAGAGTGGAACGCCAAGCCGTCCTGAGCAACATGCGCAGCCTGTCACAGGGGAATCTGGGGATTCCGCTGTTGTTGCTTGTCGTGCTGGGTATGGTGGCGCTGCCTGTTCCTCCGTTCCTGCTCGACGTGTTCTTTACCTTCAATATTGCCCTTTCGATAGTAGTGCTGCTGGTAGCGATCTACGCCCTGCGGCCGCTTGATTTCGGTGTGTTTCCGACCATTCTGCTGGCCGCCACCTTGTTGCGACTGGCACTCAATGTGGCGTCAACCCGAGTGGTACTGCTGTACGGTCATGAGGGGGGGGATGCCGCCGGTAAGGTGATCGAAGCCTTTGGCGACGTGATGGTCGGCGGCAACTATGTTGTCGGTATCATCGTGTTCCTGATTCTTGTGATCATCAACTTTGTGGTGGTCACCAAGGGCGCAGGCCGTATCTCCGAAGTGAGTGCTCGCTTTACTCTGGACGCGATGCCGGGCAAGCAGATGGCCATCGATGCTGACCTGAACGCGGGTCTGATCGGTCAGGATGAGGCACGTGACCGGCGCCGCGAAGTGACGCAGGAAGCCGATTTCTACGGTGCAATGGACGGTGCCTCGAAGTTTGTGCGCGGGGATGCAGTCGCCGGCATCATGATTCTGGTGATCAACCTGTTGGGTGGTCTGGGGATCGGCATGGTGCAGCACGGTCTGGATTTCGGCCTGGCCCTACAGTACTACTCACTGCTGACCATTGGTGATGGGCTGGTGGCTCAGATCCCGTCGCTGCTGCTGTCAACGGCGGCTGCGGTGATGGTTACCCGTGCCAACTCGTCGGAAGCGATGGGGTCGCAGGTGTTCCGTCAGATGTTCGCCTCTCCGCGTGCGTTGACTGTGGCAGCTGCCATACTCTTTATCATGGGTATAGTGCCTGGCATGCCGCACTTTGCTTTCCTGATGTTGGCGATGGCGGCAGCCGGTATTGCCTGGTGGATTCGGCGTCAGGAGCTGCAGAAGCTTGAACAGGCCAAGGCGGAAGAAGCTGAGGCGCCGGTGGACAGCAAGCCGGCCACGGAAGAGCAGAAGGAGTTGGGTTGGGATGATGTGATGCCGGTGGACATGATCGGACTGGAGGTTGGCTACCGGCTGATTCCGATGGTGGACAAAATGCAGGGCGGGCAGTTGCTGGGACGGATCAAGGGGGTGCGCAAAAAGCTGTCCCAGGATCTGGGCTTTCTGGTGCCGTCTGTGCATATCCGGGATAACCTGGACCTGTTGCCCGGCGCCTACCGCATTACATTGATGGGGGTTATCGCCGGTGAGGCGGAAATCTACCCCGACCGCGAGCTTGCGATCAATCCTGGTCAGGTGTTCGGTGAGCTAAAAGGGGTCAGTGTGCGTGACCCGGCGTTTGGTCTGGAAGCGGTCTGGATCGAAAAAAGCCACAAGGAGCACGCGCAGACTTTGGGCTATACCGTGGTAGACGCCAGTACGGTGGTGGCAACCCACATCAATCAGGTACTGCAGACTCACGCCCATGAGTTGCTGGGGCACGAAGAGGTGCAACAATTGCTCGACCTGCTGGGCAAGTCATCGCCCAAGCTGGTAGAGGAGCTGGTACCGAAGAAGCTGTCGATCAGTGCATTGCTGAAGGTGTTGCAGAATCTGTTGATGGAACAGGTGCCGTTGAAGGACTTCCGTTCCATTGCCGAGGCGCTGGCTGAAGCGGTCAACCGGACGCAGGACCCTCTGGCACTGACTGCAGCCGTAAGGGTAGCGCTGTCGCGCCTGATTGTGCAGACAGTCAACGGCTCGGAACCGGAGCTTGCCGTCATTACACTGGACCCGTCACTGGAGCAGATGTTGCTGGGGTCTATGCAGCAGGGGCAGGAAGAGGGGATGGTACTGGAGCCGGGAATGGCCGAGAGGCTGCAACGTTCGCTGGGCGAGACCGCGCAGAAGCAGGAGATGTCCGGCAAGCCGTCCATTCTGCTGGTGGCAGCCCCGGTTCGGCCTCTGATGGCCAAATTTGTACGTTATGGAGAACACCAGATTCATGTACTCTCCTATCAGGAGATCCCGGAGAACAAGAAAGTCACGATTGTGGCCACTGTAGGTGGACAAAATGGCTAGGGTTTGGCGGCTGGCGGCCGATAAGGGACGGGTATGAAGGTAAAACGCATATTTGCACCGGATATGCGCCAGGCAATGCGCCGGGTGCGTGACGAAATCGGCCCTGATGCCGTGATCATCTCCAACCACCGCGTGGCGGGTGGGGTTGAGGTTGTGGCCGCTCGTGAAGATGAGTACGAGGCTGCTCAGGCTGAACTCAAGCGCAGTCGCAGCCGCAGTCGTCAGCCACAGAACCGGGATGAGCAAATACGGATCCTGACGGGCGGGCATTCGCACCAGTCGGAACAGGCCAGTCGCAATGCGGTGCTTGAAGAGGAGTTGAACCGTACCCGTGCTCGTATTGCTGAAGCCAGTCGGCGCATCACGGAGCCGACGCCGGTGGCAGATCGCAGTGCCAATCGTCAAATTGATGACGAAGATGACGAGGATTTGCGCTCCATTCTTGAATCGCTTCGTGCCCGCAACCGCCAGCGTGAGGCCTCCTCTCCATCTTCCCGTCAGGTCGAGGCTGCCCGACCTAAAGCCCGCCCTGTTGATAACGATACCCTGCCTGCAGATGATGACGCGCTGCTGAGCATGCAGCAGGAAATTCAGGAGCTGCGCAACATGCTGCAGCAGCAGGTGGCACGTCCCGAGCCTGCTATACCCGTGTTTGCTGCTTCCGCCGCTTCTCCGGTGCAGGAAAGATCGGCCGTGCATGCTCGCCTGGAACAGCTGGGCCTGGGATCACAGCTGGTGCATCAGCTGATGAGCGGTGTTGAGCCTGAGCTTGCTGCTGACAAGGCCTGGCGCAATGCACTGGCCCGCCTTTCTGATGCTCTGCCGGTACTGGGAGAAGAGCTGGTGGAGCGAGGCGGCATGATCGCCTTTGTCGGCCCGACCGGTGTCGGCAAAACCACCACCATCGGTAAGCTGGCCGCGCGGCATGTGTTGCAGCACGGCAGCTCCAGTGTGGCGCTGGTGACCACGGACTGTTTCCGTATCGCGGCCCATGAACAGCTGAAAACTTTCGGACGCATTCTGGATGTGCCCGTACGTGTCGTGGACGAAAACCACAGTTTGGAAGAGGTGTTGCAGAGTCTGCGCAACAAGCGTCTGGTGCTGATCGATACGGCTGGCATGAGTGCCTCCGACCCCCAGGGTCTGGTGCAGATGCAGATGCTTTCCAGTGTCACTGTACGCCTTAAAAAGCTGCTGGTTCTGTCCTGCTCCAGTCAGCGTCAGTTGATGCGCAGTGCGTTTGACAACTATCGAGAGCTGGGCTTGAACGGCTGCGTACTCAGCAAAACAGATGAGTCGGGCAGTCTGGGCGAGGCGCTTACGCTGGCGATTGAAAAGCAGCTGCCGATCGCCTATGTGACAGACGGGCAGAAAATTCCGGATGATATCGGTATCGCCAAACGGCATGATCTGGTCAGTCGTGCGGTGGTGATTGCACAGAAGTCGGGGGAGCATGATACAGATCAAGCTGCCGACGGTTCATTATTCAGGGCGGGTTGAGGAGTCATTTGATGAAGCAGACCCACCCGGTCAAGGTGATTGCAGTAACAGGCGGCAAGGGCGGTGTTGGCAAGACCAACGTGTCCGTCAATCTGGCCACGGCCCTCAGTGAGATGGGGCAGCGAGTGGTACTGATGGACGCCGACCTGGGCCTTGCCAATGTAGACGTGATGCTCGGGCTCAGGGCACAGCGCAATATATCGGATGTGCTTGCCGGCAGCTGCAGTCTCAAGGAGGTCATGGTGCCGGCCGGGGATAACTTCTGGATAGTGCCCGCGGCCTCGGGTACTCAGGAAATGACCGCGCTCAGTGCCCATGAACATGCCGAGTTGATCCACGCTTTCAACGATATTGCAGACGAACTGGATGTGCTGGTAATCGATACCGCAGCGGGTATTTCCGACTCGGTGGTCAGTTTCGTACGCGCCGCTCAGGAAGTGCTGGTGGTGGTCTGTGACGAGCCGACCTCAATTACCGATGCCTATGCGCTGATCAAGCTTTTGAATCGTGACTACCAGATGACGCGCTTTCGAGTGTTGGCCAATATGGTCAGAACCGAATCCGAAGGGCGTAACATGTTTAATAAACTGTTGACGGTGACCGACAGATTCCTGGATGTTACGCTTCAATACGTTGGCTCAATCCCTTATGATGAAACGGTGCGCAAGGCGGTGCAGAGGCAAAAGGCTGTTTTGAAAGCCTTTCCCAAGGACAAGGCCGCGTTGGCCTATCGCCAGTTGGCGAACAAGGTGGACAGCTGGCCTGTGAGTTCCAGCCCGCGTGGGCACCTTGAATTCTTTGTCGAGCGGCTCGTGCAGGGAGCGCGGGCACACTGAAAAGAAGCGTATATGTACAACGAGCTGGAGTTTAAGTCAGGGCAGGAGCTGATTGAGGAATACACCCCTCTGGTGCGCCGTATTGCGCATCATCTGATGGCACGCCTGCCATCTCATGTCGTGCTGGATGACCTGCTTCAGGCCGGCATGATGGGGCTGCTCGAGGCCGCCAAACGATATGACTCCAGCAAGGGCGCCAGTTTTGAGACCTACGCCGGCATTCGTATTCGCGGTGCCATTATCGATGAGGTGCGGCGGGGTGACTGGACGCCAAGATCAGTGCACCGTAATGGGCGCCGGGTCAGCGAAGCGATTGCCCAGGTTGAAAACCGGACCGGGCGTGATGCGACAGACGTAGAAGTCGCGACCGAATTGGGAATAGGGGTTGCCGAGTACCATGCCCTGCTGCAGGATTCACTCGACAGCCGTCTGTTCAGTTATGATCAGTTGACTGACAGCTCCGAAGAAACACCCTCGGAGCAGTTTGTCGCCTCTGACCCTGACCCCGGGCATGCGCATGAGGGGGAAGGGTTCAGGCATGCACTGGCACAGGCGATAGGTGCCTTGCCGGAGCGCGAGCGGCTGGTGCTGGCGCTGTATTATGATGAAGAGCTGAACCTTAAAGAGATAGGACAGATTCTTGGGGTGAGTGAGTCGCGCGTGAGCCAGATCCATAGCCAGGCTGCGCTGAGGCTCAAGGGCCGGCTAAGGGATTGGCGCTGACCGGTTACGGTCTGGAAAAGGACGACTCTTGAAGGTGTTTTCTGAACTGGGAGAAGTGTCTTGAAGAAAGACATCAAAATTCTCGTTGTGGATGATTTCTCCACCATGAGACGCATCATAAAGAACCTGCTGCGAGACCTTGGATTTACCAATGTCGATGAAGCCGATGACGGCAAGACGGCGTTGCCGATTCTCAAGCAGGGGGGTATCGACTTCCTCATTACCGACTGGAACATGCCGGAAATGAGATC
>Ga0209345_10001957_pt1 | contig 23683 bp, 18 predicted proteins | sample Cruoilmetagenom7_FD_187294 | JGI IMG/M metagenome (GOLD analysis project Ga0209345, IMG submission 187294) | Oil polluted marine microbial communities from Coal Oil Point, Santa Barbara, California, USA - Sample 7 (SPAdes) (version 2) | ecosystem: Environmental > Aquatic > Marine > Oil seeps ...
ATAACCTTGATCACGGATGATCCCGAAAAACTAGCGATGCGCCTTGAAGCCCAGACTGGCGAAAAGATCAACGCGCTTGAAGCTTATGTGGGCGCTGCAAAGGCGCGGCTTTTGGAAAAAGACGACGATAAAACTACAGCCACAACGGACGAGAAAACCAAAGAAACGCCGACCACCGAAACTCATGACATGGTGGATCATGAAAAATCCAACCTGAAAGCGGAGATCGCTGATCTGCAAAAATTAGCTCAAAAACAACGCGGAGACTATGAACGATGACAACACCAAAACCAGATTCAAAGAATGACGATCCGTCTCGGACGCGCCTATATCTCGGCGATCTAGCTTTTGAAATCGCCAGACACGAAGCGGGTGACGACAAGATCACCAAGAACCACCTAGAGATCGCAATTAAAAAACTTCAGCAATCGACCCAAGAAAACTCACCCGCGACAAAAAACGATACTGCTTGGCTACGGGCACAACTGCAGCAAACCAATGAATTGCTTATAACTTTGCGCTATATGATCCTTTCCCTATCAGCGGAAAGTGATGAGGAAGTTCAGGTGTCTTTGAAATTTCTGAACGACCGGCTCAACACAAAACAACTGAAGAAAGCCGCTGAGACCAATCAGAATGTGCCCAGTATGGACGCAATCATCCAGCAAATGGAGATACTTCAGGGAAGAGGCGGTGAGCGGCCAAACGGCTTAGCTGTCGAAAAAGAGCAGGAAAGGGAGATTTAAAAACTTCCATATAGCAGCACACCTGATGGCACAATTTGGGGGAATGCCGGGGCATTTTGTGCTCTGACTTTCGATTTTTCCTGGCAAAAACCCGTGGGCCAAAAGGGGCCAGAATACCGAACCAAAGGGGCCAAAAATGGCCATTTGTATATATCCACCGATAACGCATTGAATAATAAGGGATATTATACATTCCGCATTGAATTGACGTAAGAAGCCATTCTAGGGGGTGAAAATGCTATATAAACAAAGACTTACAAACACTTGCATCGAGGGCCATCGAGCTGCGTAGCGTGTGGGACTTTTATGAGACCTCAAGGGTCGAATATCAGAAATATCTATAAACATGCCATCGGTTTGCAAAACAGATGGCTCGACTTCGGGGAGCGCTTTTGCGCAACCCTCAAATTGGCCCATAGGGCCTTTGGATTGGCAAATGCACCCTTACCGCCAGAAAGATGGAGTAACCGCTCTATGGCTGCTCTCGAACCAAGGAGAAACGCCGCGAGGCACCGCCACCAAGCAATGCGGGGGGGAGGATTGAGAACAGCAAGCAGAGACGAAAGGAATAACTGGCGAAAGCACCCAAACCGCTTTCTGGCATAAAAACATGAGCGCATAGGAGCGAAAAACCATGAAGGCATACTGACATAAGGACACAAAATCATAACGGCATAAAGCCACAGATGCACAACGTCATTTTGACATATCAGCTTAACGCCACAGCAACATATCGGCGCAGCAACATATCGACGTTATCACATTTTGACATTTTGGCTTAAGCGCACATCGCCACAAAGACACAGTGGCATGTTTTGAAAATCGATGGCCCTCAGCTGGGCAAACACAAAGGAAACACGTATGAAAATCGTTACCATCGTCCAAGCAAAAGGTGGCTCGGGCAAAACCACCTTGGCCATGGCGATTGCAAGTGGAGCCATCTCGAAAGGTTACAAAGTCCATCTTATGGATGGCGACAGAAATCCGCAGCTATCAGAATGGCCCGCCCGCGTAAAAGATGCCGACTGGGAAGGCATAGAAAAACCGGTATGGCCATCAAGCGCCACTCTTTCAATTGTGCCTGCAACTATTGAAGAGCTTTACGAGACGCTGAATAACCTTGAAAATTCTGGTACCGATCTGGTGATCATTGACACCCGACCCGGCACACACAGCGACACCGAGGATTTGATATTTGCCGCCGATCTCGCCCTTATTCCGGCGCGTCCAACACAAATGGAAATACCGCTCATTCAAGATGCCTTTGTCTGGATCAACAAATTGCGCGATACAATTTCCAAAGAGGACCATTTCCCAACCGTGAGAATTGTTGTGAGTGACGCGCCCAAATCGGTGATTGATGCCAGCCAAAACAAAGGCACAGATCGGCTTTCAAAAAAAGATTACGATGTATTGGTGAAACTCATCCAGATACCGCATCTTTCCACCATATTGCCAAACTCGAAAGTCTGGAGCCATATTTCCTATTATGGCCCTTTGAGCGTTGCCCAAGATGCCTTTCAGAAAGCCAAGGCGGCTTTGATCGCAAAATCACTGAGAAAACAACTCGAGATCGCCGAAGTTCTCGCGGAAGAAATTATGAAGGGGGAATTTAAATGAGAAAACCACCGATTAAATTTGGGGCGTCGCCATCAGGAGAGGATGAAAACGGGCGCATCCTTGCCAAAAAACTAGAGGAATCGCGCCGCAAAACCAATCCGCAATCAGAGGTAACACCTGCATTGGCCAAAAAACCAAAAGCGCGGCCACCCCAAAAGCCGCCAGCTCCGAAAGCCAAAAAGAAAACTGGTGGTTTGGGATCAACCGAGATCATTTCCATGAGAGTTTCCGTGCCAAGCGCCATTGAGGAAAAAGCCGCCATAAAAGCCAAAACACTCGGGGTGGAACTGGACTATCTCAAACTCACTCTGATCGACAGAACCCGCAAGATTGTGGGCGATGATTTCAATACCGCAAAATCCGGCATCGAGCACAAGGTGATTGATTATACGGTTCATTACCCCAAGCCGTCTAACACTTGGGCCAGAATTACCCTCACCCTTCCTGCTGGGACCGTGGGCAAATTGCGAGCGCTCACGAACGACAAGCTTGAAGTGCATAAGAAATCAACGCTTGTGCGCGCGCTGTTTCACGCGGCCCTCGAAAAAACACTCGAAGATCTTTAGGAGGTCGTCAGCCACAAATGGCCTCAATACCTCCCCAAAAATAGCTAGACTCAAAAAGCTATCCAGATTGTGCGTTACATAATCGGCGACTTTTTGATTCAAATGATTCCTCCTAGAAAGGACAAGAACAGAATTGAATAACCAGTTGGGTGGTAAGTGATGGGTGAACAGTTAAATGTGGCGTGGCCAATGGCGCGTATAATGAGAAAAGCCGGGAATGGGGCAAAGACGTGCGTTGGCATCCAATACCAGTGGACCACAGGTGAGAAACAAGACAGGTTTGATGGGAAAACCTGCTATCCATCCTCTGAGCTGATTTATATTCCAATAGCCGCGCATCAAATCGAGACAAAAAAAACACGGCCTCCCCTAAAATAGGTCGCTATTTATGGGGAATAGAATGATCACATAAAAGTCTTTATTCATCTTCCTGAATATATATTTTAGGAAAAATTATTTGACCAAATTAGATGCCTTTCTAGGCAAGCTCGAAAACGTAAATGAAGCCGGCGACATACAGGGAATGATTGAAGCGCTTCAAAGCACCTATAGCGTCGCAAATGTTGTCTACCATGCCCTAAATCTGGATGACGGACCCTTTGCAGCCTTAACCTACACGCAAGACTGGATGGCACATTATCAGAACCAGAAATACATTCGTGTCGATCCTGTAGTTAAAAAAGCAACTCAACAATTCCATCCGCTGGACTGGAACCGCCTTGACTGGAGCTCCCGAGGATCAAAGGCATTTTTGGGGGACGCGGTTAGCGCTGGCGTTGGCAACCAAGGTCTATCCATTCCGATCCGTGGAAAAAATAGCCAGTTTGCGCTCTTTACCATAAACGACAATGAGCGCGATGCGACTTGGTCAAAGTTCGTGGGTGAACACCAAAGGGATATGATGCTCATTTCCCATCACATTCACCAAAAAGCTAACGACCTATTGTGCAACGAGGTCGACGAAAACCTCGCCAAGCTCTCCATGCGAGAAGTGGATGCGCTCACTTATTTGGCCAGAGGCTTAAGCCGCGCTAAAGCCGCCGAAAAAATGCAATTATCAGAACATACATTGCGTGTTTACATTGATACCGCCCGCCACAAACTCGGGGGTATAAACCTCATTCATGCGATTTCTATTGCGCAATCCAAATCTCTGATCATGCCGTAGTAAAACAAAGCCCCAGCCGATTGGCCGGGGCAAGTGGTCCTTCACCAAAAAGGAAACCAATTTCGCACAACTGGGGTTCAGCAAGGCGGCAAGCCGCCCTGCCCTCTCCGTTACCCAAAATAGTCGGGCAACCACGCATCAATCCGCGCTTTCTGGTCCGCACTCAAACCAAGGGCGTTTCTTGCCTCCTCGTCGCCAAAAAGCTTTTCAAGGTATGCGGCTTTCGCACCCTTTTTGAGTTTGGCGAAGGCTTTTGCATCTTTGTGCTCCGCAGCTATATCAAGCAGAGAAATATGCAAGGCATCAAGATAAGCCCCGTTCACCCGCTTGAAGAAATTCTCCGCCGTGGGCGTCCAGACGCTCCGTATATTCGCGCCGGAAACATCATCAATCTCCGCAGCGAACGCCTCATCGCCACCCGTGAGCAATGCCGCTAGATGGCGAGCGATTTCCGCATTCCGATGCTTTTTACCCTTCGCTTGAAACGCTTCAAACGTTTTGGCCAAATCCGAGTTCCAACCATCTGCCAGCCCTTCGCCCGGCTCGGTCAAACGGGCATCCAAACAAAAACCAGTTTCGGTTTCCGGCTGGTTGCGCGGATGATCAAACCGCATTTCAAAAACACGCCTATAGCCTGTGTTGCCAGAAAGCTGGAACGCCAGTAGATCAAGTAACATTTCGGCTTTGTTGACCATAGCGTTTTGGCGTGCACCCAGCTTTACGGCATCGAGATCACCCGCCAGCTTTTGAGAGTACGGCGATATGGGCTTATCATTTCCACTGTGCTCGGACTTGGCTAACACCCCCTCTTCAATTGCTGCCTTCTTATCCTCGCGTTTCACCAACCCCGCAGCAATCGAAACCTCGCCACTGTGTGACACGTTAACAATTATGCCACCAATAGCCTTTTGCGCGGCGGTATAATCACCGTCCAGAATGGCTTGCAACGAAACAAGCTCGGCTTTTGCATCGGCGTCAAGATCGTCTTCGTCTTCCAATTCGGAAAGGTCCTCAAACCGCTTGGATTGTTCTTCCGACAAAACCCCCTCAACCGGATAAAACCGCTCATAGCCGCCCTGCTCGACATCCCAATACCCAACATGGCTGCCCTCAATCACTTCGGCCCATTTCCAGCCCTGTTCCTTGCAGTGATCATTGGCAACTTTGGTCAGCTTAGTCAAAAAAACATCGCCCAAAATATCAGGGTTATCAAACGTAATCTGATCAGAAAACAAATCCCCACCAACGATACCCCCCGCCGTTTTATAATCCTCAACCCCTACAAAAACCGCTTTCCGGTCGGTCCCGCTCACCGCTAGCGGTTTCAGCATGTTTTTCATCTGATGCGCTGAAACCGATTGCCCGCGCACATGTTCTAGCACTTCCAAAGAAAGCTTTTTATCATCGGAGATCGTAAAAGCGCTGGCCATGCTGAGATTGATCTCACCGGATTTCAAAGCATCCAGAACTTGGGTTGGCAGGTTAACCAGCGCAAGCCGACGATACACATGCTTTTCCGTAACCCCAAACACCTTGGCAATGCGCGGCACCCCAAGGCTTTTATCAAACATCTTGCCAAATGCACGGATTTCGTCAGCGGGGTGCAGATCGGCGCGAACCGAATTTTCCACATTGGCCCAAGTCTCTGCCATATGGGCATCCACAGCCAACTTAACAGGCACGTTAGAAAGGCTCGGCTCCTCGTGCACTGCAATTTGCAAAGCCCGCAAGCGGCGACCACCCGCCACAACGCCTACCCTGCCGTTTTCATCCATCAGGCCGGAAAGGTTCTGAATAAGCCCGCAAGCCACGATGCTTTGCGCCAGAAGGTTGATTTCTTCATCATCGACATCTTGACGCGGGTTCAAATCAGAAAGATAAAGATCGCCAAGATCAAAGTATGCAATTGTCGCGGTCTCGATGGCGGTGATTTCTGAGTGCTTAGTCATAGGTAATTTCCTTTATGTAGTGCGCCTTTGAGGGTTTATTTCCCTGAATGGGCTATGGGTTTCAGAAAAGCGCTTTAGCGCGCTCTTCTGAAACTCTGGCGCTCGCCGAGAGTGGGGGGGTGCAAGTGCAAGGGAAATCGACAGGGAATGGGTGCGGGCAGGCGGCGCAGCCGACCACACGGCCCTGACTATTTTGCTTGCGGGCGTGGGGGGCGAAGCCCCTGGAAATGCCCGCTAGGGCCAAAAAAAGTGCTTTACAATTTGGGTATTTTTCATTGGGAATAGTATTCGGCACTTGTCACGTATCGTGTGGCGGTCGTACTCGGTAGACAACTAACATCCGCCGTATTTGTTTACCGGTGCGGAATAAAGAAAGATCCTAGATGAAACGAGCCATTGGCTACATTGCCTTAGCCATTGTCGGTCTGCAGATCGGTGTCTTTGCGTTGGAAGCTGTCGGTGTAACGAATGTAACCGTGGTGCCAGTTGCAAATCTCGCAATCTGCGGCAAATACCAACCAAACACGAATGACAAGACATGCGTGGTTGATGGTGACACGCTTTGGTTAGACGGTGTGAATATCCGACTGAAAGATTTCGACACACCAGAACCGCGCACAAACATCTGTGGCGGACGCCGAGAAATTGAATTGGCGCACGCTGCAACTAACCGGTTGCAAGAACTCTTGAATCGCAACACTTGGACAATTGAGACGTTCAATATGGACAGAACCGGCGAGCGACTTCTCGCAACCATCAAGATTGCCGGTGAGGATGTTGGCGATATTCTGATCCGTGAGGGGCTTGCCAGGCGCTGGCCTAACGGAGATGAGTTTTGGTGCCGCTAGTTTTAGTTTGTATCTGGTGTTAGTAGGCCAGCCAGTAAAGCCAAGTCCTCCACTGCAATCGAAGTATTTTCTGTGGTAATCTACGTGCTGGCCAGCTGCCCGAAACCTACGTGAACGGCCCTAAGCCGTCGTTCGACATCACCGTTGTATGCTGCGGTGCAGTGCAGTCCTTCGAAGTGTACAAACAAATACCTAGCCTGAAATCCAAAAACGGTGGAGCTTATTCGGTGCGATACTTTTCTTTAAATCACTTAGAGCCATTTCGAGCGTTGTTACGAATTTTCTTGTACCAAAAACCCTTATTTTTCTGTTTCATAAATATAAGGCCGGTCAACAAGCGCATTCTCAAGATGATTAAAGGCATTTCTTATTCTACAATCAGTAAATACGAAACCGAGATTACTCGTGAAAACTGACCGCCTGAACTCGAATCCAAATTTGTCTTGAGATTCGAATTTCAGCACCGCAAACAGTTTGGAAGGTTGTGAGATCTTTTGACTTCGGGTATGTCGTGGTCGAACAGGCTGAGGTAATTGTTATGGATTGCCACGACCTTCATGCCGTGTAACATTCCCGCACATGGCCACCGCTCTGAACAAGCCGGTGGCTACTTAAAATCAAGAATCGGTAAACGTTCTGTTGGCACAAAGCGGTTTTCGGTTCACTCCCCAGTTGGAGTTGTCTCCAAAAACTTGAAATTAACGAGTTGATCCAAGAAATCGAATATTTCCACTGATGCATCAAGTGCACCCCTGCGTATTCGTTCGGCTAAAACCTCAGCTTGATCGAACCCGCTATCGTTACCACTCAAAATTTGGTCGAGCTTTTCAAGGAGCATTAGTTCCAATTTTGCATCCGCATTCAACTGTTGTTCAGCAAGACTGATAGCCTTGAGAGCCATATGCATTTCATAATTCAAACTTGGATCCAATATTGGCAGTATGGTGTCGGAAAGAACGCTCCGAGCCTCTGCTAAAAGTGTAGCAGCTTGCGGTTCATCCCGTATCATGCGGCTCTCCAATTATCCGGTTTGGTCATTTTAAGCACCTGTTGCTCAAGGCTTGGTAATATGCGCCCGATCAGCGCAAGTTCCAAAGACTTTTGCGCGCCCGACATATAGCGATGTGTTTGTTGCAATGCGATAACAGCCCAGCGGATGTGCGCCATGACTTCCCAAAAGGAAACAGCCTCTTTGTTGATAGTCTGCCCAGAAGCGGCTTCGTAGCCCTTATAAAATGTTTCACGGTCGGTAATCCCGCCGGCCTCTAAATCGGGTCGACTGAAGCGCCAGCATTTGGCACAAAACCATCCGATATCGCTCATTGGGTCGCCCCATTCGGCGAATTCCCAGTCCAGAATTCCGGTAAGGCCGTTTTGGTTGAGCAAGTAGTTTCCTGTCCGAAAATCGTTATGAACCAAGGTTATTTTCGGATTGGTCGGCAAATTCAATTCCGCCCACCTAAGCCCCCATTCGAGAATTGGGCGCGCCTCACCGAGTTCGTCTAGTTGTTTACGTAATTGCTTGATAACCTCTTCCGCCGGGTTGCCTGTGGGGAGGGGGAGGAACTCAAGCTCGGCTTGAGGCGGGCGTATAGCGTGGATCGTCGCGAGCTCCTTGCCAAGCGCTTCCCCCAGAGCTTGACGGTCCCCGCCGAGGCTCAGGTCTTTTACAATTTTTGGGCCCAGCCCAATACCGGTAACAAGCTGCATGATGTAAAATGCGCTACCGATGATTTTGGTATCTTTGCATAGCCACAATGGCTCCGGCACCGTTACACCGTTTTTGTGAACGGCTTTGAGAACGCGAAACTCCTGTTCACGGGTCAGGCTGCTGGCGACAATTGATTCTGCATCGCTGCGCAAAACATAACCGTGTGAGCCCGCGTTTGGGCCGCCAGTTATATCGCATTCGAGCCGCCAGTTTTCCTGAATTGCGCCGCCGGTGAGCGGTTTGGCATTAATGATTTCGACACGGTCGGCACCTGTCGCCACAGCAAGCCAGTTTTGCAGGGAGAAGCGGTTATCATCGATTCGACTCATGCCCAACTCCAGAATTCTCGGTCTTCCTGCTCCAAATAGCGAGACAGCACCATTTTATGGACCTCGTCTGCGCCATCAACCAGCCGCGCCTGACGGGCGTAACGGTATATCCATTCAAGTGGTGTGTCGGTGGAATAGCCGCGCGCACCGTTGATCTGGATCGCGGTATCCGCAGCTCTGTGCAGCAAGTTGGCCACGTGAACTTTCGCCATTGAGACCTCTTTGCGGGCAAAGCTACCTTGGTCGAGCTCCCATGCCGCTTTCATCACCAGCAGTCGCCCGACTTCAATATCCATTGCCAGCCCGCCAAGCATCATCTGGATGCTTTCCCGCTTAGACAGGCGTTCGCCAAAAGCAAAGCGTTCGCCAGCGTAAGTTCGGGCAATTTCGACCGAGCGCTTTGCTAGGCCAAGCCAGCGCATGCAGTGGGTGAGCCGCGCCACACCAAGCCTCATCTGGGTGATCTTCAACCCGCGCCCTTCTTCAAGCAGCATATTTTCAACAGGGATTTCCAGACCATCAAAAACCATTTCACAATGGCCGCCATGCTCTTCTGGGCCCATGATCGGTATCCGGCGGTCTATGTGCCAATCCTGTTGATCACGGTCAAAAAGGAATGCTGTTAATCCGCGGCGGGGGTCATCCGATGTTTTGGCAATCAGGATGAAATGCTGAGCTTCATCAGCACCGGTAATAAACCATTTACGCCCTTGGATAACGTATTTGTCGCCCTTGCGGGTTGCGGTGGTCAGCATCATCGAGGGGTCGCTGCCGCTTCCGGGGTGGGGCTCGGTCATTGCGAACGCGGAGCGCACTTTCCCTTCAACAATCGGTTTTAGCCAGCGCTCTTTTTGCGCGGCAGTTCCTGCTTTTTCCAGTACCATCATGTTGCCGTCATCCGGTGCCGCCGAGTTAAACACCGCAGGCCCAAAAATGGATCGGTTCATCTCTTCATAGCAAACGGCCATGCCCACTTTGTTTAAGCCTGCGCCGCCGGTTTCTTGTGCTAGTTGCAGGCACCAAAGCCCCTCTTCGCGTGCTTTGTCTCGCAGGGGTTCTAGCCAGTCGAGGCGAATGTTTCCATGGTCGTCGTAAGCTTCCGGCATCGCTTCGACAGGCAGTATTTCGGCTTCGACAAAACGAGCGATGCGGCTGCGGTAATCTTCGACCTGAGGCGAAATGGTGAAATCCATGTGGGTTCCTTACAGTGAGGAGGTGAGGTGGCCGCCATCGACCACAATGTCAGAACCAGTCATGAATGAACTGGCATCAGAAGCTAGTAACATGATCGGGCCATCCAGCTCTGCCAGCTGACCTAGGCGCCGCTGTGGTACGCGCTTGATGAGTGCTTTTCCTGCATCAGATTGAAAGAAAACCGAATTCAGTTCGGTACTCAGGTAACCGGGTGAAAGTGAGTTCACACGAATACCATATCGCGCCCATTCCAGCGCCAGCGCTTTTGTCATCTGCAAAACGGCCGCTTTTGAAACGGAGTAAGGGGCAACATTGTTTGCAACCCGAGTGCCCAGAATTGAAGCGATATTGATTATGCAGCCATTGCGACCATCAGCAACCATCAGCTTGGCTGTGGCAACCGCAGCAAGCCAAGCGCCACGCAGATTTGTGTCCAACACTGCATCAAAATCTTCGGCAGTTTGGTTTAGGGCGGGTGACTGACGGGTAACGCCTGCATTGTTGATTAGCACATCTATGCCGCCCAGTTCATTGTGAGCTTTGCCCAAAGCAGTTTCGATTGCGTCCTCATCAAGCACGTCGCATTCGGCAATAACAACTTTGCCTCCGCTGCGGTTTTCCAAAGATCGCGCAAGGCTGACCAGTTTGTCCTTTCGGCGCGCAAGCAACGCAACGTCAGCGCCAGCCGCATAAAAGATATGCGCAAAATGCTCCCCAAGTCCGCTCGATGCGCCGGTGATGACAACACGCTTGCCTGCAACATTCAGGTTCATTACTTCTTCCCGGCCAATTTTGCGCGTTCACGCAGTGTAAATTTTTGAATTTTCCCCGTAGCTGTTTTTGGTAAGTCTCCAAAAATCACTGTTTTTGGTGCTTTGAAATGCGCCAGATTTTTGCGACAATATCTGATGATTTCATCGGGCTCAGCTTCTGCGCCTTCACGCAGCGTTACAAATGCACAAGGGGTTTCGCCCCACTTGGTATTCGGTTTGGCGACCACGGCCGCTTCCAGAACTTTGGGGTGTTGGTAAAGCACTTCTTCAATCTCGATGCTAGAAATATTTTCCCCGCCCGAGATAATCACATCTTTGGCCCTATCCCTGATTTCAAAATATCCGTCCGGATGCCGGACAGCCAAATCTCCGGTATGAAACCACCCGCCTCGTAATGCTTCCGCTGTAGCTTCGGGGTTTTTCAGGTAACCTTTCATCACTGTGTTTCCAGCCAGCATCAACTCGCCTATAGTTTTGCCGTCCCAAGGGCATTCTTCCATTGCGGTAGGGTCGGCGACCATTGCCTTGCGGAGGGTCACATATTTTACGCCTTGCCGCGCCATTTTGGCGGAGCGATCTTCCAAGGAGAGTTCAGACCATTCATCTTGCCAAGCGCAAGAAAGCGAAGGCCCGTAGCTTTCGGTGAGGCCATACAAATGCAGGATACTAAAACCGGCCCGCTCCATAGCTTCAATGATGCTGGAGGGCGGAGGCGCGCCTCCTGTAGCGACATCCACAGTGTGGTTGAATTCGATTTTAACCGACTCCGGAGCCGATTCAAGCATGGTCAAAACAATCGGGGCGCCGCACATATGGGTAACACGATGCTTGGCAATTTGTGAATAAACCAATGCTGGATCCACGTTACGCAGGCAAATATGCGTGCCACAAGCAGCTGTCACAGCCCATGTAAACGTCCAGCCATTGCAGTGGAACATAGGCAACGTCCACAAATAGACCGAGCGGTCGTTCAACCCCATTGTTGCCATGTTCCCGAGCGCATTCAGATAAGCGCCACGATGCGAATATAGTACACCTTTTGGGTTTCCGGTGGTGCCGGATGTGTAAAGCAGGCTTATGGTCTGCCACTCATTGACGGGTTCAATGAATTGGGCCGACGGGTCGCCTTCATTCAGGAATGACTCATAGTCGGTCTTCCCCAACAATTCACCGCCGATGGCCAGTGTGTCGTCAATATCGATAACCAACGGAGGAGAGGGCATAAGCGCCAGTGCTTTTCTTATGACATCCGAGTACTCTCGGTCTGTTAAAAGCACTTTGGCTTCGCCGTGCTCAAGCGTAAAGGCAATTGTCTTGCTGTCCAGACGGACATTCAAAGGATTCAGAACCGCCCCCAACATCGGAACCCCGTAATGTACTTCCAGCATTGCCGGGATGTTCGGCGCCATTATTGCAACAGTGTCGCCGCGACAAATACCGCGACCCGCCAATGCCGAGGCCAGACGCCGACAGCGTTGGTTAAATTCACGGTAAGTATAATTTTCTTTGCCGTGAATAACTGCAACTTTATCAGGATAGATTGATGCGGCGCGGCTTAGAAAACCCACCGGTGAAAGCGGGCAGAAATTTGCTTCGTTCGGGTCCATAGTTCTGATTTTCCAATGCGCTTTTTTTGAATTTAAGTAACCCGAAGCACACAACTAATCCAAACGGAATTCCGTCATGTTGGAGGTGAGTATTTCTCCCTTCGCCAGCTTTTCCGCCAAATCAAATTCTTTCAATTGCCAATGCAATTCCTTGGCCACCCCCTATACACATTGTGATAAGGGCGCGCTTTCCGCAGGTTCTCTCTAATTCGTACATGGCCTTGATTGTTATGATGGCTCCGGTTGCGCCGATGGGATGCCCCAATGCAATAGCGCCGCCGTTGGGGTTAACTCTGGAAGCATCAATCTCAAGGCCTTTATTGACAGCCAAGGCTTGTGCCGCGAAAGCCTCATTCGATTCAATTACGTCAAATTCAGATATGTCGAAGCCGGTTCGGGCTAACAGGTTTTGAACGGCGGGGATTGGGCCAATACCCATAAGCTCAGACGCGACCCCCGCATGCGCATACCCCAAAATGCGAGCCCGGGGTTTCAGGCCTGCTTTCTCGGCAGCTTCGGCGCGTGCAAGGACAAGCGCACCGGCACCGTCATTGATTCCGCTTGCATTGCCGGCTGTTACCGAGCCGTCTTTTTTGAAGGCGCTGCGCAGACCTGCCAACGTTTCTGCATTGGTCTGTTTTGGGTGTTCGTCTGTTGCGAAAGTTATCGTTTGTCGACGTGATTTGACTTCAATAGGCGCGATTTGTGAATCAAATCGGCCTTCGGAAATAGCTACCCCGGCCCGTATCTGGCTTTCAAGTGCAAAAGCGTCCTGATCCGCTCGGCTAATATTGTGCTCTAAAGCAACATTTTCAGCAGTAATTCCCATATGACCCGTGCCAAACGGGCAATTTAGCGCTCCCAACATCATGTCTGATGCCGAAAAGTCCCCCATTTTTTGGCCCCAGCGAGCCTGAGGCAGGATATAAGGTGATCGCGACATATTCTCGGCACCGCCGGCCAACCCAAAATCAGCATCTCCCAACATAAGTGACTGCACTACTGATACTATCGCCTGCGCACCCGAGCCGCACAACCGGTTGACATTCATTGCAGGAGTTGTCTCAGGTATTCCGGCCTGAATTGCCGCCACACGCGAAAGATACATGTCCCGTGGCTCGGTATTGATCACATGACCAAAAACAATTTGGCCAATTTGTGCGCGATCCACGCCGGACCGCAATAAAGCCGCTGCAGATACATGTGTCGCCAAATCTATTGGAGACACACCTGCCAGAGTGCCACCAAACGCGCCAATGGCGGTTCGAGCGCCACCTAGAATAACGATATCTGTCATTAATTTTAACCCTTTATTTCTGGTTTTCCATAGCCACCGCCACCCGGAGTGCGGATGACAAAAATATCACCGGCACCTAATTCTTCCTGATCAAACCCGCTAAGCTCAACGATGGTGCCATCTGCCCGCTCAATATGGTTTTTGCCAACTTTCCCCGGCTCACCCCCGGCCATTCCATAAGGGGGTACCTTTCGGTGCGACGATAGAATTGATGCCGTCATCGGCTCCATAAATTTAATGCGCCTTAACACACCTTCACCTCCGTTGGTTCTGCCAGCTCCGCCGCTTCCTTTGAGGATTTTGAATTCTTCCAATAGTACCGGGAACCTAGTTTCGAGCACTTCAGGATCCGTCAAACGCGTATTGGTCATATGAACGTGGGTAGCGCTCGCACCGTTATAATCAGGCCCGGCACCCGAACCCCCACAGATGGTCTCATAGTATTGGTATCTGTCATTCCCGAAGGTAAAACTATTGCTCGTTCCCTGCGACGCACCGGCCGCCTTTAAAGCACCAAGCAAGACATCAGTCACAAACTGAGAAGTTTCGACGTTACCAGCAACAACCGCAGCCGGATATTTTGGACTAAGCAAAGATTGCTCTGGCAGGATAATCTCGATGGGTTCAAGGCAACCGGCGTTTAAAGGAATGTCGCTATCGACCAAGCAACGCAACACATACAACACCGCGGCGCTGGTTACTGCCGGAGGCGCATTAAAGTTGCCCTTCGACTGCTCGGATGTGGCTGTAAAGTCAAATATCGCACTTCTAGTATCGTGATCTATAGAAATGGCCACCGATATTACATCGTCCATATCTGTTCTGTACTCAAAACGACCCGGCGTTAGTTTTTGAAACAATCGCCGCACGCTTTCCTCGGCATTCTCTCGGACATGCTTCATGTAGGCTTTGACAACTTTGGCGCCGAACTGCTCGATCACCTTGTTCAGCAGATCAATGCCCATCTGATTGGCCGCAACCTGTGCTTTGAAATCCGCTATGTTCAGGTGAGGCTGACGGGCCGGATATTTGCTTGACAAGAGCAACTCAATGGTTTCTTTCTCACGGAACCGACCTTTCTCAACCAGTTTGAAATCATCAATAAGGATGCCTTCCTCTTCGATACTCGTACTACTGGAAGGCATTGACCCGGGCGTGATCCCACCAACATCGGCGTGATGTCCGCGCGAAGCCGCAAAGAACTCAACTTCACTGGATTCTGGTGAAAATACTGGTGTCACGATCGTTACGTCAGGTAGATGCGTTCCTCCGTTATAGGGCGCGTTCAACATATACACGTCTCCTGGCTGCATGGTGCCACGCCGCTGTTCCAGAATAGTTTTGACGCTCTGGCTCATCGAGCCAAGGTGAACCGGAACATGTGGCGCGTTCGCCACCAGATTGCCGTCCTGATCAAATACTGCACACGAGAAATCCAACCGCTCTTTGATATTCACCGAAGAAGAGGTTTTTTGGAGAACCAGCCCCATTTGCTCGGCGACGGACATGAAGAAGTTATTGAAGATTTCAAGCATGACCGGGTCAACATCCGTTGCCATATCTTCGATAGCAACAAGAGGTTCCTCGCGGGTAAGCACAAGATCATTGTTTGGTTTCAGAATTGCAAACCATCCTGGCTCAACGATTGTTGTGGCGTTTTTTTCGACAATGATAACTGGCCCGGATATCTGATGACCGAATTCCAAAGCTTCACGGTGCAGAACCGGAGTGTCCCACCACTCCCCCTGAAAAAACACTTTTGATACGTGTTGTTCCTGATCGACTGACAGCTTTGCAATAGGCTGTGGTGTATCTTCTGCGCTCGACGTATTGCCCACTGCTTCGATAAATAGCGTATCGATAATCAGGGCTTTGTCCTTGCTGACAAAGCCGAATTGACGTTGGTGAATTTCTTCAAACCTGGATGACATTTCTTGTGCTGATCCGAAATCCACGGCCAGCGCTGTATCTGTGCCATCGTATCGAAGTTTAGCTTTGGCGAATATTTTCATGGCTCGAGTGGAGACGCCTTGATGTGAGAGTTCCTCTCGCCCTTTTTGCCCCAAATCCGCGCTTAGGGCATCCAGTTCGCCAGCTATATTTCTTGATAGGATTTTGCTAACAGATTCTTCTTTGATGACGCGAAAATCGGCGAGGCCCATGCCGTAAGCCGAAAGAACGCCCGAGTATGGATGCAATAATACTGTCTCAATTCGCAACGAATCTGCAACCTGACAAGCGTGCTGGCCGCCCGCACCGCCAAAACAATTCAGGGCATATTGCGTAACATCGTGCCCCCGTTGGATAGACACTTTCTTGATTGCGCTCGCCATGTAGATAACCGCGATTTTCAAAAACCCCTCCGCCACTTCGGCAGGCGTGCGGGTGTCGCCAATTGCGTCTTTGATATCTGCAGCAAGTTCCGCAAATTTCTGCTCTACCACTTCTTGATCAATTGGCTGATCCCCGTCATGGCCAAACACTCTCGGAAAGAATTCGGGGCGAACTTTTCCGAGCATTACGTTGCAGTCGGTAACTGTCAGGGGGCCACCACGCCGGTAACATGCTGGTCCTGGGTTGGCACCAGCTGAGTCCGGGCCGACCAAATATCTTCTGCCATCGAAATGAAGTATCGACCCACCGCCAGCAGCAACAGTGTGGATATCCACCATTGGAACCTGAATGCGAATACCGTCTATTTCTGTTTCGTACGTGCGCTCCATCTCTCCGCAATAGTGGGAAACGTCGGTGGACGTACCGCCCATGTCAAAGCCGATCATGTTCTTGAAACCAGCAGTTTCTGTGGTGCGAATAGCGCCAACAATTCCGCCTGCTGGGCCGGAAAGGATACTGTCTTTCCCCTCAAATCTGCGTGCGTCCACTAGTCCGCCATTAGACTGCATGAACATGATATGCACGTCACCAAGTTGGGCGGACAGCCCGTCCATGTAAGCCCTTAGGATTGGTGACAAATATGCATCTACAACCGTGGTGTCGCCACGAGGAACCATTTTGATTAAAGGGCTGGTTTTGTGGCTGACCGAAACTTGCGTAAAACCAACTTCGCGGGCAATTTTGGCGGCAATAACCTCATGTTGGTGGTATCGATAAGAGTGAATGAAAACGATTGCGCAAGCACGCAATCCTTCCGCAAAGGCAGATTCAAGATCGGCCCGCAGACTATCGATATCCAATGCGACCAGTTCTTCACCCGTTGAATTGAACCGACCGTCTACCTCAAGCACTTTCTTGTAAAGAGATTCCGGCAGCTTAATATCAAGATCAAAAAGCTTCGGGCGGGTCTGGTACCCAATACGCAGCTGGTCACGCAATCCACGAGTGGTCACCAATAAAGTGGGCTCTCCCTTCCGTTCGAGTAATGCATTTGTTGCGACTGTTGTTCCCATTTTGACACAGCGGATTTTTCCAGATGGTACCGCCGCTCCGTCCGGTACTTCCATAATTGTACGGATGGCGTGTGTCGCCGCATCATCATACTGTTCTGGCGCTTCCGAAAGCAGCTTCATAGCTTGCTGCCTGCCGTCCGGTTGGCGGGCGATCACGTCGGCGAAAGTCCCGCCGCGATCAATCCAAAACTCCCACTGGCCGCTCACAACATAATTCCGATTATCATGATATTGCTCCTATAGTTAGGTGCATTTTTGCTGGTTCGCAGAAATCAAAGCAAACGAGTATTTATCGTGTCTTAGGCGAATTATATTTTTGTTGCCCAATACAATACATTTTTTCACGCAGTGACCAAATTTTCCGCGTTTGCCAAATCAATGGATTTTTGTGACGGTGAAACTCGGGATTGTTTCACCGCAATGCAAGTTTCGGATAATATCGATTATGCTTAGAAATAGCACAAAACCAGTGCCACACCCATACGGCAGGCACGAAACAAACCAATTATCTTTCCACCGCATTTTCAGCGGTCAAACTTATGATCCATTCACAAAACGCCACAACTATTGGCAGGATGGCATTGTCTTCGGGATAGGCCACAAAATACGAAACTACTTCGGTTACCGAATCTTCAAATGCAGGAATCAGTGTTCCACTTTCCAATTCAGAGCTGGCCAAAAGTTCACTCTCCAACACGATTCCGACTCCGCGAACAGCCGCCTCTATGGCGTGCTCAGACGGGTCAAGGACGATGCCGCGCAACTCCTCGTCAACCGCTATTTTCCTGTCGGCCAACCACAATTTCCATGTAACCAGGTTGCGCTCGGTATGGATCAGGGAAAAGTCTGGCAAATCTGCGGGCGAATTAAGCCCGACAGCATTCTTCTTAAATTCGGGACTGCACATTGGCAGAACCCGCTCGGACAAAAGCGGGCGAACAACAAAGCCCGGCAAATTGGGTTGCCCGTAAAAAACTCCAAGATCGATGTTTTTCTTACGAAAATCGAGCAACTCCGATGTCGCGATCACTTTAATGTCGATATCGGGATGTTTTTCAAGAAAGTTCGGAAGTTTTTCCAACAACCATTTTCCGGCGAAACTGGGTGCCACACGGATGGTAAGCTGGTCAGAATATTCCAGCTTCATGATCTGCTTGGTTGCCTCGTCAATCTCGTGCAGCACCGGCGTCAACATGCGCAGGTAATAGCTTCCTGCATCTGTGATGGCCAATCCGCCACTCAGTCTGTGAAAAAGCTTAACGCCAAGATGATCTTCGAGATGTCGAACCTGATGGCTGATCGCGGAAGGTGTCAAATACAGCTCTTCGGCAGCGCCTTTGAAGCTTTCATGGCGCGCTGCGGCTTCAAAGGTCGAGATCGCTTTCAACGATGGTCGCCGATAACTTTTCATTCGAACATTCCTAAAAGCACCTGATACAATGAGTAAGGATACAAAGATGTTACAGAAAAAAACAAGTCAGAAATCCTCGGAAACGACAGAAGATCTATGGGAGATGGTCGACGAGCATTTGCTGCATTACGGGCGTGATTTTATTCGTGAGTTTATTGTTAGTGCATCGGGGTCCTACCTTTACACAGATAACGGCAGGGCCATTCTCGACTTCTCTTCGGGACAGATGTGCGCAACTTTGGGGCACAACCACCCGACAATTCTAGAAGCGATTTACCGCGCATCGGAATCTGTATTGCATTTAGACAGCACAATGTTGTCCCCGACGATCGCATACCTTGGCAAAGAGCTATGTGAGTTGATGCCGGAGCAATTGAACAAGGTTCTGTTCCTAAACACTGGTGCTGAATCTAACGAAGCCGCCATCCGTTTGGCAAAGCTTTATACCGGCAAGTTTGAAATTATTGGCCTCACTGGCTCATGGCACGGAACAACCTCGGGCGCGGCTTCTATGACTTATGCGAATGGGCGCAAAGGATACGGCCCACCGATGCCTGGGCAATTGGCAATTCCGGCTCCCAATTGCTATCGCTGTCCAATCGGGCAAAAACACCCAGCTTGCAATTTAGCCTGCCTTGATTTCAGTTTTGATTTTTTAGATTCGGTATCGGTGGGTTCGACTGCGGCAGTTATCGTAGAACCTGTGCAAAGCGCTGGTGGTATTATTGTGCCGCCTGAAGGTTATTTCAAGAAACTGCGCGACTGGTGTGACGCGCGTTCAATTCTATTGATTTTCGACGAAGCGCAGACCGGCCTTGGCCGTGTTGGCTCAAACTTTGCATATGAGCAAGAGGGCGTGGTTCCTGATATTATCTCACTTTCCAAAACTCTTGGCGCTGGAGTCCCGTTAGCTGCAACAGTCACAAGCGACGAAATTGCAAGGGTAACGCGGGAACGGGGGTTTGCACATTTTACCTCACACGCGTCAGACCCTTTGACCGTTGAGGTGGGTCTAGCAGTTGTTCGAACTCTGGTTGCAGATGATCTGGCAAAACGCGCTGATGAAATAGGCAAGTACCTGATGGAAGGATTATACGCTTTGCAAAACCGCTACGAAACAATTGGTGACGTGCGAGGCAAAGGCCTTCTAATTGGCATGGAGATCGTAACGGACCGGACAACCCACCAGCCCAACAAAGAGTTGATGCAACGTCTTAGCGACAAGTGCTTTGAACTTGGGCTGAATATAAACCGTGTTGGTGGGCCGCTAGCGGTTTGGAGGATTGCTCCCCCTTTAACGATCACTAAGGCAGAGATAGATCAGGCTCTATCTATTCTGGAGGAGGCTTTCGCGGCAGTCTAAAACGAACAATAGTAAACTAGCACCGCCGCACAAATACTTGTGTCGGCGGTGCTCAACTGAATGCCAAACAGCATCAAAATTTTTACCCTGATGCCAGCATCGTTCTAGGCAACCATAGTGCAAGATCGGGAAAGGCGATCAACACTGCTACCGCAAACATCAACAATAGAAAGAATGGCAATGCTGCGCGTGCTATTTCAAGAATATTTCTTCCTGTTAGTCCTTGAAGCACAAACAAGTTGAAACCCACAGGTGGCGTAATCTGGCTCATCTCAACAACTAGCACAAGAAATATTCCGAACCAGATTATATTAATTCCGGCTGCTTCAATCATTGGCAGAATGACCGCGGTTGTCAAAACTACGATTGAAATTCCATCCAAAAAGCACCCCAACACGACAAAAAATATCGTCAGTACCGCCAACAATGCAAAGGGTGACAGATCCATCTCTCCTATCCAGATCGCAAGCGCCCGCGGCAAGCCAGAAAAACCCATCGACGTAGACAAAAAAGCCGCTCCGGCCAAAATGAAAGCGATCATGCAAGAAGTTTTGGCAGCCCCCATTAGGCCCGCAATGAATTTTTTGCGGTTCATGTCACCGGATACCCATGCTATAAATAGAGCGATAGCCACACCAATTGCCGCAGCGTCTGTCGGGCTTGCAAGGCCGCCATATATCGAACCGATAACACCTACAATTAACGCCATCACAGGCAATAATCTACGGGAGGCCCATATTCGCTGGCGAAACGTCATTTCATCTTTTTCAACAGGTGTTTTTCCAGGGTTCATCAACGACCAGATAATTGCATAAGTCATGTAAAGTCCGATAACAAATGCTCCGGGTATAACTCCTGCAATAAAGAGGCGGGCAATGGATTGTTCGGTCGCAACACCGTAAACGATCAGAATAATGGATGGTGGAATTAACAGACCTAACGTCCCGGAACCTGCAATCGTTCCTAGAACCAGCCTCTCGTTGTAGCCACGATTCAGCAATTCGGGTATCGCGACTTTGCCTACAGTTGCACATGTGGCAGCAGATGACCCTGACACGGCAGCAAATAGACCGCAGCCAAGGATATTAACGTGAACCAACCTACCGGGAAGACGATTTAGCCATGGTGCAAGGCCTGAGAACAAATCATCCGACATGCGAGAGCGGAACAGGATTTCACCCATCCATATAAATAATGGAAGCGCTGCCAAAGACCATTCTGCCGATGCCCCCCAGATACTGGTAGCAATTACCTGACCTACCGGCGCGGACGAAAACAGTATCATGCCCACAAACCCTGCCGACATAAGCGCAAACGCAACCCAAACACCCGATGCCAACATGCTGATCAGGACAACGATGAGAATTACTGCCAAGGTGATTTCACTCATGATTAATCTCGCTTTCAATATCGAATAACTCGGCCTCTGGGTCTGGCTCCAGATAGCCTGGTTGTCGTCCCATCAGGTTTTGAACAAGCGCATCAAGTGTCGCAATTGTCAGCATGACAAGACCCAGAAACATTGATAGCTGCGGTATCCACACTTTGATCGGGAACAACCCTTGTGAGGAGTCCCCGTATCGCCATGAATCGTGAAGCAGATCGAACATCCAGTACGTGATAAAAGCAGTTATGCCAAACGCCACAGCACAGGACCAGATTTCAACCATGTGCGAGGCCCGGCGCGGCAAGTGCAACAAAAGCAGATTCACGCGAATATGCGCACCATGTCGAAAGGTATAAGCAAGAGTAAAAAAGGTTCCTGCCGCAAGAAAGAAACCGGCGAATTGTGCATATGACGGGATCAGTAGGCCAATTGCAGAGCCTGTCGTCCACAATGCGATTTTGTCTGCCAGATTCAGCGCGACCTGCGCGAGAACAATAACCAGTATCAGTGATAAAAACAGAGCACCAAGTGCGCCGCTTATTTTGTAAAGAATTTCCAGGATAGAACGCACTATACTTGCTCCCTCTATTGGGCTTCTGGATGCCAGTTTACTCCAGCATCCAGATTGGGTTTCTAATTTGCGTTAAATGCGTCGATTATCGCCTGTCCTGCTGTGCCGGTAGAGGCCAGCCACTCGGTTGTCATAGTTACGCCGATAGCTTGCATTGAACTCGTTAGCGCTTCGCTAGGGGATACCACAACAAGACCGTTATCTGCCAAAACCTGGGTCTTTTCGGTTGTTTCCACACTCGAAGCTGCCCACCCACGTGTTTCTGCAATCGCTGATGCGGCAAGAACGGCCGATTGAACAGCGGCATCTAGCGCCTCAAAGGCGTCAATGTTCACGACTACAACGTTTTTGGGTAACCATGCCTGAGTGTTGTGATAATGTGTGAGGAAATCCCACGCCTTGGAATTGGCACCCGTTGACGGCGACGTGATCATCGCATCCACACGCCCAGTTGAGAACGCCTGTGCTATGTCCGACGACTCAATTTGAGTTGGAACCGCTCCTGCCAGCTGTGCAAGACGTTCGGTCGACGGGTTATAGGCTCGGAACCTAATGCCCCTCAAACCTTCAATTGTGTCCAGCTCAACTTTTGCGTATATTCCTTGCGGCGGCCACGGGACTGCAAACAAAGGCATAAGGTTTTGTTGGGCTAAAAGCGCCGTGATTTCGTCCCTTGAAGCCGCCCACAAGTTTTCAGCTGAATCGTAATCAGCGGCAAGGAATGGAATTGAATCTACCGCGTAGATTGCATTTTCATTCGACAGGCGCGACAAAAAGAATTCGCCAATCGGAACTTGGCCCGAACGAACGGCATTTTTAACCTCCGCGTGCTTGATCAATGAACCCGCCGGGTGGACGGTTATGACCAAGTCACCGTTAGTGGCGGCGTTTACATCTTCGGCGAATTGAACGATATTAAGTGTATGGAAATTACCAGCGCCGAATGGTGTCGCCATATCCCAAGTGGTCTCGGCAGAGGCACCAAAACCGATTATTGACAAGGTGGCGGCACCTATCAAATTTATGGTCTTAATCATGTACATTACTCCTTGCTTTTGAATTTTGCAGCGGCAACCGTTTTGTCGCCTTCCACTCAGACTCTTGTAGGCTTGCGCCTCCAAAAAAGACCGATATTAAAGTTAACCGATAGGTACATTCAAAAATCAAACGAGAAATCCTCGGCTCCAGAACTCAAAAAATTCGTTTTGCTCTGCTTGGTGCCCCCCCATATCCGATATGCGGTCCTCTTTTCCCAACTATATTGATGATCAAATTCAGTGGGGACTTTTGGATTTATTAGTATTTGCTTGTAAAAAACTAAGTCCCGTCCATATGAATTTTTGAAGCGACCTAGGAAATCTAGTGCTCACCTGACGATGGTGCGAAATTCAGTTGTCTGTACGAAACCAATTTAAAATGCATAGTTGCTTCGGCGAATTGGTCGTAGGTGCTTCGCTCTCGCAGCGAACGTCTTGTGTGGATGGCTCCTGCAAAGCAAGACATTTTTGTAGTGATCTGCGCATTTGTCAGAAGCAGTCTTGTGTCCGGTCCGTTTGCGCGGTTTCGACCGCTGGCCCTGATGGGTTCCGCAAACCAAGTCCCTTTCTGCTTTGCGGGCATTAACGCCCGAGACATTCGGCGGGGTGTCTTGGTTGTTGCGGCTGACTTGTGCACCATCACTTCGCAGGTCTTGCTAACTCGTGTTTCTCAAATCCTTTCAGGTTGTTCTTGGCGTG
>Ga0209345_10001958_pt1 | contig 23682 bp, 23 predicted proteins | sample Cruoilmetagenom7_FD_187294 | JGI IMG/M metagenome (GOLD analysis project Ga0209345, IMG submission 187294) | Oil polluted marine microbial communities from Coal Oil Point, Santa Barbara, California, USA - Sample 7 (SPAdes) (version 2) | ecosystem: Environmental > Aquatic > Marine > Oil seeps ...
CTTTGATGCCACCGGGGTGACCCGTGTGCCAATAGAACATTTCTTCACGCTTCTTGCCGGTCATCTGGATTTTCTCGGCGTTGATTACGATGACGTTGTCGCCGCAATCCATGTGAGGTGTGAAGGACGGCTTGTGCTTGCCGCGCAGACGCATGGCAATAACCGAAGCAAGACGGCCCAGCACGATGCCTTCGGCATCAATGATGATCCATTTCTTGTCGATGTCTGCCGGTGTTGCAGAAAAGGTTTTCATATACGGTAATCCCGTTTGTGTGGTGACAGGGGCGATAGCCCGATGTGATGGGCGGGTTATAACCATGCCGCGGGCCACGTCAAGCGGGACAAAACCTAATAAATCACGCAAATACAGAGGGTTACAATTAAGGTATTATTTTACCCCACAAATTGACACCTTGGAGACCCGAATAACGCCGCATCCGTCTGCTTTCGGCCCACCCCCGCCCGCAGAGTCCGCATTCTACGGATCATTCCCGCCTAAACGCCGATCTCTTCGGTGGGGTTATCCAGCAATTCTCGCAAGCGCACCATCGCGGCCTCGAAGCTTGCAAGGCTCACGCCTGCATTAACGGCCATACGCACCGCATGGGGAGTTTGCGCATTGCGCGCGGCAAACTCTTCTGCTGCCCGTACCCGCACGCCAACCGTCTCGGCGGCGCGACAAAATGCGTTCGCACGCCAGCCGGACGGTAGTGTTAACCAGAAAAACGGCACATCGGGCCGCCAGCACAGCTCGTACCCGCCAAGAATGTTCACCGCCGTTTTTACATAAGAACCAATACCATCCCGTGTTCGGGCAGTGATCTCTTCTAGCTGGGGATGTGAAAGAAGCAGCGATGCCAAATCGGTCATCGGGGTGGCCAGACCGAAGAAGCCGTGCTCGGCGCTGCGATGAAGAGCCGCGGCCTGCTTGCGTGGACCGATCGCGCACCCCAATCGCAAGGCCGGCGAAATGGTTTTACTGACCGACGTAATGTACCAGCCCCGCTCGGGCGCAAGCTGGCGATATCCGGGAGCCTGTGCAGGTGCGATCCGATAACAGTCATCTTCAACGATCTGCAGGTGATAGCGGCGGGCCACCGCAACAATCTCTTCCCGGCGTGCCAAGGGGGTAAATCCACACGTGGGGCTGTGAACTTCGGGAGATGTACATAGAATCTGCGCTTCGGGGTATCTTTCAGCCGCTGCCGTGAGGGCAATAGGGCAGACGCCATGCTCATCCATCGCAACCGGCACAACCTCGGCGCGCAATGCCGCAGCCACACGACGAAAGCCGGGATAGCAAAGCTCTTCAAGAAACACGACAGGCCTGCGACCCGATAGGATCGTCTGGAAAATCAGCATTATCGCGTTCTGCCCGCCATGGGAAAGCACGATGTCCGATTCATTCAAAGGCCCCAATGCGACGTCACGCAACCAGTGCAACATCGCCTCGCGCGCGGGTTGGGCGCCACGTCGGGACGGATAGTGCATCAGGCCCGATGGCGGGTCTTGGGCGATTTGCGCCATAAGCTTGCGGATCAGTGCCGATTGCCCGCCGTTAGGCAGATGGGGCGAGAATAGATTGACGTCATAATTGTCCCCACCGGTCCGATGCTCGATCACATCCATTTCCAACAGGTTCAAAGGCGGTTCCGTCTTGGGCGCTGCAACGAAAGTCCCGCGCCCGACCTCTGCGGTCAGCACTCCCTCATCCGTCAGAACAGTATAGGCCCGCGCCACCGTGCCCGGCGTCATTTCCAATTTCCATCCCAGATCGCGCACCGGAGGCAGCTTATCCCCAACCGACAGCGCGCCTGACGTGATCGCAGATCTGATTGCACGCACCACGGCGCGGTATTTCGGTTTGACAGCGGGATCGACCTCGGGGGTCCAAATTGTATCCATTACAATGTTTCCATAGAACTGCGCGAAATTGCATTGTACCAATACTCATGGCGATACTGCCTAATTGTGTCAATACAATTATTCAAGGAGATTTACCCATGACACAGACAGCGACCATGAACACTGATGCCCTTGCGGTTCTCAACACCACACGCAGCTTGCCGCTGCTGGCGGTCATCAGCGTAAAATTTGCGGCGCTCGTCACGAAATGGGTTGCCCGCAATCGCACCCGCCAAGCCCTGCGTACGCTTGAGGCATGGCAGCTTGCGGATGTGGGGATTACATCTGACGCGGCTCTGATTGAGGCGCGCAAGGTGTTCTGGAAAGCGTGACACCCCGTGGCGCTAAGCCAGACCTCTTCACTTGGGCAGGGTTCACCCCTGCCCTTTTTTGATACAATTTCTAAGTTAGACCAGATTGTACCCTAAAGCGATTTAATCGGCGGAATGGCATAGGTCATCGTCGCCTGAGCGACCGGCTGATCCATCCCTTCGGAAAAGATCAACACGTGGGATACTGACAATTGCCGCCCCAGCTTTAACAGTTTTGCGGTCGCAATCAGATCAACCCCCGCGACGGGCTTGCGCATAAAATCCATTGAACAGTTTGTCGTGACAGCCAGCGCCTTAGGACCGATCATGGCAAGCGTAGCGATGTAGGCCGCCACATCGGCAAGCGCGAACATTGATGGCCCCGAAACCGTCCCCCCGGGGCGCAGATGCTTTTCCGAAATATTCAACCGCATGGTCACCTCGTTCGGCTTGACCTCTTCAACGGTGAAATCATCTGCCACCTGCTGGAATACTTCGCGCATGAATGCCATCAATTGTGGCGCATCCATCATCACTTCACCGCTACCGGCCATACTTGTCCTCCTCCTATTATTGCCGCTAGACTTGCCGCAACATAAGGAGCGCGCAAGATGGCAATTTTGGAAGTAACGCAACGGGACGCGGTGACCCTGCTCACTTTGAACAGCCCCGAGAAGCTTAATGCGCTCAGCGACGAGATGCTGGCCGCCTTGCAAGAAACGCTTGACCAGCTGGCCGATGATCCAACTTGCCGCGTCATAATCATTGCCGGCGCGGGCAAAGCGTTTTGTGCAGGCCACGATCTGCGGCAGATGCAAGCCATGCGAAAGACCAAAGACAACGGCGCCGCTGCGTTTGCCGATCTTTTCTCTCGCTGTACGGATGTGATGATGCGCATCCAGAGCATGCCGCAACCGGTCATTGCACAGGTCCACGGCATTGCCACCGCCGCGGGCTGCCAGTTGGTCGCAACCTGCGATATGGCCATTGCCGGAGAAGGAACACGCTTTGGCGTCAACGGCGTGAACATCGGGTTGTTCTGCTCTACCCCGATGGTCGCGCTCAGCCGCAATATCGCGCCCAAAAAGGCGTTCGAGATGCTGACCACCGGAGATTTCATTTCCGCCGAGCGGGCAGAAGAATTAGGCCTGATCAACCGCGTTGTTGCACCAGACGCGCTGGCGGAAGAGACAGCGGCACTCGCAGAGCAGATTGCTGCCAAATTGGGGTCTGCCGTAAAGATCGGAAAACGCGCCTTTTATGAACAATTGGCCATGGATACAGCAGCGGCCTATGCGCACACAGGCGTGGTCATGGTCGAAAACCTAAGCTATCAAGACACAAACGAAGGCATGCAGGCCTTTATTGAAAAGCGACCACCAGACTGGAAACAATAACTGTTTCCCAAAACTGCACGGTGTTTTTCCAAAGTCTTTGTCGTTTTTGTGTCAAAATTTGGGTAACCCTCGTCACATTCTCTTGAGGAGCAGTGTGATGTTGAAACGATCGCTTGGCGCGGTGTGTGTAGTTTTGTTGGGTAGCGTCGCCGCTTTTGCGGGACCTCTACCGGCACCGGTAAGCGATGATAACTTCCACAGCTCCCACGCCGAACTGATTGCTCTGGGGCGCGATCTGTTCTTTGATCCCATCCTGTCCGGCAATCGCAACATCGCCTGCGCCACCTGTCATCACCCAACGCTGGGAACCTCGGACGCCATGTCCCTGTCTCTTGGTGAAGGGGGCATCGGCCTTGGGGAATCGCGCAGCATTGACGCCGCCAACAAACCAAAGACCCGAATCCCGCGTAACGCACCTGCCCTGTTCAATCTGGGCGCCAAGGAATTCACGGTGATGTTCCATGACGGACGCACGGCGAAAGACCGCCATGCGATGTTTGGCATCCGTATGCCCCAAGGACGCACGCTTGAACGGCCAATGCCGTCTGCCTTGGCGGCCCAGAACATCCTGCCCGTCCTTTCGCCTGCCGAAATGGCCGGCGACCCCGGCGAAAACGAAGTGGCTGATGCCGTGGCAGCAGAGCGTATCCTTGGCCCAAATGGCGCATGGGACATCCTTGCGCGCCGCATCGATGCGATCCCTGAATACCGGCAGCGATTTGGTCAGCTAGGCATCACCGGTATCCACATCAATGACATCGGTACTGCGCTTGCAGCCTTCATCGGGTCGGAATTTCGCGCCGACGAAAGCCCCTTTGACAAATTCCTTCGCGGCGAAGACGCGATGACCGAAGTGCAGTTAGAAGGCATGGACCTGTTCTATGGCAAAGCGCGCTGTTCGACCTGCCACTCCGGGTCTTTCCAGACCGATCACAATTTTCATGCCATTGGTCTGCCGCAGCTGGGACCAGGGAAAGACGGCTATGCCGATACTGGCCACGGCATGGTCACAGGTGTGGCTGACGATATGTACCGGTTTCGCACGCCATCTTTACGCAATGTGAGCGAAACAGCGCCCTACGGGCATAATGGCGCCTACTCCAATCTTGAAGATGTCGTCATACATCATCTGGATGCGGTTAAAGGTCTAGCCAAATATGACCGCAGCAAAGCACGGCTGTCAGGCGATCTTGAAGCATATGACTGGTCTGCGATGGACAATTTCGACGAAGTCATGCGCATAGCCGAAGCCATCGAGATTTCGGATGTGGCGCTTGATCAGGTCGAGATTGATAAGATCATGGCGTTTCTCGGCGCTCTTACGGACCCAACAGCGGGAAAACGCGGACTTGGCGTGCCCGCGTCAGTACCTTCGGGGCTGCAACTGGATCAGCTCGCCCCTCCCTCCTGACCACTTAGCACCGACAGACCAAGGCCCCGAACACATACTCTTACGGGGAATTTCTGCGTCTTATTCACACTGTTGCGGATTTGGCACCTCAGTGTTGCCAAACTACGTCTGGCAAATCTGGCACGATTAAGGCACGAATACGTCATAGCACGATGTGCTGCCCCATTTTGGGTCGCCGTAGGCGGAAGATCCCTCCAGATCGGACTCTCATCTGATCCCCTCTTTCCCGCAGCGGCGACCCCAAAATCCCATCCTTTCTGCACGATCTCAACGGCACCAGTCGTCTTGTCGCAGGTCCGTTGCCTACGCCCTGTTGCACCGCTGCGTCTGCTGGATTATCTGCGGAGCATGGATAACACATTACACATCATCGGCGGCGGTATGGCCGGATCAGAGGCCGCTTGGCAGGCTGCAAACCTTGGCATCAAGGTAGTCATTCACGAAATGCGTCCCAAGGTGGAAACTTTCGCCCACCAAACAGGACTGCTTGGTGAGATGGTTTGTTCCAATTCATTCCGCTCTGACGACAGTGAACAGAACGCCGTCGGGCTGCTGCACTGGGAAATGCGCCAGGCCAACGGGTTGATCATGCAAACCGCAGAGAAACACCGCCTGCCGGCCGGTGGAGCATTGGCAGTGGACCGTGATCCGTTTGCACAATCCGTGACCGACGCGCTGATGGCGCACCCTAATGTTTCCGTAGAATACGGAGAGATCACCTCTCTTCCCGACAGCGGCCACTGGATCATTGCAACTGGTCCGCTGACATCCTCAGCTTTGGGCACAGCCATTGCGGCCGAAACCGGTGCCGAGGCGCTGGCGTTCTTCGACGCGATCGCACCCATCGTTTATCACGAGAGCATCGACATGAGCAAAGCGTGGATGCAATCACGCTATGACAAGGGCGAAACCGAAGAGGAACGGACAGCCTACCTCAACTGCCCGATGGACAAAGACCAGTACGAGGCCTTCATCGACGCACTCATGGCCGCAGACAAGACCGAGTTTCATGAGGGTGAGACCGCAGGCTACTTTGATGGCTGCCTGCCGATCGAGGTCATGGCAGAGCGTGGTCGCGAAACTTTGCGTTTCGGTCCGATGAAGCCTGTCGGCCTGACCAATCCGCATCAGCCCGACGTAAAGCCATACGCTGTGGTACAGCTGCGCCGCGACAACAAACTTGGCACTCTCTACAATATCGTCGGCTTTCAAACAAAGATGAAGTACGGCGCGCAAACGGATGTTTTCAAAAGCATTCCGGGACTTGAAAATGCCAGCTTTGCGCGATTGGGTGGCATCCACCGGAACACATTCCTGAATTCGCCCACCTTACTGGATGGTCAGATGCGCCTGAAATCCCGGCCCAATGTCCGCTTTGCGGGCCAGATCACCGGAGTCGAAGGCTATGTTGAAAGCGCTGCGATGGGCTTGCTTGCGGGTCGCTTGGCGGCTGCGCAGATCAACGGCACGCCCCTTGATACACCGCCGCCAACCACTGCTACCGGCGCGCTGATTACCCATATCTCAGGCGGAGCCGAAGCTAAGACATTTCAACCGATGAACGTGAATTTCGGCCTCTTCCCCGCGGTGGAGGGTCTGAAAAGCGGCCGTCGGGGGCGCAAAGACCGCTACAAAGCCTACACAGATCGCGCCAAGCAAGACTGGCAAGTCTGGCTTGGCTCTGGACAATAAAGCAGGCACGCTTAAACTGTGGCGATGAGTACAAATTTTCTGGACAAAGCTTACACCTCGCGGGACACAGACAGCACCCGCGATCTCTACAATGACTGGTCAGCCACCTACGAGGCCGAAGTCGGCGCGCAAGGCTATGCAACACCAGCGCGCTGCGCAGAGGCACTGGCCGCCCACGTCGCAGATAAAACCACGCCCTTGCTGGATTTCGGATGCGGGACCGGTCTGGCGGGACTGGCGCTGCGCTTGGCGGGCTTCGAAGTCATTGATGGCGTAGATATCTCGCCTGAAATGCTGGCGCAGGCCCGTGCGAAGGACGTGTACCGGAATCTCACTCAGATCGAACCTGACACATCGCCAAAGGGCGGCTACTCCCTTATCAGTGCCGTGGGTGTGATCGGTGCAGGCGCTGCTCCTATCTCTATCCTAGATACGTTGCTTCATGCGCTACCATCTCAGGGTAAGCTGGTTTTCTCCTTTAACGATCATGCTTTAGCGGACCACTCGAACACAGGACGCTTGAACGAATGGCTTGATTGCGGTGCCGCGCGGCTATTATTCATGGAGCATGGACCGCATCTGCCCGGAAAAGACATGGGCGCGACTGTCTATGTGATTGAAAAAGCTTGAGCTTCACCACCCGTTTCGCACCATCGCCGACAGGCCCTCTTCATCTGGGCCATGCGTATTCGGCAATCCTTGCGCATGACATGGCTCGGGCCAGAGATGGGCGGTTCCTACTCCGGATCGAAGACATTGACAGATCGCGTGCGCGCCCGGAATGGGAAGCGCAGATTTATGATGATCTCGCTTGGTTGGGTCTGCGGTGGGAAACCCCTGTGATGCGCCAGTCAGACAGGCTTCCGACGTATCAGACAGCATTAGACGATCTGTGGGAGCGTGGGCTGCTGTATTCCTGCAGCTGTTCGCGGGCCGATATTGCCGCTGCCGCAAGCGCGCCGCAAGAAGGAGCGCCGCTGCTAGGTCCTGATGGTGTTGTCTATCCCGGCACCTGCCGCGACAAACGCCCCCACACCAAAGGCGATCCACGTCCCGATAACGCCCCGCTTCGTCTGAACATGACCAAAGCTTTGCGCCTGACCGGACATTCCGACAGCAGTAACCTGCCCGTCACGTTTGACGAAGCTTGCCTGCCCTCAAAGCGCGGCATCGTTGAAGTCTCCAGTGCGGAAATTCTTCACTCCGTCGGAGATATTGTGCTGGCGCGCCGCGATATGGGCACATCATACCACTTGTCGGTCGTGCTGGATGATGCTGCACAGGGCATTACAGATGTTGTGCGCGGCGCAGATTTGTTCGAGGCAACGGTGATCCATGTGCTACTTCAGGAACTTTTGGGCCTCCCCACACCCGCCTATCATCACCACGCTCTGATCCGTGACGACAAAGGTAAACGACTGGCCAAGCGTGATGATGCGCGGGCGATATCGCTGTACCGCGCGCAAGGCGCTACGCCTGCAGATATCCGCGGCCTTATTGGTCTTTAGCTATCGACGCTGATCACTTCGGTTTCACCCTCGGTTGTCACAGCAGTGTAGAAACAGCTACGCCGACCAGTGTGACACGCAGCGCCAACCTGCTCCACCTGCATCAGCAGACAGTCACGATCACAGTCTATACGCATCTCTTTAAGTGTCTGCACATGCCCTGATGTGGCACCCTTGGCCCAGAATTCCTGCCGCGAGCGGCTCCAATACGTGACCTGACCGGTTTCAAGCGTTCGCATGATGCTTTCGGCGTTCATCCACGCCATCATCAACACTTCGCCGCTGGCATGGTCTTGGGCGATTGCCGGAATCAAGCCAGCCGCATTGTAGGTCAGTGTCGTGGGGTCAAAGGACATGCTTGCGCACCTTCTATAGATTTTTTTTGCATCCGGTCTCTAACAGCTTATGTAGAGGTCAGATAAAGGAAATGCCATGTCCAACGACACCGATCTGATCAAGCTTTATTCATCCCGCATTCTCGCGCTTGCGGCTGATATCCCGCATCTGGGCCGTCTTGATACGCCGGATGCAAGCGTCACGCGGCGCTCACCACTGTGCGGGTCTAGTGTAACGGTGGATGTGAAGGTGGCCGATGGACGGCTTGCGGCATTGGGTCAGGATGTTAAGGCCTGCGCGTTAGGTCAGGCAGCCGCCGCTGTCACAGGGGGCGCCTCAGAGGGGGCTTCGTTAGAGACGATACAGCGGGGCCGTGACCAGCTAAAAGCCATGCTGAAAGGCAAACGCGGCGTGCCGGATGCACCTTTTGACGGATTTGAGGTCCTGACCCCTGCCGTAGAATACAAAAACCGCCATGCATCGATCATGCTGAGCATCGAAGCTTTGGCCGAAGCGATGGCAGCAGCCCAACAAGACGCCTGATCCCCACCAGACCAAAAAAAACGCCGCACATCCAAAGGGATGGCGGCGTAAGAAAAGCGTTTCCCATGTGGGACCCAGAAGCACGGTTCAGGGAAGGCATCCCCGAGACATGTTACAGACAGGCAGAACGTAACATCTAAGGCACATCAGTTTGGGACAAATGCGCCAGTAAACCGGCCCTGGCATGAGAGCGCAGGCAGAAAATCAGACAAGTCCGGGAAGATGCAGACCAACAACCAACATAACAATCAACGCTGCAGCACCAGCTGCGTCTTGTACCAATGTGTCTTGCGACCGTGAGGCGATAGCTTTGAGTGTCTGGTAGAAGGTCATGTGTCTCTCCGTTCCTGTTGCCTCTTTGTTCTCATATTATTAACGCCCCGTAAAGAACTTTTTAAGAACATTTGTGAACTTAGCGGAACATTTCATCTAACCCACTGAAATCAAACGGATCGCCTCATCCTGTCGCATGAGCCACAAAAGCAGGCGTGCCGCCCGCCCCCGTTCCCCCTCAAGCGTCGGATCATCATTCAGCAACTTGCGCGCATCTGACTGAGCAACCGCCATGAGTGCCGCCTGTTTTTCAAGATCGGCGACTTTGAACCTAGGGACGCCGGACTGGGCAGTACCAATCAAATCACCAGTGCCACGCATCTTCAAATCGGTTTCTGCAATGACGAACCCGTCCTCGGTTTCGCGCAGCACCTCAAGGCGCTGGCGGCCTGTCTCGCTTAGCGGGTTTTGAAACATCAACAGGCAGCTTGACGCAGCCGATCCGCGCCCGACCCGTCCGCGCAATTGGTGTAATTGTGCCAGACCAAAGCTCTCTGCCCGTTCAATCACCATAATCGATGCATTCGGCACATCGACGCCAACTTCAATCACTGTCGTCGCCACCAATAGCTTTGTATCACTACGCTGGAAGGCCGCCATCGCGGCGTCCTTTTCGGCGGGCGGCATCTGACCGTGGACAAGCCCGACGACGCCTTCTCCCAAAGCCGCGCGCAGGCGCTTGAACCGTTCTTCGGCAGAGGTGAGGTCGCTCACCTCACTTTCTTCGACCAGCGGGCATACCCAGTAACATTGCCGTCCATCCGCGATTGCCGCGCGCAACCGGTCAATCACCTGATCATAGCGGTCAGTGCTGATCAGCACGGTTTGGATGGGTTTGCGCCCGGGGGGCTTTTCATCCAGCACGCTGACGTCCATATCGCCGTACTGCGCCAATGCAAGACTGCGCGGGATCGGTGTGGCGGTCATCACCAGCACATCAGCCTGACGTCCCTTACGCCCCAGTTCCAAGCGTTGGCGTACACCGAACCGATGCTGTTCATCCACAACAGCAAGGCGCAGGTCATTGAACACCACCGTTTCCTGAAAAACAGCATGGGTGCCAACCAGAACTTGAATGTCACCCCGCTCAAGAGCCGCAAGCTTCGCAGCACGTTCGGCCGTCTTGTCGCGCCCCGTCAAAATTTCCAATACCACGCCCGCGCTTTCCGCCAACGGTTGCAGCCCCTGCAAATGCTGCCGCGCAAGAATTTCAGTGGGCGCCATCAACACCCCCTGCCCGCCAGCCTCCACAGCCGCCAGCAGCGCCATGAACGCGACCAGCGTCTTGCCGGCGCCGACATCCCCTTGCAACAACCTGTTCATCCGCTGGTCACTGCCCATATCGGCAATAATCTCGGCTATCGCGCGGGTTTGTGCGCCTGTGGGCGAGTATGGCAAACTTTTCAGAACCTTGGCCTGCAACACACCAGTCGCTTTTGCCGCTCGACCCTTTTTGCGCCGCTCGACCTGACGGGCCAAGGCCAGTGTGATCTGATGGGCAAAAAGCTCATCATAAGCGAGCCTCTCACGCGCCGGCGCAGTGGCACTGATATCAGAAAGCGCCTCAGGATCATGTGCGTCAGTGACCGCAGTGGTGAAATCCGGCCAGCCCGCTTTCGCCAGTTGGCCCGGATCAATCCATTCCCCCATCGGCGGGATCAAAGCGACCGCGCCGCGCGTAGCCTTATACATCAGCTTTTGTGTAACCCCGTGGGTCAGCGGGTACACCGGCTCGAACTGCGGAATGCTATCGGCCTCGTCCTCTGCCACCGTGAAATCGGGATGGACCATCTGCGGAATGCTATCAAACAGTTCAACCCGCCCCGAAACAATACGGCGGCTCCCTTCCGGTAGCGCGCGCTGCCAGTAATCACCGCGCGCATGGAAGAAAACCAGTTGAAACGACGTTTGCGAATCTTCCACATGAATACGGTAAGCGCCGCCTTTGTTTCGCGGGGGCGCATGTTTGCCGATGGTGACAGCAACAGTCAGTGTTGTCGGAAAAGGCGCGCCTTGCACCGTTGGCACCAATCGCCGGTCAATGCCCGACTGCGGCAGTGTAAACAACAAATCACGCGGGGCCTGCACCCCGAGCCCTGCGAAATGCTGCGCTGTCTTGGGGCCGATGCCCGGCAAACTGTCGAGCCCCGCAAAAAGCGGAAAGAGAGGTTCGGGACGCGTGCTCACAAGCCTGCAATCAATTCGAGCCAACCGTCCTCGTCCAGCGTTTCGATGCCCAGCTCTGCTGCTTTCTTGGCCTTTGACCCCGCACCCGGCCCCGCCACCAGAAGATCGGTCTTGGCACTGACCGAACCGGAAACCTTGGCGCCCAATCGCTCTGCGCGCGCTTTGGCTTCTGCACGGGTCATCTTTTCAAGTGTGCCCGTGAACACAACTGTTTTTCCGGCCACGGGCGATCCTGTCGTATCGGCTCGCTTGGCCTCTTGAACGTCCAGCTGTTCGATGAGGCGGTCTATCGATGCACGCTCGGCCTCTTGTGCGAAGGCGCCAACAAGTGATCCGGCCATGACCGTCCCCATCCCATCAATTCCGATCAGATCGTCCCAGGCAGGGCCGGTCCGGTCCCGTGCCTCATCCACGCCCTTGGCCAAAGCATCCCATGTGCCATAGTGCAGTGCGATCATATTCGATGCTGCTTCACCCACATGACGAATGCCCAGACCGAACAACAGCCGCGACAGCGGTATCTTTCGCTTGTCATCAATCGCCGCAAAAATCGCAGTGGCGGATTTATCGCCCCAGCCTTCACGGTTTTTCAATTGCTGCACGCCGCTGCCAAAGCGGTCTTGAAGCGTGAAGATATCGGCAGGCTCTGCGATCCAGCCATCCCCGTAGAACTGTTCAACCTGCTTCGCCCCTAAACCGTCAATGTCAAAGGCCGCGCGCGACACGAAATGCTTGAGCTTTTCCACAGCCTGCGCTGGACAAATCAGCCCCCCCGTACAGCGCCGCACCGCATCGCCCGGCTCGCGCACAGCGTCGCTTCCACACTCGGGACAGACTTGCGGAAAATCGAACGGCTCAGCACCAGCGGGCCGTTTGGATATATCAACGTCGGCGACTTTCGGAATCACGTCTCCGGCGCGGTAAACCTGCACAAGATCGCCGACACGAATATCCTTGCCGCCTCTGATCTCCTGCCCCTTGCTATCAAGACCCTTGATGTAATCCTCGTTGTGCAGCGTTGCGTTCGACACAACCACGCCGCCCACGGTAACAGGCGCCAACCGCGCAACCGGACTAAGAGCGCCGGTTCGGCCCACTTGAATGTCGATGCCTTCCAGTGTGGTCCACGCCAGTTCGGCTGGAAACTTATGCGCGATAGCCCAGCGGGGTGTGGTAGAACGGAAGCCAAGCCGCTCTTGCAGGGAAAGATCATCTACTTTGTAAACAACACCGTCGATGTCATAGCCCAAGGCCGCGCGCTGTGCTTCGATATCAGCGTAATGCTCAATCATTTCAGCCGGGCTTTGACAGCGGCGGGTCAGCGGATTGATCGAAAAACCCAAACTACCCAGCTTTTCTATGGCTTCCCACTGGGTCTGACCAAGAGGCGCTGACACACTGCCCCATGCGTAGGCGAAAAAGCGCAACGGTCGCGAACGGGTGATCTCTGCATCGAGCTGCCGCATGGAACCGGCAGCAGCGTTGCGGGGATTGGCAAAACTCTTCCCACCGCGTTCTTCCTGACGCAGGTTCAGGGCTGCAAAGTCAGCGTGGCTCATGTAGACCTCACCGCGCACTTCAAGCACCTCTGGCGCGCCATCCAACTGCTGCGGGATATCCGCGATGGTCAACGCATTTGCCGTGACATTTTCCCCAACCGCGCCGTCGCCACGCGTGGCTGCCTGTATCAGCGTCCCGCCTTCATAGCGCAGGGAAAGCGATAAACCGTCAATTTTAGGCTCTGCCGTAAAGGCAAGCGGCGCCTGAGAGGGCAAACCGAGATATTTTCGAACAGAGGTGTCAAATTCTTGCACGTCTTCGTCGCTGAAGGCATTGGCCAAAGACAGCATGGCGACGCTGTGGGTGATTTTACCGAATCCTGCGGCAACTGCTGCGCCCACTTGATCGCTCGGGCTGTCAGCGCGCTTTAACGTGGGGAACCGTTCTTCTATCGCCGCGTTCCGGCGCTTTAGTGAATCATATTCGGCATCCGAAATGACCGGTGCATCTTCTGTATGGTATGCGCTGTCCGCATCCGCCAGTTTTACAGCGAGCGCTGCCAGTTCCGCTTTTGCCTGCTCTTCGGTCAGCGTACTGATGTCCAGATCTGTTGTCTTATTTTCGGAAGTCACTAAAAAACCTGCCTTCGGATTGCCGCCTACCCGCATTTAGATAGGCCGCGACCAAAGGCAGGTCTAGCATCTTTCACATCCGCGTGCTGCTGTTTCAGGCACTCGCAGCAAGATCCAACTCAACCGGATCCGGATCACGCAGGACATACCCGCGTCCCCAGACTGTTTCGATATAGTTGGACCCACCAGTTGCCGTGCTCAGTTTCTTGCGTAACTTGCAAATGAACACATCGATAATCTTGAGCTCAGGCTCGTCCATACCGCCGTACAGGTGGTTCAGAAACATCTCCTTGGTGAGGGTCGTCCCTTTACGTAGGCTCAAAAGTTCAAGCATCTGGTATTCTTTGCCCGTCAGATGGACCGGTTTGCTTTCAACGCTGACCGTTTTGGCATCCAGATTGACTGAAACAAGGCCCGTATCAATCACGGATTGCGAATGCCCTTTGGAGCGGCGGATGATGGCATGAATACGCGCCACCAGCTCTTCGCGGTGGAACGGTTTGGTCAGATAATCGTCAGCACCAAAACCGAAACCGCGAATTTTGCTTTCGGTATCATCGGCACCAGACAGAATTAGAATAGGCGTCTCAATTCGGCTCAGTCGAAGCTGGCGCAGAACCTCGTGCCCGTTCATATCCGGCAGATCAAGATCCAGAAGAATGATGTCATAATCATACAGCTTAGCCAGATCGATCCCTTCTTCTCCCAAGTCCGTCGCATAGACGTTCAGATTTGCATGGGTCAGCATCAACTCGATACTTTTTGAGGTCGTAGGATCATCTTCGACAAGCAGCACGCGCATTTAATTTTCTCCGACAATTTAAGGTCAACTTCTACACTTAATCGTGAACAAAAAAGGTTAACTACTCGTAAACGTTGGAATCATTAATGCATGAACAACTTAGGGTTGTCTATATTTTTGAAGCATAGTAGTTTTGAGACCGACTTCACCGTGGGCCGACACAGCACGCACCCACTCGATAAACTCATCATCACTCAACCGATAGCGAGACAGCGCGTCGTCTTTGCTGATCAAACCATACACAACACCGCGCACAACGGCGGCTTTGCGTGAAGCAACCCACCGCCGGGTATTGGCCGGAGGCAGGTCTGCATGGGTCATTGTTGCCCCGTTCGCGAGGGTTACGGCGCGCGGGCCGTCGACTTTTTTAAGATACATCACTCAACACCGTCCTGATTACCTGCCTATTTTTGGCGTGGCGTTCTTAAGGACATATGAAGCCGCCCCTTGTGAGTAGTTCGCATTTTCCTATATTCCACATCAAAGCCACCCCAAATTGCCGAGGCCCTATGCCACTTGACCGCACCCCGCCGCTGAATTCGCTTGGTTTTGCCAAAGCCCCTGCCGACACACGTGTCGTGGTCGCCATGTCTGGTGGTGTGGACAGCTCTGTTGTTGCGGCGATGCTGGCCGAAGAAGGCTATGACGTTGTCGGCGTGACGCTCCAGCTTTATGACCACGGCGCTGCACTGGCGAAAAAGGGCGCCTGCTGTGCGGGGATTGATATCCACGATGCGCGGCGCGTGGCCGAAGACATGGGCTTTCCGCATTATGTGCTGGATTATGAAAACGTGTTCAAAGACGCCGTGATAGATGAATTTGCGGACAGCTATCTGGGTGGTGCAACGCCGGTACCCTGCATCCGGTGCAATGAACGGGTGAAGTTCAAAGACCTGCTTGAGACCGCCAAGGATCTGGAGGCCGATTGCATGGCCACAGGTCACTATATTCAGCGGATGGTTGGTGAGAATGGGCCAGAGCTTCATGCGGCGGCTGATGCAAACCGGGATCAAAGCTATTTCTTGTTCTCGACCACGCCCGAGCAGCTGGATTACTTGCGCTTTCCGTTGGGCCATTTGCCGTCCAAGGACGCGACCCGCCAGCTTGCGGAAAAATACGGCCTGCGAGTGGCGAACAAGCCTGACAGCATGGACATCTGCTTTGTCCCCGATGGGGATTATGCATCTGTTATCAGAAAGTTGCGGCCCGAAGCTGCTGCACCGGGCGACATCGTAGACACCGAAGGGACTGTGCTGGCACACCATGATGGCGTGATCAATTACACGATCGGCCAGCGTCGCGGCCTTGGCATCGGTGGGCTTGCTGATCCGCTTTATGTTGTTCGCCTTGATCCGGACCGCAAAGAGGTTGTGGTGGGCCCGAAACACATGCTGGCGACCCGCACCGTACCTGTGAAAGAGATCAACTGGCTAGGGGATGAGCCATTCTCATCCCGCGAGGAATGGCATGTGGCTGTTCGGGTCCGCTCCACCCGTCCGCCGACCGAAGCGATTTTGCGGCCCTTATCAGATACGACTGCCGAAGTTGAACTGGTCACAGCGGAAGAAGGCATCAGCCCCGGTCAGGCGTGTGTTTTCTACGATCCCGACAGTAGCCGCATCTTTGGCGGCGGCTGGATTCACCGCGGCTAATCCCGCGCGATCCCGTCCAGGACAGCGCGCGCGGCCCTCAAACCGGGGGCCTCGCCCCCTTTGCCCAACCGCTGCATCGTGATCGCCATCGCACTGCGTTGCGCGTCGGGCGCATCCAGCACTGCGCTGACACCGTCAGCAATCGCCTTTGGTGTGCATGATTTTCCGATAAATTCGGGTACCACGCGCGTGTCAGACACCAGATTGACCAATGTAACTGTGTCGACCAATAGCATCCGACCAATGATCAGTCGGCTGAGCGGGCTCATGTCATAGGCGATGACCATGGGCGTATCCGCCGCTGCAAGCTCAAGCGAGACAGTGCCAGAAGCAGCTAACGCTACATCGGCCGCGCGAAAAGCGGCGCGTTTCCGCACCATTGCGGCGGAATACTCCCCCTCGCGCGGGTCAAGCACCAGCGTATCGGGCCAATCAGCCGTCAGCGCTAGCACGGCCTCTGCCACAGGCGCTGCGGCTGGCACAACGATCTTCAGATCGGGATGCCGCGCCTTGAGCCGCTGCATCGCATCTGAAAAACGTTCCCCAAGACGCGCAACTTCGGATCGTCGTGATCCTGGCAAGACCAGAAGAACAGGCGCTTGCCCCAATCCATTATCAGCGCGGAAGGATTCGGCATCTGCCGTGTCAGCGACAGGTTCGGCCACCACAGGATGCCCCACAAAATCACACCGCACACCTGCTGCTTCCATATACGGCGGCTCGAACGGCAGCAGGGCAAGCACCTGATCAATGTGGCGTGCCATTTTGGCGGCGCGGCCCGGTCGCCATGCCCAAACCGTCGGAGCGACATAATGGACCGTGCGAATATTACTGCGCGCCTTAACCAGCTTTGCAACGCGCAATGAAAAATCAGGGCTGTCGATCGTAATCAGGACGTCCGGCTGCATCGCCACCACAGCTTCTGCGGTTTGGGCAATGCGTCTCTTGAGGTGGAGGTATTTGGGCAGGATCTCTGCCAGCCCCATCACGCTCAATTCATTCATGTCAAAACGGCTGGTCAGACCTTCGGCCTGCATCTGAACACCGCCGATACCCTCAAACACGACATCGGGGCGCAGCTCCTTTAGGCCAGCCATCAAAGCGCCGCCCAGTTTGTCACCCGAAGGCTCCCCGGCAAGGATGAAAACGCGCAAAGCGCTCATTCGCCCGTGCGTGCCCAAAACACGAGGCCAAGGGAATCTGCCAGCGTCTTACATTCGCTTGGATGCAGAACAATCACATCGCCCGCGTCCACGATGACGCCCCGCAGACCGGCATCAGAGGCTGCTTGCAGCGTCTCTGGCCCGACGGTTGGCAGATCAATCTTGCGGGTCTGGCCTGCTTTGGGGCCTTTGAACAGGATGCCCCCGTTGGCGTCTTTTACATCACCAAGCATCGCATCAGTCCCGCGTGCATCTTCCATCGCGACAACGTGCCCGTTGGCAGCAACACAGGCCTGCCCCTTGTCCTGTGGCGACATCTCAAGGATGTGCGCCGCAGCAACCGCAGCGTCCTTGCGCATCTGCGCATCGGGCCAGTGACTGCCAAAGACGCCGCCTTGAGCCAACAGATCAGGGGCAATCTCATGTGCGCCGATCACTTCGAAACCGGTTTTCTCGAACAGCTCCAATAGCACACGCAGCGCGCCGTCATCACCGGATTTCAACGCTTCCATGAACAAGGGCACCAGCGGCGCTGTTTCGGCGTCAAGCTTGGATGGATCAAGCGCGGGCCGCTCAAGTGCGCCGGCAAAGCAAACCTGGGTGATGCCACGGTTGCCAAGCTCCAACAGCAGCGTGCCGAGCGTCTCAAGGCGGAACGTCAGCTCTGCCTCCAAACCGCTCAGGGGAACGCCTTCATATCCGCACACCAGCGGTGGGGTCTGCGCCCCCGCCGCAACCAATGCCGGCAAATCGCCGCGTCCTGCAACCAGCGCCAGCGTCATTTTGGTGTCAGGAAATGGCGGCCGCTGTCGGCCAGAACGAAATCGACAATCTCGCGGACATAGTCGCTGCTGGTCTCGGCGCCCAAGCGTTCTGCACGATCATGGAAGGTGCCCTCCCCCTGTGCCAACATCTGAAAGGCTGCACGCAGGGCGGTGATATCACTCCGGTCAACGCCGCGGCGTTTCAACCCGACAAGGTTGAGCCCGTCCAAATGGCCGCGCGGCGCCTGAACCAAGCCATACGGGATCACATCATTCGTCACCATCGTTACAGCGCCAATGATCGCGCCGCGCCCGATCCGGACCCATTGATGGATGCCTGACAGCCCCCCGATGATCACGTTGTCTTCAATCACGCAGTGGCCAGCGACAGCCGCATTGTTAACGACAACAACGTTATTACCAACAATCGCGTCGTGCGCGATATGGCAGCCGGCCATGAACAGGTTGTCATCGCCCACCACAGTCACACCGCCCCCGCCTTCTGTGCCACAGTTCATTGTCACATGCTCACGGATACGATTGCGCGCACCAATCTCAAGCCGCGTTGTTTCACCCTTGAATTTAAGGTCCTGCGGGATTTCGCCAATCACGGCGAAAGAGAAGATCACAGTTCCCTCGCCGACAGTGGTTTGACCGCTAATCACGACATGGGATTTCAGCACCACATCCGCACCAAGCGTTACCTCAGGGCCGACCACACAAAACGGGCCGACCGTGGCGCTTGGATCAATCTTTGCGCCCTCTTCAATGACGGCGCTGGGATGGATGGCCATTATGCACCGTCCTTGGGCAGATCCAGCATCGCCATAAACTCGGCCTCAGCCGCCATTTCACCCTCGACGGTGGCCACACCGGAGAACTTCCAGATTTTGCCGCCGGGCTTGCCGCGTACCGTCTTGACGTCCATGCGCAGAACATCACCGGGGACGACCTTGCGGCGGAATTTACAGTTATCAATGGACATGAAGTAAATCAGCATGTCGCGGTCCAACTGGTCCAGTGCGACACCGATCATCACGCCGGCCGTCTGAGCCATGGCTTCTACAATCGTAACGCCCGGCATAATCGGTGTTCCGGGGAAGTGGCCCTGAAAATGTGGCTCGTTCATGGTCACATTCTTATAGCCAACCGACGACTGCGTGCCGTCGATTTCTTCGACTTTGTCCACCAACAGGAAGGGATAGCGGTGCGGCAGGATGCGCTGGATGATCTGGATATCTGCACGCTTAAGTTCTTGGGTCATGAGTATTCCTTCCGGGGTCTCTTGCCCCACAGCTAGCAATTGCACCAGCGCGGAGCAAGACTGCGCGGTGTTTCAGTCTTTGGGTTCAGGTGTATTGGTATCGCCTTCGCCCAATGTCTCGTTCAGACGGGCAATCGCGGCGGCGGTGATATCGGTGCTGTTGGCGCTGATAAAAACGGTGCGCCGTTCCAGCACAACGCTGGCACCCACTTCTTGCATCAAGGCCTCCAAAACCGGACCGGCGGCGTTCAGGAATACTTCACGCTCTTGCTCAAGAAGAGAGTTCAGCGCGCGGGACTTTGCCGCTTGTGCCTGACGGGTGGTCTGGACGCGGGTGTCGAATGCATCGGCCAAGGGCCGGAAGGCTTCGGGCGTCATCGTCTTGCGATTGTTCGTGAGGTCCTGTTCGGCTTCCGCCAGTTCTGCTTCGATCTGGCGGTTCTCTGTTGCAAGTTGATTGCCCTGCTCTTCGATTTCTCGCGCAACGCGCTTTCCGAAATCACTGTTCAAGAACAACCGCTCACTGTCGATCGTGAGAACAGGTGTCTCGGCTATCGACAAAACCTGCGCGGAGGCCGGCACTGCAAACAGCAGCCCCAGCCCGAACACCAGACAATGTAGCGCGCGGCGCACCGATCAGAATTGAGTCTGGAGGGTCACTTCGAACTTCTGCTCGCGGTCGTAATCTTCTTTGCGGATCGCATCGGAGATATTGAACTGGAGCGGACCCACAGGTGTGTCCCAGTAGATGGAAACCCCGATGACATGACGGAACGAACCGCTTTCGCCGTCCACGGCGTTACCGCCAAGGTTTACATCAGACAAATCCCACAGGTTGCCGACATCATAGAAGACACCCCCACGGATACCGTATTCTTCCGGCAGGCCCAGCGGGAATTCCGCCTCGACCCGACCAACCAGATACATGTTGCCGCCCAGCGTGTCGTTCTGGTCAGAGGCCGCGTCTCGCGGACCAATACCACCCGGTTCAAACCCGCGCAGCTGCGTTGGCGTCAGGATGAAACGGTCAATCGCACGGTTCGTACCACTGCTCCAAGCGATTGCGCCACCTTCCAATGTGCCGCGAATGGTCAACTCTTCGTTCAGGAACTTCTTCTCTGCAATGACCTTGGCGACCGTACGCACATATTTCTGATCACCGCCCAGACCTGCAAAGTCCTGGCTAAAGCGGAAAAGAACACCTGCGTTCGGGTCCAATCCGGTGCGACGGGTGTCGTAGCTATATTCGTACCCGACAGACGAGGTCAGAAGCGATCCTGCATCGATGTCATTCTGAATGATTGCGCCCTGTTCGGCATCGTCATTTTCGGTCACTTCGGACTGCTCTGCAGTATAGCGCAGTTGCAAACGCCCGTTTTCAGACACGGGGAACGTCAGGCTGGGACGGAACAGCAACCGCGTGCTGTCATAGGTCGAGAAAGAGGAATTCTCTTCGGAATAGTCCAGATTCAAACCAAAGCTCACGTCACGGCCCAGCAAGGCCGGTTCCACAAAGGTCAGGCCATAGCGACGCGCGTCAGAGGCAGTTGAGACAATGAGGTTGAGCTTTTGACCACGGCCCAAAAAGTTCTGTTCGGCAAAGCTGATCGCAATACCAGGACCATCGGTGTTCGAGAAAGACGCACCAAAGTTCAAAGACCCTGTAGGTTTTTCTTCGACGTTCACGTCGATCACAACCTGCTCTGGCGAAGTCCCCTCACGGGCATTCACTTCGGCTGTCTCGAAATAGCCTAGCGCACGAATGCGTTCGGCTGCCTGACGGATTTCGCGAGGGTTGAACGGGTCGCCTTCAACGCTGTCAAACTGGCGGCGCACAACACGGTCAAGCGTGGTGGTGTTGCCCTCAATATCAATGCGTTCGACAAAGATACGCGGCCCGCGTGACAGGACAAAGTCCACATCCAGCGTCAGATCGCGGTCATTGCGGCTGACGCGCGGCTCAACGCGCATAAAGTCTACGCCGTCGCGGATCGCCTGACGTTCCAGTCGCGCGATGTCAGCCTCAACAAGTGTCGGAGAATAGATAACGCCCGGCTTGATCTTAATCAGATCGGAATAAACGTCGCTATCTACATTCGCGAGTTCGGATGTCACCGAAACCTGACCAAACTGAAACTGCTGGCCTTCCTGAATGTTAAACCCAAGGAAATAGCCGTCCCGCTCTTCGGTGAGCTGTGCGTTTACGGAGTTGACCCGCATATCAACATAGCCACGCGAGAAATAGAAATCGCGCAAAACCTGTTTGTCGAATTCAACGCGGTCCTGAACATATGTGTCGCGGCGCACCAGACGGCGGAACAGGCCCGCCTGCTTGGTTCCCAACACGCGGCGCAGGCGGCGGTCTGAGTATTTGCGGTTGCCAACAAAGCTCAGGCGCTCGATCTCAACGTTCTGGCCTTCAAAAATTTCAAACACCAGATCAACGCGGTTTTGGTTCCGCTTGATGACTTTTGCCTGAACGCGCGCAGCGATGCGCCCATCGTTCGAATAAGCCTCGGCAATGGCATTCGCGTCTTTTTCGGCTTGGGTCGGATTAAACACCCGCCGCGAGGTGGACGAGATCACAGATTCCAGCGCGTCATCCTTGATCCGGCGGTTCCCTTCAAAGGAAATCCGGTTGATCGTCGGCAGTTCGACCACGGTGATAACCAGCGTGTTGCCCTGCGGCGCAATAGCGACACTTTCGAACAGGCCAGAGTTATTCAGCCGCTGGAAGGCATCATTCAGCTCACCCGCGCTTACCGCCTGACCGCGGGCGATTCCGGCCTGAGACAGGATCGCACTATCGCCAATTCGCTGGTTGCCATTAATCTGGACCGAATTGAATTGGTACTGTTGCGCAAACGCCTGCGGCGCTTGAGCTATCCAAGCTGTTGAAAGAAGTAATGAAAAAGTCAGACCTTTCAGGCCGGACCGCTTAAAATTCTGCTGCTCGAACGCGCCGTTTGCGCGTATCTTTGACCCCAGGCTCATGGTTATTACCCAATTTTATAAACACCGTTAAACCTTGAGTACCTGTAGGGACCAAGCTTGTCAAAACCAAGGGACCGTTTTTCAAACGAAAAAGGCCCGCGTAATACGCAGACCTCATGCCGTTGTAGGAGTGTTTAGGTCGTTTTACTGAAAGCTGCCCACGAAGGCGCCCGCGCCCAAGGCAACGGCAATCGTCAGTAAATACAGGGCACGATCCCAGTTAAGGTCCATGAGAACACTCAAGCCGCGGTAGCCTCTCGTCAACGTCTGCATGGATCACTCCTTAAGTGCTTAACAGTTAATGTACGGAGATTAGCGTTGGAATGTGGCGATCACGGGGGGCAAATGTGGCAAAAGCAAGGCATTCGCCCTGCTTCGCCATCTGTTTGGATATTTAATGAGCCTTACGGACAGAAGATGTCGTTGAACAAAGCAAACAGCATCAGGCCCAGAACCATTGTTAGGCCGATGCTCATCAGGATCCGAAGCGCACCATCACTCGGCGGTTTGCCGCGAACAGCCTCATAAGCATAAAACGTCAGGTGGCCCCCATCCAATGCGGGGATCGGGAATAGGTTGAGCAGACCAACAGCTGTGCTGAGCACCGCAATAAAGTTGATAAAGCTCATCGCGCCCTGACTGGCCATCGCACCAGATACTTTTGCAATCCCGACAGGGCCGGACATGTTGCAAGAGCTAATTGCGCCTGTCACCATGTGCCAAAGGCCCGAGATCGAACCTTTGATGATCCGCCACGTCCCCGCCACACCGCTTTGCACAGATTCGATCAGACCCGGCGTTTCTGTCGCGGCAGTAATCGCGCTGTCGCTGGAAATCCCGATCCGCAGCACATTCACAAAACCGCCATCGTCCTGCGGTTCATCGGTAGATTTGGGAACAAGCGTGAATTGCAGTATTTCACCTGCGCGCCAGACGTCCAGCAACAACGGACGCCCTTCCGAGCTTTCAACAGCATTCTTGAGCTGTTGGAAGGCAAAAACAGGCGCCCCGTCTACACCGGTGATCACATCCCCGCTGGCCAACCCTGCTTCAAGGGCTGCTGTCTCTGGTCCGACGCTGCCCACAAGGGCGGGCTGTGGATAGGGGCCCGGCACCGTCAATGAGACGCCGTCGCGCAGGACGGTATAGTCCAGAACCGGCTCCAGCGGCAGCGCATCCATGTACGCGCGGTATTCAGGTGTTTGGGTGCTGGAAGGTATCTCAAGACCGGCGATGGCCTGCAAAACATCCCCCTTCTCCAACCCTTCAACCGCATTTGGCAGCGGTT
>Ga0209345_10001959_pt1 | contig 23675 bp, 24 predicted proteins | sample Cruoilmetagenom7_FD_187294 | JGI IMG/M metagenome (GOLD analysis project Ga0209345, IMG submission 187294) | Oil polluted marine microbial communities from Coal Oil Point, Santa Barbara, California, USA - Sample 7 (SPAdes) (version 2) | ecosystem: Environmental > Aquatic > Marine > Oil seeps ...
ATTGATAGACAGGGCTGCTTCAAATATCTTGTTCATTACTATGATTCCTCCTTTGAAGTGTGTATTGAAATTTCTCCAGAGGATATGTTAACATAAAACTGTTACCCACTCAATTTGGGAAGGAGCCAAAAAGAAGATATAAACATATCTATCCTGGGAAACAGTCTTACCATAAGAGGGGAAAGAAGGAGGGATGAGGAGGTCAAGGACGAAGATTTCTACCATTTGGAGCATCACTACGGGGTCTTTTCCCGCACCATCACTCTTCCTGTTGGGATAGCACCGGAAGAGATGAAAGCATACCATCAAGATGGTATCTTGATGGTGGTGCTTCCCAGACTCAAAAAGGTTGGGGCATGTGAAGTTAAAGTAGAAGTTTTGTAAATTTGCAGATAACTCAGTCGCAAGCTCCTTCAAACAAATCTACGTTTTTGGCTTCGTTCACTAAGAATTTTTCGCAAAATAAGTAAGGTTTCCCCAGAATTGTTAGCAATCCGGATTATCCGGCAAGCCTGTCTCTCCTGCTATTCCACTATCCAGACAGTACAGTTTCGCGCATGGTTTACGATTTTATTGGAGACACTGCCAAACAGGAATTCCTCACTGCGTGAAAGCCCCTGTCTTCCTACTACTATGGTACCATATCCAGTCTCATCCCTTTCCGCCAGGATGCATTCCGCCATGGAGGGACAGTAGCGGATAGTTGAACTAACAGATACATCATTTGGGTCAAAGCCGGCATGGATCAGCATTTGCCGGTAATCCTCCAGCATGGCATCGACTTTTTGTCTGTATTGACCGAACCATTTATCCTTTTCGGCATTCGTTGGGAAATAATCTTCTTCAGGTTCTGCCACCACGTGCAGGACGGTGACTTTAAATCCCTGCAGGCCCCCAAGGAACTGACCCACGTAGGAGACCGCCCGGGCGGCATTGTCTGACTCGTCCACGGCAATCAGGACATTTTTGTTAAAAATTTTTTTAGCATTGGCCATGCTTTTACCCCCTTGGCCCGCATTTTTTGCCTGCCTTCGAAGTGAGGTGGAGGAAGGCCTGGGACTATTCTCCACAGCAGCAGATTGCCTGTAAGAAATGCGGGTTAGTCTGCGGAACCTTTGCGATCACAATCAATGACCATTTATGTATTCTCCCAAATCATCTAAGAGCTGTGTTGTGTTCTCATAAAACCAGTTGGCGCCATGTGAAAAATGCATGAGCACGCGGTTGAGTGATTCAGGAATATAAGGGTATATTTTTTTCAGATTAACGACCCGGTAATTAAAGACGATATTATTATCATCTTGCGTTAGCGTTTTCAGGGCGGGATGGTCATTTTTCTTGAGGTCTCTTTTAAGCACATCTCCCATGCCCACCAGAAAAACTAATACATTGCCCAAACCAAAAAGATCATATCCATATATATTTTCTCTCTGGCGATAATTGAAGTCAAAATCGATCCAGCGATACTCGCCGCTTCCTTCTTCTATCAGTATGTGATCCCGTCTGACATCTCCATGCCGCTCGCCATGTTCATGCAAGAAACGAATCGCCTGGATGCAGCCGATAAAATTATCTAAAATTTTTGGGAAGTGTTCGAAAAAATATACTTTATGGTCCAGGTTTAGTCTCTCCACATAGATAGAGAGAGGGGGGCCTTTGATGAAATCAATCACCCGAGTGAGATTTCCTTTTTCATCCTCAACAGAATACCCCCACATAAATTTTTTATGGCCGGCCACCAGATCCAAAATTCGAGCTTCTTTTTTAGGACTTCTGAAACGCTCAAAATCGATTCCCCCGATGTGAGCAACAAACTTTTCATAAAAAACAAGTTTGATAATCTTCAAATGCCCATGTTCTAAATCAATGGCTCGCTTTACCCAATGCTTCACTTCATCTTCTAGCCCAAACCGGAGTTCCTTGGCATTATGGCGAATGAGATAGGGCTTTTCCCCAAGCACAACTACATCGTCATATTCTATACGGAAAAATTCTGTAGTATCCGTGTAAATTCGAAAATGGTTTGGCACCTTACGGGCGGGAAGCCATTGGGAAGCCATTTTGTGGAGATTTTCTTGCGAAAGAGATGCCATCATAAATTTTTGCAGCCGAAAAAAGGTTCACGATTTTTTTATGGGTTATCAGAAATTTTGAAACTCATTTGAATTATACCTTTAAGCCATTGTCAGGGGGACTATTCGTTTACTTCTTATGAACTACTTTGTCATAAGGTATTCCTTCTTCGTGTAATAGTGGCTTATCTGTATATAGGGGTTTGCAACAAGGCTTTACGTATAATAAGTAACCGAATAGCCCCCCCGACAATTTGCAGCTCATAATTGAGTTTCAAAATTTCTGATTATAAGATATTAGCTTGTTAAAAATGATAGGGAAATGATACCGTATAAAATATACCAAAAATTGGTATGGGGTCAAGGGCTAACTTAAGTTTTTCTTGGCACAAGAATTGCTTATCTGTACTTGGTCATACTTGGTCGAGGTTTATAGGTTTTCAGATATTAAATTTCAAAATGCCATAGGGGGGAATCCAAGCAAGTCTTACATTTAAGTATGTCATCGAGGATTCCGACCGATAACGCCGTGCAAGTTAATATATGAATCTTTTTTTTGTTAGGATCAACTCTTTCTTCGAAAAGCTTCCTGAGAGGATGCTAAACTATCGTTTAGCATGGTGGATTGTTTTTGTACTCCTAACCGGCATTATTGGAATCGGTATAGGGAGGTTGGACATCAACATGTCTCTGGAGGCCTATTTTCAGGAAGATGAACCTGTAAAAGAGGCTTATGACCGGTTTAGGGCATTATTTGGCGGGGATGAAATCGTGTACATCGTTTATGAGGCAAGGGACGGGGACATATTTTCTGAAACATCCCTCAATGCTCTAAAGGGAGTGCAGGAGGAGTTGCAAAACTATAGGTTCAGTCTCAAACCGGAAGAGAAACATCCCCTGGATCATATTACGGATGTAAAAACTTTGATCAATGTCAAGTATATGGAGGCAGATGCGGACACCTTACTGTCCCGCGAATTCATCGGAGATCACATCCCGACCACGGAAGAGTCCAGGGAGAGAAAGCGGTTTCAGGCCTTGGAACATCCAGACTATCCTTTATTATACCTATCCAGGGATTCCCGGTACGGAGGTATCATTGTCAAGACCGATTTTAATGCGGTTATCCTGGAGGAGGAGACGAATGAAACAGTGGGTCAAGGGGTGTTTGACGATGAGGAAGATGAAGGGCTGTTTGAAGGCATTGATGAAGAAGTAGACGTGATGGCAGTACCTGAAGATGATAAAGCCACGAAGTTTAAAATGGATGGGGCGAAGGATTATGAACCCTTTGTTTTTGAACTCGAAAAGATCCTCAACAAACCCGTTTATTCAAATGCCCTTGAATTTCATCCTGTCGGCAATCCGATTGTTATGTCATTTTTTAACAAGATAGTGCGGCAGGAAGTAGGTATAATCATAGGTGGTCTGTTTTTTCTTATATCGGTTATGCTATGGATCTTGTTTCGATCCTTTTGCGCGGTTGTGTGGCCCCTAGTCATTGTGGCTGTCTCAATTATATGGGTACTAGGATTAATAGGCTGGAGCGGTCTTTCAATGACCTTAATGATTGAGATCCTAGTGTTTCTTGTAGTAGCCGTTGGCATGGCCGATGTACTTCACATCCTCTCCGGCTATATTTTCTTCAGGAACCAGGGCCAGAATCACGGGGCTGCGTTGAGATCTGTCTTTAAGAAGTCCGGTCTGGCATGTTTTTTGACCAGTATTACTACTGCGATTGGACTTATGGCCCTTGTCTTTGTACCCATCGTCCCCATTCAGAGATTTGGCGTCTTTTCCGCGTTGGGTGTATTCTTTGCTTTTTTCTTTACGATATTTTATTTGCCCCTGATGCTAGATTTATGGAGCCCTTTTTCCAAGAAACACTCCAGGCATGTTGCAACATCCGGAGAACACAAACACGTAATCCAGAAATTACTGCAGAAGGTTGAGAATTATGGATCCAGTCACCCTCTACCCATTATAGGGGTCTTTTTGGTTGCAGGCCTTTTTTTCATATTGGGGGGTCTGAGAGTACAGGTTGATTATAATATGATCGAAGTCCTAAAAGAACGCTGTCCCATTCGAGGAGCTTACGAGCTTGTTGATCAAGTGCTGGGGGGTACCGGGAACATGGAGATCCTCGTCGATACAGGACGGATCGATGGCATGAAAGACCCCAGTGTTCTCAATGCCATCGACGACCTTCAGAATTACATCAAGTCGAACCATAAAGCCCTTGTGGTTGCAACGAACTCTCTTGTAAATGTGACAAAAGATGCCTACAAAATACTAAATGAAGGCCGGGAAGAGATGTATATCATACCCCAGGATGCCCGTATGCTGGGTCAGACCCTCTTCTTATTCGGCAATGCAAACCCCAAGGATCGCAGGCAACTTGTTTCAGATGATTACAGAATGGGAAGGGTAGGGATTAACGTTAGAAACACAGGCTCCAGAGCATGTGTAAAATTTATTAATGATGTTCGTTCTTATATTGAAAAGCGATTCAAGGTTTTACAGGAACCTTATCCGGACATTAATATGACTATAACAGGTCAGTTCTCACTACTGTCCCTGCTTTTGGATTTCATAAGCTGGTCCCAGATAAAGAGTTTCGGATTGGCCCTGTGCATCATTTCGTTTTTACTCCTCGTGGTCCTCGGCTCTAAAAGGATAGGGCTCATCGCTATCCTTCCGAATATATTCCCTATTCTCACGATTTTTGGTCTAATGGGGTACCTGGGGGTTCTCCTCGATACGGACACTTTGCTTATAGCCCCCATCATCATAGGTATAGCGGTGGACGATACTATCCATTTCCTGATCCATTTCCGTATTGAACAGACGGAATGCGGTGACGCACAAGAGGCAATAGTAAGGACAATCCGTGAGGTCGGTCAGGCGATAGTCTTCACATCGATCGTATTGTCCGCAGGTTTTTTGATCTTTTTAGCATCGGTTCACAAAGGGGTGAGTAACTTTGGGATATTCAGCGCTGTAGCAATCATGACTGCACTACTGGCTGATTTGCTGTTGCTGCCGGCCATGCTTGTTCTCTTCAAAGGAGGAAAGATGATAGTTCTAAAAGAGAGATCGACAGCAGCTAATGGATGAGGACGAAATAACTTCCCCATTTCTGAGTGCCAAGTTGAAGAAGTTCTTTCATCCCCGTACCTAAAGATATACAGGAGACAAACTTGGGATGCCAAGATTCGTAATACTCTTTTTTGTGATTTTCGTAACATTTTCGACTTCATTTGGTTTTGCAGAGGATGCCCGTGAAATCATGAGGAATCTCATCGATCGAGATGACGGTACCACTGAACTGACCAGAATCAGGCTATCAACATGCCGTTATAAAAAGGAGGGCAAGAGAGTCGTTTGCGTTGAAACACCGAGGACAAAAATACTGGAAGGTGTGAGGAAGGATTGGGGACCGCGTGGAAAAGACCATAAGACCATCACGATGGTACTTGACCCTCCAGGGGAGCGGGGTATCGGTTTTCTTCAATATGACTATGAGAAGTGGGGAAAGGAGACAGACCAATGGATCTACCTGTCTGCCATGGGAAAGGTTAAACGGATTATTTCAGGAAATGAAAACGAACCGAAGACCGGCAGTTTCTTTGGATCTGAAATCAGCTATGAAGATATGGAAGCCCATCACCTAGAAGACTACACTTATACTATCCTTGCCAGTGAGACTTACCAAAAGCGTCCTTGCTGGGTAATTGAAAGTATTCCAATCCCGGAACATGCCCGCAGAAGTAATTATAGTAAAATCGTGGACTGGGTGGACAAGGAGCGTTTCTTAGTCCTAAAGAGTATCTTATATAACCGGCAAGGCAAGAAAGTTAAGCGGGTGACAGCGAGAAAGCCGGAGCTTATTAATGGTATTTGGTTCGTTAGATACGTTCTCATAAGTAACCTTATAACCAGACGTATGACTGTAATGATCTTCGAGGCCGTTGCACTGAATATTCCCATTGAGGATGAGTTTCTGACCCAGAGGACTTTGACGGACGGCGCATTTCGGGAAAGCACACTAAAAAGATTACGCCTTTACCTGAAATAATAGTAACTTCTCAATAACTATTGGCAACCGACTTCTGCCGTAGCTCACAGGAGCTTTTTTATGAACGACATTGAGAATTTTGAGAAGTTATAAATAATCCATGATGAAAGCAACTGGATTCATCATAGCGTCCATGCTTATATTGCTTTTTCTCCTTTCAAGTGGATGGTGCCAACCCCAGGCGCCTTTGGATGATGAAGAGGCAGAATTTGAAGCCCCTGATATTGTTGTGGGGCAAAGGGATATTCCGGACAGGGAAACCATCTGCTCCGAAGTCCTCAATAACGCCCGTTTCACCATAAGCCATCAGTTTTCCTACAAGACCAAATCCCCAAGAAAGGTTGTCACAAACAGGCTTGCTCTCCAAATGAAATGGGAGCAGTTGTTTGGGGAGAGCTACTATTTCCTCCTTGACGGTAAGACCACCCTCTTCACGGGAAATGACCATCAGTCAGAAGCGGATGATGAAGACTATGAGATAAGGACTCGCCTCAGAGAAGGCTATATCCAAGCGAGTTTCGGTCGGTTGAATATGAAAGTGGGGAAACAAATCGTCGTCTGGGGAGAATCAGAAGGCGCTGTAGTGACTGATGTGGTAAGCCCAAGGGATCTGTCGGAGTTCTTCTTCACAACATTGGAAGAGTCTCGTATAGGCCAGACCATGGTTTCTGTAAACCTTTTTAGCTGGGCCAGCCAGTGGACTCTACTCATCAATCCCGACCCTAGGACCGTTGAGGAGCCTGACAGGAGGACTGAGTACTATCTTGAACTGTGGGATACTGACTTGTTTGAAGTAATAGAAGAGGAGCCTGATGAGACGGACACTGAACTGAGTTTTCGCTGGAAGAGAACCTTTGGCAAGAGTGATGTGTCCATAATGCTGGCCCATCTCACGGAAAACCAGCCTGTTTTCAGATTCACAGGTCTGACTTCAACGGATAAATTCATGCTGATTAAGGAATACGGCAGTTTAAAGATGGCCGGTGTCACAGCAAATCTTAGCAGAGGGAAGTTCCTGTGGAAGTGTGAACTGGCATACAAGTCAGACCGCTCTTTTCAGTCCCTGAGTTTAGCAGGAAATATTGATCCTGCAGAGAAGGATACAATTGACGCGGCACTGGGTTTGGAGTATAATGCAAACGGTGCGTACTTTGTTTTGCTTGAGGCCTCCAACCAGCTAATCAGGGATTGGTCGGACGATATCCAGGGTACCCGCAGGAACCAGTCAAATCTTTATGGTAGCTGGTCAAAGCTGTTCATTTACGATACCTTAACCTTGGGATACTCCTTCTATTATCAGATCCAGGATCGTGATTCCTTCCATAAAGTGAATTTGTCTTATGGTTTTACCGACAATTTTATGGGCAGCTTGGAGTATGGTCATCTTTATGTCAGAGACAAGGACAGTCTCTTGTGGAATTTCAGGGACCAAAACCGTATAACAGTAGAGCTGGAGTATCACTTTTGAGGTAACAGTTTTCGGTTGTCAGGGGTCAGGAAAAGAAAGTTATTGCCTTGTCCCTAAGGAAAGGACAGACATGTTTGCTGACAAAAAAGTGGGTTTTATCGGATCGGGTAATATGGCAGAGGCCATAATCAAAGGGGTTATTGGGGCAGGGCTGATTCCTCCCAAAAACGTCATGTGCTCGGACATACTGGAGGACAGGACAAGGTTATTAAGTGATTCACACGGTATAACCGCCAGTTCTGACAACCTTGATCTCGTATCTCGGACGGATGTTGTGGTTCTAGCTATAAAGCCCCAAGTGATGGGATTTGTGTTAAAAGAAATAGTTGAAGCGGTTGATGAATCTAAGCTTGTAATCTCTATTGTAGCTGGGGTAACGTTGAAGTCTATAAAGAGCAGTTTCAAGCCAGGTAGCCGCATAATCAGGGTAATGCCGAATACGCCGGCGTTGATCGGGGAAGGGGTTGCAGCCATATCTCTTGGATCAAATGCAACAGAAGAGGACTTGAATGTTGCGAAACAGATATTCGATTCTGTTGGCACAACAGTAGTAGTTGAAGAGAGATACATGGATGCTGTAACAGGGCTTAGCGGAAGTGGCCCAGCTTATGTTTTTTTGATGATTGAAGCCCTTATCGATGCCGGAGTGAAGGTTGGGCTGGACAGGGATACTGCTCGAACCCTGGCAGTGCAAACAGTCTTTGGAGCTGCAAAGATGCTCCTTGAGACAGGAGAACACCCTGCTGAATTGAAAGACAAGGTTACATCCCCAGGGGGTACAACCACTGTGGGTCTCCATGTTATGGAGACTGGCAAGATAAGGGCGGTCATGATAGATGCTGTTGAGGCCGCAACCAATAAGTCAAAAGAACTGGGAAATATCTCCTGAAATGCCAATATCAATAAAAAAAGCCATCGGCTATAGATTTTCAGATATTTAATTTCACAAGGCCAGAGGGAGGAATCAGAGTAAGTCGTACATTGAGTACGTCGTCGAGGATTCCGACCGATAACGCCGTGAAATTTAATATATGAAAATCTATACATCAGAAATTTTGAAACTCATTTGAATTATGCCTTTAAGCCATTGCCAGAGGTGCTATTTTGTTACTTCTTATTAACTACTTTGTCATAAGGTATTCGTTCTTCGTGTAATAGTGGCTTATCTGTTGATAGGGGTTTGCGATAAGGCGTTACGTATAACAAGTAACAAAATAGCACCCCCGACAATTTATAGCTCATGATTGAGTTTCAAAATTTCTGATACATAGGATAATATGTTATTCAAGCTTTTCTTAGCCTTTACCTTAATCCCGTTTTTAGAACTCTATCTACTTATAAAGATTGGAAGCCACCTGGGGGCTTTTACCACGATCTTTATTGTCCTTGTTACAGGATTGTGGGGCGCTTATCTGGCAAAGCTTGAGGGTATCAGGACGATGATCAGGGTGAGGGAAGTGATATCTCAAGGAAGAGTTCCTGCGGAGGAGATGCTGGATGCAATGCTGATTTTTATTGGTGGGATAGTCTTGCTTACCCCGGGACTTCTCACGGATATTGCAGGTATATTGATCTTGATACCTAAGACAAGGTTCTACCTTAAACGTTGGCTAAGATATAAGTTTGACCAGTGGATTTCAGGAAACAAGACAATCATTGTCAAAAGACACCTATGATTCCAAAGCCTTCCACACTGACAGATAACAAAATAATCCTCGCTTCATCTTCACCAAGACGGAAGGAATTGCTTGAGCGGATTGGACTTAGGTTTGAAGTCATCCCAAGCGAGATAGAGGAGAGAGCCATAGCTGGGGAGACTCCCATAGAGCATGTAATGCGCTTGGCAAAAGAGAAGACATTTGAGGTTGCCAACAACTTAAAGGCTTCCTGTATAATTGGAGCAGACACGATTGTTTTACTGGACGGTGAGATATTAGGCAAGCCTGCCGGAGAAGATGAGGCACGTAGGATGCTCCAAAGGCTAAGCGGTAGAGAGCACAAGGTGATAACCGGCTTTTGTATCTTTGAAACCGACACTAAAGAACTGATTACGGATTACACAGTGACGAGAGTGATGATCAAAGATCTCACTGAAGAGGAGATCGAGGCTTACCTTAAGACTGAAGAGTCATTTGACAAGGCTGGGGGCTATGCGATTCAAGGAAAGGGTTCTTTTTTGGTCAAAGAGATAAAAGGTTCGTATACAAATGTGGTCGGCCTCCCCTTATGCGAAGTAGTTGAGGCCTTGCAACGAGCAGGGGCGGTCACGTCCCTTAGGTCGTTTGATAACGGAATAAAATAGACGTTTATAAGATCGGGGTGGATAGATGTCGAAGGTCGTCGATAACCTACTTTGGATCAAAGAGAGGATTGAGAAAGCTGCTGTCAAAGCAGGGAGAGGCCCGAGCGAGGTTCTACTGGTGGCGGTTTCAAAGACGATAGGGGTTGAAAAGATCGAAGAGGCCATATCAGCGGGAGCGACTGTTTTTGGTGAGAACTATGTGCAAGAGGCTAAGGAGAAGATAGAGAAGATAGGTCATCAAATACGGTGGCATATGATCGGTCACCTTCAGACTAACAAGGCAAAAAAGGCGGTCAACCTATTCGATATGATCCAATCCGTGGATAGCATAGATCTTGCGAAAGAGATTAATAAGAGAGCTGGGCAACTGGACAAGAGGATCAGTGTCTTGATTGAGGTGAATGTCTCAGGAGAGGCCACAAAATCGGGAGCAGAGAGAGAGACTGCCGTCTCACTTGTCTCGGAGGTTGGTGGTTTAACAAATATAAAGGTAGAGGGTCTCATGACCATGCCTCCCTACTTCAGTAATCCCCAGGAGGCCCGCCCCTACTTCAAGTTATTAAGAGAATTGGGGGAGCATATCGAACGGCAAAGGTTTGCAAGCGTCTCCATGAAAGAACTCTCCATGGGGATGTCTGGTGACTTTGAGATAGCAATAGAAGAAGGAGCAACTATGGTTAGAGTAGGAACAGCCATATTTGGAGATAGAGCGTATGGTAGACGGCCTTGACTTCCATTTCTTAAGTATAGTCCTTCTTTAGCTCCCTCTTAAGTATTTTATTGGCAACGCTCATGGGTAACGTCTCTCTGAAAAAGATACGTTTTGGTACCTTAAATCCTGGAAGTCTCTCCTTGCAAAAGCTTATGATCTGTTCTTCCGTTATTGTTGTTCCAAGCCTTGGCACGATCGCTGTGCACACAGACTCACCCCAGCGAGCATCCGGCAACCCGAAGACGGCGCAGAGCATGACATCAGGATGCGTGCCGATAACGTTTTCGACTTCCTGGCAAAAGACATTCTCTCCCCCGCTCTTAATCATGTCCTTCTTTCTGTCGGCAAAGAAATAGTCTCCGTTCTCATCTTTGAAGAGGATATCTCCAGTATGGAACCATCCATTGCAGAAGGCCTTTTTGTTTGCTTCCTCATTATTGTAGTAGCCTTTCATCACCACAGGCCCTCTTATGATCTCCTCGCCCGGTTTTCCAACAGGGACCTCACTACCTTCATCATCCACAAGCATGATATCACAACCAGATGCAGTTGCCTTTCCTACCCACCGCCCATCTTGCTTTGGAATGTCATCCCATGTCTTGAATGAGCTGCCGGTAAGTCCGGCAGCCGAGGATTCGCTAGAACCCTGAACCGTATATAACCTCAGGTTGGGGGCAATCCGATTCCAACCGTCTACCATGGCCTTGGGTATCGTTGATGACCAGGTAATAAATCTTTTGGCAGAAGAGAGATCGTGCTTGTTCAGATCGGGGTCGGTTAACATTGCTACGTATAGGGTTGGAGGCAGTGCCGTTGCAGTCACTTTGTGTTTGTCCATCAGCTCAAGCATTCGAGCCGGCTCGGGCAAATAGGTCAAAACAATAGTCTGTCCTACGATGCTACACATGGTGGCAAGACAGAAGCCCCCCATATGTATTATGGGAATGGATAAGAGGAATACATCTTCTTCGGAAAACCCCATAGTCATGAGATGTGTCTGGATAGATGCATAAAAGTTCTTATGGGTGGTCATCACACCTTTGGGGTCAGCCTCCGTTCCACTCGTAAACAAAAGAGATGCAATATCTTCATCGTCTATTCGCACTAGTGGTTCCCTATCATCGCCTTTCATTAGTTCGCGGAGATCTATCCATCCATCAGGCTTGGCTCCTTCGAAGACACTAATGTATCCAAAATGCTCGATGCCTTTTAAGTCACTCTTGATCCCCTCTACGAGATCGACAAAGGCATCTTCTACAAAAAAGAACTTAGGTCCGGCAAAGCCTAAAAGTCTCTTGATATCCGGTCCCCTGAGCATGAAATTGATGGGCGTATACCAAGCGCCGATCTTTAGCAGGGCATATGCCAGTATAAGAGAATCGGCGCTGTTCCGAGCCAGAACAGCAACTCTGTCGCCCTTATGGGCGCCTATTGCAAGCAAGTTGTTGGCAACCCTATTTATTTCTTTGTTCAGCTCCCTGTATGTGTAAGATCTCGTTTTTTCTTTACAGTAACATGCAATCAGTGCAAATTTGTCCGAAAATCTTATGGAAGACCGTCTCAAGCCATCCCCCAAACATTTCCTTCTCATCAGATTCTCTTCAAATTCACTTGTCATCTTTATTCTACCCCCTAAAAGTATGTGATTCCCCCATGCCGTTTAAGCAGGGTTTATGTTGGGTCACCTTCCAGCATTCAATTAATTTCATATCTGGAAATCTATAGGCAGCTTAGAATGTTGGACTTAGGGCCTATGGCTAAAGATCGAGGTGAGGCAACCTGGAACATCTTCTGCTATGGTAGTCGATGAACTTACCGATGGCATTGGCTGCCCTGGCAACAGTGGGATAGACGGGAAAGCCCGCGGACACAAATTCTTGCTGGGCAGAGAAAGCCTCCATGTATTGCTCGGGATGTATCCCGGGTTGGAGAACGATGGCTACCGGCTTGGAAGATGCAGCGCTCGACTCGAGCATGGTTTTTACCATCAGGCCGTACATGGTCAGCTTTCTCGTATATGCAGGGAAGACATCGCTTGACCCCAGGAGGGTAATCACAAAGTCGATCCCATCCCACTGAGAGACCACTTTAGTGGTCTTGACGAATTGGCTGGGCTCCCAAAAGATCAACTGCGAATCTATGGGGTTCTTCAAGATGTTGCCCGCTTTGGGAGTGAACTCGAGGATCCGGTCTCTGAACTCTTGGGGCAGAGGGGGCACCTTCAGACCACTGTTCTCACAGTCATCCGTGGCCAAGACGCTTGCTCCGCCTCCAACGCCGACTATGACCACATTCCGTCCTTTGGGGAGGGGCATGAACTGGAAGGTCACGAGCAGATCGCATAGCTCTTCCAAGGTGTAGACCCTGATCACCCCCATCTGTTTGCAGAGCGCATCCCAGGCAGCGTCTCTGCCGGCGAGAGCTCCTGTGTGACCTGCCACAGCCCTGGTACCAGCCTCGCTAACTCCTCCCTTGAGGAGTATCACCGGTTTCACCGCTGCTGCCCGGGCTAGGACCTCGCTGAATCGCTGACCGTCCTTGACCCCCTCAATATAGATGGCGATCATCTTGGTCTCTGGGTCCTCGACGAAATAGTCGAGGAAATCGGATTCATTGAGGTCGCATCCATTGCCATAGCTTACCACCTTGCTGAATCGGATCCCCCGTGCTGCCCCCATCTGAACGAGAAGGATACTGTTCCCCCCGCTCTGGCAGAGGGCGCCAACGGGTCCCTGTTCACGAGGGAAGTCAGACCGGAAGGATAGCCGTGCCTCGGGGCAGTAGACGCCCATGCAGTTCGGCCCCACAATTCGGACACTACCATCGCCGGCGATCCGAACCAATTCAGCCTCCAAGGCTATCCCCTCATCATCCCCGGTCTCACTGAACCCGGCGGTGAAGAAGTAGACGAACCTTACCCCTTTTGCAACACAATCCCGTATAAGCTGGGGGCTAAATTTAGCAGGGAGGGTCCCGATAACATAGTCTACCTCACCTGGTATATCTCCTATGCTGGGGAGGATCTTTAAACCAAGGATATCACCACCCTTGGGGTTTATGGGGTAGATCTGCCCCTCAAACCTGAAATCGATGAGTGGTCGCAGGAACCTGTCCCGTCTCGGAGCAGTAGGGTCACTCGATATCCCCACTATGGCCACAGACCTAGGATGAAAAAGGTACTCCATTTCTGTCAATTTCTGCTCCTCAATTGTGATTGGCTTTTTATATGGCGGTAATTGTACGACTTACTCGGATTCCTCCCTCTGGCCTTGTGTACCACAATATCACCTGTCTGGATGGACACTATCTGACATATCCTTAGATTAGCATTATATCCCATGCATCTAGATGCATAGCATATCATATCTGACAATAAAATGCTTGTTTTTTTAAGCATTTTTAATCCCCTTTTTAAGTTGCCAGCGAGCTGGTTTTGTGATATAAAAAAGTAGTTCTTTTTAGATTTTTGGACTTTGGATAAACTGCCCACCGCCATTGATCGGATAATTGCGGTTAAAGGGTATAAAGGGTGCGGGAGCCTTGGTCTGTAAGCTACGGCAGAAGTCAGTTACCCGTAGTTATTGAGAAGTTACTCGGATCGATAATCAGTCAAGCGATGGACATACACATAGAATTTATGCGAGCGGCACTGGCAGAGGCGAGAGAGGCGAAAAAGGAAGGCGAGGTGCCTGTTGGGGCTGTGATAGTTTCAGCAAATGGGGAGTTGTTGGCCAAAGCTCATAATAAGACTGTTTCCCAAAATGACCCTACCGCACATGCAGAGATTTTAGCAGTGAGAAGGGCCGCCAGAAAGCTAGGCAACTATCGACTGTTAGACACCACTTTTTATGTGACTATAGAACCCTGTATCATGTGTATAGGGGCACTCATCCAGGCCAGGGTACGACACCTGATTTATGGTGCTAAAGACCCAAAGGGAGGGGCGGTAGATTCATTGTATAATATCCCTGCAGACCATAGGCTTAACCACAAAGTGGAGATATCTTCAGGGCTATTGGAGGAAGAGTGCCAAAACATTATTCAATCGTTCTTCAGACGGAAACGGACAATCAATAATGATGGATAAGTCTCTCAAAAGAGAGACCTTTCTGAGTTCATTTTGAGCTTCCCTTTTATCGGGGCGTATTTCCTTGGAGAGGTGGCCGAGCTTGGTTGAAGGCGGTTGATTCGAAATCAATTGTCCCGGGACACCGGGACCGGGGGTTCGAATCCCTCCCTCTCCGCCATAAAAACTCGACATCTACCTCCGTGTGGCGCTTATATAGATATATTGAATCTCACGGCGTTATCGGTCTGAATCCTCGACTACGTACTAAATGTACTACTTACTCGGATTCTCCCTTTGGCCTTATGAAATTTAATATCTGAAAACCCATAGGATAAAAAGTGGAGAAAATATAGATGGAGAGATGTCCGAGTTGGCTGAAGGAGCACGACTGGAAATCGTGTGTACGCCCAAAAGGTGTACCGAGGGTTCGAATCCCTCTCTCTCCGCCATATATAGATTTCCATATATTAAATCCTAAAGGTTTCTCAACGAACAGTCACAAGATATAAGATGAATTTTGATAGCTGGAACCTACGCAACGGAGAGTTGCGAACCCCGTCAGATCCGGAAGGAAGCAGCGGCAGTAATCTTTCCCGTGTGCCGTAGGGTACTCCAGCTATCATTAAAATATTTCCTGGAGCAACTTCTCAAAAAGTCGAGGTATGAGCCGCACAGCAGTATACTTTCGGTCGGACTTACGCGGATTTCTCACTCTGCCCTCATGAGATTTATATCTAGGCTAAAATCCACAAAAGGTTCATTAACGTTCTCTCTAGCCAATTTTGACTTCTCGGGGTTGCTTTAAAATCAAAATTGAGGCAGAGGAAATATTCTTTATGTCTTACTTGGTCTTAGCTAGGAAATGGCGTCCCCAGTTATTTGAAGAAGTCGTAGCCCAAAAACATGTTACAAGAACCCTTCAAAATGCACTTGCCGGCAATAGAGTAGCCCATGCCCTATTATTTACCGGTACAAGAGGGGTGGGGAAGACTTCAGTGGCAAGAATTCTGGCAAAAGCCTTGAACTGCCATGAAGGTCCCAGCCCTAGACCATGCAATAGGTGTCAGTCTTGCATGGATATAACTGCCGGAGCATCGATGGATGTTCTGGAGATTGATGGCGCCTCTAATACAGGTGTCGAAGATGTTAGAGGACTCAGGGAAAATGTTAGGTATCTTCCATCCAAAGGGAAGTATAAGGTTTACATAATAGATGAAGTTCATATGTTATCCAACAGTGCCTTCAATGCGTTATTGAAGACCCTGGAAGAACCTCCCAGGCATGTAGTGTTTGTATTTGCTACTACAGAACCTCACAAGATTCCTTCAACTATTTTATCCAGATGTCAACGCTATGATTTCAAGGGTATCCCCACGAGAGATATTCTTGCGCAACTAAAAATCATTGTATCCGACGAAAAAGTTAAGATCAGTGATAAGAGTTTGAGCCTAATCGCCAGAAAGGCAGAAGGTAGTATGAGGGATGCTCAAAGTATATTCGATCAAGCTATCTCATTCGCTGGCAAGGATATCACTGATGATGAGATTGTGGAGATCCTGGGAGTTATTGATCGCAAGCTACTTTACGAGACCTCCCTTTCTATAGTGGAGAGAAAACCTGAAAAATGTCTCGATATTATTGAGGATGTTTATAATTATGGATATGATATAAAAGAGTTCTATAAGGACCTTCTGGAACATTTCAGAAATTTGATTGTAGCCAAGATCACTAAAAACCCTTCCAGGTTGATAGAGCTTCCAGAGGACGAAATTCACGAACTCGTCTCACAAGGAGATTCTCTACATATCGATGATCTGCAACGATTGTTTCGCATACTTTCAGCCAGTGAAGAGGAGATCATAAGGTCAATCAACCCCAAATTGGTCATGGAGATGACCTTAGTTAGAATGGCTTATGCAAGACCGCTACGCTCTATTGATGATATCCTGGCTAGGGTTAGTCACCTGGAAAAAAAACTTCTGAACTCACAGAGTAATAGCTCTGACGAGTCCTCTGTTCTACTCAAGAGACAACAGACTCCTAACCCTACTTTGGAAAGATCGACTGGCCCTGAAAATGATAATTTGGAAGTTGCGGATGATAATAATACCCCTGAACCTGGAATCAAAGAGCCAGATATTCAGAGGACATGGCAGGATCTTATCGCTTTTATTAGAAAGAGAAGACCTTTCCTGGCATCCATCCTTGATTTCGGTCAGTTATTGGGCCTGTACCACGAAAAGATCGACATCGGCTTTAAGGATGATTCCATGTTTCTGGACAGTATTAATGAGCCTCAGAATAAGAAGGATCTTGAGGATATCTGCAGAGAATTCTTCCATAGAGAGGTAACAGTATGCGTGTCAGCTATAACCTCTGATTCAGGTTCAGTTAAAGAGACGGGGGGTAGGGGATTCGATAGGGTTGGAGAGGAGAGGTGCGAGGCGTTAAACCATCCGGTGATACAAGATGCCCTCAGCATCCTTGGTGGCAATATTACAGAGATAAAGACAGAACAGGTGTAAACCCCTTTAAGTATCTGGTATCTTAAACGCTAATACCAATGGCAAATAGCAGAAGTTCAGTTGGTGCATGAGTAATGAATCAGCAGAATCTCCTCACTGATGCACGATGATCCATTGTTTATATAAATCATATGCCGTAATGGAGGTAATAGATGTCAAAAGGCGTGGGAAACATCATGAAACAGGCTAAGATGATGCAAGAAAAGATCGGGAAGATCCAAGAGGAACTGGCTAATAAGACCGTAGAAACTTCTGCTGGTGGAGGGATGATTACGGCAGTAGTCAGTGGGAAACAGGAATTGATCTCTTTAAAGATAGATCCTGAGGTTGTAGATCCCAATGACATTGAGATGCTGGAGGACCTTACAGTAGCGGCGGTAAATGAAGGTATAAAGAGATCTCAAGAGATGATGGCTGAGGAGATGAGTAAAATCACCGGAGGGTTAAAAATTCCAGGGTTGACCTAAGGGACGAGGCCGAAATAACTCCCCCATTTGTGCATCTCATCTTCAGGCCATCTTTGCCCGATCTTCAAACACAAAATCCTCAAAATAGTTCGACTATTCCTGCGGTTTTGTGTTTTCAGATCGAACAAATCTAACCTAAATCTGAGCGCCAATTTGAGGAAGTTATTTCGTCCCCGTCCCTAAGGGACGAGGCCGGGATAACTTCCCCATTTCTGGACGGACACTAGGCTAAGCTCATGGTTGGCTAATTTATAGAGGGATAGGATGACGCTTTCCTGCTTTGCAGATCCTATTAACCGGTTGATAAACAAGTTTAAGAAACTTCCAGGTATAGGCGAAAAGACAGCTACCCGTCTCACCCTTCATATCCTAAACTGCTCTAAGAGGGAAGCTGAGGAGTTAGCAAAGAGTATAAGCGATGTAAAGGAAAAGGTTTCTTTCTGTCCCGTTTGTTTTAATTTTTCTGATACTGGTTTGTGCAAAGTATGTAGGGATGACAGAAGGGATGGTGAGACAATCTGTGTTGTTGAGGAGCCTGCAGATTTCTTGGCAATAGAGAAGACCGGTAAATATAAAGGTAAATACCATATATTACAAGGGGTTCTTTCACCCCTGGATGGGGTAGGTCCCGAAGAGATTAAGGTAAAAGAGCTGATCGAGAGGTTTCGTGACGGAAAGGTAAGAGAGCTCATTATTGCAACAAACCCCTCAGTAGAAGGAGAGGCTACGGCCCTTTATCTGGCAAAGATTATCAAGCCAACAGGAGTAAAGGTAACCAGGATCGCCTATGGTATACCCGTAGGGGGTGATATTGAATATACTGACGAGAACACACTGACTAAGGCCTTGGAGGGAAGGACAGACCTCTGAAAATCTATGATAGGAGATATTTAATGGTTTGTACCATTAAGAGTTCCTGTGTTGCCTATGTCGGCCTTAAGGAAAAGAAGATGCCAAATAGGTTTGGCGAAAAAAAGTTCTTGACAATATAATAGAATACTACATATAATCCTTGTTTCCATAGGATTTCAGATATTAAATTTCACAAGGTCAGAGGGAGGAATCTGCGAGTAAGTCATACATTTTATTGCGTCGTTGATGATTCCGACAGGTAAATCCGTGAATTATTAGCTGATTATTATTCCCCGGTAGCTCAACCGGCAGAGCGGGTGGCTGTTAACCACTAGGTCGTAGGTTCGAATCCTACCCGGGGAGCCAAAATACCATCCGCGGATTTCAGCGGTTCTTATTTAACGCAAGACCCCGGGGTTGATCCCCTTGGGGTCTTGTCGTTTCTGCCGTATCCTCGCCTATTTACGCCGCCTCGCACATCCTTCCCGATTCTCCGTTTCGAAGCTTTCCGCCTGGGGTTCAGGTGCAACCGTGGGGGGTCAAACCCGCTCACCGAAAATGTCCTTTCCCGATTCTCCCGTTCTCCGTTTTTCCAGTCGTCTTGTTTAACAGCCCGGTTGCATCGGGGTTGCCACACCGACATTTCGAACCGCCCTCCGGTAGGTATTCGTTGAAAGCCGAACCGACATTTGGTCCGGCAAGACATCGACCACCAGACAGCGGGACGGCCGTGGAAAGGAAACTGTTGTGGGTGCAAACGACATCGTTCTCATGCGGTGTCGGGCGGGCTCCAACGGTTCCTGACGACGGTTGTTCATCCCGCGGCATCCACGATGGTCTCTTTCGGCGGCCTCCAGCGAAGGAGAACCGGATGCACTCTAAAGCTCACAACCCCGAACCACTCGACGAGGTAACTGCGGAGATAGTGCGGGAAGAAAGCGATAGAAGTCTGGCGGAACTGAAAATCGAACAGCGCGGTCTAGAACGGGAGCTAAAGTGGTTGCACTCAGAAGTCCAGAAGCTGATGAGCAAGCCTTTTTCCACCGCTACCAACGGGGGTGACTGACGTCAAGATTCCGGCAGGTTGAGCAAGAAACGCCATGCCGGCACAACCTCTATCTTCCCTGTACCAGCCTTTATTTGGTCCTCTTCATTTCGCGTCACGACTGTACCGGACTTCAAACCGTATTCCACCATCGCCTCGGTCAGAGCTGCGAGCTCCCGTTTCCTGGTTTGTGGCTCGGCCATCGATTCGCAGACCTGAACCAGCATGCGCGAACGGTCTTGTAACTGAGCCAGGAAATCCACCTCCAAACCGCCTTTTGTCTTGCAGTACCAGATATCGGGGGTGACACGCCGAAGCGCTGTAAACACAAGATTCTCCAACAGATGCCCGGTGTTGACGAGAATACCTGACGCCACCGAGGTAACCATGGCATGGTCGACGCAATAGATCTTCTTGGGGTTGGTCTTGCTGCGCGCGAGCGATGCGTCGAATATCCGCACGGTAAACAGGAAATAGGCGTCTTCGAACCACTCCAGGTATTCCGACACGGCGGATTTGGGAGCCTTGTGGCCGAGCGACTTCAGGTATCCGGTCAGGCTGTTGATGGAGTATAACGAGCCCGTGTTGTCAATCAGTCGGTGCGCGAGATCCATTACAGCTCTGGGATGTGAGATATCATGGCGCTCAACCATGTCCCGGAACAGTACGGCGTGAAAGTATTCTTGATGGATCTTTATTCGCAGGTGCCGGTCAAGGCCGACGACCTCCGGAAAGCCACCGGTTTCCCAGTACTCTTCAAACACCTTTTGCACGAGAAGCCGTTTCTTCGTGGACATGGGGCCCATTGCGTCGATTTGCTTGTAATCCAGGAATTCCCTGAAAGAAAACGGAAAGAGCTCCCAGGACAAAGCCCGACCCCGCATCTGGGTGGCGATTTCCTTTGAAAGCATCCGGGCCGACGAGCCCGTGATGTAGACTTCACACTTCTCGGTTCGCATCAGGCGATCCACAAAGGGCTCCCATCCCTCGACCGCCTGGATCTCGTCAAAAAAGCAGTAGACCGTTTCCGTATTCTTCTTCTCCGGATAGAGCGAATAATAGGCCTCTGTAATCGATCCGAGCCCTTCCTGCCGAAGATTGTGGAGGCGGTCGTCAAAAAAGTTCAGGTACAGGATGTTTTCACGAGGTACGCCGTCATCCAGGAGTCGTTTGATCACCTGGAACAGATAAGTCGATTTCCCGCTGCGGCGCACCCCGATACATACAGTGGCCTTGCCCGGGACCGCCCTGATCTTCAAATGCCTGGGCACCCCGGTCTCGAGTTCAACTTCCTGAAAATCCAGGATGATTGACTTCAGGGTCTCTATTATGTCACCTCCTTACCGGACAGTATAGTTTCCAGTTGGTATATTAACTGGCAATAAATATAGCCACTTTACGGTCTATCTGTCAAGAGTTATTTCCAGTCGCCAGATAATTGATCCCTTCCGCCCAACCGACGTTTCCTCCCTGCCTCCGGTAGATAACCCCAGGACGAGCTTCATCTCGCCACACGGCGCAGATGTCGCGCCCACAGGCCAAGAAAACACGAGGACACTGGTGAAGAGACAAAACGAGCGCACAACTTCAGATGAAACCGCCACTACCGCTGATGGCAATGGACTGGATAACATTCCATCAACCGATGGATGGGTAATCGCACCTCTGGCTACGGCGGCGGCCCTGGGCCCTTCGGTCTTCAGCAAGGTAAGCGCATCCAAAGCCATACCCGCAACCTGGGAGGGGGAATGATATGGTCAAGTAAAAACGGACACCCAGTTAAGCAATTTTTGCCAAAGTAAAATTATTTTCAAAGCCGTTTAGGTTTTTATATCCCAGGAACGAATGGAGACGAGAAGGATGAATTGGCTGTTCAGGATGCAGAGTTTGACCATGGCCTGGAATTTCTTGGCGATGGTGCTCTCCATGGTGTAGCTGTTTAACTTGGGCTTTCATGATAAAATCAGCATTACATGTTCATTTGTGTGGGTAATTTTATCAGTTTTGGATGTTGTGTCAAGGAAGATTGCTGGCATGCGATATTCCGAGGGTTCCAGAAAACTCGGCTATTTTATCCACTTGCACGTGCTATCGCATGTGTTATAATATCCCAATCGTAATTTAAGGCGGTGAATACCAGCTACTTGCAAAGGAAAGAATGATGGCAATAAACGATCAGAATCTTCCTGAATTGGTGAAGGAAGTGCGAAGGCAGTTGTCCCTGAGTCAAGAGGACTTGGCTTCATATTGTTCTATGACAAAAAATGACTGCAGCTCATTAACCATCGGAGAGTGATCCTGAGTGAAACATAAGACCACCCACAAACCAAACATAAGACGACTCATCTCGATCATAACTATAACCTCCTTTGGGTATTATAGTTATGGATTGAGATGCTGTCCACTATTATCTTAATTGAAAAGGGACACTACCAAATTTTTCGTGGTAAACGATCTGGGCTATTGGAGAACAGACTTTTGCTGTGATATCTATTCTTTCAAAGGAGGAAGTACAATGAAGCATAAAAATTTAAAATTTGTTGTAGCGGTTAGCTGTTTCTTGACTCTTGCCATCGGTCCTGTTTTTGCCAGCGGCAGTAAAGCAACCAAACCAAGTCCGGATGAAGCGATAGCCATGCTGAAAGCTGGCAATGAGCGTTTTGTAACCGGTAAAGCTATTCAGCCCCATACAGACGCCGGTCGTCTTGCACTTGCTGGCAAAGAAGATCAGGGAGATCACGCCTATGCAACCGTAATCACCTGCTCTGATTCCAGGGTTCCGGTTGAGATCCTGTTTGATGCCGGTGTTATGGATATTTTTGTTATTCGTGTTGCAGGAAATGTTCTGGATGTTGATGAGGTAGGATCTGTCGAATATGGCCTGGCCCATGTAAACACCCCAGTATTTGTCGTACTTGGACATACTCAGTGTGGTGCAGTAACTGCAGTGACAAATGCTGTCCAGGGCCATGGTCATCCACTGGAAAGAAATATCCCCCCTCTGGTTGACAACATAATTCCGGCAGTGAAAAAGGCAATTGCAGACAATCCGAAAGCCCACGGTGCTGACGTAATTCCTTATGCAATTGAGGAGAATATCTGGCAGGGAATTGAGGATATGTTTATGAAAAGCCCTGTTTCTCGCGATCTTGTGAATTCAGGGAAGGCCAAAGTTGTCGGAGCTGTCTATGACGTATCAAATGGCAAAATCAACTGGCTGCCTGAAACGAAAACTGCGGAAATCCTGAATAAAGTTGAGGCAAATCCTAAAAGAGCCATGGAAGCTATGGCAAAATAATTAGGCTCTATATGGATTCCAGGTTGGTGATTTTTTAGTGACAATCATTTTGGGATGCTCTTCCGCTAATACTTTGAAAATAAAACTAGAAATTTTTGTGCCTGATCAACCTTGCCCTAATATGAATTGTGAATATTATGGTCAGGTTCTTTCAGACCTTTTACAATGTTGCCAGACCTCACATGAGTCTCCGAGAGAAGGTCTTTGAAGTTCAAAGACCATTTGAACAAAGATGGAAGTCCAAAACCCCTGCTATGGCAGCAGGGCTAACTGACCATGTTTGGTCATTTAGAGAGCTGTTAACTGCTAAATTGCCCCATGGCCCATAATCAAAGTAATAGCGGAAGAGCATCCAAGAATGAACCAGGCCAAAAATTGTATGAAAAAGAGATGTGCTCTCATTCCGTGATAGGTACGACACACCCAATGGGGCATTTTGCCATACTTGCTGCCTGCTCAAACCTAAAATTAGGGGTTTTCGTTCAGGCACTAAATCCCCAAAATGCTTAGTTCCACACTCCTTCAATCTGCTCACCGCATTTGCTACAGCGACCATCAATCAAGCTGTTTCCCCGGATACTGAAACCAAAACGGCTGATCATTTCCGTACTACAGGCAGGGCAATAGCTGTTTTCACCTCCCTCCCCGGGAATATTGCCTTCATAGACAAAGCGTAATCCTTCTTCAAGGCCAATATTTCTTGCCTTGCGCAGGGTTGCCACAGGAGTAGGCTCCCGATCCATCATCTTATAAGTAGGATAAAACGCTGTCACATGCCAGGGTATAG
>Ga0209345_10001960_pt1 | contig 23674 bp, 20 predicted proteins | sample Cruoilmetagenom7_FD_187294 | JGI IMG/M metagenome (GOLD analysis project Ga0209345, IMG submission 187294) | Oil polluted marine microbial communities from Coal Oil Point, Santa Barbara, California, USA - Sample 7 (SPAdes) (version 2) | ecosystem: Environmental > Aquatic > Marine > Oil seeps ...
AAAGTGCAAGAGCAGTTTTAAGTGAGCGACGATGAGTTGATGTAATCCTAAGCATAAAATACATAATAATACTTTTTAAAATAAATACAGCTATAAAAATTCCAACAATTAAAAAGAAATTATCTATAAAAATAAGAATATTAACTTTCATACCAACAACTACAAAAAATGTACCAAGAAGTAAATCTTTAAAAGGGGCAATATCTGCTTCAACTTTGTGATGATATTTTGTTTCTGCGATAATCATACCTGCCACAAAAGCTCCAAGAGAATAAGTAAAGCCCATGGAATGAGCAAGCAATGAAGCTGTAATAACGATAAATAAAACAGAACCCATAAAAAGTTCATCAACACCTGTATCTGCTGAGAAATGAAGCAACCATGTCATAAGTCGTTTTCCAACAACAAACAAAAGACCAATAACAACAACTGCACTCGTTAGAGTATGCGTCACAATTGTAAAAACAGACTCATTTGCCTCTGTTGTTAAAAAACCGATAAGAATTAAAATAGGGATAACTGCAATATCTTGAAAGACCAAGATCCCGGTAGATAGTTGTCCATAAGGTTTATATATCTCTTTTGAACTCTTTAAATAACTCAACACTACCGCTGTAGAAGAAAGTGAAAATGCAAGTGCGATAATAATAGAAGTTTTTACTTCAATACTAAAACCATAATAACTAATTATATAGACAATAATAGTAGTAAAGGATACTTGCATCAAGCCATTGCCAAATATCTCTTTTTTCATTGAGCCCATTTTGGCTAAAGATATTTCAAGTCCTATGGTAAACATTAAAAAAACTATACCAAATTCACCAACCATCTCTAGTGTATGTGAACTACCAATATCTCTTAAATCAAAAGCATAGACAATTATAGTACCAGTTAATATGTATCCTATTATCTGCGAGACACCTAATCTTTTTAAAAAAATATTTATTACAATAGATATTCCTAAAGCCGCGATAACATAAAGAAGTGTATTTTCCATAATAGCTTTACCTTTTTTAAAGATATTATAGCAGTATTTCCACATGCCAAACCAGATTTTAAGAGACTTTATTATATAATCGCAAAATAATTATAATTTATGGGGTTTATACATGACTAAATATATCTTTGTTACCGGTGGAGTTTTAAGTTCTCTTGGAAAAGGGATAACTGCTGCTAGTGTTGGTACTTTACTTAAACACGCTGGTAAAAAAGTGGGCATGTTAAAAATTGATCCATATATCAATGTTGACCCTGGAACAATGTCACCACTAGAACATGGTGAAGTTTTTGTTACAAAAGATGGGGCTGAAACAGACCTTGATATTGGTAACTATGAAAGGTTTCTTGATTCTTCTTACTTAAAATCTTCTAACTTTACTACTGGTCAAGTGTATTCTTCTGTAATTGAGCGTGAGCGTGCTGGTGGTTATTTAGGTCAAACTATTCAAGTTATTCCACATATTGTTGGAGAGATTGTAAGTCGTATAAAACTTGCAGGTGAGGGTCACGATATTTTAGTTGTTGAGCTCGGTGGAACAGTTGGAGATATCGAAGGACTTCCTTTTATGGAGGCAATTCGCCAAATGAAACATGACGATGAAGTTGCTGGTACTTTTTTCATTCATGTTACACTTATCCCTTACATAAAAGCCGCTGGAGAGTTAAAGTCAAAACCAACTCAACACTCTGTTCAAGAGCTTCGCCGTATTGGAATCACTCCCCAGATGATAATTGCTAGAAGTGAAAATGCTCTTCCAAAAACTTTCAAGAAAAAACTTGCAATGAGTTGTGATGTATCAAACGACAGTGTTATAGAAGCACTTGATGCTTCAACTATTTATGACATCCCTGTTACTTTTTTAAGACAAAATATTTTAAAACCTATTGCAAAAGAGTTAGAACTTGGCGAACTAGAACCAGATATGGAAAAATGGGACACGCTTGTTAAAAGAATTGTTCAACCTAAAAATAAAACCGTTGTTGGTTTTGTTGGTAAATATCTTGAACTTAAAGAAGCTTATAAATCACTAACAGAATCACTTATTCACTGTGGAGCTCACCTAGATACTCGTGTTGAGATTAACTGGGTTGATTCTGAAGAGATTGAAGAAAGAGGTGCTGAGGCACTTTTAAGTGATTGTGATTCAGTTCTTGTTGCTGGTGGTTTTGGTAACCGCGGTGTTGAGGGTAAGATTCAAGCTATTGAATATGCTCGTGTAAATAAAGTTCCATATCTTGGTATCTGCCTTGGTATGCAACTTACACTTGTTGAGTATGCAAGAAATGTACTTGGATTAGAAAGCGCTAACTCTATAGAATTTGATGAAGATACACCTCATCCGATGATTTACTTAATTGACAACTTTCTTGACCAATCAGGGGATAAACAACTTAGAACTCATAAATCTCCTATGGGCGGAACACTTCGTCTTGGAGAATACCCTTGTGATACAAAAGAGGGATCACTTTTAAGAGAAGCATATAATGGTGAAAAAACTATTTTAGAGCGTCACCGTCATAGATATGAAGCAAACCCTGCATATCGTAAAGAGCTTGAAAATGCTGGAATGATAGTTACTGGTGAATCAAATGGTTTAATCGAAACAGTAGAGATCGAAGGTCATCCTTGGTTTTTAGGTGTTCAGTTTCATCCAGAATTTACATCAAGACTTCAAACTCCAAACCCTTCAATCCTAGCATTTGTTAAAGCTTCTTTGAGTGCTGAATAACAAAATACCTATCTTAGATAAATCAACTCTTTATGAGTTGTTATCTTCAAGATTTCCAGATCAAGAGAAAAAACTCTCTGATATTCCAAGTCCTGCCCTACTTCAAGATGGCGAAAAATCTGCTAAACGAATTGCACATGCCATTCGCAACAATGAAAAAATCACTTTAGTTGGTGATTATGATGTTGATGGTGTAAGTTCTACTGCCATCATGGTTGATTTCTTCAGACAAATTCCTTATCCTATTGAAGCTATTATTCCAAATCGTTTTAATGATGGTTATGGAGTAAGCCCAAATATATTAAATAGAATTGATGCAGATTTAGTAATAACTGTTGATAATGGTATCTCTGCTATAGAGGCAGCAGAGATATGTAAAAATAGAGGAATTGATCTGATAATAACAGATCATCATACTCCAGGAGATATGCTTCCACATGCCAAATATATAATAGACCCAAAACTTTCAACCTGCGAATACCCTTTTAAAGAGATATGTGGAGCCCAAGTTGCATGGTTACTTTTAGGTCTTGTAAAAAAAGAACTCAATCTATTAATTAATATGAAGCAATTCTTGGATATCTTAGCAATCGCTATAATCGCTGATATCATGCCCTTAATGGATATAAACAGAACTCTTGTAAAAGAGGGATTAAAGATTTTAATGAGTTCAAATAGACCATCTTCTATAATTATAAGAGACTTTTTAAATAAATCATCTATTAGCTCTGAGGATATAGCTTTTCAAATCGCTCCTCGTATAAATTCTGCCGGACGACTAGAAGATGCTCAGGTAGCGTTAGATTTTTTTATAGCCAAAGATACCCACACAGCTTATAAACAATTTGAACTATTGGGTCAATTAAATGACTTAAGAAAAGAAACTGAAGCTGAGTGTACAAAAGAAGCTTTGGCATGTGGAAATCCAAATAATGATATTATAGTTGTAGCTAGAGAAAACTGGCACGAAGGTGTTGTTGGGATAGTTGCGGCAAGGCTAGTTGAGCATTTTGGTAAACCATCCATAGTTCTAAGTATTAAAGATGGAGTTGCCAAGGGAAGTGCTAGAAGTATTGGTGAAGTAAGTATTTACGAGCTAATAAAATCAAGTGAACACTTGTTAACTAAGTTTGGTGGGCATAAGATGGCCGCTGGTTTAGGACTTAAAGAGGAAAATATAGAACAATTTACAAAAAGTATAAATGAAAGTGCCTCTAAACTTCATAAAAACGACTTTATACCTAAAGAGTCAGCTACAGGCATATTAAAAACGCATAGCATTGATTTGGAGTTATTGGATTTACTTGAACAGTTTGAACCTTATGGGGAAGCGAACCTTCGTCCATCTTTTCTTATAAAAGACGCAGAAGTTATAAGTATAAAACTTATGGGTAAAGATAAATCACATTCAAGAATTGAGATTCGACAAAATTCACATGATAAAACGACATTAGAACTTATCGCCTTTAGAACAATTTTTGAGATGCCAGATAATAAAAAAATTACATGTACTTATACAGTTACAAAAAATGAATATAACAACAGAATATCTGCTCAACTTCTCGTAAATAAGATATTTTAGCATTAATACTGACTTTTGTGATTTATAACTTCTTATAATAATCATAACCTTAAATTCTATCAAAATTCACAAGTGTTTACTTTATACACACTTTAAAAAAAAAATTAATATTTATAACTTAGATTAAGCTTCTAACTTGTAGAATGGACTACTTTATCTAAAACAAAGGGAAGAAGAATGAAGAAAAATGAATTATTAGAAGAGATTCTAAACGAAGTTGATAAACATCCGGAGATTATGTCTCGTCGTGATGCTATGAAATATTTAACAATGTCTCCATTAGCTGCATCTGTTATTGCTAGTGCTAGTGTTGGTGCATCGACTGTTAGCGCTTCAAGTGTTACTGGTAAAATCGTTATCGTTGGTGGTGGTTTAGCTGGTATGAGTACAGCTGCTCGTCTTAACAACACATTAAGTAATGCTAATATTACTGTTATTGAGCCAGATCCAATATCTGTATCTTACCAACCAGGGCAAACTCTTGTTGGTGCTGGTATCTGGGATATTTCTGATATTACATACAAAAGAGATGACAAATTACCTTCAGGTGTTAAACTAATCAAAGGTAGCGTTACTTCTTTTGATCCAGATAGCAACAAAGTTACAGTTGATGGGAATCAAGATGTTTCTTATGATCAACTAATCGTAGCAAGTGGTGTACACCTAAACTATGCTGCTATTAAAGGTCTTGATGGTGTTATCACTTCATCTGGTAAAGACAACTCTGCTGTTAAAAATAGTGGAATGAGTTCAAATGGTCTTCACTCTATCTATTTCCAAGATGGTGCTACTGCTACATGGAAAGGTATTGAAGAATTAATAGCTAAAGCTAAAGCTCATAAAGGTCCTGAAAAGCTACAAGCTGTATTTACTCACCCAAATACTCCTATTAAATGTGGTGGTGCTCCAAAGAAAATCATGTATCTTACAAACTCACGTTTAGAAGAAGCTGGTGTTAGAGATAAAGTTGAATTAACTTTCTATCCAAATGGTGGTGGTATGTTTGGTATCAAAGATTACCATTTAGCAATTGTACAACAATTTAAAGATAGAGGTTTCAAATGGCACTATAAGCATAATCTAGTAGAAGTAGATACTGCAAATAAAGTAGCTGTATTTGACAAGCACGGTAAGATTAAAGGTGCTTATGATGAAGATTTAGAAGAATATACAATGATTACTACTCACGAAAGAGTAGAAGTTAAGTATGACTTCATGCATGTTACTCCTCCTATGAAAGCTCCAGATGTTGTTGGTAAATCAGCAATTGGTTCAGCTAAAGGTTGGGTTCCAGTAAATAAAGAGACTCTTCAACATGTTAAATACAAAAACGTATGGTGTTTAGGTGATGTTGCTGCTGTTCCAATGGGTAAAACTGGTGGATCTGCTCGTAAACAATACAAAGTAGTAGTTGATAATATGATTGCTTCTATGGAAGGTAAATCATTTTCAAGCAAATATGATGGTTATACTGTTTGTCCACTTATTACAAGTATCGGTACAGTTATGCTTGCTGAGTTTAACTGGGCTTCTAAGAAACCAGGTTCTGGTGTAAATGCTGCTTCTTTCCCACTTGACCCAACTCAAGAAAGATGGATTTGGTGGTTATTAAAAGTATATGCACTTAAACCAATGACAATTATTGGTATGCTTGGCGGTAGAGCATAATCTATTAATTCCCCTTTTGGGGGATTAATAACCTCTTTAAAACTACAAAACCTCACATTTAATCTAAATAAAGCAAATTAATTTTGTAATAAATATTACTTTTATTTTTTCTAAGATAGAATGTATAACTTTAAACAAGGAAAATAGATGAACAAAATCGTAAAAATCGTACTAGCTGCAATGCTACTATTATCAATTGGTGCATCAACTGCTAACGCTGACGTTAAAAAAGGTCAAAAACTTTTTACTAAAAAACTAAAAGCTAGTTGTGCAATTGCTGGAAATGTAATGGCTCACAAACATACTATGGCTGAGTGGAAAAAGTTCAATGACGAAGGTAAAATGGCTGATGCTATCAGAGAAATTTGTCCTAAAATCAAAGATAAAGCTTTAAAAGAGAAATATCTTCCTCACTACTTTGACTTCTTTCATGAATATGCAGTAGATAGCGGAAACGTTCCATCTTGCTAATTTAAAACTAAATCACATCTTACCTAGATGTGATTTAAATACATTTCCTTCACAATTTTTTAAAACTTTCAGCGCTAACACTACATTTTTTTTCTATAATTAATTTAATATAATTTTAGTGGATAAATAATGCTTGATATTTCCCAATGCTTACGAACTCGTTCAGATATATTAGAGGTCAAAAAACTAGATGACAACCTTATTGCTATGTGCACAAGTTCACATGGAGCAAAGGTCTTTTCCCTTGATGAATGTTCAACAAAATCAACTCTTACTAATGAGCACTTAAATTTTGAAACATCCTCTGTAAGTTTTAGCCAAAATTCTGAATTTATGGCATTTAGCGTTAAATCAAATATCTATATTTTACACATGCCAAGCAAAATTGCTATAAAAACAATTAAAGTGGATAATGAAACTATAGAGATGGTAGAATTTGACTTAGAGTCAAAGTATATTATAGCAACAACAACTAGTGGTAGGGTATTGCAGTATAGATATGATGGGTCTTCACTTCTTGCAAGGTTATATTCTTTTGATGTTGATGATACTAAAGCACAGACGAAAGACTCCCCCTCTCTTGTTAGTACATTAGCGTTTCATAAAGATATTCTTGCAATAGGTGGTAATGATGGTCGTATTTTCACTATAAACCTTCACTCTAGGGCAAATAAAACACTTATTCAAAATAACAATGCAAGAATCACTTCTTTATGCTTTATAGATTCTAATAATATTATAAGTGCCGACAATAAAGGAAATTTATACTTTAATTCTCTAAAGAACAAAGAGCTTATTAAAAAGATTGAAACAGGTTTTACTCAAGTATCACAAATAATTTTAATGCCAGATCCAAACTATTTAATGGTTACAGGAAATGAAAACCATATAGCTGTATATGATATAAAAAACTTTAAACTTCTTCATAATAAATATATAGAATTAGATGATATTATTAAAAATATTATTGTTGCTAGCAAAGACTCTTTGTTGGTCACTCTAAAAGACAACTCATTACAAAAAGTTCAATTACCTGATGCTTCGAAGTTAAAATCATTTATAGCTCATAGTTCTTTTGATAAAGCTTATCGCTATGCTGAGCAACACGCCATACTAAAAAACTCTAAAGAATACCAGGCATTAGAAGTTGCGTATAAGAAGGTTTATAATAGTGCCTTAGAAGCATTAGTAAATCAAAACAAAGATAGAGCGCTAGAACTTACAAAGGTTTTTAAGTACGTAGATTCAAAACAAAATGACATTCAAGAACTCTTTAAAGCTTTTGAGAACTATCCCAGACTAAAGAGTTTATATGTAGAAAAAAAATATGCTCTTGCTTATACAATATGTGCAAAATTTCCTCCACTTCAAAAAACTTTTCATTATGAAAAGATGGAAGAGATGTGGAAAGATACCTTTAAAAATGCTCAAAGACAAATAGCCCATGGAAGTATTGCTAATGCAAAAACACTTTTAAATGAGTATGCTACTATCTTAGAAAAAAGACCAATCATCAAACTTATTTTAAATGATAATAATAATTTTATAGAGTTTTTAAAAGCTATCGAGATTAAAGATTTCCAAAAAGTTGAAAAGATTGCTAAAACAAATGAACTTTTCACTCATATACCAACATACAAAAGTGTAGAAGAAAATATTAACCTAGCTATCATTGATGCCCAAAAAGACATAGATAAATGTGACCTTGACTCTGCTATTAAAAAACTTACAAAGCTACACAATATTGATTCAATTAAGTCAAAAATAGAGATGCAAAAAAATGAGTGTAGAGCGATTAAAAAACTTCAAGATGCCTATGATGCTGATGATTTTGTAAAATGTTATGAGCTGCTAGATAAACATAATTCGCTAAACTCTACAACACTTGGTTCACAACTACAAAAACATTGGTTTAAAATCATCTCTAAATGTGAAGAGTTTGCATTAAAGGGAAATATCAAGGATATTAAATCAACTTTGGGTGAACTTATAAACTTAAGTACACGTAGGGATAAAATAGGTGATTTATTTAGAGTAAGCTTTCATATAAAGATAAAAGGTCTAATGGCAAATAAAGCTTATAAAAAATCTGAGGGTATTATCTACTCTTACATAGATATTTTTGGTCTTGATAATGAGATTGTTTCTATAATGAAAATTCAAGAAAAAACATCAAAAACTAAACTTGCTATTACTCAAAATCAACATGATAGACAGACTAGAGATAGCTGGATAGACTCAGATATTATAATGGGCCAGTAGAGCCCTTCATTAAATCTACAACAGTACTAACTGTCTCATCAAAGTTTGTTTGTTCATCAGATTTTTGAGACATAAAATTTTGCATTGCATCTTTTTTATTTATCGCCTCATCTAGCTCCCCATCAGTCCCTTTTGTGTAAGCTCCAATACGAATAAGAACTTCATTTTCTTTTAACAATGTATAAGAACGTCTAAATCTCATTACCGCTTGAAGATGTTCATCAGATATGATGTCATTCATAACCCTAGAAGCAGAGTTTAAGACATGTATAGGTGGATAGATACCAAAGTCAGTAAGTTCACGTGAGAGCACTATATGCCCATCTAAAATCGAACGTGACTGATCAGCAATCGGATCACTCATATCATCACCCTCAATCAAAACTGTAAAAAAGGCAGTAATAGAGCCCTTGCCCTCCTCTTTTCCAGCTCTCTCCATTAGTTGAGGGAGAAGTGTAAGTGAAGATGGTGGATAACCTTTAGACGTAGGTGGTTCACCAAGAGCTAACCCTATCTCTCTTTGAGCCATGGCAAATCTTGTAATTGAGTCCATAATAAAAAGGACATCAAGTCCCTTATCTTTAAAGTGTTCAGCCACACTCATTGCAGCAAAGGCACCATATTTTCTCATAAGAGGAGAATCATCAGAAGTTGCAACAATAATAACAGTATTTTCTAAATTACCGCCTAAGTTTTTTTCAATAAACTCAGGAACTTCACGTCCCCTCTCCCCAATAAGTGCTACAACTTTAATAGGAGCATCAGCACCTCTTACAATCATCCCCATAAGAGTAGATTTTCCAACACCACTTCCTGCGAAAATACCAAGCTTTTGACCTTTTCCACATGTCAAAAGCCCATCAATACTTTTAACACCTACACTAAAAACTTCATCTATCATTCCACGTTTCATAGCGGCAATTGGCGCTTTAATAATTGGTGCAAGTTTTGAGTTGTTAATGTGCCCTTTTCCATCAATAGGTCTCATAAATGGGTCAACTACACGACCGAGTAATGATTCCCCAACAGGGATATTAAGTCCAGTTGAATCTAAAAATACTTTATCCCCAGAACAGAAACCCTCTACAAAACTAAATGGTGTTATAAAAAAAGTTGCTCCATCTATCTCTGTAACCATACCTATGGTCTCTTGAGCTGTGTCGTTTGAGATAATCTTTACCATATCACTAATACTTACTTTTAATCCCCTTGCAGTAATTACAGTAGCATTGATTTTAACAACCTCACCAAAAGCTACTGAGTAGTTTTTAGAAGATAGTCTGTCTTTTAGTGATTTTAATGGCATGTGGGAATAACTTTAATAACGAGTGCCAGTTGGCGAATTGATTAAAGAGAAAAACTCACTTCTTGTTTTTTCATCTCTTTTAAAGAGTCCACGAAGTGCTGATGATGTTGTAGTAGAGTTGATTTTCTCAACACCTCTCATCTCCATACACATATGACGAGCGGCAATTACTACAGCTACACCCTTTGGTTGAATAGTATCCATAATTGCATCTGCGATTTGTTCAGTAAGCTGTTCTTGAATCTGCATACGACGAGCAAAAACATTTACAACACGAGGAATTTTTGAAAGTCCAACAACTTTTCCATCTGGAATATAAGCAACATGAACTCGTCCAATAATAGGAAGTAGATGATGCTCACAAGTTGAATAAAACTCTATATCTTTTACAAGTACCATCTCATCATTTGTGGTTGTAAAAAGTGCTTTTTGCAAAATCTCTTTAGGATTTTCTTTGTAACCACCATAGATAAACTCGTAAGCTTTTCTCACTCTTGATGGAGTGTCCTGCAAACCTTCTCTGCTTGGATCTTCACCAACATGAAACATCATAGTTTTTACTGCATTTTCAAATTTTGTATCTTTACTCAAAGTTCAAGCCTTGCTCATTTTATTGATGATAGCATATCAATTATTTGCTGAGAGTATGATGTAATCAAACACACTCAGCTTTAAAATATTTTTTTAATAAGAAAGGAGGTAGTATAGTTGTCACTACAATAACAAAAATAAGTATGGCATAAATATCATTTTCAAGTATTCCATTTACCCTACCCATCTCGGCAAATATAAGACCCACCTCACCTCTTGGTATCATGGAAATTCCTATTATTGTATTGTTAAAAAGACATTTTTGGTGTATAAAAAAAGCACCTATAAACTTACTAACAAAAGCAATTAAAATAAAAGACAAACTCATCAGCCAGAAGTAACTAGATGTAAAATCAATAACACTTAAATCAACTGAGAGACCAACCATAACAAAAAATATAGGCGTGAAAATTTGAATAATTGGTGTCATACTACTTTTTACTTCAACCAGAAGTTTATCGTTTGTTTTTATAAAAGCACCAAATGGTAAGAAAAACCTACGAGATAAAGCAATTCCAGCAGCGAATGAACCTAAAATTGCAGGTGCTCCAAAAAGATGTGAGAAGTATGAGAAAAGAAGAATAAGAGAAATAATAATAGTTGGAACATATCCTGGAACTAAATCTTTTCCATGATACTTGTCTATAACGAAAGAGAGTAGTTTGGCTAAAACTGGCGCTAGAAATAAAAACATAAGTACAGTTGCTGTAACTGACATAGTGTGATTAAAACTAAGTTCATGTGAAATAGAAAAATCGTATATAAATACAAGTAAAATAATACCTATAATATCATCAATAACCGCAGCACCTATAACTATTTGAGCGATATTTGTTTTTTCCATGTGGATATCTTTTAACACACGAACAGTTATCCCTATACTTGTGGCTGTTAGGGTACCGCTTATAAATAAGGCTATATCAAAAGAGAGTTCAAAAACATAATAAGCTAATAAAAAGCCTGAAATAAATGGGAGTAAAACACCAAAAATAGCTACAATAAAAGACTTTCTGCCTGCATTTTTTAGTCTCTCATAATCAGTCTCTATACCAACCTCAAAAAGAAGTAAAATAATACCTATCTCTGCGAGAACTTTTAAAATTTCATTTGGTTGAATGATTCCTAGAATAGATGAGCCTAAAAGTACACCCGCGAAAAGTTCACCAAGAACAGATGGTATGCCAAATCGTGCAAAGAGTTCACCGAGGATTCTGGCTACTATTAGAATTAAAAAAAGACTTAAGAAAAAATCATGTACTTGCATAATTATTATTATACTATAAGTTTATATTATTTATTGTAATTCCAACTGCATCAAAAACATATCTTCCCCATCAACAATGTCAAACTCTACACTTTCACATTTTGGACAACAAAACTCCATACTGCTTAGCTCAGATTTAACTAAACACTTATGACAATCAATAACAATAGGCTGAATATTCATAACAAACTCTGCATTTTCACACATAGTATCTTCTTTAAAAGTATCAAACGCGCTTTTAAGCAAATCAGGCTCAACTCCACTCATAGTGCCTATTTTGACAACTACTTTTGTTACCTCTGTTGAATCGTTTGCCTTTGCATTTTCTTCACATGAATCTAAAAGAGACTGGACTATACTGTACTCATGCATCAACAAATCCTAGGAAGAAGTTCACCATTTGGCATCTCTAAAAATCTTGAAGTCCCCCAACTGCTGTTAAGGACAACTTTCCCCACATGCCGACTTGTTACATTTGCTATTATCTCGGCATGTGGATTAAACTCTTTTAAAATCCGACATGCCAACTCTGCGTGATCTTTTTTAATTGCTAAAACAAAAGTTCCCTCATTTGCCAAAGCAGTAGCTTCAAATCCTAGCATTTCACAGATTCCTTTTACCTCATCACTAACAGGAATTTTTTCTTCTTCTACTTCTATGCAGATGTTTGATTGTTTAGACCATTCATTAAGCACTGCACTAACTCCACCACGAGTTGCATCTCTTAGTGCAGTTATCTCTACACCCCCATCTATAAGAGCTTTAACTTGAGGGAAAAGTGAAGCACAATCGCTCTTAAGTGAAGAACTCATCTCCATTCCCTCACGAGCAGCAAAAATAGTAGCACCATGACAACCAATATCACGATTCACAAGTATAACATCCTCGTTTGTTATAGCGTTAGCACTTATACCTGACTTTAAAACTTCCCCTATTCCAGTAGTGTTTATAAAGATTTTATCCACACTTCCTCGAGGCACGACCTTAGTATCCCCACTAACAACAACAGCCCCATTTATCTCAAGTTCTTGTTTCATACTTGCAACAATTCTCTCTAAATCAGCTGTTACAAAACCCTCTTCAATAATCACACTACAAGTCAAATACTTTGGTTTTGCACCCATCATAGCAAGGTCATTACAAGTACCACAAACAGCAAGTTTCCCTATATCAGCTCCCGCAAAAAACAAAGGTGAGACTGTAAAACTATCAGTAGAAAATGCTAACTCTCCATTATGAATAATAGCTGCATCTTCACCCTTTTCTAAAATATCATTTTTAAAAGCTTTGTAAAATACTTTAGAGATAAGTTCATTATTTTCCTCACCACCATTTCCACATGCCAAGCTTATTGTCTTGTTCATATTAAATTCCCATATTTATAATAAGCTGCACATGCACCTTCACTACTTACCATACAGCTTCCTATGGGGCTTGTAGGTTTACAGGCTGTACCAAAGATTGAGCATTCTGGTGGATTTGCTTTACCTTTTAAGATATCTCCACAAATGCACAGTTTATGGTCATCTATTGGTTCTTTTGGCAAGATAGCATCGTAGATTACTTCTGCGTTATAAATGTCGTATTCGGCTTTTAGTTTTAAACCGCTTTTTGGAATATCGCCTAAACCTCTCCATCTAAAGTTCTCTACTTGTTCAAAGTACTTGTCATTTAATCTTTGAGCATTTAGATTTCCATCTCTATTTACAGCTCGTTTATACTCAACTTCAAGTTCACATCTATTTTCTACAAATTGCTTAACAATCATACTTATTGACTGCATAACATCAACAGGCTCAAAGCCTGAAACTACAACTGGCTTGTTAAAGTCACGTGGAAATTCTTCATATATCTTACTTCCACTTATTACACTCACATGACTTGGTCCTAGAAAGGCGTTGATTTTACACTCATCATCTGAGAGTAAAGCCGCCATAGCTTCAGGGACTGTTACATGATTTATATGAAAGAAAATATTTTTAATATCTTTTTTTATAACAACATCTAAAAGTGCTGCTGTCATTGGGGTAGTTGTCTCAAAACCTATCGCAAAGAAAATAATCTTGGCATGTGGATTCTCTTTTGCAATTTTCATACAATCCATAGGCGAATATACAAAGCGTACATCTGCTCCCTTACTTCTTGCATCTTGAAGTGAACCATTACTTCCCGGTACTTTTATCATATCTCCAAGAGTTACTAAAATCACATCCTCTTGCATCGCCAAAGCGTAAGCGTGATCTATCCTTTCTTTTGGCATTATACAAACAGGACATCCTGGACCGTGAACAAATTTTATGTTTTTAGGTAAAAGCTGTAGGATTCCATACTTCATAATAGTGTGAGTATGTCCACCGCACACTTCCATAATATTTATGGGGAGTGGAAGTTTTTTTGCATCTTCTTGGATTATTTTTGCGTAAGCTTTTATGGTTTTAGCATCTCTAAAGTCATCATAAAGGTTTTTAAGTTCTAAAGCCATTATGTACCCCTATTTGGACACTCATCATCTTCTAAAATGGCTTTTTGCCTATCCTCTTCATCCATCACTTGGATTATCTCTTTGTAGGTCTCTAGTGAAAGTAGCGCATCTTCTTCATCTATTTTGTTCATTATAAAACCTATATGCAGTAGAACATAGTCACCTATTTTCACATCTCCCTCTTGCATCAAGTCTAAACTTGCATCACGTGATACCCCCATAGTATCTACTGTAGCTATGTTGTTTTCTTTGTCTATTTTTACAACTTTAGATGGTATAGAAAGGCACATTATCTCATCTCCATTTTAAACTTTATCCACTGAGAAACTTTTTTTATAGAATCTTCATCTTTTGTACTTAATTCTAAAATATCTACATTTGGTTTTAATTTTCTTGCATACTCTTTTTCTTTTTCTATGTCATACTCAAAATATGGCAGAAGGTCTGTTTTTGTAAATAAAATCAAATCAGCTTTTCTAAACATAACAGGGTATTTCGCTATTTTGTCTTCACCCTCAGGAATGCTTACTAAAACGATATTTAGATGACTTCCAACATCATAACTTGCGGGACAAACAAGATTTCCTACGTTTTCTATAAAACAAACATCCATCTTGTCCATATCCATATGATGAAGTGCTTTATGAACCATAAAAGCATCTAAGTGGCAAGCAGAGCCTGTTTGTATTTGATGCGCTTGTATTCCACATGCCGACAATCTATCAGCATCACGACTTGTTTCCAAGTCACCCTCAACTACACCAAATGTAAAATCAGCCACTTTTGAGAGTTCTTCAAGTAGGGCAGTTTTTCCACTTCCTGGGGAACTCATAAGATTTATACTTAAAATATTGTGTGAGTTAAAATGTTCGCGGTTATGTCCAGCTTCATGGTCGTTTTTATCTAAAATCTTTGTTATTACATCTATTGTTTTTTTATCATTTAGCTGGGGATTATCATGAAGATGAGCGTGAGCCTCTTGATGAGAATGAGAATCTCCGTGATGATGTTCGTGTGAATGTGAATCTGTTATACTACAACCGCAATCTGCACACATATTTATTCCTTAATTTTATTTATCCGATTAACATATTTGAGCCGACAACTACGGAGACTAATCCAGCAGTTGCAAACACTCTTTTTAGATTTTGTTTTGAGTTTAATAAATTTTTATTTATATATAAAATAATTCCACCAAAACCTACAAAAATTACCATAACACCAAGTGCAAAGATAAAAACCATAAGTAAATCTACACTTTGCCCCTCTATAAGCCCTAAAGTTACAAGCATACCACGAACCCCACCAATTCCCATTAAAGCCCCAATCGTAAACGCGGAGGCTGTATCTGTGTTGTTGTGAGAGTGTTCTTTACCAAACCAGATGTGAATATGTTCTTGTGAATTATGTATATGTTTTTTTAGCTGGATTCTGTCTGTAAAAACCATAAATAAAAGATAAATTCCAATGCCTAAAATAACAAAAGATGAGATAACATCTCCATAACCTAAAATAGCATCACTAATACGATAAGTCTCTAATACTTTTGCAAAAACAAAGAGTGTTAATCCATGTCCTATGGCGAAAAGTACAGTTATTAAAAGAGTCTTTTTTTTATTTTTACCGATTGAAAAATCAGCTATAGCAGTTAAGTGGTCAGGTCCAAAAGCATGAAGTACACCGTACCAAAAAATAATTAGTAAACTAATGTTTTCCATTTCATAGACCCTTTTTTCATGATTAACTATATATATTCTATACCTTTAGTGTAAAAGTAAGATTAATTTATGGATTTCTTATATAGTTTTGGGACTAAAATATGATAAACTCATTTTATGAAATGTATTTACTGTGGCGATGAAAAATTGTATCTCCTAAAATCAGCTCAACTCAAATGCTCAAAATGTAAAAAAAAGTTCTCTGCTAAAAAAATCAGACAAGACGAAGAACTAGTAAAATATTTTTGTGAGAGTAAAACTGCTAACGAAGTTAGTAAGCTTTTAAAAATAAACTATGTGACTGTAAAAAGGAGATATGAACTCTTTAGACAACTCATAGCAAACTACTTAGAAGAAAAATATACAGATAAAAAAGTTATAGAATATGACGAATATATCTACTTACCTAAAAGCAAAAAAAAGATAAAAGAGAATATTTTTAATGCACAAAACTTTCTCACATTTCACTACGACAATAAAATCTACAACCTACTAATGCCAAATCTAAACAGATACAAAAATCAGTTTCTAGATGATGGCTCTGACGAGGTTTACTTTAAAGAGTTTTCAAAGTTTATGATGTTTAATAAAATATCAAAAACTAAAAAGATGGAAAATCTAATTACAAAATTTTGGCTATATTTTGAAAATGCTATCTTAAAGTACAAAGGTGTTAGTGATGAGAGCTTTTTTTACTATTTGAAAGAGATTGAATTTAAGTTTAACTATTCAAAAAAAGAACAAACAGGTATTTTAAATGAGCTAATGATTAAGCACATAACTAATCTGTCCTAGTGCAATTCCACCATCATTTATGGCTGTTTCTTGCTGATAGTAGTGTTTTATTTTCTCTTTTTCTAATTCACGTAAGATGAGTTCGAGTAGGGTTTTGTTTTGAAAAACTCCACCGCTTAAAATCACATCTAGTTTTTCTACTTTTGATATATCTACTACTATTTTTACTAAGGTATTAATAAAGATAGAAACTATATCTTTGTCAAAAAAGTCAAAATTTATCTCTATTTGCCCTCCAATAATTTTATACTCAAAAGATTTAGTTATATCTTTGTTATAGTTTTGCTCACAAAGAAGACCAGCTTCACCCTCATAACTTTGATATTGAAGAAGGTTAGTAAAACTAGCTACTGCATCAAACATTCTTCCAACCGAAGAGCTAAGTGGTGCGTTTAAATTTTTACTATAACTTTGATGTAGAACTTTCAACTCGGCATGTGAAAACTCTTTTACACATGCCAAGTCTAACTTTTGAACTTCCTCTAAACTATACTCATCAAAAAGCATACTAAGTGCTACTCGTCTTGGCTCTTTTATCGCCTTGTCTGCTCCTAAAAGTTTGATAGGTTTGAAGCTGTATTTACGCTCATCACCTACAAAAACTTCCCCACCCCAAAGAGTTCCGTCATCTCCATAACCAGTCCCGTCAAAACTCAAACCTAAGTAATCACCTTGAAGTTCAAACTCTACCTTACAAGCATAGATATGCGCTAAATGATGTCCAACTTCCACATGCCGAATATTTTGCTCTTTTGCCCATTTTGTGGTCAGATAAGATGGATGTTTGTCATGGACTATGATGTCAGGCTCGAAGTTGTAAAAACGTTTAAAAGTCTCGATGGTTCGCTCAAAATACTCAAACGCTTTTAAACTGTCCAAATCACCAATATGTGGAGATAAAATTAGATTATCCCCAATCACAAAAGCAATAGAGTTTTTTGCGTTAGCTCCAACTGCCAAAATATTTTTTTCACTCTTACTAGCAAGTTTTATAACCTTTGGAGCGTATCCACGTGCAAGTCTTAGAGTCTGAATTTTTCCATTAATTACTTGAAGTATAGAATCATCAACCCCATTTACAATATCTCTATCATAATCAAGGATAAAATCAACAAACGGAAGCTTTTTGAGTATATCTTGTGCAGTTGTTATAATTGGCTCATTTGCCAGGTTTGCACTTGTTGCTACTATTGGATTTTTTAGATGTTTAAACAAAAGATAGTGAAGAGGTGTATAGGCTAAAAAACAACCTACTCTGTCAATACTTGGAGCTAAGTTCTTTGCTAGGTTGTTAGGCAAACTATTCTTCAAAATCACTATTGGCGCCTCTTTTGAAGTTAATAGCTCCTCCTCTTTTTCATTTACACATGCCAAAGATTTTATTTGTTTGATATCTTTACACATTATTGCAAAAGGTTTTGTAGGTCGGTTTTTATACTCTCGTAATTTTTTTATAACCTCATCATTTGTTGCATCGCAAACTAGATGAAAACCACCTATTCCTTTAATAGCCCCTATTTTTGCCCCGTTAATAAACTTAGCGGTTTTGGAAAACTTTTCTTCATCACTAACTGCTAACTCTTTTGTTTTTAATGTTAGTCTTAATTTAGGTCCACATTCATTGCATGAAATTGGCTGTGCGTGGTATCTTCTGTTAAGTGGATTATTATACTCCTCTTTACACGATTTACACATGCCGAACTTTTTCATAGAACTGTTTTTTCTATCATAAGGGACAGTCTCTATAATCGAATATCTTGGTCCACAGTTTGTGCAGTTTGTAGCAAAGTAGTTTTTATATTTAGTTGTGTTTTTCGCGTCTCTTAAGCAATCTTGGCATGTGGAAATATCTGGTGAGATAAGAGCGGTCTTGTTATTAGTTAAATCATTTGAGCTTTTTAATATCTCAAATGTTTTATCATTTTTTAGTTTTATCTCTTTTACTTTTACACAATCAACTCGTGCAAGTGGTGGTAACTTAGAGTAAAGTTGTTCATCAAAAATCTCTATATTTTGTGCATCACCCTCAAGTTCTATCTCTACACCATTTGTATCATTTTTTACAAACCCACAAAGTGAATTTCCACATGCCAAAGTATATATAAATGGACGAAATCCAACGCCTTGGACTATACCAGTTACAAAATAATGTTTCCTAATCATCTAAAGCAAAGGCCTTTGAAAAATAAGGATTTGATAACTGAAATTTTGTAATGATACGACTATGAAGCACGCTGTTTTCAAACATACTCCCCATCATAATAAACTTATCGATTTTAAACTTTGTCTTTAGTTGGTTAAGTGTTGTTATTGCCATATCACCAAAGGCTTCAAATATTGAGTATGCCAAATAATGCTCATCAACTCCAGCTAATTTAAAACTCATAACAGAGCCTAAAAATGAACCATAATCAAATCCTTCATCTGTAAAGTTAGTGTCTATTTTAAGTCCACCATTTCCATGAAACTCTAAAGATTTATCACTTAAAGATTCAAAGGATTTGTTATCTAATTCTAAAATACAAGATAGTGCCTCAAAAAAATTATATTCACTGTTTTCTTTTAACTCTTGAAAAATTTCTGGATATGTTTTCTCGAAATTTTGAAGTAGCTTTTGTTTTATGCCATCTTCTTGCATTAAATCTAAAACTTCTGAGAGTATAAACTCTTGAAGTGTAATCACTTTTTTGGTATCCATTTCATTTGAGACTAAAAAAGATAATCCATTTTCTAAACTAAAACTAGTACCTATTGCCTCAGTGTATCCAGCTTCATTTTTTATATTTAAAAATCTATTTATTATTTTATCAGCATTTTGTTCTTTAAGCTGTTTAGTTAGTCCTAAATCATCTTTTATGATATTTACATCTTTTTTAATAACTACTGCTTTTAACTCTCTTTGTGCTTTGAAAAACAGATATGGAACTTCTGACTCTTTTGCGTTTAAGGCTACTAGAGTACTTCTAGAGTTATACGGTGACTTAATACTCAAAAACTTTTTAGAAGTTATCTCTTTTAACTCCTCATCTTTAATCGTAACTTTCAAAATTGGTTTTTCAATGGAAAAAAGAGTTTTCACTTCATCTTCTGTCATTAAAAAAAGATTATTTACACTTTGACTATCAACAACAAGAAGTGTATCCCCATCACTATAGTTTGGAGAAAATATTGTGTTATCAAAAAACTCTTTAGAATCTATGTTAGTGTAATGTGTGCATTTTATAGAATCATCAAGATAGTTTTGGCTCGATGGATCAGTTATTTTACTCAAACATTTTGGACATAAAGAGATGTTATAGCTAGGTGACTTAAATTCACTTTTGATAACATCAATAGCTTCACTTGAGCTTTTAATATCATCTATAAAAATTGAGTGGGGAAGATATTTTGTTGTATTTTTACTAAAAGTTGCTAAGGCTTTTTCATCACTATCATCTAAAAGAAGCTCTATCTTTGTATCATCTTGAGATACACTTGCTTTTATTTCGCTCTCATCTATAATTGTCTGTAAAAATCCTGCAAAATATTTAGCATTGCTGTTGTAGTTTATAATCTGTTTGATTGCCATTTTTATACTCACTTTGAGGGTTTGCGTATCTGCTGATTATATCATCTAAAGATACTTCTTCTTTATTTTTCTCATAGCTAATACCTGCTCTGTCTAGTTCAGCAAAGGTTGCAGATATAAACTCTGGAAATTTCTCTTTTATTTTATCGCTAAGACCTATATTTACGCTTATTATATCTTGTGGAATTATTCCTATGATGTTTACTTCTGCCATCTTTTCTAAAAGGGAACAAATCTCTAACATCTCTGTTATTTCCACTTCATGTGCTGTTTGCTTATAGCTCCCAAGTCCTAAAAGTTCTTCACCAGGTAAATTATAAATAGAGGCAACCTCATCATCCATAGTTATGGTATCTAATATCAAAACTTTATCATAATCTTGATAGTATGTCATCAACTGAAAGCCAAGAACTCCACCATCAACCAAGGTAACATCATCTAAAAATTTATAGTTTTCTTCAAGGTATTTTGTAGCATATACACCTACACCCTCATCTTGAAAAATTATAGTCCCCGCTCCAATAATAGCTACTCTCATATTAAACACCACCCCTTAAACTAAAAATGCCAAGAAAGAATACACTCCCTTGGCATTTTGATTTTAAATAATTTAAATATTATTTTTCTTTTACAAACTTAGTGCCACCAACAACTATACCGATATCACCCTCTTGCCAAAAGATTGTACGCCATACTTGATAATAAACATGAAACATTGTCCAGGCAATAATTGCATACATTGTGTAATGGTGCGATAATCTAACATCCATAAATGTTCCACCAGTTGCAGCAACTGTCCAGTCTGTAGCTACATGTAAAATCCAAGGCCACCACGCACCTATAGAACTCATACCATGTGGCATTGAATGAACATAAAGTTGTAACCCAGTTAAAAGCATCCAAACTAACATCATATGAAAAACAAAGAAAAACACAGCATTAAAGCTATCAGCATGTGATGAATCAAACTTTTTCACACGATTTAAAGTTAAAAGATTTACTAACACATCTACAAACTCTTTTATATTTGTTAGTGATGGTATAAGCTTTTTGTACGCCTTTTCAAAACGTGAAAAAAAGTATAAATATGCCACTACAATGCTACTTACATCAAATATAATAGCAGACATAAAGTGTATCCATCTGTTCCATGCCATAACATACTTTGTAGCAGCAGGATCAGAGATAAAACTTTGATAATATGGATGACCAATATATAAACCAGTAACCACAGCTGCTACCATACAAATAGCAACAACCCAGTGGTTTATTCTCATAAACCCCGTCATCCTCTCTATTTTTTTATAACCCATGAGTGACTCCTTAGATAGAACAGCTCGTGTTTACTTTAAAGCTACTAAGCTCTTTTCCTTTTGTATCGACTATATGTACAGCACACGCGATACATGGATCAAAACTATGTATAGTTCTGAGTATCTCTAAAGGCTGATTAGGATCTGCTACTTTTGTACCGATAAGAGCCGCTTCATAAGCACCCATTCTACCTTTGTGATCTCTTGGTGCTGCATTCCAAGTTGATGGAACTACTGCTTGATAATTTTCTATTTTTCCATCTTTAATCTTAACCCAATGTCCAAGTCCACCACGAGGAGCTTCTGCTAAACCGTGACCTTTCGCATCTTTGGAAACTTTATCAAAATCAAATTCTGTCCAAGTACTTACATCTCCATTTGCTACATTTGCAGCTAATTCATCAACCCACTCTATCATTACGTCTGCCATAAGTTCAGTTTCTATGGCACGAGCAGCTGTACGACCAACAGTTGAAAAAAGTGCAGATGCTGGTGCAGGACCACCAAGACCAAGTTTATCGCCAAGAAGTGTTAAAAAGTTAGTTACATATTTTGTAATTCTTTCATCGCCAGAAGCAACTCCCACAACCATACGAGCTAGTGGTCCAACCTCAACTCTTTTATCATCATATATAGGTGATTTTACCCATGAGTATTTTTCATCAGTTTTTAGGTAAGAATAACCATCATCTTTTTTCTCTAAGCCTGTATAGTTTGGATTTGTAGTTCCATCATAAGGGTGTTGAGGTCCTGAAGCACTATACCAAGAGTGTGTTACATCCTCAGCAACCTTATTTTGATCAAAGGGATAAACTTTTGATAAATCTCCATTTAAAACAACACCGCTTGGAAAAAGTAGAGCTGATTTATAAAAACCTGTATCATCAAGTCTAAAATCACCATAAGTCATGAAGTTTTTAAGACCAGCGCCAGTTCCATCTAGTGCTTCATCTACATATTTTACTCCAGCCATTGCCAAGTCTGGCATATATGCATTTTTAATAAAACCTGTAAATTTTTTAAGAAGTGTTTTAAACAGAGCTATACGCGCTGGGTTTTGTATATCTTGAACACAAGTCACACCACCAACTACAAGCGACTGTGGATGTGGCATCTTACCACCAAATATAGCCATAAGCTTTGCAGCATCACGTTGCAAGTCAAGTGCTTGAAGATAGTGTGCTGTTGCGATTAAATTTTGCTCTGGTGTTAGTTTATAGTTTTTATTTCCCCAATAAGCATTAGAAAAAATACCTAAACGACCTTGTTTAACGAACTTAGTTAATCTCTCTTGAATAACAATAAGTTCAGACTTACTAACACCATAAGGAGTTTTAGCCCAATTAAACGACTCCTCTTCTGCTTTTGCAGGATCTGCTTTAAGAGCTGATGTAATATCAACCCAATCAAGTCCATGAAGATGATAAAAATGAACAACATGATCATGTATGTAAAGCGCTCCTTGAATAAGGTTTCTAACAATACGAGCATTTTTAGGAATAGTTACAGCAAAAGCATCTTCAACTGCTTCTATACTTCTTTGATAATGTGTACCAGTACAAACACCACAAATTCTCATAGCTAATAGCCCCGCATCTCTAGGGTCGCGACCTTTTAATATTGTCTCAATTCCTCTAAACATAGTTGAACTCGCAAATGCATCTTGAATAACGTTGTTATCATCTATAACAGCCTCAATTCTTAGGTGTCCTTCTATCCTTGTAATAGGATCTACTATAATATGCTTACTCATTATTCATCTCCCTCTTTTTTTCCTGCAACAATACTCGAGACTGCATGTATCCCTATACCAATACCTGCTGCTGTAAGCAAGCCTAAACCAAATTCATCAACAGATTTTTCAACTCCACCTGTCGGTGCTTTAAAATGTACATCTGCCATAGGTCTCTCTTGAGCATACTTAT
>Ga0209345_10001961_pt1 | contig 23668 bp, 18 predicted proteins | sample Cruoilmetagenom7_FD_187294 | JGI IMG/M metagenome (GOLD analysis project Ga0209345, IMG submission 187294) | Oil polluted marine microbial communities from Coal Oil Point, Santa Barbara, California, USA - Sample 7 (SPAdes) (version 2) | ecosystem: Environmental > Aquatic > Marine > Oil seeps ...
CGGCAACGCGGCCGGCTAATCCGCGTTTTTCTTCTGGCCCTTGTGCCAAACCCCCTACATTTGATCTGGCAAAGCTCGCAGGCGCGCCTTTGGGCCGCAGCCACCGCGCTGCTCCCGGCAAGGCAAAGCTGCTGGAAGCGATTGAAACCACGCGCGAGATTCTCGGCGTGCCGGACGATTATAAAATCGGCATCGTTCCCGCGTCCGATACCGGCGCCTACGAAATGGCGATGTGGAACCTGCTGGGTGAACGCCATGTCGAGATGCTGGCATGGGAAAGCTTTGGTTCCGGCTGGGTCACCGATGCACTCAAGCAGCTCAAGATCGATGCAACCGAAAAAACCGCCCCTTATGGCGAGATCGTTGATCTGGCGGGTGTTAACTTCGACAACGATGTTTGCTTTACTTATAACGGCACCACGTCCGGTGTGCGTGTTCCGGCGTCGTTCGATATCCCTGCTGATCGCGCCGGTCTCACGCTGTGTGACGCAACCTCTGCTGCGTTTGCAATGGACCTCCCTTGGGACCGTCTGGACGTAACAACCTTCAGCTGGCAAAAAGTGCTGGGCGGCGAAGCTGCGCACGGCATGATTATCCTCAGCCCCCGCGCGGTTGAGCGTCTGGAAAACTACACACCTGCATGGCCCCTGCCCAAGATTTTCCGCCTGACCAAAGACGGTAAGCTGATCGATGGCATCTTCAAAGGTGAGACGATCAACACGCCTTCCATGCTGTGCGTCGAAGACTACCTGTTTGCGCTGGAATGGGCGAACTCCGTCGGCGGGCTGAAAGGTCTGATCGCACGTGCGGATGCAAATACCGCTGCAATTACCGCATTTGTCGAAACACACGACTGGATTGATTTCCTTGCGGTCGATCCTGCCACACGGTCGAACACATCCGTTTGCCTGAAGTTCACAGATCCCCGTATCACCGATGGTGCCGCTTTCGCCAAAGCCGTTGCAAAACGCCTTGCGGATGAGGACATCGCGCTGGACATCGGTGCCTACCGCGATGCGCCTGCCGGCCTGCGCATCTGGTGCGGCGGAACGGTCGAGACAAGCGACATCGAAGCGATGCTGCCATGGCTCGATTACGCCTTCAACGCTGAACTCAACGCCTGAATTCCACAGCTGCCCTGACGTGCGAAGCCCTTCAACGGGCCTTCCTCAGGGCAGCTGAACCCCTTAATTTACATACAAAAGGACCGCTCAAATGGCGCCTAAAGTACTCATCTCCGACAGCCTCAGCGAAGCCGCTGTTCAAATTTTCAAAGACCGCGGCATCGACGTGGATTTCCAGCCAGCGCTGGGCAAAGACAAAGATAAGCTTGCCGAAATCATTGGTAACTATGATGGCCTTGCCATCCGCTCTGCCACCAAGGTTACCGAGAAAATTCTCGCCGCTGCTCCAAACCTCAAGGTCATTGGCCGCGCGGGTATCGGTACAGACAACATCGATAAAGACGCCGCATCCAAGCAGGGTGTGATCGTCATGAACACGCCTTTCGGCAACATGATCACAACAGCCGAGCATGCCATCGCGATGATGTTCGCCGTTGCGCGCCAAATTCCCGAAGCTTCTGCATCCACTCATGCGGGCAAATGGGAAAAGTCCAAATTCATGGGTGTTGAGCTGACAGGCAAGACGCTGGGCGTCATCGGCGCGGGTAACATCGGTGGCATCGTGTGTGACCGCGCACGTGGCCTGAAGATGAAAGTCGTGGCGTATGACCCCTTCTTGGGCGAAGAAAAAGCCGCCAAAATGGGCGTCGAAAAGGTTGAACTGGACGAACTGCTGGCACGCGCTGACTTCATCACGCTGCACGTACCGTTCACAGAGCAGACAGCAAACATCCTGAGCCGTGAGAACCTAGAGAAAACCAAAAAGGGCGTGCGTATCATCAACTGCGCCCGTGGCGGTCTGGTTGACGAAGAAGCGCTGGCCGATCTGTTGAAATCCGGCCACATAGCCGGCGCGGCATTCGATGTGTTCAAGGTTGAGCCCGCGACAGAGAACCCGCTATTCAACCTGCCAAACGTTGTCTGCACACCGCACCTCGGTGCCGCAACAACCGAAGCGCAGGAAAACGTTGCTTTGCAAGTGGCAGAGCAGATGTCGGATTACCTGCTGACAGGCGCGGTGAGCAACGCGCTCAACATGCCGTCCGTCACAGCCGAAGAAGCACAGGTCATGGGTCCATGGCTGAAGCTGTCTGGCCATTTGGGTGCGTTCATCGGACAGCTGACAGACGAGCCGATCAAAGCCATCAACATTCTGTACGACGGTGCGGTTTCTGAAATGAACCTTGATGCGCTGAACTGCGGCGTGGTCGCAGGGATCATGAAGCGCGCCAATCCCGACGTGAACATGGTTTCGGCCCCTGTTGTCGCCAAGGAAAAAGGCATCCAGATTTCTACAACAAATCAGGATAAATCCGGCGTCTTTGACGGCTATATCAAAGTGACTGTTGTGACGGAAAAACGCGAACGTTCAATCGCAGGTACTGTATTCTCGGATGGCAAGCCACGGTTCATCCAGATCAAAGGCATCCAGATCGACGCCGAAGTGGGCCGCCACATGGTCTATACCACCAACGAAGATGTCCCCGGCATCATCGGTACTTTGGGTCAAACCATGGGTGAGAATGGCGTGAATATCGCAAACTTTACGCTGGGCCGCGCAGGCGCGAAAGGTGAGGCAATTGCCCTTCTTTACGTGGATGAGCCTGTTCCAGACCTTGTTGTAAAGAAACTGCACGACACCGGTCTGTTTAACCAGATCAAGCTGCTGGAATTCGATGTTGCATAACGCTATCGATACATGACCACAAAGGCGCGGCTCTGTTAGGGTCGCGCCTTTTTCATTTGGAGCGAACATGACCAGACCCATCTATGCCATCGGTGATATACATGGCCAACATGCAGCACTTGTCAGCGCACTTTCGTTGATCGAAAAAGATGGCGGCACAGAGGCAGAGATCGTCTTTGTCGGTGATTACACTGATCGCGGTCCGGCCTCGGCTGCAGTGCTTGACCTACTGATAGAGGGGCTGGCCGCTGATAGAAACTGGCATTGCCTCAAAGGAAATCACGACCGCATGTTCAGCTGGTTCATGCGCGATTATCCACAGCACGACGCCTATCTGCCGATACATCTGTATTGGCTACACCCACGTTTGGGTGGTGACACAACGTTGGCTTCCTATGGTGTAGAGATGTCCGAACTCAACCGCCAACTTGATGTTCACGCGCGGGCCAAAGCCGCCGTGCCGCAGGAACACCTGAACTTTTTAGATCGTCTTGCATTGAGCTACGAGACAGATGATTTGTTTTTCGCGCATGCCGGTATAAAGCCCGGTGTACCGCTTAAGGAGCAGGTCGAGCATGACCTGCTCTGGATACGTAAGGAATTTCACGGTGATACCCGCGACCACGGCAAGCTGATCGTCCACGGCCATACGCCCGTTGAGACGCAAACAAATTATGGCAATCGGGTAAACCTTGATGGTGGTGCAGGATACGGCAATCCAATTACACCTGTCGTTTTTGAGGGCAAAACGTGCTGGGCCCTGACCCCAAAAGGGCGTGTGCCGCTGCTGCCTTAACCGGATATTGTACGACTATTCAGTGATCTTCGGCGCTATCGCATCAAAATCGGTCGCGTGGAAAACGCGGACACCGGCACGCCTGATCTCAGCCATTGCCGCGCAACTGGCGTTGTCTGCGCCGGGTCCCGGTTCGCGCAAAACAACTGCGATTACGCGTCCGGGATGCCGCAGCACCGCGTCGCGGTACACAAACGCGTCATGTTGGCCGGTATCCCCTACCAACACGAATTTGAGGTCTGGGTTGGCCTGCATCAGGGTATCAATCGCACCACCTTTGTGATCCCCGTGTGTGCCGGTCACAAACTGTGACGGGCTAAGACCCAGATCTCTGAGGAACATCGGTCCGCGCAGCAGATCCGCGCGCTCGAACACCAGTGTTAGGAAGTGATGCAGGTTCCAAGGACTTGAGCTCACGTAGTAGACGGGGTTCCTACCCGCCTCCGCCAACGCACTTATGAAATGCACGGCGTCGGGAAAGACCCGCCGCGTTAGTGCGTTGCCAGTCAGGGAGTTCCAAAGATTGCGCCACAGGGCATAGGCGCCAGTGTGCAGCATGGTGTCATCAATATCGCTGATCACACCGAATTTCGCATCGCTTCGCGGTACAAGAACCGGGCAGTTGGCCTCTACCCGCTGATCGCTGAGCGATACAGCCACCTCTTGCCAGCCCGAAACGTCTCCCCGAGGCAGACGTAGAGTGAAATACCCCTCTTCGTCCGTCACGCCAGCCACTCCCATCGCCTCAACTCTAACGCCTGCAACTTCGTCCGTCAGGAAAAGCGAAAGCATTTGCCGAAAGTTAAGCCATTTCGATTGGCGCGGGGCGGCGCTATTTCTGCGCAGGGATGCCAGAACCCGTCCCCGCACGACCAACGCGTCCGGTTCGGCATAGCCGATATAGGGTTCAATAATGCGGCGAGGATCGCGTTGACCGCGCAGACGGTCAATTATGGCTTCGGTGCGCCAAGCTGCGCCATGCAATAGTTCTTTTATCATGGGACTAGAACGCGCCCAACGCCGCTTTGGTTCATCGACACGCTAAACTCCGGTCCAATCCAGCACGACCTTGCCCGATGATCCGCCGCGCATCGCCGCAAAGCCTGCCTCGAAATCATCTGCACTAAAGCGGTGCGTGATGACAGCAGACACATCCAGACCATTTTCGAGCATCGCAATCATCTTGTACCACGTCTCGAAAATCTCGCGGCCATAGACACCTTTGAGGGTGATGGCCTTGAAGACAATCCGGCTCCAATCCACGGGGCTTTTACCCGGGGGGATTCCCAGCATGGCGATGCGGCCACCCATCGTCATCGCCTCAACCATTTGATCCAAGGCGCGCTGGTTCCCTGACATCTCAAGGCCCACGTCAAATCCCTGCTTCATCTTGAGCCTGGCGATCACATCTTTCAGGTCTTCAGAGCGGACATCCACAGGCACCACATCTGCGACTTTCTGAGCTAGCGCCAATCGGTCCGGGTTGATGTCTGTGATCACGACATGGCGCGCACCGACATGCCGTGCGACGGCGGCAGCCATGATGCCGATGGGGCCGGCACCGGTGATCAAAACGTCCTCACCCACCAGATCAAAGCTGAGCGCCGTGTGAACCGCATTGCCCAAAGGATCAAGAATCGCGCCAATGTCATCGCTCACCTCATCAGGCAGCGGCACCACATTAAAGGCAGGCAATCGCAGGTATTGGGCAAAGGCCCCCTGCTCGTTCACACCGATACCACGCGTTGCCGGATCAAGGTGGAATTTACCCGCACGGCTTTGACGTGACGACCTTCCAATCAGATGGCCTTCGCCGGAGCAGCGCTGCCCAAGCGACAGGCCTTCTACGTTGCGGCCCAGTTCGACAATTTCACCTGCAAATTCGTGACCTGTGATCATCGGTACGGGAATTGTGTTGGCGGCCCACTCATCCCAATTCCAGATATGCACATCCGTCCCGCAGATGCCGGTTTTGTTGATCTTTATCAGGACATCATCAGGTCCAATCTCAGGCACGGGCGCCGTCGTCGCCCACAAACCTTCGCGTGCGTGTAGCTTGGACAAGGCTTTCATCTGATTGGTCATGCCAAAACTCCACAGGCTTTGCCTGCCACCTCAAAAGCCACCAATGCGCGGTCAAGATCATCACGCGTTAATGCCGCGTTCATCTGGGTGCGGATACGCGCCTGCCCGCGGGGGACAACCGGAAAGAAAAAGCCGCTGACATACACGCCCTCTTCGAAAAGACGGGCAGCCATGTCCTGCGCCAATTGCGCTTCACCCAGCATGACAGGAACAATCGGATGCTCACCTGGCAACAGATCGAAGCCGAGCCGCTCAAGCCCTGCGCGCCAATAATCTGTGTTTTCGAAAAGCTGCGCGCGCAGCGCATCGCCCTGCATCACCAGATCCAACGCCTTGATGCCCGCCGCCACAATGGAGGGTGGCAGCGAATTACTGAACAGATAGGGACGCGCCCGCTGGCGCAGCAAATCAATCACAGGCTGTGGCCCTGCAATGTAGCCCCCAATAGCGCCGCCAAGCGCCTTGCCCAGCGTACCCGTTAGAATATCAACCTCAACGCCCGCATGTGCTGGCGTACCAGCACCAAGCGGCCCCATGAAACCTGTAGCGTGGCAATCATCAACCATAACCATCGCATCATATTTTTCGGCAAGCGCTGTGATATCCGCAAGATTGGCCAGCGTGCCATCCATGCTAAAGACCCCGTCTGTCGCAATCAGAACAAACCGCGCGCCCTCATCACGGGCAAGCTTTAGCTGGCCTTCGAGGTCTGTCATGTCGTTGTTCGCGTAGCGGTAACGCTTTGCCTTGCACAGGCGAATGCCATCAATGATTGATGCGTGGTTCAATGCATCAGAGATGATCGCGTCTTCCGGTCCGAACAGCGGTTCGAACAAGCCGCCGTTGGCGTCAAAACAGGCCGCGAAAAGGATGGAATCGTCTTTCCCCAGAAACGCGGCCAGCTTTTGCTCAAGCTCGCGGTGGATGTCTTGTGTGCCGCAGATGAAACGGACAGACGCCATACCAAATCCCTTTGGCTCCATCGCGCCTTGGGCAGCTGCGATCAGATCAGGATGGTCGGCAAGACCGAGGTAGTTGTTGGCACATAAGTTGATAACCGTGCGACCGGCCACCTGAACCTCGCCGCCCTGAGGCGATGTGATCATCCGCTCGCGCTTCATCATCCCGTCCGCTTCGATCTGCGCAAGGGTGTCTGTGACGTGGGCAAGGTAGGCATTGGTCATGAGAATCTCCTATGTTGGAGAAATATCTACCATAACGGATGATATTCCGAAATAGAGGATTTCCGGTATCGCGGATTTTTGCTTTAAGCGTCCTGAACCACGAGAAAAGCGCGCACAGGTCCGTCTACCGCAACGATCGCGTGAGGCACATCGGCCGCGTAGCGCGCCGTATCTCCTGCATGCAACCGGCTGACAGCATCACCGCTTGCGACATCAACTGTACCTTCAAACACGCTTAGATGTTCGCGCGCGCCGCGGGTATGCGGCTTGCTATCAAGCTTTCCACCCTCAGAGATCAAAAGCTCATATACTTCATGATGGCCCGCCTCTTCAGGAGGCGACAAAATGCGGATTCGGCAACCTGTGCCCAGATTGTTGATGGTCGGAACCGCCGCGCTCCGTAGGGTTTCGATACGGGCCGCTTCTGCACCAGCATCCAGAAGACCGGCAAAATCCACCTGTAAGGCGCGGGTAAGGTTCCACAGTGTCGCGATGGTGGGGCTGCTTTCCCCCCTCTCGATCTGGCTGACCATGGAACGGCTTACGCCAGACAGCTTGGCAACCGCGTCCAGCGACAACCCTTGCACACGGCGCGCGTCTTTCAGGCGGGCGGGTAGTTGGGTAAGAATGGTGTCATCTGTATCCGTCATAGCGGATACATGTGCGTGGCAAACTATGGTTGTCAATGACGGAACGTCGCGGCTGACAACGATGCAACAGATTTCTAGGCTGCCGGAAATATTCAGGGAGAGAACACATGTCGGACGATATCGTAATTCTGGGCGGTGCACGCACTGCTATTGGTACATTTGGCGGAGCGTTGGCAGGCACACCGACGACCACCTTGGGCTCAACAGTTGCTCGCGAAGCACTCAGCCGCGCAGGCGTAGACGCGGCACAAATTGGGCACGTCGTTTTCGGCAATGTCATCAACACCGAGCCACGCGATATGTATCTTAGCCGTGTGGCAGCTATGGAAGCAGGCGTGCCAGACGCGGTCCCTGCCATGAACGTAAACCGCCTTTGCGGCTCCGGTGTGCAAGCAATCGTATCCGCCATGCAATCACTGATGTTGGGCGATGCCGATTTTGCGCTCGCCGGTGGTGCCGAGAGCATGAGCCGCGCGCCCTATATCCTGCCCGCCGCTCGTTGGGGCCAGAAGATGGGCGATGTTGCCTCGCTTGATATGCTGCTTGGCACACTGAACTGCCCGTTCGGCACTGGCCACATGGGCGTCACAGCCGAAAACGTAGCAGGCGAGCACGATGTGAACCGTGAGGAGCAGGATGCTTTTGCCATGCTATCGCAAGAGCGCGCAGCGGCGGCTATCGACGCAGGCCATTTCGCCGAGCAAATCGTGCCAGTGGATGTTCGCAAAGGGCGCGATACCGTAGCCTTTGAAATAGATGAGCACCCCAAGTCAACCACGCTTGAAAAACTCGGCGGTCTGCGACCGGTTTTCAAGAAAGACGGCTCTGTCACGGCTGGTAATGCATCAGGCATCAACGACGGCGCGGCGGCACTTGTCCTTGCGCGCGCTTCATCTGCCGAGGCTAGCGGACTGCGGCCTTTGGCGCGGATCATTGGTTACGCTCACGCAGGCGTTCGGCCCGAAGTCATGGGAATTGGCCCCATCCCTGCCGTTACCAAGTTGTTTGAAAAGACTGGCCTGACCGCAAGCGACTTTGACGTGATCGAAAGCAATGAAGCGTTCGCTTCACAGGCGCTGGCCGTGAGCAAAGCGCTGGGCTTTGACCCTACGCGGGTCAACCCGAACGGTGGTGCCATTGCATTGGGCCATCCCGTTGGCGCGACGGGCGCGATCATCACAGTCAAAGCGTTGTATGAGCTACAACGCATCGGTGGAAAACGCGGTTTGATCACGATGTGCATCGGCGGCGGTCAGGGCATTGCGCTGGCGATTGAGCTTATCTGATAGCACATCAAATGTTCGCCATAGTGGAAGGGCATCAAGCCCTTCCACTATGGCAGGATATTTTTAGCCAAGAAAAATAGGGATCAGGTCAGCGCATCAATCAAAGCGATGAGCCCTGTTGCGGCCCCCGCACCAAGGACAGCAGCCAACGCGAGGTAGCGTTTGAACGGCTTGCGTGCTGGAGGCAAGGCGTCGGCCTGACGGATCAGGGCAGCTTCGACAAGTGCGGGCAAACGTGGGCCAAACCGCGAAAGTACCCGCGCGGTCTTGGTCAGATCACTGATTACAGCCTTCGGGCCGATAGATTTGGTGATATAATCCGTCACAATAGGCGCCGCGACTTGCCAAATGTTCATATGCGGATTAAGCGAACGGGCGACACCTTCAACAACAACCATAGTACGCTGAAGCAGGATCAGCTCTGTCCGCGTTTCCATGCCGAAGCGTTCCGTCACCTCGAATAGATAGGCCAGCAGACGGGCCATCGATATACGGTCAGCGTCCATTCCGAAGATCGGTTCCCCCACAGCGCGCAAGGCGCGGGCGAATTCATCAACGTCTTTATCAGCTGGCACATAGCCAGCTTCAAAGTGGACTTCGGCGACGCGTTTATAGTCCTTGCGGATAAAGCCGTAGAGGATTTCAGCATAAACGCGGCGGGTGTATTCATCAATGTGACCCATGATGCCGAAGTCGAGCGCGATAATATTGCCGTTCGCCGCGACCTTAAGATTGCCTTGATGCATGTCCCCGTGAAAGTAGCCATCCCGCAGCGCGTGCTGCAGGAATAGAGCAAGAATACGCTCTGACAGTTCCACGCGGTCGTGACCCGCAGCATCGATTGCGGCGTTGTCGCCCATAGGAACGCCTTCGGCCCAACCGAGCGTCATCACGCGGCGGGCGGAGTGATCCCATTTGATATCGGGGAGCTCAAACCCGGCATCATCCTTGGTGTTGGCTGCATATTCAGACGCAGCCGAGGATTCGAGGCGCAGGTCCAACTCACCCCGCACCACGCCATCAAAATGCTCAATCACATCCATAGGCCGCAGGCGGCGGGAACCGGGTGAGAAAAGCTCAACCATACGGGCAGCCAGATAGAAGGCATCGACGTCTTTTCGAAACGCTTTTTCGATACCAGGACGCAGGACTTTTACAGCGACCGCTTCACCAGTGCTATGCAGCCGCGCCTTGTGCACTTGCGCAATCGAGGCCGCAGCGACAGGTTCGCTGAACTCGGAGAAGATCGTATTGATCGGCTGGCCTAGCTCTTTTTCGACTTCGGCCTTTGCAACGGCGACAGGAAAGGGGGGCAACTGGTCCTGAAGAACGCGCAATTGTAGCGCCATCTCATCTCCCACCACATCAGGGCGGGTCGAAAGGATTTGCCCAAATTTGATATACGCAGGGCCCAGCGCCGTCAGCGCACGGGTAGCGGGCTGAAGGGCGGGATCACCCTTGTAGCCCAACGGCTTGAACGGAATCGCAAGGGTACGGGCAACAAAACGCACAGCTTTTGGCGCTTCAAAAGCGTCCAGAACAAAGTTCATCGCGCCGGTACGTTCCAACGTTGCGCCGGTGCGGATCAAACGCCAGATATTGTGTGGGCCACGCATTTAGATTTTCCAACCTGAGTGAAGCGCAGCGATGCCCATGGTTAGGTTCCGGTACTTCGCATTCCCAAAACCTGCTTCACGCACCATACCAAGGAAGGTGTCCTGATCGGGAAAATTGCGGATTGATTCGACGAGGTACTGATAGCTGTCGCGGTCATTTGCGATCATCTGCCCCATGCGCGGGATGACATTGAAACTATAAAGATCGTAAGCTTTTTGCATCATCGGGTTCGGCAGTTGTGAAAACTCCAGCACCATCAATCGGCCACCTGGCCTGAGCACACGGTAAGCTTCGTTCAGGGCTACTTGGGGTCGCGTCACGTTCCGAATGCCAAAGGAAATGGTGTAAACGTCGAATGTGTTGTCCTCAAAGGGCAGGTCCATCGCATCACCGACGACCCAATCCAGACTGTCTTGCATTGCTTCGGCTTCGGCGCGTTTGCGGCCTTCGATCAACATACCTTCGGTCAAGTCACAAACCGTGGCATGACCATGCCCTGCGCGGTTGAGAAACTTGAAAGACACATCCCCTGTACCACCAGCCACATCCAACAGCTTTTGGCCGGGACGTGGGGCCAGCCAGTCCATCATCGCTTCTTTCCAGATGCGGTGGATGCCCATGCTCATGACGTCATTCATGATGTCGTATTTGTTGGCGACGTCCGTAAAGAGACTGCGGACCTTGCCCGCTTTCTCGTCCTCTCGGATGGTTTGGGCGCCGAAATGGGTGGTCTTGTCGGTCATGGGCTTGGTCCTGATCTTGTCTATGACGGGATATAGCCTCAGAACAGCAGATACAAACCGCCATTTGCCGCAGGAGCCGTCATGCCGGAATTACCCGAAGTCGAAACAGTCCGTCGTGGGCTGGCGCCTGTCATGGAAGGCGTAGTGATTACGCGTGCAGATGTGAATCGGCCCGATTTGCGATGGCCCTTTCCCGGCAACATGGCAAAGCGGTTAACAGGCCAGCGGGTGGAGCGATTGCGCCGAAGGTCCAAATACATCCTTGCCGATCTAAGCTCTGGCGAGACGCTGCTGATACATCTGGGAATGTCAGGGCGGATGCTGGTGTCAGGTGATCCATTGGGCAATTTTGTGCATGATCACCCCGCAGCTGAGAAACATGACCATGTGGTGTTTCATATGGAGAACGGTGCCCGGATCACGTTCAATGATCCGCGCCGCTTTGGCGCAATGGATTTGATGCCGACAGCGACAGCACAAGAACATAAGCTATTGGCGGTGCTTGGGCCGGAGCCCTTGGGCAATGATTTTCACGAGTCGATTCTCTGCGATGCGTTTGAAGGGCGAAATACACCCGTTAAATCAGCACTGCTGGACCAGCGTATTGTTGCAGGTTTGGGCAATATCTATGTTTGTGAGACGCTTTTTAGGGCAGGTATCAGCCCAAAGCGCAAAGCGGGACGTATTGCCACAGCACGGGTTGCAGCAATGGTTCCCATCATTCGCGCAGTGCTGGAAGAGGCGATCGAAGCTGGTGGTTCATCCTTGCGTGATTTTCGGCAAGCCGATGGTGAGCTTGGATATTTCCAGCATTCCTTCGACGTTTACGGTAGGGAAGGCGCGCCTTGCCGACGTGACGGATGTGAGGGAACCATTGCCCGCATTGTGCAATCTGGACGGTCATCTTTCTACTGTCCAGTATGTCAAAGATAACTTGAACCGCCTCACGCGCATGTTATGCAAGCCGTCAAAGCAACAGCAAAGGGCCGCATCAAATGGCTTATGAAACGATCATCCTCGACGTCGAAAACCATGTGGCAACGGTGACGCTTAACCGGCCCGATGCATTGAACGCGTTGAATGATCAATTGATGACCGAACTGGCAGACAGCCTCAAAGCCTGCCAAGATAACGAAAAGGTGCGGTGCATCATCATCACCGGTTCTGAAAAAGCTTTTGCTGCAGGTGCCGACATTGCGATGATGAAGGAAAAATCTTTTGTCGACGCATTCGCGGGTGATCTGTTCACCGCTGAAACAGACCAGATCATGCGAGTGCGCAAGCCAATCATCGCAGCCGTATCCGGCTATGCGCTGGGCGGCGGCTGTGAGTTGGCGATGATGTGTGATTTTATCATCTGCTCCGAAACCGCGAAATTCGGCCAGCCTGAAATCAACCTTGGCGTTGTTGCCGGCATTGGCGGCACACAGCGACTGACGCGGATCGTGGGCAAATCAAAAGCAATGGACATGAACCTGACCGGCCGTTTTATGGATGCCGATGAGGCAGAGCGCTCCGGTCTCGTCTCTCGCGTGGTACCTGTTAAAAAGCTGATTGACGAAGCACAGGCAGCCGCACAAAAAATCGCCGAGAAATCGATGATCTCTGCCATGGTTGTTAAAGAAGCCGTGAACCGCGCGTACGAAGTACCGCTGCGCGAAGGCCTGCTGTTTGAACGTCGCATGTTCCACGCGCTGTTTGCCACCGAAGATCAGGAAGAAGGCATGGGCGCGTTTCTTGAGAAGCGCGAAGCGCAATTCAGGGATAAGTAAGACCTTAAGGCAACCCGGCCCGAAGAAATATCTGACCCCGTGTCCGTTGGCGGTGCGGGGCAGCACCACCCAAAAGCCCGAAGCATGATTAAACCGCCTTCTATCCTTTGTAAGCTGATTACGTCTTTCGCATTGATCATTGCGATGGCTGCTTCAGGTTTAGCACATGCTGGCGTACGTCCCGCCGCGCTTTCCCCCGACCTTGCAGAATATGTTCTGGCTGGCGGTTCTTTGGCTGACATCTGTGGTTATGCCGGTGAACAAGAGGGCGCACAGGGCCAAAAATGTGAGGCGTGCCGATTGATCGGTGCGGCCCTGATCCCCCGCATCTGCCACGGCGTCCCAATAGTCCTTTCCGACCAAACACGCGTACTGACGTTCGCGGCCAAGCGTCTCCACCAGCAACATCCGCTTGATCCAGCCCGACAGACACGCGCCCCACCCCAAGCCTGACCTCATCCATCAGAGTTCAAATTTCACCCGCTGACACGCGGGTCTATCGGCTTGGAGCCCCCTTATGACATCGACAGACATCAATGCGCAGCCTGAAGGGCGCGTGAATAAACTATATTTCGCAGCATGGCGCTGGCACTTTTACACTGGCCTCTTTGTTATTCCTTTCCTCACCACTTTGGCGGTTACCGGCATGGCGATGCTCTGGATCGCATGGATTGACGGGCGCGACGGGGAACGCACTTTGGTCGCCCCGCAGGAAATCACGCAACCGGTATCGGCACAGGCAGAGGCAGCTGTCGCAGCGATTCCCGATGGTGTGCTGAAGCAATACGTTTCACCGCGCACGAATGATGTAGCCGCGCTGTTTCGCGTAGATGCAGATGGCGACGCCACAATGGTCGCTGTCGATCCCTATACCGCGCAGGTTATCGAGACATTCCCTCGCCGCAGTGGTTGGTACGACTTTGTCGACAACATTCACAGCGATCTGATGCTGGGCGTCACCGGTGACCGGATGATTGAAACAGCCGCATCCCTTTCCTTGGTACTGATCGCGACGGGCCTCTATATGTGGTGGCCCCGCGAAGCCGGATGGCGCCGCGCGCTGGTTCCAAGTTTTGCCCGCGGGCGCGCATTGTGGAAATCACTGCACGGGGTTGTTGGCATCTGGCTGTCTGTCTTTCTGGTGTTTTTCCTAATCTCTGGCCTTGCGTGGTCGGGGATCTGGGGTGGCAAGATGGTCCAGGCCTGGAGCCAGTTCCCCGCAGAGAAGTGGGACGCCGTGCCTTTGTCGGATGATATTCACGCCAGCATGAACCACGACCGCCGCGAAGTCCCATGGGCCCTGGAGCAAACACCCATGCCCGCATCTGGCAGTGATGTCGGTGCCACCGGAGTGGAAAACGGCGCTGTAACGCTTGATACCGTGGACACACTTGCACGCGAGATCGGCTTTGACGCCCGTTATCAGCTGAACGTCCCCCAATCCGAGACAAGCGTCTGGACGCTTAGCCGCGATTCCATGAACACCGATAGCACCGATCCGATGTCTGATCGCACGGTCCACGTGGATCAGTTCACTGGCAAAATTCTGGCCGATGTACGCTACGAGGACTACTCGCTTGCGGGTAAAGCAATGGCTGTTGGCATTGCGCTGCACATGGGAACCTTGGGGTTGTGGAGCGTTGTCGCAAATACGCTCGTTTGCCTGTCGGTTCTTTTCCTCTGTGTAAGCTCGGTCATACTTTGGTGGAAGCGTCGCCCGGCGCACGCCGGCCGCCTGTCCGCACCGCCGATGCCGAAAGAAATGCCCTTGTGGCAGGGTGCTGTCCTTGTCGGTTTGGCCGTATCGATGGCATTTCCGATGGCAGGCCTGGCGCTGTTGGCGGTGCTTACAGTGGATACGCTGATTCTTTCCAGGCTTCCCAAAGTGCGTCAAAGCCTGACCTAACAATGATTGCGCGCCGCTTGGCTATGGCGGCGCGCAACACACTTCACCGCTTTGCGACATGCTTGCCTTTACAAGCACACCCAATTCCCGCTATAGGCCCCAGCATACATGCGCGTGCAGCCCGCTCAGGCTAGAATCACCTATCGGTGTCCTCCCATGCGGGAGCGATTGCACGCTTTGACACGATATAAATTGATAGGATGATCCTCATGGCAAACACACCTCAGGCAAAAAAACGCGCCCGCCAGAATGAAAAGCGTTTCGCAGTAAACAAAGCACGACGTTCGCGTATCCGTACCTTTATCCGTAAGGTCGAAGAAGCAATCGAATCAGGCGTAAAAGAAGATGCCGTTGCGGCACTTCGCGCAGCTCAGCCAGAACTGATGCGCGGCGTCACAAAAGGCGTTTACCACAAGAACACAGCATCGCGTAAAATGTCGCGCCTTGCCGCACGGGTAAAAGCAATCGCCTAAATCCCCGTCAAAGCTATTTTATACAGGCGTCACCAATGGTGGCGCCTGTGTTGTTTTTGCGCCCCCATTCTGGGGGTCACGAGATTCTTTTTCAGCAAAGTCCGAGTCAACAAATAAGTTATGTTGAACCGTCCTGCGCAGCCTTGGTAGTTAGAGTGAGCGAGTCACATCGCGGGGGGACAGACCCGATCATCTAACGCTATTTTGCTAGAGGTAGCTGAACGATAAGAGGGTCTCTTTCCATACCCAGCAGGGTTTTCGGAAAGAGTTGCAGATGCTGCTGCCAGCACATTTGCCTGTCACGATTTTAGAACGGTGTCGTTCGATGGTCTTGGTGCATTTCGCGCCTCGCTGTCGCGTGCACTTTAGGTATTGTCCGAAGGACTAGGCCGGCTTCCGAAGGGACCGGGACGGTCTGTTTTGTCTATTCGGTCGATCAGGTCGGGGTATTGTCGCAGTCGGCGGCGTAAATGATGGCGGTGGGTAAAGAATGACACGCGACGAATGGGGCAACGTTAAGCAACGACTTCTTAAAACAGTTGGGCAGAACAACTACACAACCTGGATTGATCCTTTGCTGCTGGGTTCCTTACAGGCCGGCATAGCGACCGTGAATGTCCCGACGACATTCTTTGGCAATTACGTGAGCCAGAATTTCGCGGACCTTATCCTGCATGAGATGAAAGCATTCGACAGCTCACTGTCACGCTTGAATTTCGAAGTAGCAGGCAAGACCGCAAAACCTGCCACGCGCCAGACCGATGCCATTTCTGCGCCACGCGCAGCAACGCCCAAAGCAGCAAGCACAACATCCCCGTACACTGCACCGCTGGAAAAGCGTTTCTCATTTGATACTTTTGTTGTCGGCAAACCAAACGAACTCGCGCACGCAGCGGCGCGCCGCGTTGCCGAAGGGGGCCCCGTCACCTTCAACCCTCTATTTTTGTATGGCGGCGTTGGTTTGGGCAAAACCCACCTGATGCATGCGATTGCCCAAGAACTTCAGACACGAAAGCCGGAACTGAACGTCCTTTATCTTTCCGCAGAGCAGTTCATGTATCGTTTTGTACAGGCGCTGCGTGACCGCAAAATGATGGACTTCAAAGAGATTTTTCGCACCGTTGACGTTTTGATGGTGGATGACGTCCAGTTCATCGCGGGCAAAGACAGCACCCAAGAAGAATTCTTTCACACGTTCAACGCCCTTGTAGACCAGCATAAACAAATCATCATTTCTGCTGACCGTGCCCCGCAGGATATCAAAGACCTTGAAGACCGCGTAAAATCACGCCTGCAATGCGGTTTGGTTGTGGACCTGCATCCAACCGATTACGAACTGCGTCTTGGAATTTTGCAAACCAAGGTCGACACCCACCGCGCCTCCTATCCAGAACTGGAAATGGAAGACGGCATTCTGGAATTCCTTGCCCACCGTATTTCTACCAACGTTCGCGTGCTTGAGGGCGCTTTGACACGTTTGTTCGCATTCGCGTCCCTTGTTGGTCGGCGTATTGATATGGAGCTGACGCAAGACTGCCTTGCTGACGTACTGCGCGCTTCAGAGCGTAAAATTACCGTTGAGGAAATCCAGCGCAAGGTTTCGGATCACTACAACATCCGCCTTTCCGATATGATCGGGCCAAAGCGCCTGCGCAGCTATGCCCGCCCACGTCAGGTTGCGATGTACCTTTGCAAACAAATGACCAGCCGCTCGTTGCCAGAGATCGGCCGCCGTTTCGGCGGACGTGATCACACAACCGTAATGCACGGTGTGAAGCGCATTGAAGAGCTTAAAATATCCGACGGCCAAATCGCCGAGGATCTAGAGCTTTTGCGCCGCGCGCTGGAAGCTTAACCCGCCTAAAGATGCAGCGATGCCACAGCGCGGCCCTTGACGGGGCGGCGATTTAGGTCTGTGGTTCGTTAAGTCTTGTGATTGAGCGGGAAGCGGGTACTTTGCCCCTCCCGACCCTGTGCAGTGGAGATAGTCAAATGAAATTCAGCATCGAACGCGCCGCGTTGCTTAAGGCCGTCTCGCAAGCGCAATCCGTGGTTGAGCGGCGCAACACGATCCCGATCCTTGCGAACGTCCTGATCGAAGCAGAGGGCAACGAAGTTTCCTTTCGCGCGACCGACCTGGACATCGAGGTGGTCGACAAAGCCGACGCTCTTGTAGAACGCGCAGGTGCCACCACCGTTGCCGCGACAACACTACATGAGATTGTGCGGAAGCTGCCCGATGGTGCAATGGTTTCCCTTACCGCTGACACGGCCGCCGGCCGTCTGACAGTTGAAGCTGGCCGCTCCAACTTCTCATTAGCAACATTGCCCAAGGAAGATTTTCCGGTGATGGCGTCATCTGAATATGCCTCGAATTTCTCGGCAAACGCGGCTGTGCTGCGCCGCTTGTTCGACAAGTCCAAATTTGCGATCTCGACCGAAGAGACGCGCTATTACCTGAATGGTGTGTATATGCACATCGCTGATGGTGAAGGCGGCAAAATGCTGCGTTGTGTGGCGACCGATGGGCACCGTTTGGCCCGCATTGATGCGGATATGCCAGAAGGTGCTGCGGATATGCCCGGCGTGATTGTTCCACGTAAAACCGTAGGTGAGCTGCGCAAGCTGCTTGACGACGATGATATGAAAATCGCCGTTTCTGTGTCCGAGACAAAGGTGCGTTTTGCCACACCGCAGATTACGCTGACCTCCAAAGTTATTGATGGCACGTTCCCCGACTACACGCGCGTTATCCCGCAGGGAAACACCCGCAAGCTAGAAGTCGATGCTGCTGATTTCGCGCGCGCTGTCGATCGTGTGGCAACCGTAAGCTCCGAACGTTCACGCGCCGTGAAGCTGCAACTGGACGAAGATCGTCTCATCCTGTCGGTAAACGCGCCAGACAGTGGTGCCGCCGAAGAAGAACTGGCAGTGGCCTATAGCGACGAGCGCCTTGAGATCGGCTTTAATGCCAAATACCTGCTTGAGATCGCATCACAAGTTGATCGCGAAAATGCAGTATTCCTGTTTAATTCGTCGGGTGATCCAACTTTGATGCGTGAGGGGAATGACACCTCTGCCGTCTACGTTGTCATGCCGATGCGTGTATAGCGAGCACCGGAATTTTCAAAAATTCCGGCACTTTTAGATGGCTGGTCTCTACCTCTCCAATCTGACACTTTCGCATTTCCGCTCTCATAAAAGAGCCGTGATCGAAGTGGATACGCGGCCTGTTGCCATTCATGGCAAAAATGGTGCTGGCAAGACCAACATACTTGAAGCGATCTCTCTGCTTTCACCCGGTCGCGGGCTGCGTCGCGCAAGCGCCGAAGACATGACACGCCGTCCCGAGGCATTGGGCTGGAAGATTACTGCCTTGCTGCACGGCCCGCTGGGGCTGAGTGAGATTGAGATAATCTCTGAAAAAGGTGCTGCGCGGCAGGTTCGGATTGATGGCAAACCGGCCCCACAGACAGCCCTTGGCCGTATCACGCGTGTGCTTTGGCTTATCCCTTCAATGGATCGCCTGTGGATCGAAGGGGCGGAAGGGCGGCGGCGGTTTCTGGACCGAATGACGCTCAGCTTTTTACCGGATCACGCCGAAATCTCGCTGGGATACGAGAAAGCCATGCGGGAACGCAACAGGTTGCTCAAGGATATGGTCCGAGAGCCTTCGTGGTACGCGGCACTAGAGGCCCGAATGGCAGAAACAGCCGTCGCAATCCATCACAACCGCCTTCATGCGCTCGCTGCGCTGGAAAAGGCGCAGGACGCAGCAGAAACCGCCTTCCCGACGGCTGCGCTCACGCTTGAATGTGAGATGCCCAACGATGTCGAAGCGATGCGTGCAGCGTTGGCAAACAACCGGATGCGCGACCTATCTGCAGGGCGTACTTTGATCGGACCCCACCGTGCAGACCTACATGGCGTTTTTGCGGCCAAGGGCATTCCCGCGCGCGATTGCTCAACCGGTGAACAGAAGGCCCTGCTTGTCTCCCTAATCCTTGCCAATGCCCGCGCCCTTGCCGCCGATTTCGGTGCGCCGCCCCTGTTGCTGCTGGACGAGGTCGCAGCGCATCTGGATAGTGACCGTCGCGCCGCCCTCTATGACGAGATTGTGGCCCTTGGTGCACAGGCGTGGATGACCGGCACCGAAGACGGACTTTTCGAGGCGATGGGCGACCGTGCGCAGGCGCTTTTAGTCAGTGAAACCGACGGGATTTCATCGGTTTCAAAGCCCGCCTGATCCTCGCCTCAGGTTACCACAAAATCTTGTGTCATTCGCGTGACAATCCGGCCCGAAAACCGTATATTTAGCGAATTGAAATACAGGATCAACGACATGTCCGAGACAGACCAGCAACCAGAAGAATACGGTGCAAATTCCATCAAGGTTCTCAAAGGCTTGGAGGCCGTTCGGAAGCGTCCGGGTATGTATATCGGTGATACCGATGACGGCTCTGGCTTGCACCATATGGTCTACGAAGTTGTGGATAACGGTATCGACGAAGCACTTGCTGGTCACGCAGACCATGTCGCGGTCACGATCCACGAGGACAGCTCGGTTTCTGTCTCTGATAACGGGCGCGGTATTCCTGTGGGCATCCATGAGGAAGAAGGCGTTTCAGCGGCCGAAGTCATCATGACCCAGCTGCACGCTGGCGGTAAGTTTGACAGCAATTCCTACAAAGTGTCCGGCGGTCTGCATGGCGTTGGCGTCTCCGTTGTGAACGCGTTGAGCGACTGGTTGGAGCTTCGCGTTTGGCGTGAGGGCAAAGAGCACATCGCGCGCTTTGAGGGTGGCTTCACGACCAAACACCTCGAAACCCTCGGCGATACAGAACGCACAGGTACCGAAGTTCGCTTTCTCGCATCGACAGACACATTTTCGAACCTCGACTACTCATTTGAGACGCTGGAAAAGCGCTTGCGCGAACTGGCCTTTCTGAACTCAGGCGTAAAGATCATCTTGCGCGACGAGCGTCCGACCGAAGCACTGGAGACTGTGCTTTATTACGATGGCGGCGTTAAAGAGTTCGTCAAATACCTCGACCGTCACAAATCGTCGATCCTGCCAGAGCCAATCTTTATCACCGGTGAAAAGGACGATATCGGCGTCGAAGTCGCGATGTGGTGGAACGACAGCTATCACGAAAACGTCCTGCCGTTTACCAACAACATCCCACAGCGCGATGGCGGCACGCATATGGCGGGCTTTCGTGGCGCGCTGACGCGGACCATCAATAACTACGCGCAAAGCTCTGGTATCGCAAAGAAAGAGAAGGTCTCGTTCACTGGCGACGACGCACGTGAAGGCCTTACATGCGTGCTGTCGGTTAAAGTGCCCGATCCCAAGTTCTCCTCCCAGACCAAAGACAAGCTCGTTAGCTCTGAAGTAAGGCCTGCTGTTGAAGGTCTGGTGAACGAAAAGCTGGCGGAATGGTTCGAAGAAAACCCCCAGATCGCAAAGATCGTTGTCGGCAAGATTATCGAAGCGGCCCATGCACGCGAAGCCGCACGTAAAGCGCGTGATCTGACCCGGCGTAAGACCGCAATGGATGTCAACTTCCTCGCAGGAAAGCTTAAAGACTGCTCCGAGAAAGACCCGTCCAAAACCGAAGTCTTCCTTGTGGAGGGTGACTCTGCCGGTGGCTCTGCCCAGACTGGCCGTGACCGCCAAACACAGGCGATCCTGCCGCTCAAAGGTAAAATCCTTAACGTTGAGCGCGCGCGATTTGATCGCATGCTTGGGTCCCAAGAGATCGGCAACCTTGTGATGGCACTGGGTACGGGCATTGGCCGTGATGAATTCAACATCGACAAGCTGCGCTACCATAAGATCGTCATCATGACGGATGCGGACGTGGACGGTGCCCACATCCGGACACTGCTGCTCACGTTCTTCTACCGCCAGATGCCACAGCTGATCGAAAATGGCCACCTCTACATCGCGCAGCCTCCGCTTTACAAAGTGTCGCGCGGCAAATCCGAGGTGTACCTCAAGGATCAGGCCGCGATGGAAGAATACCTGATCCAGCAGGGCATTGATGGCGCCATGCTGCGCCAAGGCAACGGCGAAGAGATCAGCGGACAGGATTTGGCCCGCGTTGTCGACTATGCCCGCCAAATGCGCCGCGTGCTGGAGGCCTTCCCGACACATTATCCGCGCCACATCCTTGAACAGGCCGCGATTGCCGGTGCGTTCGTTCCGGGCGCGGTTGATCAGGATCTTCAGGGCGTGGCAGATAAAGTTGCCGCACGTCTTAACCTTATCGCGTTGGAATACGAACGCGGCTGGCAAGGCCGGATCACGCAAGACCACGGAATCAAACTTGCGCGCATACTGCGCGGCGTTGAAGAAGTGCGCACACTGGACGGTAAGATGCTACGCGGCGGTGAAGCCCGCAAATCCGGCTCGTTTACAGAGCACTTGCAGGACGTCTACGATCTGCCGGCCACTTTGGTTCGCAAAGACCGCAACCAGCTAATCCATGGCCCTATGGACCTGCTGAATGCGATCTTGGCCGAAGGTGAAAAAGGTCTGTCGCTTCAGCGATACAAAGGTCTGGGAGAGATGAATCCCGATCAACTGTGGGAAACCACTTTGGACCCTGACGCACGCACATTGCTGCAAGTGCGTGTAGAGGACATGGCCGAAGCAGATGACCTGTTCACCAAGTTGATGGGTGACGTGGTTGAACCGCGCCGCGAATTCATCCAGCAGAATGCATTGAATGTCGAAAACCTCGACTTCTAAAGCCATGTAGGGAAGCGGATAAGATTGCGTGGCGCGTATAACTTTGCGCGCCGCGGATGGGGTACTTTGCGCTAGACCTCTATTCAAATCAGTGACTTATCTGATGCATCCCGTCTCCGCCAACTCAGCAGTGCCTCACATCAGCCCATACTTATCCCAAAACGATGCGCGGATTATGTGTTTGATCTAAACAACGCCAGCGTAGGGCATTGTCTGGCTGAGCTGAGAACCTTTTTGGTCGTGCGTTAAATTCAAGTCGGATAGCGTCAGAACACCAAGGCCAGCGTTTCAGGAAATCCTTCGCCACACAGGCACATAAAAATGGGCCGCTAGATTGCGGCCCCTTTTGCATTCTGAAAGACGGCTTTTAGTCAACTGCAAACCGCAGTCGCCAGCGCTCTGCTCTATTAAGCCTGCTTTGCAACTTCCGGGTCAGGCGTTGCGTCACTTTCGATGATTTCCGCATCTTCGATCATGACATCCTGCGCTACCGGCGGGACGCCGTCTGCACCCGCATTGTCCTCGGGTACACCAACAATCAATGGCAACATTTGAACCCCGGCAGGCATAGCTACTTCGGAAACAGGTGGACGCTTCCATTCCAGTGTATCGAAGCTGGAGCAGTTTTCGCAGATCGGCTTCCACTCAGCGTGGATATGTTGACAGTTGTCACAGATCCACTGCGGGCCACGCGGAACTGCGATCGCGCGGGCCAGCCAGCCTTTGACAACTGTATCGGATGCGCCTTCGCCTCGTTCAATTGCAGCCATAAGTGTGACTGAACGTGCATCGGGATCTTTTTCGACCAGATCGCCCAGCGCACGACGCGCAGCAGGGAAATCCTCATTCGCAATGTTCAGCTCAGCCAGAAGCATTTTCGTTTCAGGATGGTTCGGTTTGATCTTCGTCAGTGTCGTGAAACGCTTGATCCGTGCAGCGGGCGTCTCATCCGGCACGATGGCAGCAAATGTCGCAGCAAGATCGGGGTGCGGACGGGCGTCCCATGCTTTCTTGAGCAAGCGGGCCGCATATCGGGGCTTACCCTGCTCGATATAACCTTTTGCGGCCATAACAGCCGCAGGGATCAAATCCGGAGATAGACGGTTCGCCTCAATCGCCGCTTCACGTTTTTCAATCGGGCTTTCTTCGGCAAGGATATCTTTCGCCTCGGACAATGCCAGAACTGCATCGCGGCGTTTGTGGACATCGCGTGGCAGTTGACCGTTCCGCAGCTTCGCACTCAGCGTCTTGCGCGCGCCGCTCCAGTCTTCCTTTTCCGCCTGAAGGCGCAGCAGGATGTCACCGGTTTCTTCGTGCTTTGGTTTCAGTGAAAAGGCTTTCTCGGCCAGTTGCAGCGCCGTTTCCTTGTCACCCGCGGCCAACTTTTGCTTCATGATGCCGCGCACACCAACGAAACGCGTCTGCTCATTCTCGACAAGTTTGCGATACGTCTCTTCCGCTTTCTTGGTGTCGCCAGCCAGTTCTGCGGCTTGCGCGATAAGGAGATTGGTCAGCTCTGGCTTATTGAGATATTTGTCGGCCTTTTCAGCTTTCGTCATGGCAACCCGGCCTTCACCGCTTGCCAGCG
>Ga0209345_10001962_pt1 | contig 23667 bp, 24 predicted proteins | sample Cruoilmetagenom7_FD_187294 | JGI IMG/M metagenome (GOLD analysis project Ga0209345, IMG submission 187294) | Oil polluted marine microbial communities from Coal Oil Point, Santa Barbara, California, USA - Sample 7 (SPAdes) (version 2) | ecosystem: Environmental > Aquatic > Marine > Oil seeps ...
CTAAGCTGCGGGGCACCTACGGGGGTGTAGCTCAGTTGGAAGAGCGCCTCGGTCGCATCGAGGAGGCCAGGGGTTCGAGTCCCCTCACCTCCACCCAAATGTCGTATTTCAAACCCCCTCGTGCAAGCGTGGGGGTTTTGTTATTCCTGGGGTCGACACCGTTTACGGCTTGTCCCTTTGACCAGTCGTTGACGACATCATCCAGAATGTGGTCAATGCTGGAAGGTTCCGACCTCACTTCGGCTGTGCGTCGAGCTGCCTCCGTTACTTCATCCGACAGCAGCAGCTCAAAGGGTTCGGTGAACTCACTGGTGACACCGCTGTGGTCGTCAACCAGAATGCGTTGGAAGATGCTCTGGTTCATCTGTCGACGGATCGTCGAGCCTGCAGCCAAGTAAGCCTGTTCCCAGTTGGATGCGTAGGCCACGGCCCGCTTCAGGTTCTGCTCGACGGCTTCAAATTCCATCGTTGTTGCAGCCATCGCCTTCTCGATGTTGCGTAACTCCCTAGCGATGCGTTCTTGTTCGCTTTTCATGAGGTTGAGGGGCACAGCGTTGGCGTAGTGGGCATCGAGGAGCTTCTTCTGTTCGTCTTCGAGACGGAGCTTTCGTTTGGCCTCCACATCATGCGCTTCGGCAAAGCGAATGCGCTGAATCTGCATCTCGTCGAGAATCATGTCTTGGAGCTGGCCAAGCAGCTTCTGTTTCGGTTGCACCTGGCCGTAGTGCTGTTCGACGAGTTCCTCGACTCTCTCGATCAGAACCGCCTTCTGTGCGCAGGAGGCAGGATTCCTCTTCCGCCCGATGCAGATGAAGTACGGGTAGACCTTGCCTCGTCGGCCTCGGTTGTTGGAGACAATCAGTCTTGACCCGCACTCTCCACAGAAGATCGTCCCCTTGAGGTAGTGCGGGTGCTTACGCACCTTCTCGCCAGACCTTCCACGGGTCTCAAGAGCGTCCTGAACACTGTCCCAGGTCGATTCGGATACGAGGGGTTCATGGTTGCCCGGGTACGTGACTCCCTTGTATCGCACGAGGCCCTTGTAATACGGATGTGTAAGAAGCCGGTGGAGGTGGGCCAGGCGGAGCGGTTTGCTTGGCGTCTGAGGGCCGGGAGTCGTGTCGAGCCCCTTATCAGTTAGCTCCGCCAACAGATCCCTCAGGTTGATGTCCCTGACTGCGTATCGCTCGAAGGCCCACCTCATCAGCGGGCCACGAACTGGGTCGACGTCGACGGTCCGGATCTCCCGGCCGTTGACCATGCTCCGAACGTTGAGATAGCCGGTAGGGGCCTTGCCCACCGTCCCACCGCTCTTAGCTTTCTGCAGCGAGCCCTTCTTGACTTCGGCAGCGAGGTTCCTGCTGTAGAACTCCGAGATCGAGCTCATGATGCCGTGCAACAGAATGCCGCTCGGTGTCTCGTCGATGCTCTCGGTGCAGCTGACGAGTGTCGCTCCACCCTTCTGGATGATGAGGTTGATCTCGACATCATCATCCGGTTGCGAGCGAGGCGATCGATCTTGTGGATGATGACGTAGGTGGTCTGTTCGTCGGTGATGTGGGCGAGCATTCTCTGAAGCTCTGGGCGGGCGCTCGATCTTGCGCTCTCGCCTCTGTCGACAAACTCGCTGATGACCGATGCCCCGAGACTCTCAGCTTTGCGGACACAGGCCTCCCGCTGCGCCGGGATCGAGCAGCCCTCGCCGTCGCCACCTTTCTCTGCCTGTTCCTTCGTCGAGACGCGAAGGTAGATGACTGCCGTGGGTTGCTTGGTAGCGGTCATGCGGCGATCTCCAGTGTGCGGCTTTGGCGTAGATAGGCGCTGCGAGGCGACCCACATCGACGCTGTCGGTCAAGGAGACCAAGTTGGTCGAGGCGATATCTCATGGAAGCCGGCGAGACACGGAACGTCCTGGCCATCGTTGCGATATCCCGTGGGCCCTCACCCCAATGACGCTTGACGTAGAGCTTCGGCATGAGTGCACAAGCGGCAAAGTAATCAGCAGCCTGTTCCGCAGCTGGACCGCTTCGTTTCGTGTCCTTGCCGTACAGCAAAACCTTCGTCGTGTGATCGATGATGTGTTTGAACTCATGCAACATGCTGAACCTCTGCCGGTTCGACGCCTCTGCTGAGTTCAGGAAGATGATCCAACTGGCGCCGTTCCAGAGGGTCATGCCGCTACTGGGAAGGTTGGCGTCGTATTCGATTCGGATGCGAGGCAGGTCGAGTGCCTCGGCTGGGAAGCGGGCATCGTCGATACCGAGGTGCTGACGGAGACGGGCGGCCTGTAGCTCGGCTACCTGAAGGGCTTCACGTTGGTTCACCGTTCGGTGAGGAACGAGGCCGCGTAGGAGGGCCAGCGTGCCTCGGTGGTTGATGTTGATGTTCGACGTTGGCATATGGCTCCTCCTTTCGTTTGGTTAGTTCATGGGCTTTCGTCTTCGCCCGGAGCAGGAGCTTCGAGGGTCACTCCGTGCCTCTTGGCGAGACGGGCGACATACTTCTCGATCTGCTCGACGGCGTCGTCGGGTAGATCCCGGTATTTGGTACGCAGGTAGGGCGTGAAGCTCGGTAGCTCGCTCGGCGAGGCGTACTCGGCGAGGGCGAACACGTCGGCGATCGGAAGGTCGAGTGCTTCGGCAATGCGGGCCAGCTCGTCGGGTGCGGGTGCGGTGAAGCTGCCGTTCTCGAAGCGAACGATGGTGGCGTCGTTGATGTCGGTGAGGTCGCCGAGCTGGCGGACTGACAAACCCTTCGCCCGGCGGGTTTCCCTCAGGTACGTGCCGAGCCGTTTAGCTTGCTCAGGCTCCATGCGGGGTCTCCTGCTTACAGTGCCTCTATCGTAACACGATCTGCTGCGTTTGCGCAGTGTGGAATTCACAACGCGGCGCGGGATCATGGCTGGAAGAGGTGGGTCTCGGGGCCGTCCTCTGATACGTAGAAGTCAGCGGCGATGTCGTTGCCAAGCTGCTCGTAGTCGATGCTGACGTAGGGGCTCAGCCAGCCGGGGACGAGGTGGTCGAGGTCGACACCGAGGTCGTCGAGGAGCTGTTCGGCGTAGTCGCTGAGGCTGTCCCAGGTTCCGAGGTAGTGCTCCTCGGAGTGGTCGAGGGAGTCGGTATCGATTGTACCGACGTGGTCGATCCAGTGAGCGAAGACGGTGCCGTGTTCTGCGATACCTCGGGCGATGCGAGCGACGGTGTTGATGCTCTCGTACTCGGAGAGGCGAAAGCTGCCGAAGCCCTCGTAGTCGTGGATGGCTCACTCTTCGGCGCCGGAAATCTTGGAAGTGGCGAGCATGTCGGCGATCTCGGCGTGGAGGTCCTCGGGGTCCTGGTTGGCGTCGATCCAGCGGCCGTACAGATTGCCGTTGTTGTAGTCGGCCAACGAGGCGGCGTAGATGCGGGGCTCAGGTTCGCGGTTTAGGTGTTCGTGTTGTTCATGGGTTCCTTCCATGGTTTGGGGTCTCCTGTTTACGTTTCGTGTTGGTGGCTGCCCTCCTTCCTGTTGGCGTCTCGGGCGGCGAGAGATCTGGTGACCATCTTGCTCGGGGGCTGTGACGGTCATGGCTGTCGGTTCGTGTCGGTGATGACCGCGAGCGCCATGCTCGACGTGGTGACGACGAAGAGGTCGGGGTCGATCCGGCGATCGCTGTCGATGGCCTGCTGCAACTGTGTTGCTCGTCGCTCGTCGGGGGCGACCCACAGGGCCAGCGGGAACACGCCGTGCCGTTCTTGCTCGATACCGGTGCGGCGATACTCGGCGTAGGTGTGGTATTTCCGCTGGATCGTCGGCCGGGATTCGGTGTCGCAATCGATCTCGATGAACCAGCTCAGCTCGTACTTGTCGTCGGCGACCTGGACGAAGAGGTCGGGCTTCAGGATTGCCTCGATGAGGCCCGCTTGATGGGTCCGCCAGGCTTTGGGTTCGGGCTGGAGCTCCAACAGGTCGATCCGATCATTGGCTGCGAGTTCGATCAAGGTCGTCGACAGGTCGGTGATGGCGAGCGTGTGCTTGACGAATGCGAAGCTCGGTTCGTTCATGCGCTTGCGGATGTCGGACCCGAGGACTCGGTGTCCGAGCGGGCTGAGGGCGTAGACGTGGCCAGCGGAACCGGCTCGAATACCGCCGATCCGTCGTTCGAGACGAGCGAGCAGCCCGTGGCCGGAAAGGCGGTTCAGGACTCGTCGTGCGACTCGGGCACCGGTCTCCGGCGTGGCGTGGTCTCGGAAGTGGAGCCGACGGAGCTGGTCGCCTGTCGCCAGTCGGCATCGGCGGGCGCTCTCGAGGACCGCCAGATCTCGGGGGCTGAGCTGGACCCGGAGTTGTTCGAGCTGGCGGCGGCTGACTTGACGACTCATGAGGGAACCTCCTGAGTGATGAGTGTCGACTCCCTTGTTGGCCGACCGCCCGTGCAGCGTCGGGCGATGGGTCGGCCGTTATTCGACACGACCGGTAGAGCGATCGGTACACCGGTCATGACCGACCTCGCCGACGTTCTCGCCCAGGCCCGAGGGCTGGTCGGCCAGCTGGTTCAGCTGCTGATCCACTTCCTCTGGCGCTCGGCCCCATTGGGTGGCGAGATGGCGTCCGGCGCCAGCTGGGTCACGAACTGGCCGCCGGGGTGCTGCAGTTCTCGCCGAGGCGAACGGCGTTGGCGAGCCGGTCGGTGAGGATGCTGGCGTAGACCTCGTACTTCCCAAGCTGCGTGAAGTCGTCGGCATCGAGCACGCCGGCGTTTCGTGTGATCCGAGCAGCGTCGTCGGCGCTGAGCCGGAAACAGATCCGGCTCTGGGCGTTGGCAAGCACGGCGTCTCGAACCGAAGTGGTCAGCTGCCCGAGGTGCTGGTGTGCGAGCACGAGTCCGAGACCGAGCCCTCGGGCCTGGGCGAGAACGTCGGCGAGGTCGGTCGGCAGGTGCAGGTAGTCCTGGAACTCGTCGAGGTAGACGAACACCGGGTGCCGTCTGGACGGGGCGATCTCGCTGCGCTCTTGGGCGAGTTGCCAGATGTGGGCCACGATCAGCGAGCCGAGGAGATTCGCCGCCTCGGCCCCAACGAGCCCCTTGCGGAGCGGCACCAAGAGCACTCGCCTCTCAGTGAAGACCGTCTTGGGATCGAAGAGGGGTTCGACCTGGCCGAGCAATGCTCGGAGCGAGCTGCGCAGTAGAAACGGCCGGAGCTTGTTCATGACCGGGGCGATCACAGTGCTGCGCTCGGCGTCGGACAGATTGTCGTACCAGCTCCAGGAGAAGCGCACCGCAGTCGGGTGCGGCCGACCGTTGAGCAGCTTGCGGCGGAACCGGTCGTCGACGAGGAGCTGCGGGATGTGGCAGATCGAGGCGGCCTTGGTGTCGACCAGCGTGAGAAGCGACGAGTGGAGGATGTTCTGGGTTCGTGGTCCCCACAAGTCGGCGTACAGCTGGTGGAAGACGTGCAGGATGCCGTCGACGGCCAGTTCAGTGTTACGGGCACTCATCGGGTTGAACCCGACGACGTGGTCAGTCCGGGAGGCGTCGAGGACGACGGCTCGGTCCAGGTCACGACCATCGACTCGGGCGACGACATCGTCGATGAGATCACCCTTGGGGTCGAGCACGACAGCGCTTCGGCCGGCTTCGATGTCCTGGAGAATCATCTTCAGCAGCAAGGTCGATTTGCCGACGCCGGTCGGTCCGATGATGTGGGTGTGGCGGAGTCCGTCGGTTGGTGACTGTCCGATCGAGACTGGCCGGCCAGGATGGGTGGCGACAGCGAGTACTCGATCGAATCGCTCAGGTTGAGTAGTTGCGGTGAGGCGTGATCCTCCTCGGTCGAGTCCGAGGTAGTCCCGGTCGCCGTATGGCCAGCCGAGCAGGTTCACGATCTCGTCGCTATTGAGCGGTGTCGCTCGCTGGCTTGGGCGTGCCGACCGAGCTGCGGCCCAGTCGTCTCGGGCGAGGCGGATTCGCACGCCAGGGGATTCGATTGATCGGAGTGCGGCCTCGTAGGCGGCGAGTGCCTGACGGGCCAAACGGCCGCTGGCCAACACCTTGACCGTGCTTGAGGCGCCGGGCAGCCTCTTCTTGTCGGTGAGCGCTCGGCGGGCTTCGGTGTCGACTCGTGAGGTGCCGGTGGTGGCCGCTTCGAGCAGGGCTCGTGGCCAGGTCTCCGCCTGCAGCGTGTCCAGCCGGTTCGGTATGGCGTTCGGTCGGAGTCTGCGGTCGATCACCACCTGGTGGACGACGACGGTCGTGTTCGAAGTGGCGAGCGCTCACCGAGGATCCGCATAGTGGAGACCTCTGGGTCGTCAACCCGGATCGGTCGGCGCTTCGTGCTGATACGCACTGAGCCGGCGAGGCCGTCAGGCGGCATCGTCCTGGAGGTCTCGGTCACGATGCTGCCGCCGACGGTGGACTCGATCAGGTGCATGATGCGCGAGCTGTGAGCACCGATCCGATAGCTGAGGCTGCCCTTGCGGTTCTCGACCTCGATGACCACGAGGCCAAGCTGACGATCGCCGAGCACCGAGGTGGTGAGTCGACGGACGTCGTCGACGTCGAGATCACGACCGAGGTCGACCCGGTACCAGATCAGCGGTGGTGTTGAAGATCTGAAGAGAGCATTCATGGGGCCTTCCTCTTGTTCGACCTCGTCTTCTCGTTCTGTGTCGTGGCCAGCTCGATGAGCGCCCGTGCGAGTCGGCGCAGATCGGGTTCGCTTCGCTTGATGGACCGAATGCGGACCTTCCGCTGTGGTTCGTTCATTGCTCCCTCCTTTCAGTGTTGTTTCCGGCCGGTGCTGCGTATGCGCAGCTCCCCCTATTGAAACACTGCGTTTACGCAGCGGTCAACGAGATTGCGCATTCCACAACACCGACCGGAACAGGTGGCACGGAGGCCGAAGTCACCAGATCTCTCGCCGTCGCAGCCACAACGACAAGCTCATGAACATCAGGACACCCAGACCGATCCACGGTAGCAGCGGCTTGACCATCTGGGCGAGCGCCTCGGCGGCGAAGGCCAGCAGCAGGAGCGTGAAGATCCAGCCAACCAGCCACTCCGCCCAGCCCTGCCGTGGGTTGGGGTCACGCCACATTGTTCGGACTCGATCGGATCAGCCAGAGGCGGCGCTTCGCCTCATCGGACACGATGTGAGCAGCGACGTCAGCTCGGTCTCGGACTTCGACGCAGCGAGCGTGGGCATCCTGAACAACCAGCCGGCGATGGGCTCGACGAGCCCGCACTCGTCGGATCAGACGCCGAAGCTTCGGGCCGTAGACGTGCAACACGAGGGCCAGGATCAGCAGGGTCTGCAGGTTCTCGATGGTGAAAGCGTTCATGAGTCCGCCTCCCGCCGAGCCCGATCGATCTCCTCGACCATCTCCTCGAATGCGTCGTGCGTGACTCGGTTGATCTCGCTCTCTGCCCGGGCCTGTGCCCGCGCAATCCGATGACGATCACGGCGAGCGGTATCCTCCATCGACGAGGGTGCGTCGCCCACTACGGAGTTGGAAGCCGCCATCAGCAGTCCGACCACGAGGAGGGCCAGCGCCAGTAGCAGGATCAGCTCGATCACTTCGTGGACCTCCCGCAACGTGTCGTCGACAACGGCCCCGAGGGCGAGCGTGAGCTTCTGGCTCACGTAGGCCACCCCGTAGATCGCAGCCAGCTCGGCCTCTACCAGCAGGCGCTCACGTCCGCTGATCAAGGCCTGCGCCGTCATGGCGGCGTTGCCTACGTTCGACGACTTCGCCGGCCATCTCCCGTCGGAACGTGAGGGTCGTGCCCCGGAGGCCTCGATCCGCTCCGAAGATGGCCGGCGAAGTCGTCGAACGTTATCCCGACCACATCCGCAAGCACATCGAGCCCACGATCCTCGACGAGATGGCGTTCGCCATCGAGCAACAGAACCTTCGCTACACGCCTCGGACAGAAGGTCGCCGTCCTGAGATCGCTGCCCACGAGGACACACCGGTCCTCACCGATAGCTCGTTCACGGACCGGGAGGAGGCACTCTCTCGAATTTGGTCGGCTGTCTACGGTTACCGGGCCAAGATCATCGCCGTGCAGTGATGCCTCGACGCCGGCGAGGAGGAAGATGACGTTCAGGGGTTCGTGCAAGCCGTCCAGTGGGAACTGGCACGCCTCCTCACCCTTGTTCACGAGTGGCTTGACGAGTACGGAGCGCAGATCGAGCAGGGGGATGTGCAGTTCCAGGTGGAGGAGCTGGTCAAGCTGGCAGGATGGAGCGGCGGTCTGGATTCCGACACAGCGAGCCGGCTGCGCGTGCTCTATGCACAGGGGAAGTTGGAGCGGCCGATGTGAGTACCCTGGTGCGGTCGAGATCAGCTTCAAGAATTCAGCCATCTGGCGTAGAATAGAAACAAGATGTGGAAGTAGGGAATGGCAAAGCGATCGAAAAAAAACGAAAATAAGTCACTTGAAGGGCGGCTCTGGGATGCCGCCGATGCGCTACGTGGAAACCAAGAGCCGTCCGAATATAAGCATGTTGTTCTTGGCCTTGTGTTCTTAAAATACATCTCTGATCGCTTCGAATCCCGCTGGCGTGATATCGAATCAGCTCTCGCTGACCCTGGGTCGAGTGAGTACGTTCCCAACGAGACGCGTCGCGCCGGATTCCTTGAAGACAGAGATGAATACGCAAGCCACAATATCTTCTGGGTGCCGGTAGAGGCTCGATGGGAGTCGATCCAGGCGAAAGCGAAGTTGCCCGACATTGGACAGGTAATCGACTCGGCGATGGACCTCATAGAGAGGGAGAACCCGTCCATAAGGGGAGTCCTCCCTCGTAACTATGGGCGCGAGGGCCTGGACAAGGGGCGCCTAGGGCAGCTTGTCGATCTGATCGCCTCGATCGGATTCACCGAGACCGACGATCACGGCAGTGACGACATCTTGGGTCGCGTCTACGAGTACTTCCTGGGGCAGTTTGCTGGCAAGGAGACGGGAAAGGATGCCGGGGCGTTCTACACGCCGCGGTCCGTTGTGAAGACCCTCGTCGAGATGCTGGAGCCATACCACGGCCGCGTGTTCGACCCAGCCTGTGGCTCGGGCGGGATGTTCGTCGAGTCAGCTTCCTTCGTGAGTGCGCATGGAGGCAAACGCAGCGACATCTCCGTATACGGCCAGGAGTTCACCGACACAACCTGGAGACTGGCGAAGATGAACCTCGCCCTACGCGGGATCGAGGCCGATCTCGGAGACAGGTCAGCTGACTCCTTCGGTCAAGACCTCCACCCAGACCTACGGGCCGACTTCGTCATCGCTAACCCACCTTTCAATGTCTCGAACTGGTGGGACCCGAAGCTCGCTGACGATCCACGGTGGAAGTACGGCGTGCCGCCCAAAGGGAACGCGAACTTCGCCTGGGTGCAGCACTTCCTCCACCATCTCGCTCCAGGTGGAACCGCTGGGTTCGTTCTCGCCAACGGGTCCCTGTCGTCGAACTCGGGTGGTGAAGGAGAGATTCGTCGAAGGCTCATCGAGGCAGGCCTCGTTGATTGTGTTGTGGCAATGCCCGACAAACTTTTCTACAACACCGGAATCCCTGTGAGCCTCTGGTTCCTCTCCAAGGGACGAGGGGGCAACGGGCATCGAGTTCGCACCGGAGAGGTGCTCTTCATCGATGCGCGCAAGCTTGGACGGATGGAGACTCGACGGCTCAGGATCCTCGATGACGCCGACGTGGCCGCCATAGCGGGGACGTATCACGGCTGGAGAAATCACGGTGAGGAATATGCGGATCAACCGGGGTTTGCCAAGTCGGTCGAGCTCGAATCGATCGCCAGGCAGAATCATGTGTTGACGCCGGGGCGATATGTCGGCCAGACAATAGCTAGCACCGATGGCGAACCGGTTCAGGACCGGATTGACCGCATCACAGCCGAACTGCACGATGAGTTTGATCGGGGCCGCGTGTTGGAGGAAGAGGTTCGGGCACGGTTGGGGTCTGTCTCATGACAGTCGTCGAGGATTGGGAGCAGTTCGAATGGGGTGACTTGGCCACCCTGGAATACGGAAAGTCCCTCAAGAATTACCGCAACGGTGAAGGGTCGATCGAGGTCTTCGGGACCAACGGGCCCATCGGCTGGACCGCAGCCGATCCACTCGCAAGCGGCCCTGGCGTTGTCGTCGGCCGCAAGGGTGCATATCGCGGCATACACCTCGCAGAGCGCGACTTCTACGTAATCGATACCGCGTTCTGGCTGAATCCTATTCGGGATTTCGATATCCGTTGGGCCTACTACGAGTTACTCACACACGACATCAACAGCATGGACTCGGGCAGCGCGATTCCATCGACCAGCCGAGACGCCTTTTACAACCTGCCGGTCAGTTTGCCTCCAATTGCCACCCAACGCGCTATTGCTAGAACCTTGGGAGCTTTGGATAGCAAGATTGAATCGAACGAACAGATCGTCGAACTCACTCTTGATCTCTTGGATGCATACGCAGATGATGTCGCAGGTCGCGATATCGAATTGATCCCACTCGGAGACCTAGCGGCCGTTGCACGCAATACGGCAGATCCTTCGAAGATGGGCGACGTAGTTGTTCACCACTTCAGCATCCCGGCCTTTGATAGGTGCGGCTTTCCTGAAAGCGTGGCAGCTGACTCAATCAAGAGCAACAAACTCTTGTTGGAGGAGCCAGCGATTCTTGTCTCGCGCCTCAACCCGAGGATCAACAGAACCTGGTGGGCATGCCCCATTGAGAGACTCCCTGCCCTCGCGTCTACGGAGTTTCTTGCGCTGTCGACGGAGCGGGCCTCCGATCGCGGTGGCCTCTGGCTCTCACTGCGCAATCGATACTTCAGACAGGAACTACAGCTCCGGGTGACAGGCACCTCGGGCAGTCATCAGCGCATCCGACCGGACGATGTCTTGGCGATCGAAGTGCCTGACACCCGCAATCTGCCTCCAGCGGAGAAGGAGCGTGTCATGGCGCTGCTGCGCGTTGTCCAACAGCGTCGGACGGAGAGCCAAGTGCTCTCGGATCTGCGCGATTCGCTGCTCCCAGAAGTCATTTCGGGCTGGCTTTGTGTGCCGTCGGAGGGAGCCGTATGAGCGGTCTGGGCGAGTCAACTGTTGAAGACGCGGCGATGGAGTACCTGTCCGAACTCGGGTACTCGACAGAGTGGGGTCCAACGATTTCACCTGATGGTAGTCGTCCGGAGCGGGAGACATTCGAGCATGTCATTCTCTACGGGCGCCTGAGGGAAGCGATCCGTAGACTGAACCCGGAGCTGGACGCCGATGCGATCGATCAGGTCGTGAAGCGCCTGGAGCGAGCTGAGTCACAGAACGAGATCGCGGAGAATGCTCGGTTCCACCGGCTAGTTACGCTTGGTGTTCCTACGGAACGGAGAGGGGCGGACGGAGCGATCCGAACTGTCGCCGCGAGAGTCGTCGACTTCTCACATCCCGAGATGAACGACTGGCTTGCTGTCAACCAATTCACGGTTGTGGGTGTCAAGAATCGCAGGCCGGACGTCGTCATCTTCGTGAACGGCATCCCACTGGCGTTACTCGAGCTAAAGAATCTCGCGGATGAACACGCAACTCTTCGAAATGCATGGAATCAGATTCAGACCTATCGCTCAGATATCCCTGCTATCTTCACTCCCAATGCTCTGACAGTCATCTCCGACGGCACGAGTGCCGCGATGAGTTCCTTCTCCGGTGGGTTCGAGCATTATGCGCCTTGGAAGACAGTCGAAGGCAGCGAGGTCGTACCCGATCGGCCGGCCCTGGAGGTTTTGATCCGGGGCGTCTTTGAGCGTCGTCGTGTCCTGGATCTCATCTTGAACTTCGTTGTCTTCAGTGATGAAACGGAGACGGAGGGCGATACGGGTCAAAAGGTCCGCAAGCTGGTCAAGCGGGTGGCCAAGTACCATCAGTACTGGGCAGTGAATGCAGCTGTGGAATCGACGGTTGAGGCAGCCGGGCCGGACGGGGACCGCCGTGGTGGAGTCGTGTGGCACACGCAAGGCTCCGGGAAATCGATCGAGATGCTGTTCTACGCAGCGAAAATCATGCGCGATCCCCGCATGAACAATCCGACGCTGGTCTTCCTGACCGATCGCAATGATCTGGACGACCAACTCTTCGAGGAGGTCTTCTCTCCTGCTGAGATCCTGCCGGAGAATCCTTCGCGCGCCGAGTCGCGCTCCGATCTGCGCGCGAAGCTGCGGCGAGCGTCTGGGGGGATCGTGTTTACGACGCTCCAGAAGTTCGCTCCCGAACAGGGAGGTGACACGAACCGGGTGCTAACGGATCGACGAAACGTGGTGGTGGTCGCCGACGAGGCCCATCGCTCGCAGTATGGCTTCAGCGAGTCTCTCGCTTCTGACGGACGGCTTCGGGCCGGGCTTGCCAAGCACATGCGGGACGCGTTGCCGAACGCAACGTATCTCGGCTTCACGGGGACACCGATCGAGTCGAACGACAAGTCGACTCGTGGGGTCTTCGGCGACTACATCGATGTCTATGACCTGACGCGTGCAGTCGAGGACGGCGCGACGGTGAGGATCTTCTACGAGTCTCGTCTAGCCAGAGTCGAACTTGACACGGATGATCTCGCAGCCCTTGACGAACTCGCCGACGAGGTTACGGAGCAGGTCGAAGACGACGCGGCCAATAAGGCGAAATCCCGGTGGGCTCGGCTTGAGGCGATCGTTGGGGCGGAAGAGCGACTCGACATGATCGCTGCCGACATTGTTGAGCACTGGGAGAAGCGACGCGAGGTCATGCTCGGCAAGGGGATGATCGTCACGATGTCGCGCCGGATCGCAGTCAGGCTCTACGAGAAGATCGTGCAGCTGAGACCTGATTGGCACTCAGACGATCTAGCCGAGGGGAAGATCAAGGTCGTGATGACCGGATCTGCGGCTGACCCTGCTGAGTTTCAGCCTCACATCCATAGCAAGGATATTCGGCGAGACCTGAAGGCAAGGGCCAAGGACTCGGAGGACCCACTCGAACTTGTGATAGTCCGCGACATGTGGTTGACCGGTTTCAATGCGCCTTCGATGCACACCATGTACGTCGACAAGACGATGCAGGGCGCTGGACTAATGCAGGCGATCGCCCGCGTGAACCGTACGTTCAGGGACAAGCCGGGCGGATTGGTCGTCGACTACATCGGGGTCTTCGCCAATCTCCAGAACGCGCTCGCTGAGTACTCGCCAAGCGACCGCGACCAGGCCGGCGTGCCGATCGACGAAGTCGTCGCGGCCATGCTTGAGAAGCACGACGTCATCATGGGCCTCCTGCATGGATGTGACTTCAACTCCTCGCCCGACCTATCAGCCGCCGACCGACTCGCTGAACATGCCAAGGTCCTGGACTTTGTCATGGGCGACACAGATCGGACAGAGCGGTACCTAGACCAAGTCCTGGCGCTTGCAAAGGCGTACGCACTTTGTGGCTCCCGTGACGAGGCCGCGGTGATTCGGGACGACACGCGCCTATTCACGGACGTTCGTGCTGCGATTCTTAAGATCCAGAATCCTGACTCGGGCCGTGGGGGCTCAGGCGCTGTCGAGATTGACACTGCCATCGGGCAGCTTGTGAACGAGGCAGTTGCCGCAGATGAAGTGGTCGATATCTACAAGCTCGCAGGAGTGGAAACGCCGGAGTTATCGATTCTCTCGGATGAGTTTCTCGACTCTCTGGCTAGCAAGGACAAGCCAAACCTTCAGATTGGCTTGCTGCGGCGACTACTTAACGACCAGATACGAACTATCAAGCGGACAAACGTTGTCCAATCCCGGAAGTTCTCCGAACTGCTCGATGACGCGATCAACCGATACACCAACCGCTCTCTCACAACCGCGGAGATCATCGCCGAGCTAGTCAGCCTCGCGAAAGAGATGCGCGACCAGACGAATCGGCACGACGAGCTCGGCTTGACCGAGTCAGAAGCTGCCTTCTACGACGCCATCGTCCAGAACAAAGCGGCCGTGCTCCAGATGGGTGATGAAACCTTGAAGGCGATGGCGGGCGAACTAGTCCGCTCGATTCGTCAGAGCGTCACAATCGACTGGAATCTCAAGGAGTCCGTTCGTGCAGCGATGCGGACCAAGGTCCGTCGTCTGCTGGCTAGGTACGACTACCCGCTTGACCTCGAAGATCAGGCAGTCGAATTGGTACTCGAACAAGCGATGCTGTTCGGCGACGAGGCGATTGTTGAGGAGGTCCCGCCGTCCCCACATCGGAAGAGCCGCCTCGGTGCGGGCTCTTCAAAACGAACAAGTCGGCTTGCGTCTGAGGACTTCGCCGACGCGTGCCACGAACTCGCTACGGACTTGGAGTCCGACGATGAGTGAGTAGCGCCTCCTGCTCGCCGACACGATGGTCGTCGCCTGGTACGTTCTCGATCCCGATCGCCTCACAGAGGCTGCCACTACGGCGATGGAGAGCCAGACGGCGTCGAACTTGCCAATTTCGACATCGGCCTATTCCGTCGTGGAGCTGGTGTACATGACAGAGAAGAACAAGAACGGGATCTCGCCCGAGGAGTTCAGCGCCGTCATGGAGGTACTCGACGATCGCGACGGACCGTTCGTTGTCGTCCCAGTCGATCACAGCATCGCCGCGACGGTCAGGTCGATACCTCGACAGTTCAAGGCCGAGGATGGGGCGACCGTCATGAATGCGGACCCCGGAGATCGGGTGGTCGTCGCAACGGCCGTGAAGCACGGTCTTTCGGTCGTCACGTCTGACTCGAAGATCCACGATCTCTCGACTGTGCTCGGTGACCTTGACATGGTTTGGGGTGCCGCATGACTCCCGACGAATACCTAGCGGGGATCCTCCGCCGAATCTCGGTGCCAACCGGAACCCTGGGCCCCGGCAACCAGGTCTTAGCTGGACTTACGCCAACGATCCGGGGATGGGCATCCACCCAGCTCGTCGAGGTGAAACTTTCAGGCTCGTACGCCAAGAACACCTCGATCGTCGGCGGGACCGATGTCGATCTGTTCATTTCGCTGTCGAGCACCACGTCCCAGACGCTGAAGGAGATCTATAGCAGCCTGGCCCACTACTTCAGCGGGAAGGGCTACACGGTCAGGCGCCAGAACGTGTCGATTGGGATCACCTACACGGGGAAGGCCGTCGACCTCGTGCCAGGGAAGAAGCAAAGTGCATACGGCTCTGACCACAGCCTGTACGTGTCTCGGCAGGACACGTGGACGAAGACGAATGTTGACACTCACATCCGCACAGTTTCGGACTCGCGGCACGTCGACGTGATCAAGCTCGTCAAGCACTGGCGAACGCTGCACAACCTTGACTTTCCGTCGTTCGCTGTCGAGCTATCTGTCCTGAAGGCGCTCGACGGTGTGTGGTTGACGGGTCTCGCCGACCGTTTCCTGAAGGTCCTGGAGTTCTTTCGCGACAGGATCACGGTCGCTGCGCTTCCCGACCCAGCGAACGTAAGCAACAACGTGGCCAACGACATGGCAGCGACGCAGAAGAGCGCGATCGTCTCGGCTGCCAGGGCGTCTCTTGGCAAGCAGAATTGGAATCAGATCCTGTGGTGACCGATTCGAGCGACAGCGACAAGACCACAGGCATCAGGGCCTACTTCCTTGCTCTGCAAGAGCAGCTCTCGGCGTCCCTCGGCTTCACAGCTGTGATCCCGCACCCCGTTGGGATGGGCGATGAGGCGGAGGGCAACTGGTCTCAGATGCTCTCGGGACACTTGCTGTGGCGCTACCAAGTTGTCGAGAAGTGCTTCGTGGTCGACCACTGTGGCAAGGTCAGCGACGAGATTGACCTCCTTCTTTGTGATCGTCAGTACACGACCCTGGTCTTTCGAGCTGGCGCCAGACTCTTCGTGCCGGCGGAAGCCGTCTATGCGGTATTCGAGGTCAAGCCGCGGATAAGCCTTGCTCACGTGGACTACGCCGCTGCGAAGGTGGCGTCCGTCCGAAGCCTCTGCCGGACGAGCGCTCTAGTAGTGCACGCCGGTGGCAGGCATGACGAGCCGAAGGAGCCGGCCGACATCATTGGCGGCCTGCTCACGACCGGGAGTCGCTGGAACCCCCCCCACTGGGTGGGTCGTTCGAGAGCGCTGTGGAGGCGCATGTGGGCGATGAGCGCCTTGACATCGGCTGCGTCGTACACGCTGGAGGGTGGGAGACCGTGGTCGACGGTGCGTCGATCCGGGTTGATACCAGCCGGTCTGATGATGCGCTGGTGTTCTTCTACCTCCGACTACTCGCCATGCTTCAGCGGGTCGGGACTGTCCCGGCGATGGACTTCGAGGTGTGGAGCTCCTTCCTGCGGAGCAGCTCGGACTGAACTACGCGGCCGGGTTTGAAAGCTGTCCTACAAGGCCCACCAAAACCCTCAGAAAAACCTGCTGTTGCAAACCCTCGCGCCGAGGAACTCCCGGGAGTACCCCGGCAAGAGCGAAGTCGGAGACGCTTGATCGCGCCGCCGCAACCACTGTGCCCTTCAGGACTGGCCGGTGCGCCTGCAGCAACGGCGCCCAGCGGAAGATCTTCCCCGGCGATGTCACACCTCGCACCTATACTTGAGGGGGGAGGTCGATTGCCATGCACAGGACAAGCGGCGGCCTGAAATTCAGCCCGACAGACCTCGTCAACCACCTCGACTGCGTGCACTTGACCGGGCTCAACCGCGAGTTGGCAGACGGTCGCATCAAGCGGCCTCCGTATCGAGACCAGACGGCGGAGTTCGTTGCCCAACATGGCGAGCTTCATGAGCAGCGCTACTTGAATCGTCTCAAGGCCGAAGGCATCGAGGTTGTGGAAATCGCCGAGGACGCCGTTGAGGAAACGATCGCCGCTATGACCCGCGGCTCAGCCGTCATCTACCAGGCAGCGTTTGACCACGACGGTTGGGCTGGTTTCGCTGACTTTCTCGTTCGTGTCGATCAGCCGAGCGAACTTGGCTCGTACTCCTACGAGGTCCATGACACGAAGCTGTCACGCTCGGCGAAGGCGACTGCACTCGTACAGCTTGCCGAATACTCGGATCATGTCGCCCGCATCCAGGGTCGCTTCCCTGACCGCGTGCACCTGATCCTGGGCGACAACTCGGTCCAGACGTTCGCACTTTCGCAAGTCGCCCCGTACCACCGCGCAGTAAGAGAACGGTTCAAGCGGGAGGTGCCGACGGATCTACTGTCGGCGTACCCCGAGCCAGTAGAGCAATGTTCTCGGTGCGCATGGCACTCCCGATGCCGGCAGCGTCGTATTGACGACGATCACCTCACACTGGTGGCCGATCTCGGTCGAACTCAAGCCGCGGCTCTCGAGACGAGCGGGATCTCCAGGCTCGCCGACCTCGCCGTCGCACCTGACGACCTGAAGCCAAAACGCATGGCGCAGGAGACATTCGACCGACTACGCAACCAGGCAAGAATCCAGTGGGAAGGCCGGACCCATGGCCCGATCTACGAGCTGCTCGACCCCAGTGGCAGTGTGCTGGGCCTCGAACAGCTACCTCAGCCCTCAGCCGCCGACATCTTCTTCGATATCGAGAGTGACCCGTTCTTCGGCGCGGGTGGGCTCGAATACCTGTTCGGGTTCGTTGATGCAGCGTCGAACTATGTGGACTTGTGGGCATATGACAGCGCCGACGAGATGCGACTCTTCCAGGCTTTCATTGACGATGTCATGGACAGACGTAGTAGGGATCCCACCATGCACGTCTACCACTACGGCATCTACGAGTCGACGGCGCTCAAGCGCCTCGCATGCCGACATGCGACGCGAGAGATTGAGCTCGATCACCTGCTTCGAAACAGTGTCTTTGTTGACCTGCACCGGATCGTGAAGCGGAGCCTCAGAGCATCAGTCGAGTCATACTCAATCAAGCGGCTCGAACCCTTCTACGGCAGGACTCGACAGACTGAGGTATCGAGCGGCATCGAGAGTGCCGTGGTATTCGACGCGTTCCTGGCTGCTGAGAATCCTGACGATCGCAGCGAGCTCGACAAGATCGCTGCCTACAACCTCGACGATTGCGATTCGACGCGTGAGCTGCGGGGGTGGCTCGAGGGCCTCCGATCTGAAGCTGAGCGCCGGCACGGCCGGAGACTTGGCCGCCCCGACATGAGCCTGGTCGAGGCTTCGGAGGCAGCTGAGGACACTGAAGCACGAGTCGCTGCGCTGCAGAGCCGGCTGTTCCGGAACCTGCCCGAGAACCCTGCGCTGTTCGACACCGACCAGAAGGCGCGCTACACCCTCGGCCACCTGCTGCAATGGCACCAACGGGAGGCTCGTCCGGAGTGGTGGGCCTACTTCAATCGACTCGCCATGACGGACGAAGAGCTCCTTGACGACAACGAGTGCATTGGAGGCATCGAATTCATCTCGTCGCACGACGGACCACGTAACACTCGCTACCACACCTATCAGTTTGACCCCCAACAGGAGTTGAAGCTCGATGGTGACGACACCCTGATCGACCCGGCAACCGAGAAGGGAGTTACTGTCCGCGAGCTGGACACTCATACCGGGCGCCTGGTCATTTCCCGTAGTGGGACGAACGACGCTCCACATCCGTTGTCGCTGATCGCGGCGGGTCCCATCTCAACCACTGTGCAACGTGAGTCACTGCAGGAGTTGGCCCAAGATTGGATCAACGGAGACGACGATCGCGTCCAACTCGCTCAAAGACTGCTCCGACACGAGCCGCCGCAACCGATGGCACACCACGTTGCCGGAGCCGCAAATCATGTGGCTGCGGCAACGCAGATCGCGATTGAGCTCGATGGCGACTTCCTCGCCATTCAGGGGCCACCAGGATCAGGCAAGACCTATACAGGTGCTGCGTTGATCGGCTCGCTCGTTGGCAAAGGGCAGCGGGTGGGCATCACCGCGAACAGTCACAAGGTCATCAATAACCTTCTGTCAGCGGTTGTGGCCGAATACCCGGACCTGCGAGCGCTCAAGAAGACCGTGAGCGGCGAGACTCTGCCCCCTGGCGTCGAGGGCGAAGACAAGTACCCCAAGGTCGTCGAATCCCTCGATGAACGCGGAGTTGACGTGCTTGCGGGCACTACATGGGCGATGTCTCGCCGCGACCTGGCGGGCAAGCTCGACACTCTGGTGATCGACGAGGCGGGCCAGATGTCACTCGCCAACGTGCTCGCCGCATCACGCGTTGCGCGCAATCTGGTCCTGCTAGGTGACCCTCAGCAGCTCAGCCAGCCCACAAAGGCATCGCACCCTCCGGGCACCAACGAGTCTGCGCTCTCATACCTACTCCGCGGGGCGGAGACGATGCCTGACGGATTGGGCCTGTTCCTTCCTGAGAGCCGCCGCATGCACCCTGATGTCTGCCGCTTCATCTCTGAGCAGTTCTATGGAGATCGACTGGATTCGCTCGATGTCTGCGGCGAGCAGCGGTTCGGGTCGATACCCACGGGCATCCATGTGCGGTTTGTCGACCATGAGGCTCGACGGGGCGCCGCGCCCGAGGAAGCGACCGTCGTTGCCCATATCGCTGAGTCGCTTCAAGGTGAAACCTGGATTGACCAGGCAGGACGTACACGGCAGCTGGCCGAGCAAGATATCCTGGTTGTGACTCCTTACAACGCCCAGATCAGAGAGCTGCAACGTACTTTGGGCGATCAGTACCGGATCGGAACCGTCGACTTGTTTCAGGGACAGGAGGCGCCGGTCGTGATCTACAGCCTTGCGGTGTCAACCGTTGAGCTTGCTCCGCGGGGTTTGGATTTCCTGTTCGACCTGAATCGACTGAACGTGGCCGTGTCACGCGCGCAGGGCGCAGTCTTCGTTGTGTGCAGCCCTCGATTACTGCCCCCTAGCTGCAAGACACCGGAGCAAGTGGCGATGGCGTCAGCAATGTGTCGGCTCGTGGAGCTGTCCCATCCCCGAGGTGTCGATTCCCAATGAGGGTGAGAGCGCTGGAATTTGCGGGTCGCAGTTGTGTCGATCGTGTGGCATCCGCACACGCCTACGCTCAAGGCGGAATGCTCAGCTGGAGGGTCGAGCGAGGAGAATGAGTGGTGGCGAGACGTCGAGAGTACCTGCAGCTTCTGGATGCCTCCAAGGCTGCGGCTGAGACGGCCGTTGACTGCTTCAACCGGGTTCGAAACCCTTACCGGAACGAGAGCACCCTTATTCTCCTTGCGAACGCTTGGGAGCTCCTGGCAAAGGCCGTGCTAGTCCATGCTCGTCAGTCGATCGTTGGTGACAAGAAGTCCGAACGGTCGATTTCGGCGCAGGTGGCCGTAGATCGAGTCATGCGGCGTGGCTTGCTGGACAACAATCAGGCCTCGACGGTTCAGCAAGTGATCTCCTTTCGACACATCGCGGTCCATCACGTGCTGCCGGAGATCGACGATGAAATCATCCACCATCTCCTGTATTTCAGTTTGAAGTTCTTCCGGGAGACAGTCGAGGCCGAGTTCCCCAGGCACGCAAAGGACCTTCCGGGCGGTTTCCTGAGCTTGTCCTTCGATGATCTGACTACGTACGCAGATCGCGTGCAGAAGGCAGTATCGCGCGTTCGTCGGAGCCCGGATGCTCGTCGACTCGTCTGGGCGCTCGAACGTGGAGTTGCTTTCGATGGAAGCAAGTATCTAACCGAGACGGATGTCGAGACGAAATACAAAGGAACCAAGAAGATCATGCCTCACCTCAGCCTCGGCGATTTCACCAAGACCAGCGATATGGTTCGTATCGTCCCCGTCGAGGCACCGAAGAATTTCACCGCGGATATTACGCTCCGGAAGGGGAGCGCGAAGGATGCCGCGTTGCCGGTGGTCGTGAAGAAAACGGTCACGGAAGACGACTACCCCTATCTCACCAAGGAGCTCGCGGCAAAGATTGGCAAGTCGCTTAGGTGGACGACGAAGGCGGCTTCGGTGCTGGGGCTGAAGGGCGACCCAAAGTGCCATCAGGCAATCCGGGTGTCTTCGAGCAACGTCGTGCAGAGGTACTCCGACGCCGCGCTTCAGAAACTGAAGATGAAGCTCACCGATGATCCAAGCTTCGACCCACACGCGTCCGGTTGAGTTGTCCCGAGGTTGGGTAACGCGTCAGGTCTGAGGTGGGGCGGTACGGTGGAGGTGAGCCATCACCGTTGTGTGGTGGATCCCGAACCGGGAAGCGAGGTCTGTGATCGAGGCACCTGACGCTCGCTCCTGCAGGAGGTCCTCGATCTCCGATTGCTTCAGCCGGGTCTGCCTCTGATTCGCAGCGTGGATACTCGCCGTGGCACTGTTGCCGTTCGCTGTGGTATCTCCAGGAGCCTCGACGCTCTGACCAGGGAGTTCAGGGTTTGAAAGCCGTCCTGTAAGGTCCACCCAAACCCTCAGAAAAACCTGCTGTTGCAAACCCTGATGCGCAAGCATCGGGGTTTTCTTGTTTTGTGAAGTATCTTGCGTTCCGGTACGAGTTGCGGCCCTGTGATGTGCGTGTGTGGGGCTGCCACGATCACAGCTGAAGTCGTAGTTGTACCCAAAGAATGATGTCTTGCGTGCGCGAGTGGAGCACAGGTATTCGCAGATTCGTGTAGATATCTGGGTGAGAGTACTGATTCCGGGACCATTGTCGGGTGTGTGGCACACTTGCGCCCTTTTGTGGCTGGAGATCTCTCGTGACGGTTTCCCCCGATATCACCGCAAATCCTTCGGAACGCTCTATCTGTGGAAAATTTTTTCCACATCCAAATATAATTGGGGTAATTGGGTAGTGTTGCGGTGATCGTGTTGGCAGGGTTTTGCCTTACGAAGACGACCTTGTCGGGTAGCCTAGGAGAATCGTATGCCACCTTTTTGTCTTCTTTTTCGTGTTTTCGGTTGGATAACCGGCATTCTCCTCGCCACCGCCACGAACACCATTGTCCCCGCCGTTCCTGCCGCCCCCACCACTACTGCCACTGCCGCCCCCGCCACTGCCGCCCCACTCAAATGCGGCGGAAAAACGGCCACGATTGTTGGAACAAACGCGAACGAGACCCTCTACGGCACCTCTCGTCGCGACGTTATCGTGGGTTTGGGCGGGAACGACAGGATCTATGGCAGGGGCGGGAACGACATCATCTGTGGTGGGGATGATCTGGACAAGCTTGTGGGCGGGGATGGTGACGACTGGCTCTCTGGCGGGGATGGTGACGACATACTCGAGAGTGGGGACGGTCAGGACTGGCTGCATGGCGATGACGGTGACGACGTGCTCGATGGCGGAGTTGGTGACGACAAGCTCTGGGGTGGAGATGGTCACGACGAGCTCTGGGGTGGGAATGGTCATGACGAGCTCGATGGCGGGTTCGGTGACGATGTGCTCGGCGGCGGAGTTGGTGACGATGTGCTCTGGGGTGGGGATGATGATGACCTGCTTGATGGCGGCGTTGGCGACGATATGCTCGATGGCGGGAATGGTTATGACGAGTGTTCTGGTGGGGAGTCCTTGTCGGGGTGCGAGATATTGTGAGAGCGCAAGAGGCGGCGTGATGTGCGAGGCGCTGCCGCAAGCGCCGACACTCCGGCTATTTGTACGCGATTGGTTGTGAACTGCTCGTCGGTTCGGCAACATGGGGGATCGGTGAACCCCCATGCGCGGTGTGGCTGTTTAGGTGGAAGCCTCTACTTGCAGGGGAAGCCGTGTGTATTACGATGCCCTGTAAGGGTCTTGAATTCTTGGCTTGGTCTCCTTGTTCTCCCCAAACCAGACCGGGAGATCCCTTTTGCCGGCAACCTGTTGAGGAACGGCAACCTATTGAGTGGCAACCTGTTGAACAGCGGGAACCTGTCGAGTAGTGGCAACTTGTTGAGGAATGACACCTAGCCGAAAATAGAAAACCGACAAGAGGTGGGCATGGCGATATTTCTGCCAGGAGCGGAACTTCCTGACAACCTCACGGCAGATGAAACACGCGTTGTAGAAGACGCCCGCACAGGACATGTCATAATTTTCGACCCGCCCGAAGATGCCGAAGATCCTGCAAGCTGGAGAATGGTTCGCGCCGCGGTTCTTTTCGCGCTTCTTCTTCACCATCCCAGGCAGCCACTCGCGCCAAAAGGCCTCTGCTTGCAACACGCCTGCATCATAGGGTCTCTTGATTTTAGTCATGTCAGGCTTGCTGTCCCCCTTCAGCTCGAAAGTTGTCTTTTTCTTGAAAAGGTTGTTTTTGCGGATGCGTCCTGCCCCGCACTCTCATTCCCGCATTGCACTTTCAAAAATGGTTTCGATGCTCCTCGTTCCCGTATCGATAACACCCTCAACCTCATCCACACAACCATCATTGGTCAACTCAACCTCGAAAACACTTTTATCCGTGTCGATCTCGACCTGGAAGAGGCAACGCTCTCTCTTTCCCAAGATCCGCTGGATGTCCCCCTACCCGTCCTGAACGCCAACAGTACTCAGATCGGGAGCAGTCTCCACCTCACAAAGGGTTTCCAAGCAGACGGCACAGTGAGTTTGTCGGGGGCGAGGATCGGCGGCCAACTCTCCTGTCGGGCTGGGATATTTCGCCGTCCCAATGGCATTGCTCTCAACGCGCAGAGTATTGAGGTGAGTGGGGGCATGTTTTTGGATGGGGGGTTTGTGGCGGAGGGCACGGTGTGGTTGTCGGGGGCGAGGATCGGTGGCCAACTCGGCTGTCGGGCTGGGATATTTCGCCAGCCTGGTGGGGCGGCTTTTCATGCTGAGA
>Ga0209345_10001963_pt1 | contig 23631 bp, 17 predicted proteins | sample Cruoilmetagenom7_FD_187294 | JGI IMG/M metagenome (GOLD analysis project Ga0209345, IMG submission 187294) | Oil polluted marine microbial communities from Coal Oil Point, Santa Barbara, California, USA - Sample 7 (SPAdes) (version 2) | ecosystem: Environmental > Aquatic > Marine > Oil seeps ...
CCGAACTGATCTGGCGGCATTCATGGCAAACACGCCGAGACGCTGAGGTCGCGATCTTCGAATACATCAACGGCTTTTACAATCCTCGCCGCAGACACTCAGCACTAGGCTGGAAAAGCCCCTTGGCTTTTGAAAGAAGAGCCGCTTAAATAAGAACTTGGAGCGGCACTAAAGCGAGACAGGTCCAGACTGATGGTACTGATCCACTTAAAATTAGCTTTGACGTTGTTCCAGATTCAAAGCCTCCAACAAATATACAGGTGCTAATCGGAAGAAATGGCGTTGGCAAAACTCATCTTCTTAATTGCATGACAAGAGCACTTCTCAGTCCAAATGAAAATCCAAGCGAGGATGGCCGTTTTATGTCTGAAGACGTTTTTGGCCTCGAAGACGAAATAATTCCGTTTTCAAATATTGTCTCGGTTACTTTCAGTGCTTTCGACGATTTCCAAATAGTCAGGCAAAAAAGAAATGCCAGTAAAGGCACTCGTTATACACATATTGGTTTACGTAGGCGCGTTAAGGATAGCAGTGGAAAATTTGTCACAATAACCCGTAGCCCAGAAGATTTGGCAAAGGATTTTTCGGATAGCGCAAAAGCTTGTGCAAGGGGCGCGCGTGCCACCCGTTGGAAGCAAGCTTTATCCACGTTGGAAGCTGACCCATTATTTGCAGAAGCTCAAGTATCTGGTTTAGTAGATGTCGACCCTGAAAGTTTTGGGCGAGAGGCGGGAAAGATTTATAGACGATTAAGTTCCGGTCACAAAATTGTCCTTCTAACAATCACGAAACTGGTTGAGAGCGTGCAAGAAAAAACCTTGGTTATGATGGATGAACCTGAGGCTCATCTTCATCCTCCGCTACTGTCAGCATTTATTCGCGCCCTATCTGATCTACTAATCAATCGAAACGGGGTGGCAATCATAGCTACCCATTCCCCTGTTGTTCTCCAAGAAGTTCCCAAGTCTTGCGCTTGGAAAATCTTTCGGCATGGGTATATCAGTTCAGCAGAACGCCCCGCACTTGAAACATTTGCAGAAAATGTCGGTTCGCTAACCCGAGAAGTTTTTGGTTTTGAAGTTACTCGATCTGGGTTTCATCGCTTGCTCGGAGATGCTGTTCAAGCCGATCCAGACTTTGAAAGTGTTATAGATAATTTTGACGGGCAATTGGGGGCGGAAGGTAGGGCAATTCTTAGTAGCATGATAGCCGCGATAGACGAGGATCAGTAGCGATGTGGAGTGTTAACCGCCCGCATCGAAGCGCATTGGATGCTTTTTCAGTCAGTATTAGCAGAGTAAGGAACCCTGACTTAAGGACTCGGCTCAGTGCAAGCTCCGCGTCAATAGTAAATTCCGCAAATCTGTATTCTCAGACAGCAACTGCGCAGACGCTTCACACTTTTCCTGAACAGCAAATCGTTGGATTGGTAACTGGCGACGAACTCATTAAGAATTACACCCAGCGTTTCGCAGGAAAAAAAGGTCCTGCACGGCATATTTATAATGAGATAATATCACTACCTGCCGGGGATAGATGCCCATACTGTGATCAACGCGACGTTTCAACATTGGATCATGTTCTTCCAAAAGCACATTATCCCGTTCTGTCTGTGACTCCAGACAATCTTGTTGGCAGTTGCAGCGAATGTAACAAGAAAAAGGATGATACTCGGCCAGCTTTAGCTGTTGAGACGTTTCTTCATCCGTATTTTGAAAACATTTCAGGCCAGCGATGGCTTATGGCTGAGGTTATTGAAATACAGCCTTGCGCGATAGTTTTTTTTGCTACTCCTCCGCTACCGCCAGTATGGTCGATTGAGTTGGCAGACCGCTTACAGAGACAATTTACGTTATTGGAACTCGCAAAGCTTTATAGTAGTCAAGCAGGTCGTGAAATCAGTGATATTCGAGCGGGTTTATCAAAACACTTTGATGCGGGCGGAGAGATTGCTGTTAGACGAGAACTAACCCATCAATGGGATTCCCGCCTTCAAAATCAGCTGAATTCGTGGAAAACAGCATTGTATGAGGCATTAAAGGATTCTGATTGGTATTGCTCAGGCGGGTTTCGAAGTGAGTAACCTCTGAAAAAATGAGACTGCCGTATCGGCTCATAGTGACCCATTTCAACCGGGTGGGAAAATGACATCTCCAGAGTTTCATATATCGCCAAGCCCTCCTTTTTGAACCTACTTACCAATATTAAGTTCTTTTATTTTGACCTGCAGCGCCTTTGACTTTTGCTTGTCAGAACAACTTTCTAACCAAGAAAAACATCTCTGAACGATCTCATCGTCATCTTGATAATACTCTAATAGTGCGGCGGCTAGACTGGCCCAACCCTTTGATTCCAAATTGATATCTATCCACGAAATGGATATATTTCTTACCGTGAATCGCGAGTATTTGTTTCGAATCAGCGATAGGAAAACAATCTCAACGCCAGGAGAATTGAAGTTATTTTCAGCCCAATTAACAACGAAGGACAACACCTCTTCTTGATTTTCTAGGTACTTGACGATTGTTGAGAAAGCCATATGCACACCCCGTGTCTCAGCATTTCGTTGACACCAAGCATGAATCTTTCGAATTATTTCAGAGTCATCGGGATAAGCTTTTAATACTGGTGAGATTAGCGTGGGTTCTACATCCCGGAGTAGGTTGTTATCAAATAAACGGTGCAGTATGAATTTTACGCGATCATTTTCTGGGATAGCTGCAAGTAGAGAAGCTAGAACCTGTTGTAAACCACTATGATCCAGATTTTTTTCACACCAGTCGAGCGCAATAATCTGGTTGTCCCCTAATTTGTAATCATACACAATAAGTGCACAAAGCACATTTGGTATACCACCATGATCGTTGTTAGTTTTGATCCAATCAACAACCGTTTGACGTATTGATTCATCTCTCTTAAACGCGTGCAGCATCGCACCGAGGAATGAATGAATGCCAGGGCTATTGCGCATTCTCGAAAGTTCCCGCATTGCCCTTTCTCTGATCCCGCGAAGATTGGGAAACTTCTTCAACACTGCTGAAGCAAAATTTGGCTTACTATCCAAGTTGTAGTCGGAATAATACCAGCGCATCAATGACACGCATATACCCCGTCGCAACCGGAGGTTGCTCTGCTCAAAGAACTTCGATTGCCCGTGCAGCACGGATAATAGACCGGTTGCTACCCCGTCCATGCCAGGAACTGAGATGTGCTGGTTAGTCCAGTTCTTGGCAAGTTCCAAAACTTTAACATCACGCGGATATTTCCTTACGACTACGGCCAAGATATTAGATGCCGAGGGTGTCCCCCTTTGCTTCTCCAACCACTCAATGGACATCATTTTTGTATCTTCTTGGTTGGGGTAATTTTTTAGAAGAATTGCGAGAATCTGGTGCAAGTCTTGGCGATTGGCATTGAGCGACACCCATCGGTACGCAATAGTCTTTGCTATCTTGTCCGAAGTATAGAGATTCAGCAACATCGCTGCGACGTTGCTTGATCCAGAACTTGTCATTCCATTCGCGAGCCAATCCAACGAACAATCTTTTACCTGATCGGACGAAGGGTTATTTTTTAACAACGAAGCCAAAGTTTTTCCCGCCTGCAATGAAGTCGGATTTTCCTCTACCCAGGAGATTGCGGCGTTGACTACAATCTTGTTCGAACCTGCAAAACTGAACACTTCAGGAGGTATTTCGGCTGAAGGAAAAGAAGCAAGCCAACGTCCAATCGTGTCTTGAGACACAATCTTAAACCTCGCAAGGTGAACCAAAGTGTTTCCAATTTCTTCTGCTCCGTCACCAAATAGATATTTCTCAATATTGTCAGAGTATTCCGTCCCGTTGATCAATCCCTTTTGCTCTAAGATTGCCAAATTGGAAAATATTCCAGCTTTGGTCTTATTCGATATTCCGTTTTTTGAAAGTGCAGCTCTTGCTAATTTGACCGTATGGTCGTTGCAACTGGCTAATTCGCCGCTTATCCATAGAGCTAAGGATGCGCCCAACGCGTAGCCGTGGGCTTTTGGTGAGCTACTCGAATTCGCTGCTAAGCAATCAAAAAAACTTACTAACCGAGAAGTATCAGCATCGGTATCGTGCTCAATTATGGAGTCAAGTTTTTCGCAGATTGTCCTAGTTAAGTAGTAGGCAAACTGACCATCGATACAATCAAGAGAAAGTACTTGCGAAATCTCGTTGGAAAAACTCTCATATTGAGGAGTCATTCGCAGCGAATCTTTTAGCCAGAACCTCAAAATACGGCGCGCAATCTGGTTGTGAACTAGTCTAATCCCTTCACCCCAAGGCTCTGGAATTCGTTCAAAATGCAACTGATCATTCGCGGCTAGTCGATTGATTGACAGTCTTTGATGATTTGATTGAAAGACACAATCGGGTGCGCTCATGTCCAGAGAGTTGACTGCAAGCATTGTTCTAGTCGCTTCGAAAACGTCAAATACCATTAACCGCCGTCTAAAAGAATCGGCAAAGTTTTCGATCGGTTCGCCCACACTAAGTTCAAATAACAATTCGACCAATATCATTCGATTGGAAATCGATATATTTCCAAATGAAGTGCCAAACCAATTTCCGAATACCTCAAGATCAATTTCGGCAAGTTCTGGAATAGTCCAAGACGTTATTTCGAATATTTTGTTTCGACTTTGAAATTCATCTTTTTCCGGCGTTGGGCCACATGTTAAAATTGCAACGCGAAATGGATATGTATTCAAAAGTGATTGCATCGACTTTTTGAATTTATCCAAGTCAGAAATCTTATGGATGTCGTCCACAATTGCTAACGCTAATTCTTCGCCGTCAGCCTGCGGAATTAAAAAATTGACCACCTCTGGCAAATCGTCAGCAGAATTAGCAAATACTGAGCTAACAAAATATTGATTTTCAACTGCTTGCCTTGCAAGTTGTAGGAGCAAGACGGATTTTCCGTCACCAGATCGCCCATCAATCCAAAAAACGGGACAACAACCATTGTCTAGAGAAGCACTAGCTTGCGTGATCCACATCTCAAATTGAGAGCAAACTTCGTCGAAAAGATGCGGTCGAGATGCGTACGTGCCAAGGTTAATATTGGACCAAGATGCGGCGGCCCCAACATTTTGTTTTCGGAGAGCTATGTCAGAAGCCGACACCTCAGATATTTCAACAATGTGGCCTACGTGTCCTGATAGGGTGGGGGCACTTCTTGGCGAAATTTTGATATCAAGGGCGACACGCGCCCAAGCCTGAATGAAAGCTATCTCCCATTCAGCCTTATAATACTCGCCCTGTAAAAGAACTGAAAATAGGCGTTTTAGATGTGTTGTGCTTGGTGGTTGATTTCCGTTCCTATAGCTGCGGATCGATCTTTCAGAAATCCCGGTTTCATTCACCAGATCGGCATACTGCCACTCTATCCTGTTAGGCACGGCAGATGCATTTCGCCCCAAACCAACTTTCAGCGCGTATTTGAGAAGCTCGGCAAACGGTATGTCGTTTGAGCTATCGGGAGGCTTTATTCCACTTACCTTTGGCATTGATGCAGTTTCTTTGCCGATTTGTTTCCGTATTTCCGTTCACAAGTAGATCAAAACTCATTTGGTATCGCAAGCCCATTGCGTGCGTGAACCTAAACTCGACCGAACTTTTGACTAGAAAGGAACAAAATATGTTAGAAATACTTGGACTTTGGCTTTCGATCATAGGCCTACTGATCGCCGCGATTGGCTTATACATTGGCCTCAAAACAAACAAAAAATTGAGGCACTTGGCACTGCTTACAAAACGGCTTGTAAGCCTAGAAAAGTGATGCCATCGCACCCCACCTGTCAGGGATGTAAATAAAGTGTAGTAGCGTTCACAGAAACAAACAGGTAATCCCCCCATTACAAATGGGGAGGTTATCGTAACACCTAACTCAATCTGTGCCTCACTAAATAATTTTCAGAGCTCGCTTTACGTCATAACTATTGACTTACTTTTGGGATTGTGAGACTTTATTCCTATCAACGCTACAAATGCATTTAAGTTTTGGACCTTGCATTCAGCGTTAATAATACCCAGATAATCTAGATAATACATTTTGCAGACTAACGTCTTTTCTGCAAAAGGCACCGAGCTATTTGCTCCGCCAAAACTTACCAAAACCCTATAACCAGAATTGACCGCGGTACTCGTGGCCAGAAAGCGTACCCCTATGCCGCCAGACCCAGAGCGATACCGCAAGCATGTCCAACATTTTGACCTTACGGTTACAGAGCAAGACGAGCTTATCCACACGGTTTATACCATGATGGAAAGCTTTGCTGATCGGGGATTAGGGGCCGATCCAGTGCAGTTGTGTATTGATCTGAAAGCTTCAAAAGATGCATTGTCAGATGTCGATGTGATAGACTTGGATAAATCCGAATATCAAAGCCTGACCCAAACCTTTAACGCGCCGAAAGGAGACGTGTAATACATGCCAACAGAAACATTTCAAAAAGCTATCATTTATTGCCGCGTTTCCGGCGCGAAACAGTTGCGCGAAGGCGATGGTCTTGGCTCTCAGGAAACCCGCTGTCGGGAATTTGTAAAGTTCAAAAATTACGAAGTCGTAAAGGTTTTCAAGGAAGACGTCAGCGGCAAGCTCGCTTCACGCCCCGCCATGATCGACCTGCTGCAATTCCTGCGCCGTTACCGTAAAACTGGCACTGTTGTCATTATTGACGACATCAGTCGTCTTGCACGCGGGTTAGAAGCCCATCTGCAACTGCGCGCGTCACTGGCCAAGGCTGGTGGACGGTTGGAATCTCCGTCTATCGAGTTTGGCGAGGACTCCGACAGCATCCTTGTCGAAAACCTACTTGCCAGTGTTGCCCAACACCAACGCGAAAAGAATGGTGAGCAAACAAAAAACCGAATGCGGGCGCGTATGCAAAATGGCTATTGGTGCTTCGGTGCGCCAATTGGTTACAAATTTGAAACCCAATCTGGCCATGGTAAAATACTTGTTCGTGACGAGCCTGTAGCGTCTATCCTTGCCGATGCTATGACCCGATACGCTACGGGTCGTCTTGCCTCGCAAATGGAGGTGAAACGCTTTCTGGACGCCAATCCGATATTCACCAAATCACGCACCACTAAGCTGCATCAATCGCGCATCGCTGACCTGTTCTCGCGCCCGATTTACGCGGGCTATCTCACGCACGAAAACTGGGGGCTGAACCTTGTTCCAGCAAAGCATGAACCACTGATCAGTTATGAGACATTTCTGGCGATCCAGAAACGCGGTGCGGTTACAGCCTATGCACCGACCCGCAAAGACCTGAACGAGGACTTCCCGCTGCGTGGCTTCGTCACCTGTGGCCACTGCGACAAACCTATGACTTCATGCTGGTCAAAGGGGCGCAGTGCCAAATATCCGTATTACCTGTGCGACACCAAAGACTGTGTTGATTACCGCAAGTCCATCCGACGGGAAAAGATCGAAGGCGATTTTGAAACCCTGCTGGGCGAGCTTGTGCCATCTGCCAACCTATTCGCCATGGCGTTTGATATGTTCCGCGACATCTGGAATGCACGCCTTGAATCTTCGGAAGAAGAAAAATGTTCCATGCAACGGCAATTATCGCAGATGGATCGTAAATCAACGCTGCTTCTAGACAAGCTGATCGATACAAACAGTGCCACTGTAATCACCGCCTATGAAAACAAACTGCGTGAAATGGAAGAACAAAAGACATTCCTAACTGAGAAAATCAGCAAATGCGGCCAACCCTTGGCACCCTTCGATCAAATTTATCGAACCGCTTTTGATTTCCTCGCAAACCCCAGTAAACTATGGGCTTCCGAGCGATATGAGGACAAGCGCGCAGTGCTAAAACTGGTGTTTGCCCAACACTTACCCTACACCCGAAATGAGGGTTATCGAACCGCTAAAACCTCGTTACCTTTCAAGGCTTTAGAGGGTCTTCACTTGGGAAAGTTTGAAATGGTGCCCCCACACGGACTCGAACCGCGGACCTACTGATTACAAATCTTGAGAATACTGCTTTAAGTTTCTTCAATTTTATTCATTTACGTAATTATATCAATAACTTACTTGACTTACTGCTTCATTAAAGTTCACGTAGATAAGAGGAAATTGCCTACAATATGCCTACAAATAAATAGTGGACCATTCAGGATGCAGCGCTTCAAGCTCACATCAAAAGAAGTTTTTGACTTGCCATACGAAATGCACGGAACGCGTTATTATTATGATGACAAACTATCAGGATTTGGATTGCGCGTCGGAAAACAATCAAAGACCTACTTTGCTGAAGGACGCGTAAACGGCAAGTCGCGGCGAGTAAAAATTGGCTCGTCCACCATATTCACTACAGAACAAGCAAGAAAAGCCGCGCAAACACATTTGGGCAATATGATTACGGGGATAGATCCAAATGAAATCAAAGCTGCTGCAAGGGCCAAGTCATTGGACCTCAACGCTGCTGCTGAAAGGTTTTTCTCCATACGGAAACTAAAACCCAAAACCGAATATGACTATAAACGTAAACTTGCGACGAATTTTGCTGATTGGAGCAACAAGCCGCTAAAAGATATTTCGCCACATGCAATGGTTCGACGTTTTAATCATATTACAGCCAACTCTGGTCCAGCAGAGGCCAATGGATCAATGAGAGTGTTCCGGAGCGTTTGGAATTTTTCCCGCGCAGATAGTGCAAGTTCGGACGGTTCTTATACGTTGCCGGATTGCCCAGTTAACCGTATTTCCGAATTGCGAATATGGAATGAAGTTAAACGCCGCGCAACATACATTTCTGATGATGCTATGCCCATCTGGCATAAAGCCTTAGAGAAGCTTACATCGCCAAACCCAGTGCATGCGCAAGATTTTCGCGACTATGCAGAGTTGCTCCTCAGAACAGGCCTGAGGCGCGCTGAAGCTGGTTCAATGCTTTGGGCTAATGTGGACATGCGCGCCAAAACTTTCACGATAGAAAACACAAAGAATGGCAAGTCCCCAACCTTTCCGATGTCGACGCAAATAGAGGAGATCTTTGCTCGCCGCCAGATGATGGAAATTTATGATGGATCGCAGTATGTATTTCCAGGTTCGGGGAAACATGGATGGCTAAATGATCCACGAAAAATGCTAAACTCGGCCCGGCGCCACTCTAAAATTCCATTTAAGTTACACGATCTAAGAAGGTCCTTCACGACTATCGCTGAGCGACTTGACCTCGGATATTTTGCAGTAAAACGATTACTTAATCACTCAGAAAAAGCAGATGTAACATTTGGCTACGTGATAAATGACCCAGAACGGCTACGGGTACCAATGCAAAGAATTTCGGATGAAATTGATAGGTTAAACTCCACCCAGGATTGCTTGTGCAATTAATTGCACGGGATTTTCAATGGGTTAGGTGAATTTTGTACTTGCTATTTAGGTCAATATAAAGTTATAAGAATCACGGACGTGCTACCATGGATGGTGTTGGCGCAAGTTGACCACGTTCACAAACCGACGCGAAAGCGCCAAAATGTGAATGATCCATGGGAGGAAAAGTCATGGTCAATAATGTGAAAAATACAGAGCGCCTTCTTTCAACTAAAGAAGCGGCGACGTTTCTTGGTATGTCTACTCAGTGGCTGATGACTGACCGATACAAATCGAAACATTGGGGCACTCCCCCAGTAGTTCCCTACATGAGACTTGGCTCCAGAACGATACGCTATCGGCTATCCGATTTGAGGGCTCTCATTAGCGACGACTCTTTCAATTAGAAATCTACGCGAGGATTTAAAACGCCAATTCGTTGGTAAATTCGCAACTATATTTTTATTGGACGAAGATAATGCAAACTCAAAAACAACTCGAAAAGCAAGAACGCAAACTGGGCTCCAAAATTTCGGGGGCTTATAAGAAACACAGTATCAAACGCTTGCACGATGCAATTCGGCAATATTTGAATAGTCACGCGGTCAAAGTTCTAGCTTGTAAAGAAGCGCACAGAAAGGGTGACAAGATACTACCAAAAGAATTGGCGCTACAGGTCAACGTTTGGGAGCCGAGCAACGAAGTCGTCATTCTCCATCCCATTCTCAAAAAGAATAGCGACGACTATAGGTGGCTTTTAAAATTCAGACAGGAAAATAGGGCGAGACAGATTATGCTCAAGATGGCTTTGATGCATCGGTTTGAAACGCAGCCAGAGCAATTTTTGATGAATGGGGGGCGGGATAAGGCTATCCAAAAATTAGTCGTCAATTATAATGAAGGATTTCAGTACGTGGTAGAACTCGATGTCTATCGCTGCTTCAACAGTTTCGATGTGTCCGGGGTTTCAAAGCACCTGGCACTTCCGAAAGAGGTTTGTCGGAATGTACTATCCGGTATTAATCTCAATATATCTCTCTCAGAAAGTTATGAGAAGATTCTTGACTACAATCCCACTGAATCAGAGGGCCTGACTTCGTTACAGGAACTCGCAATGATGGATTCAGATTGGGAACCGGCCCGGCAGGGTCTGACTGAAGGCTCCTTAGTTTCGCCTTTCGTATGTGAACTACTTCTGGCGTGGGTGGTTGAAAAGTTACCTAAGTCAAAAGGTCGGTTGATAAATTATGCCGACAACTTTTTGTTCATGTGCAAAAGTGAAAACGAAGTTAAGGAACTACACGTTATCCTTCAGGAGCTGCTAATAAAGCACCCCGCCGGTCCGCTAAAGGTCAAACCGTATAAAACGGTGTTCAAGCCAGGCGAGCCCTTTGAGTTTCTCGGATACTCGATCGAGTCATATGGCGGAGAAGCTTCTATTCGCTGGTCCGAGCAGGCAGAAAAGAAAAGCAAAAAGCAAAGGGAGAGAGTGTACAATTTGTTGCTTAGCTCAGCCTCGGTTGAAAGAAAGGCAAATGCTGTTAATCGTTTATACAAGAAACAACGAGATTTGATCGCGGGCTTTCAAGAATGGCAAAACGGTAAGGACTATTTTAGGAAAAAGATGACGAATGTTGTCTTAGAGGCAAAAACGCATGGTGTAACACACCAAATGTTAGTTAAGAGGCTGAAAGACCTTATTGAGTAAGAAGCCACAAATCCGGTTGCCCGACAATTCTCTACTGAGTTAGCAGCAAGATTTTGAGCTAGAAGCATGAATGAAATCTCTAAAATCTAATTTCCGCTGATCCCGACATACAGACGTGCAAACCCGCTGAACAAAGCGATTGTTGTCTCCAAGCATAGCGTGCCCGTTCGCATGGCGGGCCGCTTTTGGAAAATGCAGAATGGCCGACATTCACTCCAACTTTGACGGGGAAGAATAGAAAACTTCATCCTTGGATTTAGATATTGGCCGCTGCGCGCTCATATACGATACAACAACCCAACTACACCAAACAAAAGGCTTCGCCCCCACAGAGGCCTGCACGCGCGTTGAGGCGCGCCTTAAGAACTGCTGCATGCTCAAGATCATTAAGACGCTAAAAAATCCTCTGTTAGATTTTCACATTTCCAGCATGGAAGCGCCGTTAAACCTAGACCCTGATCTTTGGAAGCTTTTTAACGCTTATTCCTTCACAAAGACCCAAAATGCTGCGCTTCAAAGCCTTTCCCCCAAAATCAGGAAAGTACTGCTAAAATCACTAAAGGCTCAGTCCTTATCCTGTTGGAGCTCGAAGGAGATGTGGCAGAATTGGCCCGAAATTGTTGATGACAGCGGATTGTATGCGTATTATGGGCAGCAACAGCATTTTCACATGATTTAATGGAAGCGATTAGTCGCGGGATTCAAAAAGGGATTTCGCGAATTTTGCTTATCCATAATTTAGAGTAAATTACTGTGCAATTAATTGCACCGAGGGTAAAATAGACCATATTTAGGGCATGTAACTATGTCCTAGCCCCCCGAACTATGTCCAAATACCACGAACTCTGACACGATTTGGGGGGAACTCTGACAACTATTGCAAGGTTTCCTTAACACTCGGACATAATTAAAAACGACTTTTTTAGTAGGAGAAACCCCAAAAACAGACCCCCCTAGCAATTTTGTGGGTCCAACTTGTGCCTTTAGCAATAAATGTCTGCACCAATCAGCCGAATATTCTTTGTTTTCAACTCAGTAATACCCCCCTAGGGGGGGGTACGAATTTTACGGTTTGGGGGGCCAAATTAAACAATAAGTATAGAAAACTCTAGAGAGACAGTTAGAATGAGAGCAGAGAAAGACCTCTACTGAAAAGCATCCAGCTTCAAAAAGACCGATTAAAACTTCCGTAAATTGAAGACTCTGTGCAATTAATTGCATGAACGTTAGTTTATCTATGAATTGCTTTAGATTTGTTCGTGAATTATGAAAAAATTTTAGTCTGAAAGTGTAGCCAATTGATTGTCACTTTCAGCTGACATCAGACATTCAGCAGCGCCAATTTGAGGCGCACGAGCCAAAGGAGATACCAAGATGAAACAAGCTATCATCTACTCGGCAATAACTATGATCGGCTTGTATGTTGCCGCTCTGGCGTACGAAACGATAATTGACCCAGTTGTAGATGTGGTGCCAGTTTCAAGTATTGCATTCTGCGGCGCCCGCCAACCAAACACCGCCACCAAGACATGTATCGTTGACGGCGACACGCTTTGGCTAAACGGTGTAAATGTCAGGCTGAAAGACTTCGATACACCAGAGCCGCGCACTGATATCTGTGGCGGTTCAACAGAAGTTGATCTGGCCCACGCTGCAACGAATCGGCTGTATGATCTCTTGAATAACAACACTTGGACTATCGAGACTTTTGGCATCGACGGGACTGGCAAGCGCCGACTTGCAACCATTGAAATAGCAGGCGAGGACATTGGTGATATCCTGATCCGCGAAAGGCTTGCCCGCCGCTGGCCAGACGGTGACGAGTTTTGGTGCCATTAATTTGAGCTTGCAATGTAGCACGCGCTAACTCTGTTTATCGTGCCCGGCCATCGACGCTTCCGGCCCAGAGCGAGGTTTAATGGGTTTTAAGCGAACGAAAGGTTCGAGCCCATTTTGTCAGATGCTGCAACTTGCTAGATTTCCAATGACGATAGTTATTGCCATAACCCGGAGGAGATGGACGACTCAACCATTATTTCTACAGCCGGTTCAACCAAATGAAGAAATGTTGTGGATTGAATTAAGTTCCAGCATCGGCTTTTGTTGTATCCAGTCCAAGGGCTTTAGCAGCAACTGAGGGTGATATGACATATTCAAGAATTGATCGAGCAGCCGTCCTACTCGCCATCGCGGAGTTCGACAGTCTCGGAAGAGACAAATTCTTGCAGCAGTACGGCTTCGGCCGATCACGCGCGTACTTCATTAAAAATGACGGTAAGTTCTACGACTCCAAGGCGATTATCGGGGCCGCGTTTGGTTATTCTTCAAGTAATCGAGCACCACTCTTGGCGACGCAGTTCTCGGGAGGCAAGGCAACGGTCGTGAAAGCTCTGCAAGACCTTGGCTTTGATGTACAGGTGTCGGATGCCCTGCCGAATGCTGCCTCGACCAACAACATTTCACCAAATGGGTCTGCGTATTGGTGGGTCAACAATAAGCAGACCTATAGCCACGAGATTCGCGGGAATTACCTGTGGTCGCCAACAGCGAGAGCTGACGGAGGTCGCAATGAATTTTATGAGAATATGAAACGGGTGCGCCCAGGAGATGTGATCTTCGCCTACGCCGGAGGTGTAGTCAGAGCCGTCGGAATTTGTTCGGCTCCGTCTGTCCTTGCTCCGAAGCCCGGGGAATTCGGTTCGGCCGGCGCTGCCTGGGACAACGAGGGGTGGAAACTCCCAGTGGAATTTACTAGCTTGAGCACGCCACTGCGCCCGAAAGATTATATGGATATCCTCGCGCCGATATTGCCCGAGAAATACTCCCCCATTCGGCATGATGGGAACGGTAATCAGGGTGCATATCTTGCTGCCGTTTCCGTTGAGATGGCTCAGGCAATCATCGATCTTCTTGGGCACCGTTGGGCTGAAGTTGATGGTAGCCAAGCCACCGAACCAACTTTTCAGGCGGAGGCAATCGAGGCGTCTGAGGATGATATCGAACGTCAGCTGCGCAATCGTACTGATCTCGACGAGACCGAGAGGCTGCAACTCGTCAAATCCCGTCGAGGGCAAGGAATCTATCGCAAAAACCTCGAGGGCTTCGAGAAAGCATGCCGTGTCACAGGTGTAATCAACCGGCGTCACCTTCGCGCAAGTCACATCAAGCCCTGGCGCATCTCGACGAACTTCGAAAAGCTTGATGGCAATAATGGGCTTTTGTTGAGCCCCCATGTTGACCATCTTTTCGATCAAGGCTTCATCAGTTTTGACGATGATGGTGCGCTGTGGGTGTCGCCACAGGTTGACGTGGACACGTTGTTCCGTTGGGGAATCGAACCAGAAGGCAGTTACGGTCCGTTTAGGCGTGAACAGTTGCCATACCTGGCATTTCATCGAGAGTTTATTTTCAAGCCGTGAGTAAATTGGTTAAGATATCTTTAACCAAGTTTGCATAACCTTCACATATGGGAATTTGGAAAATCGAAGCGTGCCGAGACACCGAGCGTATTGCTTGCAAATGGGGCTATGTGGTCGCTGAAACCGAGGCGGAAGCCATAACTGCCGGCCACGCTACAGCAGGTTTGCCGTTTATCTGGGTGCACAAGATGCGTAATGGCATGATCTGGCCAGGACCGCCCGAACAGAATCTATTTTGGCTTTCCTAAATAAACGCTTCTTGCCATTCAATCTTTCATTCGGTGTAGAAACTTCGTGAAACAGTGTTGGCCTTACTACCGGTCCATTCTTGCTGCTGTTCATAATCTTAAATACCGCAATGCAGGCCGTCAAAGCGGACATAGGAGCAATGCCGCAGCATTTTTGATACGCCAATAGCGGCTGAGCGGACAAAGGCACCTTTTGCTGACTGCATGCTAGTGGCCACTTTCGAGATTTGAACCATGCCAGTAACGGTCGTTTGCGCAAGTGACAAAAAGGGTTGAGTTTCATTACAATTTTTCATCCTCAGCATCCTTAACCGCAGCGATTATTTCATCAGATCGAGGATTTCCCATGATGTCTCCTGAATGGTTTCTTTCGTGACTTCTACCACGCAATGAGGTTTTTGGATTAAAGTTGCGGCTCACTTCGCCACTGTCCAAAAGCATCGCCAAGATATTGGGTGCACTGAGTGACGTCGCTGCCACGGCACCTGAAGCAACGAAAAAGGAAGCTCTGGAACATTATAGCCGGGCATCCAGCTTTGTATTCAGCTAGGGTCAACTTTGGTTTGTTGTTCATAGATCGTAGTTCGCTACCCAGCTTGTATACGCGCTCATGACAAAAACCCCCTGCCAATATCTATGCGCCAAAAAACGGTCCTTTACGCCGAAGACAAAAAGGTTAGGTTTTGACTGGCTCATTCAGCTCAGCCGACTTTGAGATCGCGTCGGTCGGGCGACCGCAGTGCGGACAAATTGAGCTTTCGCTGTAAGCGCACCAATGGCCGCTTTCGAAAACCCTTTCTGCCGAAAACGGTCGTTTTCGTCGGCGGAACAAACGTATGAGTTCTGTCCCCCGCAATCTCACTAGAAAACTACTCGCCATGGTTACGAACAAAGGCTAAGAATCCTGTGCGACCCGCTCCAACGGAAAGCGCCATTAAGATCAGAAAGTTCGACAGTGGCCCAAAAATTTCAGCCAACAGATCAAGTATCTTGGATCGTTCCCGAAGTTGTTCTGCCTCTGCCTCCAATATGAAAGGATCATCCACATATTCCTCTAATGTACGGATCGCATCCTCATCTATTTGAATAACACCAATGTCGCGAACACTTCGAAATAGCTTTATTGTCTTGTCGAAATCGCCGTCTTCTATTACAGAACGTGCCTTCACCAACATAAAACAGGACTGATCCAGCTCATTGAAGGCAGCCATCAACGCGCCGTCTCTCTCCTCAAAACTACGACTGGCTGGCGCTTCTGGGAGTTCGCGCGACATCACTCTTGCTCTTCTCCCCCACCCTTCGCAGTGCGGGTTGTAAAACTCATCAACCAACTCCCGTATGAAGGCTCTCTCACTTATCACGCGGCTCCTTGCCTGCTCATAATCTTCAGTTGCTTCGATGTTCTGTGATGCCGTGCCAGTGGCCACCAAGCCCACGATTGCTGCTAGAAAACCAAAAAGCTCAAGTGCCTTCCCTGGCCTTTCATATCTGAGGTCGGCAAAAAAAATGTGCGCAAACACAACCAAGAGGGTTGATGTGACAACATAGCCGATTGTCAATTCTATCCTAGAAAGGGCTTCGCCATCCGAAACCATCTGAAATATCACAAAATTTCCTATGAGGGCTACTATCAAAGAAATAACGTGCATGTGTGACTCCGCTTTTTGCAACATTCAGAGCTTAGCACAAGAGCGCACATCATGAAAGTGAGCGAAAAGGGGGCGAAACGCTACAGTCAAAAACCTCTCGGTCAAAAACGGTCGTTTCCGCCGGTACAAAAAACCCAAGGCGAAACCTCGTGTCGACAGTGATCACGGCAGTGGGGTGATCTCCATGGTCGCGGCAAATGCCGTTCTTGGTCTGCTAGAAATCCTGAGATTCTGCTAACGAAGAATTTCCACGACATTGGCGAGAGCGCCTAGTACAATAACATCTGAATCATTACCGATCAGATCAAATGGAGGACAGAACCTTGACGAGGCCTTGCGCTGTAATTGTCCTGGCTACAAACCCAGGTGATCGAATGCGCTCACTTGTTCCGAAACCACTACACCAAATCGGCTACGTGCCAATGCTCCATCACACCATTGCTTCAACCCAAGTACTAGCCCCCGAAAAGATGGTAGTAGTAGCAGGGCGAGGCGCTGATTTCCTGGCCCGGGCAGCTTGGGAAGTCGATCAATCCATCGACATTGTGGTGGCAATGCTATGGCACGGTACGGCTCATGCTGTATTTCAGGCACATACGTCTCTCAATGGCTTCGAAGGCGATCTCGTCATTCTTTCTGCGGATACGCCGTTCATTGGCAAGGAGACGTTTTCTGCGATTCAGAGCTGCCGCGATGATCTGGATGTGGTTGCTCTTGGCTTTGAGGCTTCAGATCCTAGTGAAAATGGTCGAATGATCGTCAGCCCGGGTGGTCGGCTCGAGGCGATTGTCGAAGCCACAGATGCCACTCCAGAGCAGCTTGATTTAACACTGTGCAGTTCGGGTGTGATTGCCGGCGATTGTCGAGCAATTTTTGACTTGTTGAATGAAACGACGGCTGAAAACGCCCGAGCTGAGTATTATTTAGGCGATGTTGTTCGCTTGGCATCTGTAAAGGGTCTGCGCTGCGGTGTCGTAATGTGCGACGAATTCGAAGCAACCGCCATCAATGACCGTGTTCAGCTGGCCGAAGCCGAACAAACTTTTCAAACACGTGCTCGGAAACATGCCATGCTTTCGGGAGCGACTCTTATCGACCCATCAACTGTATTCTTTTCCATTGATACCAAGATAGGGATGGATGTAACGGTTGAGCCAAATGTTATTTTCAGGCCCGGAACGGTTGTCGAAAACGGAATGTATATTGAAAGTGGGACAATCCTTCCCAGTAGGAAAAAAACTCGCATGCAGAACGACCAACCAAAGACTAACGCTCAGGATGTCTTTTTGTGCCATGGCGTTGAAGACAAAAAGGAAGTTAGAGAGGTTTACAACTTCTTGAAAGACAACGGAATTTCATCTTGGCTTGATGAAATCAATATTCCGTTGGGTGCAGATTGGAATATTGAAATCCGCAAGGCAATCAAGAATGTCAAAATTGTTCTTGTTTTGCTATCTAGAAAGTCTGTTGCAAAAACTGGCTACCTCCAGAAAGAGATAAGATTTGCCTTGGATCGAGCGGACGAAATGCCAGATGGGTCTGTCTTTATCATACCTGTAAGGCTGGATGACTGTGAGCTACCAGAGCGGCTGTCCAAATGGCAAAGGTTAGACTGGGATGATGCTGGATCTGGCTCCCGGCTTGTTAACGACCTCAGGACACTTTTGGAGTGAACCCTTCGAATTCGGTCAATGCTAGCATTTCTCGAAGATTATGTGCTTCCAAGGGGCGGGTGTCCAAAAACGGTCCTTTTAGACGATGACATAATCCATGTGCTAAAACTTCAGCCACTTGCACTAGGTGTGACACAGACGGTAGCTTTTGTCCTACGTTCGAATACCGTCGAAGTTGGTGATTCTGGCTGCTCCTCTTACATTACAATAATATAACAACTACATTTGTTTAAAGCTTAATATTCAAGGTACAAGCGCATGAATGAAGTCATCAATCCGCCTTCTGTAGCAGTGCATGATAATTGGGACATGGAACTTTCGGGATATCTTCTTTCTGACGCTCATGCGTACGAGAGCTTTGAGAACAAGAGACCCCTCTTTCGAAACGAAACCTCCTACGAAAGCGTGTTTGGTGCCTTTTCGGTTCTGTTGGGCGCTCCAATTTTGACAGACAAGTTGGCTACCGACGCCCAATATTCGGCGAAGTGGCGTGATACTTATTCGCTCGAGTTCGCGCCAATCAGGGAGATAGTCAGCGATATACAAATGCTAACTGACGGGAGCTTCTTTCGAAACTACACGCACGAGAATGAAAGTAAGTTGTGTTACGGCGACCTTCCGGTAACCGCATCAAAGAAAATCGACAAAGAGGGCTCGAAGCTGACATATGACGCTTTCGGTCGGGATTTTCTGACTGGCATGCCGCTTTCTGCGGTTTGGGCGAGAGCGCTTTACGCCCGCAACGATGGTCCGCTCCGCCCATATTGAACACCGGCAAAAGCTACACAATTTTCTTGCCTGCGGTAGTCCAATAGCTATCGTACGTCGTGGGACCATACGATTTGACGCCTCCGAAATATTTGCAGAGGAGATGTCGGGTGTACACACGAAAAATCTTGGAGTCTTATTGCTCAAAATACCTTGAAGAGGTCGTTAGCTGCTTCAAGTGTGCCACCGAATTGGAACCACTAAAATCTGACATCTATATCGGCATATCGTTGCTTCAGAAGTCAATCCGGCGTGGCCAGCATGAATACGCAATTCCAGCAGCACTTTGTGTATTGCACCATAGCCAAAGTGCTTTTTGGCGACGCATTTGCGTAATTTCTTTCGAGGACATTGGTGTCGCCAACATTGAATTGGTCGGAGCCGTACTTATTGCCGCTGGCAGAAAGAAACTTAGACACGATCTGGGCGGAGATGAACCTGTCGCAACGGCGCTGATTGTAGCAATGTGTGGCTCCAAAAAGGATCGTTCGCTAAATGATGTGTTCGAATTTGCACAAAATTCCATAGGGCTTGATCCACTAAAGCGCCACCTTGGGGCAATGCCCCCACGAGAAAGACTAGAAGTTGCGACAATTAACGGTCAGCCATTGGTCGTCCAAGCCCTTGCAACGCTATCCTATTCCATCGGGCTACCGATTTCTCATCAAGTTAGGCAGGGACGGGTAAACCGAACAAACTCTTTTCTGGATTCTTTGGTTCATTCTGGTTTTGATCCTTTATTGATCGAACTGGCTCGGTACGGGCTTGCCAGATCAAGAACGATACTTCCCATCTTGTATCCCGCTGTATTCAGCTTGCGAAGGTGCGCGGAAACCAAAGTGCAGTCAGACAGTTTTACACCCACAGTCCAAATTAACGAATTGCCGTGTTGGGTTTACAACGCAAACACAAGAATTGGCCTTGCCGCAATTCGGGCTTACATCAAACAGTCTAAGCAAATGTCAGAGTTCCTTAACATATTTTCGACCAAGGAGATTTCGAAAAACAAAATCGTTGGAAAATTGATTTTTTGTCAAGAAAGCACATTGCTCAAAAATCGACTAATTTGGGATGTCGGAAAGCAAATCCGAAACAGCGTAGATGCGCTTTGCCCAGGCATCCGAAGCGGCGGCCTCGTATTCGGAAATCAAATTCTTTCAGAAGAGTTCGGATTGTTGAACCAGTGTCGCTTCGATGCTGCTCAACTTTACCTCCGATAATCTTCTATTATCGGAGCTAAAAATCCATGATCAAACATACCATATCTCGTGCAACTAATTGCACCATGACGCAAGATGTAGTGGATCTGCTGGAAAATGCCTTGTCCAAAAACACGCGCCGAGCGTATCAGGCGGACATCGCTTCGTTTATCTCATGGGGAGGAACTATCCCCTCAACGCCTGAGGAGATTGCGTCCTACATCGCAGGTTCAGTTCACATTCTAAGAGTTCCGACTATTAGACGACACTTGTCAGCTTTGTCCTTCGCGCACGAAACGCTCGAGCTTCCAGAAAACCCCGTCAGGCACGCAATGGTGCGAACAGCCATGAAAGGCGCTGCTCGGCTCTATGGAGCCCCTCAGCGGGGCGTAGAACCTCTCTTGCTGGCAGATTTGAGGCGCATTATTGAGAGCACGGGCAATTCGACCATTGATGTCCGCAACAAAGCCCTTTTGGCTTTGGGCTTTGCTGGCGGGTTTAGGCGCTCAGAATTGGTTGGACTGAATTGCGAAGACATTGTTGAAAAGCCAGAAGGGTTGATTGTCACAATTAGAAAGTCGAAAACCGACCAGGAAGGCAAAGGTCGCCTAGTGGGTATTCCGTTTGGCAGGGGCCGGATTTGTCCGGCGACCTTAACCTTGGACTGGCTTGCCGAAATAAAAGATCAGCATGGACCAATGTTCCGACCCGTTAGGAAAGGCGGTTTAGTTGGCGATCAACGCCTTTCTGGGGAAGCAGTTGCCAAAGTTGTTAAACAAGGCTTCCTCACTTTGGGCTTTGATCCAGCCCACTACTCCGCACATTCGCTGCGAGCCGGATTTGTAACCAGTGCCATCCAGGCTGGCGCGCCTTCACAGTTTGTTCGAAAGCAAACTGGCCACGCTTCTGAAGCCACCATGGCGCGATATGTTAGGTTGGGAAGCCTGTTTACTGAAAACGCCGTTTCTTGGATCCTGTAGCAGAGCTAGTTGAGTGTCTGAAGCCGTGTGCTGCTTTCAGGAAAGAGGTCTATAAGGGCGGAAAGCAGAAGTTCGTTGCGATTGCGAGAACAATGACATCTGGGATGTTAACGGACATTCACGCAATATGCCTTATTCTTGATCTTGTAACGCGATTCAGATAACTTTCTCTCGACGATCAACTTGAAAGTGTGGCAGTAGGTAATGGATAAAGGCATTCCGTCAGAATGGACAAAGCGAAACTTGAATCATCGCAAATTGCAGAACCTAGGAAAAATTTGAAAAACATGGCTGATTACGAGCACGACATATTCATAAGCTATGGGCGATCTGACGAATTATGGCTTCGGTGGCACCGGGATAATTTTGTGCAGACGCTCAGCTCATTGCTTCGCCCACGATTGGGTTCGTTGCGCGTTTATATGGATGAATCTATCGATGAAGGATCATCATGGCCAAATCATCTTGCCAGGGGCCTATCTCGATCCCGTATCTTGGTCCCGGTACTTAGTCGTGGCTATTTTCAAAGCGATTGGTGTCGTTTGGAGCTTGCTCTAATGCATGATAGAGAGCAGACTGGTGGCTTAAGGTGTGCTGGTAATCCATCGGGTGTTATCGTTCCAGTTACAATTGATGATGGGGAATGTTTCCCGCCCGAAGTGCAAGCAATGCAATCTCTATCCCTACACGATTTTGCCAACCCACGTATGCGAACTGATAGTCCGAAACTAGAAATAATGGCTGAGAAGATGAGAACCAAGCTCTGCGACAGCATAGAAGTCGCGGTAAAAAATGCTCCTCATTTTGATCCTGCATGGGAAAGCATTGCCCATGAACAGTTTGAGGGTGTATTCAAAGTTCAGATGCAGTCTCAGACCACCCTTCCGTCACTCAGCCTGCCAATTTCATGAGCAGTATTGTCACATATTACTCCTATAAAGGCGGCGTCGGCCGTACATTTGCACTCGCGAATACAGCCGTGTTGCTTGCAAAAATGGGTAAGCGAGTATTGATGATGGATTGGGACCTTGAAGCACCGGGATTGCATCGATATTTTGAAGATCATCTCGAATCAACTAACAATAATGGTTTGGGGCTAATCCACTTACTCCACGAAGCTGCGGAAAACCCAAAATCAACATGGAAGTCTTACCTTTCCAAAGTAACAATGCCAGATGGAAGTAAAATTGACCTGCTACCAAGTGGAGATGAAGCTCCAGACTATGTCGACCGAGTCAGCAATTTTTCTTGGAATGGTTTCTTTAAAAATGCTGAGGGCGGTAAAGTTCTGGACAAATGGAGAGCGGAATGGAAATCAGAATATGATTTTGTGCTCTTGGACAGCCGTACTGGGATTACAGATGCGGGTGGCGTCTGCACCATTTACTTGCCAGACGTGCTGGTGCTTGCTTTTACTGCCAATGAACAGAGTTTTTCGCGCGGAATTCAAGTCGTCACGGGGGCTCAGAAAGCTCGCCGTGGTCTGTCGGTCCCAAGGGCGCCGTTAACTGTATTGCCGTTGCCAGGAAAGTTCGATGGTAGGGATGAGATCGACGATGCGCAGAAATGGATGTCTCGCTTTTCCAAGGACTTGAAGCCGTTCTATGATGACTGGCTTCCAAAGGATTTGGATGCTCGAAAAATGCTCGAGATGACTAAGATTCCATATATCGCGAAATTTAGCTTTGGAGAACCGTTGCCAGTAATAACCCAGGGCATTACGGACCCGGAGTTTCCCGGTTTTTATCTGCAAAACGTGACGGATTTATTAGTAAGTGATTTTGGTGATGCACGTCGAATTGTTGACCCTGACAGTGTAGATCGGTTTGGCAAGTTGCTGCGTTCAGTGTTTTCCTCTGATGACGAGATAGATGAGGTTTCGCTGGTACAGCTGATGGAACTTCTAAGAAGCGAAGAAGCAATCTCTCCAGATGCAGTTGCGGCCTTGTCAGAAGTTGCTATATTTTTGACGGGACGCCAGAGGTATGTAGAGGCAGAGTCTCTTCTATTGCAATCGTTAGAAGCTTACTCCGAGAGCGTTGGTTCAGAACATCCGCTAATTGCCACTACAATGAGGGCCTTGGCAGGAAACTATCGCTTTATGGGGCGCTTGGAAGAGGCGTTAAGTTTTCACGAGCGAGCACTGTCTATTGATGAAACGTCCGGGTCTCATAACAATAGGATCATGTTGACAAACTATATCAACATCGCAGGAATTCACCGCGAACAAGGCGATTTGGATGCGGCCCTAGAGTGGTATAAACGAGCACTATCGCTTTATGAAAGCTCTGAGCTTCGCCCAGGAATAGCTCTACTGTCGACCTATAACAACATCGCAGGAGTTTACCGCCAGCTAGGCGATTTGGATGCTGCCCTAGATGCGTATAAGCAAGCGCAATCGCTTTATGAAAGCTCTGAGCGTCGCCCAGGAACAGCTCTACTGTCGACCTATAACAACATCGCAGGAGTTTACCGCCAGCTAGGCGATTTGGATGCGGCCCTAGATGCGTATAAGCAAGCGCAATCGCTTTATGAAAGCTCTGAGCGTCGCCCAGGAACAGCTCTACTGTCGACCTATAACAACATCGCAGGAGTTTACCGCCAGCTAGGCGATTTGGATGCGG
>Ga0209345_10001964_pt1 | contig 23625 bp, 24 predicted proteins | sample Cruoilmetagenom7_FD_187294 | JGI IMG/M metagenome (GOLD analysis project Ga0209345, IMG submission 187294) | Oil polluted marine microbial communities from Coal Oil Point, Santa Barbara, California, USA - Sample 7 (SPAdes) (version 2) | ecosystem: Environmental > Aquatic > Marine > Oil seeps ...
GCAAAACGGTATAAAGGGTGGCAGATATGGGGCGCATGAAAGCTCGGAACATTGCAGCGTTTGCGATTTTGTGCGGGACCGTAGCGGCCTGCGGCTTTGGCCGCCCTGCGACCGAAAAGCCTGCCTACTATAATAACCAGAACATTCCCAGCAACGTCGAGACAAACCCGGACAATACCATCTGGTCCTTGTTCAACAAGAAAAGCTCTGAAAGCACGGTTCTGGTGAACAAGTATCTCTGGAGCGCATCGCTCGAAGTACTCAGCTTTTTGCCTGTGCAGTCAGTTGATCCGTTTACCGGCGTGATCGTGACCGGCTACGGCACTCCGCCCGGCGGCGGACGTTCGTACCGTGCGACTGTGTTGATTGATGATCCTGCCCTTGATGCCCGTTCTCTTCATCTTGCGCTGCAATCGCGCGGGGGATCAGTAAGCGCGGCAACCAGCCGCGCTGTAGAAGACGCGATCCTGTCGCGTGCACGCGAGATGCGTATCGCTGACAATAAACTCTGACAGCCCAAATTCTTTGTTCTATCTTCCAGCGCCGGGCCTTGTGATTACCACACGTCCGGCGTTCTTGCGTAAAAAGGCCCGCCTCCCATGACTTCCCAGACCCGATATACCCCCTCCGAGATCGAAGCCCGCTGGCAAGCTGCCTGGGAGACTTCTGAAATCTTCAAGGCGGTTCGTTCTGCCGACAAGCCGAAATATTATGTGTTGGAAATGTTCCCTTATCCATCAGGGCGCATCCACATGGGACACGTGCGCAACTACACGCTGGGTGATGTGATCGCGCGTTATAAGCTGGCAAAGGGTTTTAACGTCCTGCATCCGATGGGCTGGGATTCGTTCGGACTGGCGGCTGAAAACGCAGCCATGCAAAAGGGTATCCACCCCGGTGAATGGACGTATCAGAACATCGAAGACATGAAAAACCAGATGAAGCCGCTGGGCTTTTCGCTGGATTGGTCGCGTGAGATCGCGACATGCCATCCGGATTACTACCAGCACCAACAGGCTATGTTCATCGACATGATCGAAGCCGGGCTGATTTACCGTAAGAATGCGGTGGTCAACTGGGACCCCGTAGATATGACAGTGCTTGCGAACGAGCAGGTCGAACAGGGTCGCGGCTGGCGCTCTGGCGCCTTGGTTGAACGGCGCGAGCTGACGCAGTGGTTCTTCAAGATATCCGATTACTCGGACGAGCTGCTGACCGCGCTGGACCGGCTGGAAAACTGGCCTGCAAAAGTGCGCCTGATGCAGGAAAACTGGATTGGCAAGTCGCGCGGCCTGCAATTTGCGTTCTCGACCATCAACGCACCAGACGGACATGACCGGATCGAAGTCTACACGACTCGCCCTGACACACTGCTTGGCGCAAGTTTTGTCGGCATCTCGCCCGACCACCCGATCGCCAAACTGTTGGAGCGTGATAACCCCAAGATCGCTGACTTTACGGCCGAATGTCGCAAAGGCGGCACCACGGAAGAAGCCATTGAGACGGGCGAAAAGCTGGGCATGGATACCGGAATTCGCGTGCGGCACCCGTTCGACACGTCGCAAGAGCTGCCGGTCTACATCGCCAACTTCATCCTGATGGAATACGGCACTGGCGCAATTTTTGGCTGTCCTGCCCATGATGCGCGCGATTTTGAGTTCGCGACCAAATACGACCTTCCCATCATTTCGACCTTCCTGCCATCCGAGGACAGCGCGGATAAGCTGGAAGAGCCCTTTGTCCCGCAGAAAACGGAAAAAGTGTTCTACAACCGCGGCTTTGCAGGAGAGACGTGGCAAACGGGCCTTGAGGCTATTGATTCCGCCATCAGCTTTTGCGAATCCCAAGGTGTTGGTCAGGGCGTAACCAAGTTCCGCTTGCGGGATTGGGGCTTGTCGCGTCAGCGGTATTGGGGCTGTCCGATCCCTGTTGTGCATTGTGATGACTGCGGCGTCGTTCCCGAAAAGAAAGAAAACCTGCCAGTCAAACTGCCCGAAGATGTCACATTCGACATTCCCGGCAACCCGCTTGACCGCCATACCGAATGGCGCACAACGCCCTGCCCGGCCTGCGGAAAATCGGCGCTGCGTGAAACCGACACGATGGACACATTCGTCGATTCGTCTTGGTACTATGCGCGCTTTACCGCACCACATGCCGATACGCCCACTGTCATGGAAGACGCCGAATACTGGATGAACGTTGACCAGTACATCGGCGGGGTTGAGCACGCGATCCTGCACCTGCTTTATGCCCGCTTCTTTGCCCGCGCGATGCACATCACCGGACATCTGCCCGAATCGGCGATTGAGCCCTTCGATGCGCTGTTTACGCAGGGGATGGTGACCCATGCCATTTACACCTCGGAAGGGCCGGACGGGCGACCCGTCTACCACTACCCCGAGGAAGTGGAGTTGAAGGGTGACAAGGCATTCCTCAAAGACGGTGGCACTGAGGTCAAAATCATTCCATCTGCCAAAATGTCCAAGTCCAAGAACAACGTTGTAGACCCGCTGAGCATTATTTCTGACTTCGGCGCCGATACAGCACGCTGGTTCGTTCTCAGCGATTCGCCCCCCGAGCGGGATGTGGAATGGACAGCCTCTGGCGCGGAAGCCGCCTATAAACACCTGTCCCGCGTATGGAACATATCGGATCGGGTTGCCGCGATGAGTGATGGAGCCACCGGCGAAGGTGACGATGATCTGCTGCGTCAGATGCACAAAGCCATCCACGACGTGACAATGGCTATCGATTCCTTTGGGTTTAACGCCGCGATCGCCAAGCTTTATGGCTTCACCGCGACACTGCAAAAATCCAAAGCGTCCAAAGCTGCCCAACGTGAGGCCGTGATGACGCTGGCGAAACTGATGTCGCCAATGACACCACACCTGTCAGAAGACATCTGGGCCACGCAAGGCGGCGAAGGCCTGATCGCCAAGTCCCCTTGGCCTGTTGCTGATGAGGCAATGCTCAAGGACGATACAGTCACTCTGCCTATTCAGGTAAACGGCAAGCGTCGCGGAGAAATCGACGTGCCCGCCGACATGCCAAAGGACGAAGTTGAAAAGGTGGCCCTTGCCCATGAGGCTGTGATCCGTATCCTCGACGGCGGAACACCCAAGAAGGTGATCGTCGTGCCCGGGCGGATTGTGAATGTCGTTGTATAGCCGCAGAACCCTGCTTGCCCTGCCGCTGGCGCTAGCCGCCTGCGGCTTCTCACCGGTATACGGGCCGGAGGGGTCCGGTACAAAATTGCACGGTCAGGTTCTGGTGCAGGAACCCTCCACACAAGCAGGCTATCTGCTGACCCGTCATCTTGAGACACGGCTGGGTCGCAGCGGTACAGAGCCACGCTATGCACTTGATCTGGCGATTGCCACGGACGAAGACGGCCTTGCCATCAACTCGGCCGGCGACACGACGCGCTTTAACCTGACCGGTCAGGTGGCCTATTCACTGCGCGATAGCGCCAACGGCACCGTTGTGACATCCGGTACGGTTGAGAATTTCACAGCCTATTCTGCGACTGGTACAACCGTTGCCACACTTGCCGCTGAACGGGACGCTGTGGAGCGTTTGATGGTCATCTTGGGTGACCAGATCACAGCACGGCTTTATGCGGCGGACCTGCCTGCATGAAACTGGGCCGTAGAGATGGTGCAGGAATTGTGGCCAAGCCGCCCAAAGAAAAGCTTGGCTTGCTTCTTTATGGCGGCGATTCCATGCGCGTGGCGCTCAAGCGGCAAGAATACCTGAAAGCTCTGTTGGGTCCCGCGGCGGAAGAGGAAATGCGCCTAAGCCGTATTCCCGCAGGTGATCTGCGGCGCGAACCCGCGCTGCTGATGGACGCGATCAAAGCTGTCGGATTTTTCCCCGGACCGCGCGCCGCTTTTGTTGAAGGCGCGAACGAACTGGTTTCCCAGATCATCGTCGAAACCATGGCTGACTGGCAGCCGGGCGATGCCCAGATTGTTGTTACGGCCGGAGATCTGAAGAAGACTTCAAAACTGCTAAAAGCATTCGAAGGCCACCGCGATGCCTATGCATGGGGTATCTATGATGATCCTCCCGACCGCGCGGAAATTGAACGGCTGTTAAGCGAGGCGCAGTTGCGCGCCGATGGCGGCTCGATGGCGGCGCTTGAAAACCTCGCGCGCAGCCTTGATCCGGGTGATTTCCGTCAGACCCTAGAAAAGCTTTCGCTTTATAAGCTGAGCGAACCGAACACGCCGGTAAGCCTTGATGACATCGGCGCCTGTGCACCTGCCTCTGTCGAAGCGGCCGTGGACGATATCCTGAACATTGTGGCAGAGCTGAAATCAACGGAAATCGGACCGCTGATGCGGCGATTGCAAAGTCAGGGCGTGGCACCCGTTACACTAAGCATCATGGCAATGCGTCATTTTCGTACCCTTCACCGCACCGCCTGTAATCCCGGTGCGCCCATTTGGGGTGTGCGCGATCGCGATCGGGTTATGCGCCAGTCGCGCGGTTGGGGCATGGTAAAGCTGGAAACAGCGCTTGGTATCCTGACAGATACGGATCTGCAGCTAAGGTCTGCGGGGCAGACTGCGCCCGCAATGGCAATCATAGAGCGAACATTTATCAGGCTGGCGATGTACGGAGCCAGCTAAACCCCTTTGGAGGATTAGGTTATGTATACGGTAATCGGCAGTGAGAAATCGCGCGCGTTCCGCGTAATGTGGATGCTAGAAGAACTTGGTCAAGAGTATGAAGTGATCCCGGCCGCGCCGCGTTCGGACGAAGCAAAGCAATATAATCCTTCCGGCAAGATCCCCGCGTTGCTGGACGGCGATGAGGTTCTCACCGATTCAGTGGCAATAATGCAGTACCTCGCAGACAAACACGGGGCATTAACTGCGCCCGCTGGCACGCCTGCAAGGGCACGGCAGGACGCCATGCTATTCTGGCTGATCGACGAATTTGACGCGATACTCTGGGCCGCTGCGAAGCACAGCTTTGTTTTCCCGGAGGAGCTGCGAGTGCCACAAATCAAGGATAGCCTGAAAGCAGAGTTCACGCGCGCTGCGGCTTTACTGTCAGACCGGCTCGAGGCGCCTTTCCTGATGGGAGACGAGATTACAGTCCCCGATCTATTGGCCGTTCACTGCATCAACTGGTCCATCGGTGCCGGTTTCCCGCCGGTTGACGACAAACTGGCAGAATGGGCCTCGGGGATGCGCAAACGCGATGCCTTCAAGGCCGTGCGCGCACGCACTGCTGCTTAAGTTTTTAGTCGGGCCGCTGCATGGTGGCCCGCCCATGCCCCTGTCGCAAGGCATGCAGAGATCAGATAACCACCTGTCGGCGCTTCCCAATCCAGCATTTCACCCGCCACATAGGTGCCGGGCCGCGCCTGTAGCATCAGACCGGCATCACACGCCTCTTGCGTGACACCACCCGCAGTCGAGATCGCCTCATCCATCGGGCGCAGCCCTGCATGGCGCACTGGCAGCGCCTTGACCAGCCGTCCAAGTTCCACCGGATCATTGGGCAAAGGACCGGCCATTTCTTGCAGCAGCGCGATCTTTGCGGGCTCTAATCCAAGTGTTTTGCGTAAATGGTTGGTAAGCGTGGCCTTGCCACGGCGCTTTGCCAGCTTGGCCACAACAGCATCAACATCCAGATCCGGTGCCAGATCAATAGTCAACCGCTGTCCTTCCCGGACACCCCGCGAGACAGAGTAAACCCCGCCACCCTCAATTCCCCTGCGCGAAAGAACAGCCTCACCGCGGGATACATATTGCCCCGCACGAAGCATGATACCTTTGAGCGCTGCACCAAAGTGTTTGTCCATATACGGTGACCATGTCACCGCGATGCCCGCATTGGCGGCAGCGAACGGGGCAAGCGGCACGCCCAGCGCGCCTAATATCCCTGACCACTCCCCGTCAGACCCAAGCCTGCGCCAGCTAGCACCACCCAGCGCCAAGATGGTTGCGTCCGCGCTGATACTTTGCGGGCCTGTCTGCGTCTGAAAGGTCAAAGCACCCGCTTCGTTCCACCCAGTCCAGCGCCAGCGGGTTCTGAATTGCACCCCTGCACCTTCCAACCTAGCAAGCCATTTGCGCAGCAACGGCGATGCCTTCATTACTTCAGGAAATACGCGGCCCGTGGAACCGATAAACAGCTCCTCCCCCAAACCAGCAGCCCAAGCCTGAACTTCCTCCGGTCCAAAAGCATCGAGCATCGGCGATAACCATGTTGTCCGGTCGGCAAAGCCTGCGCGAAACGCAGCCTCATCCTCCATCTTCGTGATGTTGAGACCCGATTTTCCAGCCATCAGGAACTTGCGCCCCACCGAAGGCTTCGCCTCGCATACGGTCACGGCGATTCCTGCACGTGCCAGAACGTCCGCCGCCATCAGACCAGAGGGACCGCTGCCTATGACAACAGCTTGCTTCACTCGGCAGAAGGCGCAGGCAGGCCACCTTTGATTTCGACAACACGATGTGGATAGGGAATCTCGATCCCGTTGTCTTTCAGCGCATTCCAAATGAGGAACAGCACGTCAGAGGTGTATTTGTTGGGACCGTCATCAAGGCCGTTGACCCAAAACTCGACTGCGAAATCGATCCCGTTGTCGCCGAACCCTCGCAGTTCACAATCCGGAGGATAGGGCAGGTCTAGCACTTCGGGGTGCTTTCCTACGGCGGCTTCGATGATCGCAGGCACCAGATTGATATCGGTGTCATAGCTGACCGAAAAAGGCGCCTCATACCGGTTGGCCGAACCTGAATCAGAGTAGTTTACAACGCGCGTCGTGATGAAATCTTCGTTGGGAACCACAATCCAGCGGCCGTCAAATGTCTCCAGTATTGCCGCGCGGGCGGTCATCTTAACGATTTTGCCTGATTCACCGCCGTCCAGCTCAACGAAATCGCCTACGGTGGCCTGACCTTCGACCAGAAGGATCACACCAGAGATGAAGTTCGATGCGATCTTTTGCAAACCAAAACCAAGACCGACACCAATGGCACCACCGAGCACGGCAAGAGCGCCCAGATTAATCCCCATGACATTCATCAGCACCAGGAACGCGATACCAAATATCATGAATTCGACCGTTTTGATCAGCAGCTGCCGGATCGACGGACGCATTTCCTGTTTTTCAATCAGCGCGGATGTCTGGCTGTTGGACCATTGCCCCAGCCAGAACAGCAGCGAGCCGGCGATCAAGCCGCGTACGATAGAGATAAGCGAAAAGCGGATGTTCCCGACGCCCACGACAGTTTCCGTCAGTTGCAGCGTGACAATGTCGAGCAAACCGAAGGTATAAAGTGCCGCGATAGGCAACAGCATGAAGCGGCCCAGTAACTTTAGGAACGGATCCTTGAGGATGTCGCGCACGAATGCCCGCACGGCAAGGAACAGGAACACCCGTTTGCCGAAAGCAATCACCGCGCCACTGTCAAAGATCGACCGGACAACCTGTTCACCGATCCCGGTAAGCGCGTAGGCTAGCAGAGGCAGGATCAACGGCAGGAATTGCAGAATGAACAGGCGGGGTGCCGTGAACATGTTCTGCTTATCGGCAGGATCAATTAACGCCTTAAGCGCGGGCCGAAGGCGGCGCGAGATCAGAACCGCCAGCAGATAGGCCCCAACCAGAATGGCAAACTGCGACCATGCCGCAGGGCTTAACAACCAGCCTAGGGCCAGATCATAGCCTTGCACGGCGTAACCAGCAATTTGCTGCACAATTGGCGGGTATTCCGAAAAGTCGAAATTCATATCAGCGCCCTTGCTTATCTGATTAAACGTACCACCCTCTTGAAGCAGGCACGCAGGAGGATCAAGTGGCGCGAACGCTGGGCACACAGGACGAAAACCCGATTTGCCCTCTTTGCAAGCGGCCAATCCCGCCAGATGTGCCGCAAAGCTTGCATCATCTCATCCCCAAACTAAAGGGCGGCAAAGGCGGCCCGGTGATTTTAATGCATCACATTTGTCATCGCGAAATCCACGCAACCCTGACAGAAGCAGAGCTGGCGCGGGACTACGCCACCCCCGAAGCCCTGCGTGAACATCCCCGATTGGCAAAGTTTGCAGCTTGGGTCAGCAAAAGGCCGCCGTCTTTCCGCTCAAAAGTGCCGGGTGGTCCGCGCAAGCGATAGGACAAGCAGTAAAGCCATGCTAAGAACAGGCAAACAAACACAGGAAGCTTCCATGCGTATCGCCTTTATCCTTTCGTCCCTCTTACTTTTGGCAGCTTGCGATGTGCCCTTCGTCCCGCTGATCTAAGTGATTAGCGGCACATCGCCTTGATACCATGGGCGATGTTTTCGGGTGCCGCGACCGTATCCGCACAAAGTGCATATGCGGTTTCCAGAAGTGAATCCTGTTCAACAATACGGTCAATCAACCCGAATGATAGCGCGTCATCGGCTGTGATCTTTTGTCCGCCCATAAGGATCATCTTGGTGCGCGCAGGGCCAATCAGCGCTTTCATACGTTCCGGATCACTGGGCTGCGGCAGAAAACCGAGCTTCATCACCGGATAAAAGAATTTGGCCTCAGGCACAGCGATGCGCATATCACAGGCTAGGGCCATGCCCGTTGATCCACCCGCCAATGTTCCGTTAAGGGCTGCAATAGTTAGACCGTTCAACGCAACAATTGCTCCGGACAACCGCTCCCACAGGTCAGATACAGCCAGACCCGCGCGGGCGGCGTCCAAATCTGCGCCCGCACTGAAAATCTTGCCGCGTCCGGTCAGGATCACGGCGCGCGCATCACTTGCGCGCTCCATGATTTCGCATAACTCGCGCAACATATCCTCGGTCAGCGAATTCGCCTTTTCCGGACGGTTCAGAGTGACAGTCCAAATGCCGCTGTCTTGGGCCAGTTCAATCATATCAGACCCACCGCGCGTCGGATGTCATCTTCGCGCAGCGAGATTTCCTCGCCGCAATACGCATCAGCCTCTGCACTACACATCCATAGCAGGCACTTTGCCGGCCAGTCCGCAGGGATGTGCACATCCCAGTCCAACTGGCTGACCGCATTGATGCCTGACGCCTTGATCTTGCGCTGCATTTCAGTTGCCACAGTGCCGGGTGACAAACCAATCGCGCGGATGCCGCTGGCAGATTCCTCCAGATGCAGTGAACGGTTGATCATATTGACCGCCGCCTTGGACGCGCAATACGCGCTCCATCCTTCAATCGCGTTATGCGCAGCACCTGAACTGATGGTCAGAACCGATCCGCCCCCGCCTTCTTTCAGAGCAGGCAACGCTGCATGAATCCCATTGAACACACCCTTGACGTTAATATCGATCAGCTGCCCCCATGCGTCAGGATCACACGCACCAAGATTGCTGATGGGATCAACGACGCCAGCGTTGTTGATCAAGACGTCCAATCCGCCAAAAACCTGCACAGCGGTCGCGACGGCGGATGACATTTCACTGTAGCGGGCCACGTTGCACGGAATAGCGATCGCACGTTGGCCAATCTCTCCTGCGAGCGCAGCAATATCGTCCTGCGATCTGGCCAGCAGCACAACATTCGCGCCTGCGTTGGCGAAAACCCGCGCAGCTTCTGCACCAATGCCGCGGCTTGCGCCGGTGATCATCACTGTCTTTGAGGTCATATCCATGGGTATTCTCCCTGTTATTTCAGGTTGCGCCGATTGTTTACCTGATACCTAGCGCGCCCGCGCGTTGGGGGCCAGCCTGCTGCTGCACTCGTGTGGCATCCCCTTGACCCGCGTAGCACTTTGCCAGACCCTTGCGCAAACATCTGACCCTTTAGGATTTACAACCATGTTACTTGCGCGTTCTCTTTTTACCTCCACCGCGATCAGCCTGTCGCTGATGGCAAATGCGGCTAGCGCCGATCTTGCTGCCGCAGACGTCTGGGGCGACTGGCGCGGATACCTTGAAGGTCTAGGTTATACCGTCACAGCGAACGAAACCGGCAACGCCGACACATTGTCCGTCAGCGATATCGCGGTGCAGGTCAACGGTGGACCCGACGTCGACCAGATGGTTTTGCGTCTGGGTACGCTTCAATTCGTCGAAACAGCGGACGGGAACGTAGAAGTCGTCATGCCTGCCACGATGCCCATCGTGATTGACGTCACCCCTGAAAAAACGAAAAAGCCCGCAAGAATTGAATTTTCTTACACTCAGACCGACCAAAAGATGATCGTAAGCGGTGACGCCACAGAGATGGTCTATGACTATACCGCACCAAGCTTTGTGCTGGCCCTGACGTCACTTCTGGTAGACGGGACCGCAATGGGTCAGGACAACGCCCGCCTATCAATCAGCGGAACCGACATCCAGTCAGAAACAACCGTGAGCCTTGGCGAAACCCGCAACTATGCGCAAATCATGAATGTCGGCAACGTGGTCTATGACGCTTTCTTTAAGAACCCCGCAGATGTCGAATCCGTAAGCATTGCCAGCACTGTAGAAAGCGTGATCTTTACCGGCACCAGCGTTGTGCCCGAAGGCCAGACCATCCAAAATCAGGAGCTAACTCCGCTTTTGGCTGCGGGTTTTGCCTTTGATGGCACATTCAACACCCGTGGCACCGAAACAAAGACCGAGCTTGTTTCAAAAGACGGACCCACAAGGCTCAAAACCGGATCTGCGGCATCGACTTTGGGCATCGCAATGGACGCCGAAGGCATCCAGTATGACGTTGCCGCCGAACAGGTCCAAATCGGCGCGGAGATTGCCGGACTGCCATTCCCTCTGTTTGCCGAAATGGCGAACACCGGAATCAGCATGCGCGCGCCGCTTCTGAAGTCTGATGATCCACAGGATTTCTCTTTGGCCTTTAATGCGACAGACTTCAGCATGTCCGATATTATCTGGGCGTTGTTTGACCCGTCGAACCAGTTGCCCCGCTATCCTGCGACCGTCGCGTTGGACATGAGCGGAAAGGCAAAGGTGCTGGCCGACTCCCTTGATCAGAAAACGATGGAGAGCTTGGCCGAAAGCGGGTCCTCGCCAGCAGAGCTGACCGCGCTGCGCATCGATAAACTGACCATTGATGCGGTGGGTGCAAAACTAAATGCGACAGGTGACGTGACCTTTGACAACAGCGACAAGACCACAATGCCGGGCTTTCCCAAGCCTGTGGGCGATATTAACATCAACCTCGCCGGTGCGAATAGCCTGTTGGACAAACTGGTTGCCATGGGCATGCTCCCCGCTGAACAGGTCATGGGCGCGCGGATGATGATGGGCGTGTTTGCAGTTCCTGGGGACGCGCCGGATACACTTAAATCCAACATCGAATTCAACGACGAAGGCCAAATTCTCGCCAATGGTCAGCGTATCAAATAGGCATCGTTCGAGTCCCGAAAGCATAGGGCGGCCCCCAATGGGCCGCTTTTTCTTTTTGACCCGTGCCCTTGCGGGGGGGGACTACCGCAGCTACCTCTAAGCCTTGATCAGGAGACGATGATGACCCAAGCCCTTGATGCGCTGACTGCGCAGATGCTGGATGCGGCAAAATCCGCAGGCGCGGATAGCGCTGATGCAATGGCCGTGCGCGGCACCTCGGTATCGGTGGACGTGCGTGCAGGCGCGCTTGAAGAAGCGCAGCGCGAGGAAGGCACAGATATTGGCCTGCGCGTGTTTATTGGCCAACGCAGTGCCATCGTTTCCTCTTCTGACACAACATCAAAAACCCTTTCCGAGATGGCTGAACGCGCTGTCGCCATGGCACGCGAAGCGCCTGAAAACCCCTATGCCGGCCTTGCTACGCCAGAGCAGCTTGTGACTGGATGGGATGTTAGTGCGCTTGAGCTGTATGACCCGACACCAGAACCCGAACCCGCCGCGTTGCAAGAGGCTGCGTCACAGGCCGAGGCAGCTGCGCTTGACGTGAAAGGGATCACCCAAGTGCAATCGGCCAGCGCCGCCTACGGTGCACGCGACATCCACCTTGCCGGATCGAACGGGTTTTCGGGTGGTTACCAGCGCACAGACAGAGGTCTGAGCTGTGTTGCAATTGCAGGCACAGGCGCGGGGATGGAACGTGATTACGACGGTGATAGCCGCATTTTTCAAAGCGACCTGCGCGGTGCAGCAGAGATCGGGCGCAGCGCGGCAGAGCGGGCTTTGCTTCGGCTTGACGCACGCAAGCCGCCAACCGGCGCGTATCCAGTTCTGTTCGACGAACGCATTGCAAGTTCTCTGATCGGGCATCTTCTAAGCGCGATCAATGGCAGCGCCATCACACGCGGCGCATCCTTTTTGCGCGATGCAATGGGAACCGCAGTACTGCCGGAAGGTATCTCTCTTATAGAAGACCCTCATCGTCCGCGTACGGGCGGCAGCCGTCCGTTTGATGCCGAATTCTTACCAACAACAAAGCGTGCAGTGGTGGATAATGGCATTTTGCAGGGTTGGACACTTGATTTGGCCACTGGCCGTCAGCTTGGATTGCCTTCAACCGGCAATGCCGCACGTGGCACTGGTTCTGGCCCGTCGCCAAGCAGTTGGAACATGGCCCTGACGCAAGGGACAGCAACCCGCGCGGATTTGATACGCGATATGGGTACAGGTTTGCTGGTAACGTCTATGATCGGCTCGACCATCAACCCCAACACTGGCGATTATTCGCGCGGGGCAGCGGGGCTTTGGATCGAAAACGGAGAGATCACCTACGCGGTCAATGAATGCACTATCGCCGGTAATCTGCGCGATATGCTGCTGGCATTGGTTCCAGCGAATGACGCGCGTGCGCACCTTAGCCGTGTTGTTCCTTCGCTGCTTGTCCCGGGGATGACCATTGCCGGCATCTGACCTACCCCTTCTGATCGACGCCGCACGCATCGCTGGCCGCGTCGCGACAAGCTTTGCCGGGAAATCGGCTCAGCGCTGGGATAAGCCCGGCGGTGCCGGCCCCGTGACAGAGGCTGATCTGGCAGTGAACGGTCTGTTGGAAAACGTTCTGCTGCTGGCGCGCCCGGACTACGGCTGGTTATCGGAAGAAACCGAAGACGGGACAAAGCGCCTTGGCCATGACCGTGTGTTTATCGTTGATCCCATCGACGGCACACGCAGCTTTACCGAAGGTGCTGATACATGGGCGCATGCGATAGCTGTGGCAGAACATGGGCAGATTACAGCGGCCGTTATTTATCTGCCCTTACGCGGACTTCTTTACTCAGCTGCGCGCGGTGCGGGGGCGCAACTAAACGGACAACCGATACGCGCCTCTGGCATCGGAGCATTCGAAGAAGCGACTATTCTTGCCGCCAAGCCTGCGTTGCACGGTACTGCGTGGCTCAGCGGTGCCTGTCCCTCTTTTAAACCCGCTTACCGCCCCTCACTTGCCTACCGCCTCGGACTTGTTGCGCAGGCGCGCTTTGATGCAATGCTGACGCTTCGCCCTAGCTGGGAATGGGACATTGCGGCCGGTGCCCTGATTGTGTCTGAAGCAGGCGGTACTATCACAGACCAACGCGGCGCGCCCTTGCGTTTCAATGGCGCTGATCCACGCCTTGACGGTGTCGTTGCAGGCGGTTCCCTGATTCATGCAGCCTTGTTAGAGGCATTGGTCTGACGCCTGCCCGCTTGACGGCATACCGCTGTACCGTGCAAACACATCTAAACACCCTATGAGGAATCTTGCCATGACCCAACGCCTTCACCTTGTATTCGGCGGAGAGCTGGTGAACCCCAGCGAAAATGTTTTCAAGAACGTCGATGACCTGCATATCGTTGGCATATTCCCGAACTATGCCGCCGCCTATGACGCATGGAAGAACGAAGCCCAGCGCACTGTAGACAACGCACATATGCGTTATTTCATCGCGCATCTGCACCGCTTGCGCGACGAAGAAGCTGCGGCTTCCTCAACCGAAGAACTGGGCTAAGCCGGTCATGGCCGGTTCGCTAGGTCTGTCTGCCTACCGCGCTCTTGCGCGGCGCGGCGAGGCCCGGCTGCCGACCTTTCAGATCGAACGCCCAAATGGCGAGCTGCTGTGGATTCACTGCGCCGAAAACGCTGCATTTATCGCGGTTCAGGATTTGGCACAGCGCCAGATAGCCAGTCGGCCGGGACTTAGCGTGCTGATCTCCCTTTCAACGATCCCGCGCGAAAGCGGACCCGAAAGCGGTCCGCGGCCCAAAGGGGTATATCTAACGGAAATATGTGACGAGCATCCCGCAAGTGTTGCCGCCTTTCTTGAACATTGGGCCCCGGACTGCTGTGTCTGGACGTGGGGTGGCTTGCGCCCCAATCTGATATTGGCCACAGCCGAGCGGCGCTGCCCCCTTTTTCTGATCAACGCTGATACCATTGGCTTCGACGGAAGGCGGGAGCGGTGGCTGCCCGATGTAGCGCGCAACCTGTTGCCCCTTTTTAGCACTGTTATGGCGCGTACGCCTGCTGCCGCCCGGCGCTTGATGCAACTGGGTCTGGACAAAGATGACATAGAAATCACCACATCGTTGCAAGCGGGCGGCCAAGCGCTCCCTTGTAACGAGACGGACCTCGACGATCTTTCCTCAGCCTGCGTCGGCAGAGCAATCTGGTTTGCCAATGGCGTCCAACAAGAAGAACTACAGACTGTTCTGGCCGCCCACCGGCAAGCGTTGCGCCTGTCGCACCGCTTGTTGCTGATACTGCGCCCCTCCGGAAACCTGACTCCGCAAGACGCTTTCGAGCAGACGCGCCAGCAGGATTTTCGCGTACTCAGCTGGGATGACGGCAACTATCCCGATGAGACAACCCAGGTGTTGATATCGGAGGACCCGCGCGATGTCGGCTTGTTTTATCGTGTGGCGCCTCTGTCGTTTCTGGGCGGATCATTGGTCGCGGGTCAGGATGGTGTTGATCCGCTTGAGGCGGCCGCTTTGGGTTCTGCGATCCTGTACGGGCCACGTGTGGGACGACATTTGCAAAGCTATTCAAGGCTCGCGACTGCGGGGGCCGCAAGGATCATCAATGACAGCGCGGCGCTGGGAATGGCTGTGACGCGATTAATCGCGCCGGATCAGGCCGCAATAATGGCACATGCGGGTTGGGATGTGGTGAGCGAAGGTGCCGCCTTGATGGATAGGATCACTGATCTGATTCAGGAAACGCTAGATGCCGAACAGGTAATACACTGATGCGCGCACCGGATTTCTGGCATAAGCCCCGCCCCGGACTTCGCGCACGCCTGCTGCAACCGCTTGGTGCAATTTATGCACGCGCCACGGCACGCAGGCTGGCACAGGGCGCACGCTTAAAAATGGATGTTCCGGTGATCTGCGTGGGTAATATCAACGCAGGTGGCACAGGCAAAACCCCCACCGTCATCGCTGTAGTAGAGCGCCTACGGGACCTGTACCTTGAACCACATATCGTATCGCGTGGCTATGGCGGCACTTTGGAAGGGCCCGTCCGCGTTGATCCGTCCCACCACACGGCTGCGCAGGTCGGCGATGAGCCGTTGCTACTGGCTGCTTTTGCCGAAGTCTGGGTGGCACATGACCGCGCAGCAGGCGCAGCCGCCGCTCAAAACGCCGGCGCTAAGGTAATTGTGCTGGATGACGGGTTCCAGAACCCCGCGCTAGCCTATGATCTCAGCATTGTAGTGGTGGACGCACATAAGGGGTTTGGAAACGGATTGTGCCTGCCTGCGGGGCCTTTACGCGAACCTGTTGCCACAGGGCTGGCACGCGCTGATCTTGTACTCTCGATCGGAGACGAAGCGGCACAACATAAGTTCGACAAAACAGACCTGCCCGGCGGTCTGCCCCATGTGCGCGCAGCTCTTGAGCCGCTTCAAACAGGTATGGATTGGACTGATACCCCACTATTGGCATTTGCGGGCATTGGTCATCCTGAAAAGTTTTTCAATACATTGCGCGGGCTTGGCGCGACCCTGATCCACGCCGAACCGCTAGAGGATCATCAACCTCTGACAAATGCTTTGTTAATGCGGCTGGAGGCAGACGCCTTTGCAAAAGGGGCGCAACTGGTGACCACTGAAAAGGACGCTGTGCGCCTACCGTCTGCGTTTCGCAGCAAGGTGATAACCCTACCGGTTCGCCTCAAGATGCCGCTGGAAAACGCCCTGTGGGACGCGCTGAAAAAGATCGCCGACAGCGCAGCCTAGCTCAGTCGTCCTCGCCAAGTTTGGGCGAAGGGCGCTTCAATGGCAGCTCCGCACCGGAAAACTTGAACGGCGATTTGATACCCGGCACGCCGTCTATCTCGATCTGCATACCGCGTGCTTTGACCTGAGGATCGTTGAACATATCTTCCATCGTGTTGATCGGACCAGCGGGCACGTTGTTGGCTTCGCAGGCGGCCAGCAGATCATCGCGGGTGCGTAAGCGTGTTGCACCCTCCAGACGCGCATTCATCGCTGGACGGTTTGCCACACGGTCAGCATTCTTCAGATAATCCGGATCGGTTGCCATATCATCCAGCCCCAACAGCCCACACAGGCGTTGGTACTGCCCGTCATTGCCCGTTGCGATAATCAAATGACCGTCAGACGATTCAAACACTTCGTACGGGGTGAGGTTCGGATGCGCGTTGCCCAGACGAGTCGGAGCTTTACCTGTGGTCAAATAGTTCATGCCCTGATTGCCGGTAATCGCCACTGCACAATCCAGCAGTGCCATGTCGATATGCTGACCTACTCCGGTACTGTTCCGCTGATAGACGGCAGCAAGAATTGCAGTCGTCGAATAAATACCCGTAAAAATATCGGTAATGGCCATGCCATGTTTTTGCGGCTGGCGATCCGGCTCTCCGGTGATGGACATAAGGCCCGACATGCCCTGAATGATGAAATCATAGCCCGCGCGGTGCGCATAAGGACCCGTCTGGCCGAAGCCTGTGATCGAGCAATAGATCAGCGCCGGAAACCGTTCGTTCAGGCTGTCATAATCCATGCCGTATTTGGCAAGCCCGCCAGTTTTGAAGTTCTCGATCAAGATGTCGGCATCTTCCAGCAGGTCCAACATCTTTGCCTGACCGTCGGGTGTGCGCAGATCGACGATCACAGATGCTTTGCCGCGATTGGCCGAATGGAAGTAGGAGGCCGATCGGTCCTCCCCGCGTTCAATGAAGGGGGGGCCCCATTGGCGCGTGTCATCGCCATCGGGGCTTTCCACCTTGATCACTTCAGCGCCAAGATCTGCAAGCGTTTGACCGGCCCAAGGGCCGGCAAGAACACGGGCCAGCTCAATAACTTTGAGCCCTTCAAGCGGTGCCGCCATTAGCTTTCCAACGCGTCGTCGATCAGTTTCTTCATATCGGCATACTTCATGTTGGAGTATTTCTTGCCATTGATGATGAAGCTCGGCGTGCTTTCGATCCCGTCAGATTCAGCGTTCTGCTGGTACCATGCAACCAGCGCCTGTGCTTGCTCACCATCTTGCAGGCATGCTTCAAGCGTGTCGCTGTCCAGCCCCGCCAAGCGGCCGATCTTGCGCAGTTCTTCCACGATTGCCGCAGGTTCACCCGCGCGGGTCCATTGCGCCTGACCTGCATAGATCAAATCAGCGATACCAAAGAATTTCTCCTGTCCGCCACAACGTGCCACCAATGAAGCCCAAAGACCGAAGCGGTCGAAGTAGACCTCGCGGTAGACAAAGCGGATTTTGCCAGTGTCGATGTATTCGGACTTCAACTGCTTGTAGGCGTCAGTATGGAATGTCGCGCAGTGCGGGCACGTGAAGGAGGCATATTCGATGATCTCGACCGTCGCGTCAGGATTGCCGGACACCATGTCGACGATACCTGAGGTATCTACATCGCCGCTTGTCGTTTGCGCATTTGCAGCACCGGGCAGAGGCGCGTCAGGGAAGGCAACAGTTGTGCTGCTGCGGTTGCTTGTCATGTACCAGCCACCAAGGCCAATGACTGCTGCAGTGCCAAGCAGGATGTTTCTACGGTTCATATTGTCATTCCTTCAATCAGTTTTGCCTTGGACATGCGCGCGGCATGCTTAGCGGTTATTCTTGTTCAATATGTTTTCGCCCAGACGGGCAAGGGCATCGCGCAAACTGTTATCACCAATCTGCGCTGCTGTTTGTGTGGCTTTTTCCCTCAAAGCAGGATCCGGCGCCGGTGCATCCTTCTTCGGGGCATGCTCAAACGCCACGCGTCCTTCGGAAAATCCCGTTGCTGCGGTTTGGGTCACCCGTATCCGCGCAATTGCGTTATAGCCATAGACCGCGTTGACCCGCGTTCGAAGCTGTTCCTTTTGCATTTCCAGCACTGGCGCATTGGCGCCCGTTGTAAGCAGGGTCAGTGTCGCGCCCATGCCACCGCGCCCGTAGGACACCTCAACAGGGCGGGAAATCGCGGCTGCGTCGTCTCCGACCACCTCGGCCCAGTTAGTCAACAGACGCGACTGGGCAAAGCCCCGACTTTCCGACGCCTTGCGGATTTTGCCGCTCAGCAGGTTGGCTGTGCGGGCGAATCCCTTGGTGGTTGTCGTACGGCGGGGCGGCATGGCGTGGTCTGCTTTCTTTTGGTTACAGTGGCAGACCCAACGGTGCCACGCTATATGTTCGATGAGGTATCATAGCGCATGGCAGCGGGCCTGCCACGTAGCAATTCAGGATTGGTTCATAAACAGTGCGTGACAAAGATAACATGTCTGTAATCTTGCTGGATTGGTACGACGCAAATGCACGGGAGATGCCTTGGCGCGTTGGTCCGCAAGCACGCAAAGATGGCGTGCGGCCCGACCCTTACGCCATCTGGATGAGCGAAATCATGCTGCAACAGACTACCGTTGCCACCGTAAAAGACTACTTCCGGCGCTTTATTTCGCGCTGGCCTACGGTACAAGATCTGGCTGCCGCACCCGATGCAGATGTGATGGCGGAGTGGGCAGGCCTTGGATACTACGCACGCGCACGAAATCTGCTCAAATGCGCCCGTACCGTTGTTGATGTGCATGATGGCGCTTTTCCTGCGGACCATGCCGCGCTGCTTAAGCTGCCGGGAATCGGGCCGTATACGGCAGCCGCAGTATCCTCGATTGCGTTTGATTTGCCGCACGCGGTTCTTGACGGCAACGTAGAGCGTGTGATGGCCCGCATCCATGACAACCACACACCGCTTCCGAAGGCGAAACCGGTTTTTATGAAATATGCTCAGTCGCTTACTCCTGCGAAACGCCCCGGCGATTATGCGCAGGCCGTGATGGATCTGGGCGCGACCATCTGCACGCCAACATCTCCGGCCTGCGGCATCTGCCCTTGGAACCAACACTGCGCCGCACGGCAGGCCGGAACAATGGCGAAGTTGCCAAAAAAGGCGCCCAAAAAGGCGAAACCAACACGTCATGGCACGGTTTATCTTGGCCGTCGCGCGGATGGGGCGTGGCTGCTGGAGACGCGGCCCGAAAAAGGATTGCTGGGTGGAATGTTGGGTTGGCCAGGATCGGATTGGGTTGATACGACGTTGCCGCACCCAGACAGCGCCCCGCCTGTAGCAGGCGATTGGGAAGAGCACGAAGTAAGCGTGCGCCATACGTTTACCCATTTCCATCTGGTCCTGCGCATCATGACTGCCGACATCGGGCATGATGTTGAACCGCAACGGGGTGTGTTCATGGAGCAGACCACTTTTGCCCCGTCTGATCTGCCTACAGTCATGCGCAAAGCGTTTGACCTGCTTCATCAGGACACAAAGCCTGATAGGAAAATCCGCGGTAGCTTGCTATGATTTGTGCAAACAACGGATAAGAGCAGACCATGACCGAAACGGTGAATCCCATCCCCCCGCACGAGCTTGCCAAGCTGAGCCGGGCGCTGCCTTTCTGGCTCTCTCTCGGACTTGTGCCCTTAGCCTGGATTTCCGCGCTCTACGGGGGCTGGACACTTTTGCTGGTACCGGTCGCAACGTGGTATCTTTTTTCGGCTCTCGATGCAGCACTTGGCCTGAACACCCAAAACGCCGATCTGTCTGCGGGCGAAGCTGACATGTACTGGTACAAGATGATCACCCTGATCTGGGCGCCTGTGCAGTTATTATTGCTGGCAAGCCTACTTTGGTACGTCCCTCAGGCTGAGCATCTGAATTCGGCAGAACGCGTCGGAGTGTTCTTTGGTGTCGGCGTTCTTAGCGGAACAGTGGGTATCAACTATTCACACGAACTAATGCACCAGAAAAGCAAGCTGGAGCGCTGGTTGGCTGATGTGCTGCTGGCCATGACGCTTTATTCACATTTCCGATCCGAACACATGCTGGTGCACCACCGCTATGTTGCAACGCCGCGCGATCCGGTCACGGCACGGTACAACGAAGGGTTCCACCGGTTTTACCCACGTGTACTGCGGCAATCTTTGGTCAGCGCCTTCCGGGCTGAAAGGTCCATGCTGGCACGTAAAGATCTACCTTGGACCGACCCGGCAAATCCTTTCTGGCGCTACTGGGCGTTACAAGCCGGCTTTCTGCTGCTTGCGGTGCTGCTTGGCGGCTGGTCCGGCGTCGGGTTATTCCTGGTGCAGGCAGGCGTCGCAATCTGGCAGCTGGAGCTGGTTAACTATATCGAACACTACGGCCTGACCCGAAAGCATCTGGGGGACAGCAAGTACGAGCACGTCCAACCACACCACAGCTGGAACGCAGCGCATAAAGCGTCAAATTGGCTGCTCATAAATTTGCAACGCCACTCTGATCACCACTACAAACCCGATCGCCGCTTTGCCGTACTACAAAACTATGGGCCGGACAAAGCGCCACAACTGCCGCACGGATATCCCGTGATGACAATGCTGGCGATGGTGCCCCCTCTGTGGCGACGTGTCATGAACCCGCGCGTACGGCGCTGGCGGCAAATGTACTATCCTGAAATCAACGACTGGCGGCCTTACAACCGCGCCGAGACACCCTTGCCCCGCTAAGAAGCTGTTTACATTTTTCTGGAATACCCAAGGGCGCGCAAATGCGAATAGGGGATTCTCATGCAACAGCACAGTGCCAGTGATCGCTCTGGCAACGGGACGTGCCTGATCATTGAAGACAGTCAGTTCGATCAAGAGATGATGACGCGCGTTATCGGGAGGTCACAGGGCAAGCTGAGCGTCAAGGTTGCCTCTACCCTAACTTCAGCCCGAAAGGTTTTGGAAGCAAGCGCGATATCTCTCATTCTGCTTGATAATAATCTGCCAGACGGCATCGGCGCGAATTTCGCGCTGGAGCTGTCAGCAGACCCGAAACATGCCTATATTCCTGTCATCATGGTTTCCGACTGGCCTACGCCATTTATGTGGGAAAAGGCGGCAACGGCGGGCGTTCTTTACGTTGTTAACAAATCAGAATTCGGTGTCCGCTACGTAGAGCAGGCCTTGCGCAATGGTGTCCGCAAGCATCCTCGGCTGATTTGAGGCAGGTCAGGCACAGGCGGCTTGTAGCAAAGTCAGAGCCCCTATAGCTTTAGTGGATGGTATCTATGATTTCACTGCTAAGCATAGCTCAGTTGCTCTCCTTTCCAATGTTGACCGTATCCGTGATTGCAAGCTTCTGGCTAAGCCTTCGCGTGAACGGCCTGCGTGGAGCTCTAAGAAAGCCTATCGATTTCGATCCTACACTTGCTGCCCCGTTTGACAGGTTGCTGCACAGAATAAGCAAAGGGGGCTTTATCGGCTTCATGTGTTGCTTTGCGTTGATCTTGGGTATTGGGTTCGCGACATAAAAAAAGCCCCGCCATAAAGGCGGGGCCAAGGTGAGTGTCATCGATGCGATCCTTCATTTGGAAGGCGCAGTGACACTGGCGGTGTTCGAATGAGTGGGGTTGATCAGGCTTGCATTTCTGCCCTGATCTGCTGGCGCAGCACGTCGATCGGAACGCGCTTTCCTTCTTTTTTATAGCACCAGTATGTCCAGCCGTTACAGCTTGGTGCGCCTTCAAGGGCAGCTCCTACCTGATGGATGGATCCTTTAATGTCATCGCCGATCAGCGTGCCATCGGCGCGCACTTTGGCTTTGTGACGGTTGTTCAGCGAATACAGGTTCTCACCGGGACGCAGCATGCCGCGTTCAACCAGCTGGCCGAACGGAACCCGAGGCTCAGCGCGCTTGGATGTAGACGTCTGAAGCGCTTCGTTGTCGAATTTGCGAACAGAAGCGATCCGTTTTTTCGCCACCTCGCGGTAGGCCTCTTCCCGCTCAATGCCAATGAAATCACGGCCCAGCATCTTGGCCACGGCACCGGTTGTGCCCGTACCAAAGAATGGATCAAGGATCACGTCACCTGGATTGGTAGAGCCGACCAGAACACGGTGCAGCAGGCTTTCGGGTTTTTGTGTCGGATGCGCTTTATCGCCATGCTCGTCTTTCAGACGCTCATGCCCGTTACAAATGGGTAGGACCCAATCGCTGCGCATCTGGATACCTTCGTTCAGCGCCTTCAGCGCCTCATAGTTAAAGGTATACTTGCTGGCTTCGCTTTTGCCCGCCCATATCATTGTCTCGTGAGCGTTGGTGAAGCGTTTGCCGCGGAAGTTCGGCATCGGGTTGGACTTACGCCAAACCACATCATTGAGAATCCAGAACCCCTGATCCTGCAAAGCAGCGCCAACGCGGAAGATGTTGTGATAGCTACCAATCACCCAGATCGCGCCGTTTGGCTTAAGCAGGCGGCGTGCCGCTTTCAGCCATTCGCGGGTGAATTTGTCATAAACTGCAAAGCTGTCAAATTGGTCCCAGTCATTGTCGACGGCGTCAACTTTGGAGTTGTCCGGGCGGTGCAAATCACCGCGCAATTGAAGATTATAAGGAGGGTCTGCGAAGATCAGATCAACGCTCGCCTCGGGAAGTGAATTCATCACCTCGATACAATCGCCATCAAGGATCGTGTTCAGGGGAAGCGCCTGCGCTTCCTTCGTTTTTACTGTCATTGCTCTGCCTCGTTGCCCGGTGCATTTTTGCACTCATTGGTTGCTGACCAAGATGACGGCAGAGTGATTCTTGGTCAATTTGTTTATTGAATCAAAGTATTAAGAATTATTCTTGCCACAAGATATTGTGCACCGGTTTGAACGAACGTCTATGGTGTGGGGTCACGCCCAAATTTTGAAGTGCAGATATGTGGCTTTTTGATCCATATCCCATGTTCGTCTCCCAGCCGTATCCGGGGTGCTGTTGCGCCAAGGACAACATGACATAATCTCGACATATTTTAGCCATAATTGAGGCAGCCGAAATGGAAACAGACCGACCATCGCCTTTGATGATTGTTTCTGCCGGAAGGGATAATCCGCGCGGGATCATGTTTCCGTCAATCAGGCAATAGTCGGCCGGAGTCTTGAGACCATCCAACGCGCGAACCATCGCGATGTGGCTGGCGCGCAGGATGTTGTGTTCGTCAATTTCCTCGACCGTCGCGTGCGCGATCGAAACATCGGCGACTTCCATTATTTGCGCATAGAGCAGCTCGCGCTTTTTATGGGTCAACTTTTTGCTGTCGTTCAGGCCGGGAGGGATACGTGCAGGGTCCAGCACCACAGCGGCGGCTGTTACAGGTCCTGCCAATGGACCACGGCCTACCTCGTCCACACCGGCAATCCGGGTATATCCGCGCGCTTGGGCAGCGGTCTCAAATGAATAATCAGGTTCCATGGCATCCGAGAAACCGGATGCGGCTGTTCGGCGCAAGAGAAAAGGG
>Ga0209345_10001965_pt1 | contig 23612 bp, 23 predicted proteins | sample Cruoilmetagenom7_FD_187294 | JGI IMG/M metagenome (GOLD analysis project Ga0209345, IMG submission 187294) | Oil polluted marine microbial communities from Coal Oil Point, Santa Barbara, California, USA - Sample 7 (SPAdes) (version 2) | ecosystem: Environmental > Aquatic > Marine > Oil seeps ...
AAGCCTTGGAAACACGCATACGCGTGCCTGATGGGTCAAATACAGGACCTACCTTGAGCACGCCCTTGAACAGGGTGCGCGCAATGTCCAGCTTAACCGCCACGCCATCGGGGTCAGGGATGTTGACATATCCAAGCGCGACGGGCTTGCCAATGCGATACCCAAATGCGGTCGAAGTGGTGTGACCGATGATCTGATCACCTAGGTAAATTGGCTCATGCCCCAAGGGCACAGCCGTTTCATCCTCAAGGACAAGCGAAACGACACGAAATTTAGCCCCCTCCTGCATGCGCTGACGCAAAGCTTCTTTGCCGATGAAGTCTTTCTTTTTGGCTGTCAAACCCTCCATACGCGCCTCAAACGGTGTGGTGTCGCTGTCAAGTTCATGGCCCATAGCACAAAACCCTTTTTCAATCCGCATCGAGGTTTGGGCAAACAGCCCCGCAGGGGTGGCCCCGGCTTTGATCATGGCCGCATAGATAGGGCGCGCATTCTCGGATTTGCAGGTGATTTCCCACCCCGCCTCGCCGACATAGGACATGCGCATGGCGCGGATGTGGTGCCCGGCGGCATGCGCCGTGCCAACTTTGAAATAGGCGATGTCATTCAGTTCGGAAGCACCAATCTCATTTGCAATACGCGCCGCATCCGGCCCCATCAAACCCAGAACCGCATACTCCTCGGTGCTGTCGGTAAGTGTCACGTCATAGCCGTCAGAATGGCGTTTGAACCACGTCAGGTCACGTTTGATCGCATTTGTCCCGACAAACAGGCGATAGTGATCCTGTGCAATCCGTTGACCAGTGATGTCGCTTTCATAGGTGCCCCGATCATTCAGGATCGCGGTATAAACAACCGAACCAGGGGCCTTGGCCATGTTACCCGCACAAACATGTTGCAGGAAGGATTCTGCATCCGGACCTGTCACCTCGATCTTGCCAAATGGCGAGGCATCAAAGATCGCCGCCTTTTCATGGGCCGCCATCACTTCGGCACGGACATTTTCAAACCAATCGGGCTTGCCGAAGGTCATCGCCGGGGCATCGATGGCCCCGAAATATTGCGGGCGTTCCCAGCCATAGGTCTGGCCCATAAACGCTCCGGCGGCGCGATATTCTGCATCCAATGGCAGGCGGCGCAGATCGCGCGCGGTGGACAATTGGCGGCCGGGATAGGCGATTTCATAATGCGTTCCGAGGATTTCGGGCGCTCGTGCCATCAGATGATCCAACTGGTTATAGATCGGCGCGAACCGCTTGGCATCCGTTTCGCCAAGGTCATAGGCCGTTCGCCCATGCACGATGCAATGCGCAAGGTTCATACCCGCGCCCCCCCCCGAGGCAATGCCAACCGAGTTCATACCACAGCCATAAAACAACCCCTTGGTTTCGGCAGCTTCCCCCAGCATGAAGGTCCCGTCGGGGGTAAAGCTCTCCGGCCCATTGAGCAGCATTTTGACTTCGGCTGTTTCCAACGCGGGCAGACGATGCAGAGCGTTCTCCATCATTGGTTCAAAATGATCCCAGTCTTCGCCCAGCAAGCCAAATTCAAAGTGTTCGTCCAGCACGCCGGGTTCAATGGCTTTTCCCATCGGCTCGAAACATCCTACCAGCAATCCGCCGCTGTCATCACGGATGTAAAGACGGCTGTCATGATCCGAAAGCGTCGGCATGTTACCGGTGATACCCTCAATCGGCTTGGTCAGCAGATAGAAGTGTTCGCATGCGTGCAGCGGGGCCTCGGCTTTGGCCATTTCAGCAACTTCACGCGACCACAATCCGGCGCAAAGCGCGATGGCATCGCACATCACCGTCCCTTGATTGGTTTCCACTCCGACGATCTTGCCACGCTCTGTCAGAATGCCGGTAACGCCGGCATTCTCAAACAACTTGGCCCCCAGACCTTTGGCCCCCTTGACCAAGGCGGCACACACATCAGAAGGCGACACGCGCCCGTCATCTGGTGACCAGACCGCCCCCAGCACATCGTCGGCATTCATCAACGGCCAACGTTCACGGGCCTCATCAACACTGATTGAGGTGGCGTCGATGCCATAAGCGTGGGCCAGCGCTTCTTGTCGTTTTACATGGATCAGTCGGTCGGGGGTGGTTGCAATCGAGAGCGAGCCTTTCTGAATCCAGCCGACATTTTGCCCCGTCTCTTTTTCAAGTTGGCTGTAAAGGTCGACCGAATACTGGATCATCCTGGTAAGGTTTTCTGAATGACGCAGCGCCCGAACTTGGGCGGCGGAATGCCATGTGGTGCCGCTGGTTAGTTTATTGCGTTCCAGCAGGATCGCGTCCGAGACGCCCATCTTGGCAAGGTGATACAGGGTTGAGCACCCCATAATACCGCCGCCGATAACGACGACTGAAGCATGGTGAGGAAGCGTGGTAGACATGGTCACGGCCTTTGGTTTTCAAAAGGATACAGCAGTATGACCCGCAGGCTGGCCGCACATCGCAATGCCGCCTCTGCTACGTTCAATTCAAAGGTCCAATTGGCAGTCACTGGCATCCCCAGATTAAATTAGCCTTCGATAACAGCTGGAAATACAAGTATTGTCAATCAAGCCAAAACATATCAAATGTTATTTAATTTGAACCCGAATCAGGTGGCATTTCAATGGACCCGACCCTAAAAACTAAAATACTTTCAACGCTTAAGGCGGATTTTGAAGGGCTTTCCCCGGGGCTCAAGGTCGTCGCGAAGTACATAGTCGACAACCCGTCAGACTTTGGTTTGGATACTATTCGTCAAACTGCCGGCAAGGCCGGAGTCAGCACATACACTTTGGTCAGGATGGCAAAACATCTTGGTCAGGAAAGCTTTGAAAAACTGCGCGACCCCTTTCGTCTAGCGTTGGTATCCGGCTCGGAATTGACCGAAAACATGGATTGGGTTGCGGCCCTTGCCGAGCACCCGGAGACAGGCGTCGTTCAGGCCGAAGCCACCCTCAACACCCTTTCAATCGTCCAGCGCTCACTGCGCCAACAAGATCCGGCCAAGTTGAAACGAGTAGTGGACATGATGTTTGAGGCGCGGAACGTCTACTTGACGGGTGTACGGGCGAGCTATGGGCTGGCCTATTATTTTCACTATGTCGGACGTATGGCCTTGCCAACATTGCAATTAATCCCCCGCCATATGAACAGCGCAGTAGATGAACTGAACTATGCGAACGATCAGGATATTCTAATTGCGATTACATTTACGCCCTATTCCAAAGAGACAATCCAAGCCTGCAAATTTGCCCAATCCAAAGGGTTACGGTTGATTATGATAACTGATTCAGACGTGATCATGCCGGATTTGAGGCCCGCCGAGGTGATGGTGGTTTCAACCGTCACCACCCACTTTTTTGCATGTTATTCCGGAACTATGGCCGTATTAGAAAATATCTTGTCATTGCTGGTGAACCGCGGCGGCAGGGAGGCTGAAAAAAGAATCGAATCCTATGAGGATTTGCGGAGCGACATTGACGCTTATTGGCCAAAAACAAAAAAACATTAGTTTTGGAGTGACAAGTGTTCGTCCTTTCGACACCCTTATCACAGCGTAGAGGGGCATGGCCTGTCTTTTCGCAACTACATGAAAAGGGAGAAATTTATGAAATCAATGAAATTTATTATGGGTCTGGCCACGGCCACGACACTCATGTTTGGTACGGCGGCTACCGCTGCTGAGCAGCAGTTCGTTACCATTGGCACCGGTGGTGTGACTGGCGTTTACTATCCAACTGGCGGCGCGATCTGTCGTCTTGTGAACAAGGGGCGCAAAGAGCACGGCATTCGTTGCTCGGTCGAATCCACTGGCGGTTCTGTCTATAACACCCGCACAATCCGCGAAGGTGAACTGGACTTTGGCATTGTGCAATCAGACGTTCAATCCGCTGCCATCACCGGCACCGGAAAATTTGCTGACGATGGCGCCTATCCTGAATTGCGCGCAGTCTTCTCGGTTCACCCTGAGCCACTGCACGTTATGGTGCGTGCCGATACCGGTATCAACTCGGTTGCCGATTTCGCTGGCAAAAGCGTCAACATCGGCAACCCCGGTTCTGGAACGCGGGTTCTGGCCGAAGCTTTGATGGCCGCTGCGGGTGTAACAGCAGCCGATTTCGCGCTGGCAGCCGAGCTTAAGTCGTCCGAACAATCGGCGGCATTGTGTGATGGCAAGATCGACGCGACAATCTGGGCTGCGGGCCTTCCAAATGGATCATCTATGGAAGCCACATCAACCTGCGATGTCAAAATCCTTGATCTGACTACATCCGGAACTGACAAGGTTCTGGCGGGTAACCCGGCTTATGCGGCGGCGACCATCCCCGGCGGCATGTACCCCAACAACCCCGATGACATCGCGTCCTGGGGCCCAAAGGCGACTTTTGTAACCTCGGCCAACACATCAGACGAAGTGGTTTATGCCTTGGTGTCGGCAGTTTTTGATAACTTTGACGACTTCAAAAAACTGCACCCGGCGTTTGCCCGTTTGACACCTGAAGAAATGATCAAAGATGGTCTTTCGGCAGAGCTGCACCCAGGTGCCGTGAAATACTACAAAGAACAAGGCTGGATGTAAGTCCACGCTAAATGCCTAAGAAAATGTCTCCTCCCTGACCCGTCAGGGGGGAGATTGTATATAGTAAATGCCGCAAAAAGTCGGACAGGGGGAATGGCCATGAACCAAGCAGAAAACACAGTGCCTGAGGACAATGATCTTCGAGACATTATCGCAGATTCAGACACCGGTGGCCGTATGCCACATGACAAATTCTCGATCAATGCCCTTTGGTATATTCCATTGGTTTGGTCGCTGTTTCAGCTTTGGATCGCTTCTCCGCTGCCGTTTTTGCTACGGATCGGTGTGTTGAACGATACGCAAACGCGCTCCATTCACCTCGGGTTTGCTGTTTTGTTGGCCTTTCTGGCCTTTCCCGGCCTCAAATCCAGCCCTAGGCACCGCATCCCCCTAGCGACTTGGGTAACAGCAATTGTCGCCGCCGCCGCAGCTTCATATCTTTATTATGCCTATGTCGGCGTAGCGAACCGGACAGGCGCGCCTAACACGACTGACCTTGTGGTCGCCGGCATCGGCATTGTCACCTTGATGGAAGCCGCTCGACGGTCTCTGGGCTTTCCGTTGATGGGGGTGGCGATTTTCTTCCTAGCCTATGTCTTCTTTGGCTCTAGCGAAATATTGCCAGACGTCGTGCGCTGGAAAGGGGCGTCGTTTCAGAAGGCCATGAGCCATATGTGGCTGACCACTGAAGGGGTGTTTGGTGTCGCTCTCGGCGTTTCCTCGGGCTTCGTGTTCCTGTTCGTGCTCTTCGGCGCACTTCTGAACCAAGCGGGCGCGGGCAACTATTTCCTCAAACTTGCCTTTGCGACGCTTGGCCACTTGCGCGGCGGCCCCGCCAAAGCAGCCGTGATTGCCTCGGCGGCAACTGGCCTGATCTCGGGCTCATCAATTGCCAATGTTGTGACCACAGGCACATTTACCATTCCGCTCATGAAGAAAGTGGGCTTTTCGCCCGCCAAAGCCGGAGCAATCGAGGTGTCATCCTCGATTAACGGCGTGTTGACGCCCCCCGTGATGGGCGCCGTGGCGTTTCTTATGACCGAATATGTTGGCATCTCTTATGTCGAAGTCGTCAAAACCGCGATTATTCCGGCTGCGATTTCTTACATGGCACTGATCTACATTGTGCATCTGGAAGCCCTGAAAATGGGTATGAAAGGTACCTCGCGTATGCACCCCGTCAAGTTCATGCTGGGCGCCATTTTCATTATCGCATCTTGTATCGTTATTGCTGGTGGCACGCTGTTTCTGACAGGAATTCTGGTTGATACAGTTCAGGGCGCTTTTGGTAGTGCCGCGCTGCCAATTCTGTTTGTTGGCTTGATGCTGGTTTATGTGCTGGCTGTGCGTTTTGCTGCCAGCGGGCCTGATCTGGAAATGAGCGGCGAAACGATGGAGCACCTGCCGCCTACCAAAGAGATATTCAAAACCGGCGTGCACTATCTGCTGCCAATTCTTTTACTGATGTATCTGCTGATGGTTGAGCGTAAATCACCGGCGCTGTCGGCCTTCTGGTCAACCGCATTTATGCTGCTGATCTTGCTTACGCAAAACGTCCTCAAGGATTTTTTCCGCAACAACGGAAACATGATGGCGGGCCTGAGAAAAGGGTTGTCCGAGATCGGCGAAGGCCTGGTCATTGGGGCGCGCAACATGATCGGGCTGGCCGCAGCTATGGGTGTGGCCGGTATCATTGTGGGTGCCGTCACTTTGACTGGCATCGGTCAGGTCATGGCTGAGTTTGTCGAATTCCTGTCAGGAGGCAATCTGCTGGCCATGTTGTTCTTCGTGGCGATTATTTCGATCATCCTCGGGATGGGCTTGCCGACCACAGCCAACTATATTGTTGTGTCATCCTTGATGGCAGGTGTGGTCGTGGAGCTGGGGGCTCAATCGGGCCTGATCGTTCCGCTGGTCGCAGTTCACATGTTCTGCTTCTACTTTGGGATCATGGCGGATGTGACACCGCCTGTGGGGCTCGCCTCGTTTGCGGCCGCTGCCATCAGTAAAGGTGATCCGCTAAAAACAGGATTTCAAGCGTTTTTCTATTCAATCCGCACAGCACTATTGCCGTTCCTGTTTATCTTCAACACAGATCTGTTGCTGATCAACGTCGGGCCGGTACAGGCAATATTTGTCTTCATTGTCGCCCTGATCGCGATGCTGTTGTTTGCGGCCGGTACGATGGGGTGGTTCATGACCCGATCGCGAATATGGGAAAGCATTGCACTGGTTTTGATAGCCTTTACCCTGTTCAGGCCAGGCTTTTTCCTCAACCAGATTGCACCTGAGTTTGAAACCAGACCAGCGACGGAAATATATCAGATGGCCGAAGAAAGCGGTGACAACACCAGTGTGCGCGTGCGTTTGACAGGTGAAAACCTGAACGGCGACCCCATCGATGCGAGGTATCTGTTACCATTAGGGCCAAAAGGGGAAGATGGTTTCACACGGTTACTGAAAGGTGCCGGTATCGAACTGCGCGATGAAGATGGCAAACTATACATCGAAAATATGGAGTTTGGTGGCCCTGCCGAGCAGCTTGGACTGGATTTTGACTGGGAAATCGTAGAGCTGGATGTCAAAGCTGACCGCATCCGTAAAGAAATATTCTATATCCCCGCCTTCGTGTTGTTGGGCTTTGTTTATCTGCTGCAAATGCGCCGCAAAAAACGCACCGACGAAATGGGCGGACAGGAGGAAATCGCATGAGTAAAGCTATTCTATGTGCTGTGGATCTGGGGCACCCCGAGATAAGCCAAGCCGTACTGATACGGGCCCAAGCGCTTGCGGCGCTGGATGCATCCACCTTGAATGTCATCACCGTCGTCCCTGACTACGGCATGTCAATTGTCGGTTCCTTCTTTGAAGAAGGCACATTGAAAAAGGCGGTAAAGGCGACAACCGAACAACTCCACGCCTTCGTTTCTGAAAATGTCACGGCAGGAACCAAAGTCAGACATATTGTGAGCGTAGGCAGTATCTACGAGGAGGTGCTCGACGCAATCGGTAAGACAAAAGCGGACCTTGTGATTATGGGGGCCGGAAAGCCGGGCCTAAAAGAATACCTGTTGGGCCCTAACGCTTCACGGATTGCCCGACATAGTAATGTCTCGGTGTATATTGTCCGGGACGAGGCTGTAGGTTGATAGTCTGCGGTTGTTTGAGGTGCCCCTAGCGCCCTAGACACCTGCCTTGTTCAGTTTGCACTGCCTTACTGTACAATCAAGCGGCGACAACATGCCGTTGTTCGTGTGCTGGTGGCTCAGGTTGTAGAACACCGTATCTGAGGTGCCCCGTATCTGGACATCACACCAATTATTAAAACAGGCCCTGCCCGATCAATTCCGCGTTACCGACAACGCCACAAAAATAATTTAAATCAATAGCTTGGAGCGGGTAGCGGGAATCGAACCCGCGCCTTAAGTTTGGAAAACTCGTATGATACCATTTCACCATACCCGCCAAAGCCAGTGTGTACCTATTTCAATGCCGCAGGATGGTCAAGGAACACTGAAAGAATTTACACAACCTATTGCGCATTGCTAAACCAGTAATTATTCCCTGATAATCGCAGTAAACACCCATCAAAGGCCACTGAAATGACCAAAAAGCGCGCCATCTTGACCTATTTCATTCTGACCCTTTTATTGGGTTTGCTTACCATTGTGATTACCTATTTTCGCGGTGGGGGCGAATATCTCGTCGGACGATCAGTAGATTCAACAGTTGAAGTGATAAGATCCTTTGGCATGATCATCGGACTGAATGTATTCGTTGGATATTTGATCAAATGGCCCTCGTCTGTTGTGCTGTGGATTCCGATCACCACGGTGTTCGTGCTCGTCGCCCATCAGCAGCTTGGTGACTGGTTAGGTCTGGAATCCCTAAACGACATCGGTCGCATGGACGCCTTCCTGACGTATCTACCGGCTGTCGGATTGGTGAGCCTCCTTGGCGGGCTGCTTGGCAACCTTTTTGGCCGTCCTTAACATCAGCTATTGATCAGCTCGATCAACTTCGGCCCTGACGCAGGGTTTGAATTCACCTCCGGACTAACCCGATAAAACTATAACGCGTCATTCAGGGCTGGGCGCATCAATGCAGCCACCGCCCTTCATCACTGGCCACAACCGATAAATTGTCAGCCGGGCACATGTTGTAGTTTGGTGAAAACGGCAGATCGTTGGCGAGCAATGCGGCAAACATCTTGGCCATACGCCCGCACATCTCCTCCCCTTTCTTCTTTTCCTAAATACCTGCGCCGCAGGCAAACCCGAAACCCCTTTATGGGGTTGAGACACAAAGCGGCCCCGCAAGGGGCCTCCATCCAACACCACAAATGAAAAAGGCGCGACCTATAAGGCGCGCCTTTTCCTAATCCATAGCGAAAGACCTATTTCTGCGTAATACGACCGTCCATATAGGCGGTATACCCACCTTTTTCAGCCATATACTCCGCCATCACATCAGCCAGATCCGGGCCGAAATCATAGGCATTCATACCGTCAGTCGAGAACATCTTATATCCGTCTCCACCGCCACGCACATAGTTATTGGTTACCACACCGTAGGTTTTGGCAGGGTCTATCGCGACCCAGCCATCGCCATCGGCAACCATCACTTCGACAACCCGGCCTTCATTGGGAGCAATAGATGAGTCCCAAGTGAATTTTATCCCTGCAACCTGTGGGAAACGGCCTTTGACCTCTTCCACCTGACTAACCCCGTTTTCCAGCGCGGCAATCACGCCCGCCCCTGAAATCTCAAAGGTCGACAGTGTGTTTTGGAAGGGCAACACACTCAGCACTTCGCCCATGGTCACCTCTCCCGCGTCAATAGATGACCGGATCCCGCCGGAATTAGCAATCGCGATGCTCACACCCTGATCCTTGACCCGATCCAGCATGGCGTCGGCCACCAGATTGCCCATCTCGCATTCTTTGACACGACAATTGTCGCGGTTTCCGTCAATCGCGGCCGAAGCCTCGGCCACCACAAGCTGGCGAATTTCTTCCAATGGCCCTGCCAATTCTCCAATCCGCGCTTTGGTATCGCCATCCTCGGCCACTTCAGCATCCATTGATACGGGCTCGCCCACGGCTTGTGTGATGCGCCCTGCATCATCAAAGGTCACATTCAATTCACCCAAAAACTTGCCATAAGCATAGGCCTGCACAATTGCGGTGCTGCCAACCATGGTCGGGTATGGGCCCTTGGCGCGATCCGATGTGTTGGACAAATAAGTGTTCGAGTGCCCGCCAACGATCACATCCACGCCCGTGGTTTCAGCTGCCACCTTTTGGTCGACCACGTAACCCGAGTGCGACAAAACGATTATTTTATTCACACCTTCAGCCGTCAATTTATCAACCTCGCTCTGAACGGCGCCCACCGGGTCGGTGAAAATCACATTCGGGCCGGGGCTTGCCAGCTCGTCAGTGTCTTGCGGTGTCAGTCCAATCAGGCCCAGCTTTTCGCCGCCCCGTTCAATAACAGTCGACTTGGCCAATTTGCCCGCCAGCATCTCTTCGCCGGAATAATCCGCATTGGACATCAAAACGGGGAAATTCAGCGCGTCCATAAAGCCGCGCAACACTTCTGGCCCATCGTCAAACTCGTGGTTGCCCACGGTCATCGCGTCATAGCCCATCTTGTTCATCATCTCAGCTGCAACTTTACCCTTATAGTAAGTGTAAAACAGCGAGCCTTGGAACTGATCCCCGCCATCAACCAGAATACTGTTATTGCTGCGCGCACGGGCCGCAGCAATGGCTGTCACCAAACGGGCCGAGCCGCCAAAACATTTGCCCTCAAGGTTATCTTCCTCGGAACAGCCCGAATCATATTTGCTGACCGGCTCAAACCGTGAATGAAAATCATTGGTGTGCAAAATAGTTAGCGAATAGTCCGCCACAGCCATGCCCGCGCCAAATGTTAAGGCCGCAACCGCTGCGGTTGTTTTCAAAATCATACGTGTAAGCATCGAAAATCCCCCTGATGGATCGATTGAATCATGTCGCATCGTGGCAATGTAATAGACAAGAGTCAAAGCCTTGACGATTATGTCCGGACACGGCATGTCACTGACATGCAGATTTATAAAATATTCCTAGGCTCCGAATGGGCCGAGCTTGACGCCAACGGGCAAACCCTTGGCGCGCCGATTGATCTGGCCGATGGCTATATCCATTTTTCAACCGCGCCCCAAGCTGCTGAAACCGCTGCCAAATATTTTGCCAGTGTGGACGGGTTGATGTTGGTCGCCTTTGAAACGGATCGACTTGGGGATGCGATCAAGTGGGAGCCGTCACGCGGTGGCGATTTATTTCCACATCTTTACCGTGCGCTGTTGCGCTCCGAAGCACTCTGGGCCAAACCCCTGCCCTTTGAAAACGGCGCGCACGTCTTTCCACCAGAGATGACATGACCCCGTTTGAACGCCTTGGCGTTGCCGCGCTGCACCGCTTTGACCCAGAACGCGCCCACGCCCTGTCACTCAAAGCACTGAACAGCGGGCTTGTGCCTTTGCCAGGCCCGTTCACCACGCCACGTTTGCAAACTGAAATCGCAGGGCTATCGCTGCCAAACCCGGTCGGTCTGGCCGCCGGATATGACAAAAACGCCACCGCTTTGGCACCGCTGGCCCGCGCCGGTTTTGGCTTTCTCGAGGTCGGTGCCGCCACCCCGCGCGCCCAAGCAGGCAATCCCAAACCGAGACTGTTTCGTTTGACCAAAGACAGCGCCGTGATCAATCGCTTTGGCTTTAACAACGATGGTATGCATGCCATCGCCGCGCGGCTGGCTAGCCGTCCCAAAAATGCGGTGATCGGCCTGAACCTTGGGGCCAACAAAGACAGCGTTGATCGCGCCGCCGATTTCGCCACTGTGCTGGCCCATTGCGCCCCGCATCTGGATTTCGCCACTGTCAATGTGTCGTCCCCAAACACCGAAAAACTGCGCGACCTGCAAGGCAAAGACGCCCTGACGGCGCTGTTAAACGGGGTCATGCAAACGCGCGACGCGCTCACCCGCCCAATCCCCGTGTTCCTGAAAATCGCACCGGATTTGACCGAAACCGAAATTGAAGAGATCGCACAAGTTGCGCACGCCACTAAAATCGACGCCATCATCGCCACCAACACCACGCTTTCACGCGATGGGCTCACCAGCCCACATCGCAACCAAACCGGCGGCCTTTCCGGCGCACCCCTGTTTGAAAAATCGACCCGCGTTCTTGCTCAACTCAGCACCCTCACCGATGGTAAAATCCCGCTGGTCGGGGTTGGCGGCATTGGCTCGGCCGAACAGGCCTATGCCAAAATCTGCGCTGGGGCGACAGCTGTGCAACTCTACTCCGCAATGGTCTATCAGGGGCTTTCACTGATCACCGATATCGCGCACGGCCTCGACGAACTTCTGGCACGCGACGGATATACCAACATTGCCGACGCCGTTGGCACCAAACGAAAGGACTGGTTATGACGACGATCTGGCACAACCCGCGTTGCTCCAAATCCCGCGCTACGCTTGAATTGATCAAAGAGGCAGGTGTTACGCCAACCATCCGACTATATCAGGACAATGCCCCGACCCAGGCCGAAATCCGCGCGGCTTTAGTCATGTTGAACATCCCCGCTGCTGACCTGATCCGCACAGGTGAGACCCTCTATAAAGAGCTGAACCTGAAAGACGCGGACAACGAAACCCTGATCAACGCCATGGCCGATCACCCCAAACTGATCGAACGCCCCGTCGTTATCAACAACAACAAAGCCGCCCTTGGCCGCCCGCCAGAATCCGTGCTCGATATTCTTTAGGCTTCTTCTTTTCCTAAATACCTGCCCGCGCGGCAGCGCATCGAAACTCTTCTATCCCGCCTGCGCCTCAAGCGCCGGATATCGCCACGCCAACGTCGCCCCGCGCGCCACAAACGAGATCAGCAGCGCCATCCACAGCCCGTGGTTGCCAAATGGCGGCATCAACACCACGATCGCCACGGCGTAAATCGCAAATGACAGCACCATCATATTGCGCATATCGCGCGAGCGGGTCGCGCCTATGAATATGCCGTCCAGCATCCAGGACGCGATGCCAATGGTCGGCGCTAAGATCATATAAACCAGATATATCCGCGCTTCGGCACGCACCTCATGTGATGTGGTCATCACATCAATGATCACCCCACCCAACAGCCAAAACACCATCGACAGCCCGATCACACAGATCAGCCCCCAAAAACTGGTCAACACCGCCCCGCGCCGCAAAGCGGTCCGGTTGTGTGCGCCCATTGCTTGGCCCACCAACGCCTCGGCAGCAAAGGCAAACCCGTCCAGCGCATAGGCGGTGACTTGCAAAAACTCGACCAGTATTTGATTGGCGGCTAATGTCACATCGCCAAAATCCGCGCCAAAAAACAGGAACGAGATAAAGATCGACTGCAATAACATAGAGCGGATCATAATATCACCATTCACCAGCGCCATCGCCCTTAGCCGCGAGCGGTCAAACACCACCACCCAGTTGCGCCACATACGCCCGACAAACGCAGGCCGACACAACCATAACCCCAGCACCAGCCCGCTCCATTCCGCTAAGAACGTCGCAAACGCGACCCCTTGAACGCCCCAGCCCAGCCCCAGCACAAACCACAGATCGAGCCCGATGTTCAGCCCGTTCATCCACAGTTGCAACACCAGCACAGCACGGGTGCGTTCCTGTGCGATCAACCAGCCACTGATCCCGTATAGAGCGATTGCAGCAGGCGCCGACCATACCCTGATGCGCATGTATTGGTGCGCCAACCCCTCGACTTCGTTTGACGCAGGCGATATCTTGAATGCCGCCCAAAATAGCGGGCCTTGCAGAACAATGATAATCAGGCCCAATCCAAAGCCGATCATCAGGGCACGCACCAGCAACGCGACGACCTCGCCCCTGTCATCTGCCCCCAGCGCTTGCGCCGTCATCCCTGTGGTGCCCATCCGCAAAAACCCGAACAGCCAGTAAAACGCGCTCAGAATAATCGCGCCGATGCCCACAGCCCCAATAGGTGCGGCCAATCCCATTTGGCCGACAACACCGGTATCCACCAACCCCAGTATCGGCACCGTGGCGTTCGAGATTACAATCGGAAAGGCAATTTTCAGAACGCGGGAATGGGTCAGCCCATCCGCTGGTTCACTCACCGCGTTGTGGCATCAGGAAATGACCTGTGGCTTGGGCAAACAGGCGTTGGCGGTTATCTTGCCAGGCTTCCACATGGACGCTTGCATAACGCCGCCCCGACCGGTTCACCCGCGCCCGCGCATAGGCGTCGCGCGGCAGGCCGGTGCGCAGATAATCAACGGTAAAATCAATGGTTTTGGGCAGCCGCGGCACGGTGGAAAAGTCGGCTTTCCCGCTCTCGATTTCCCCCCACAACACGGACCAGCTCAGACCGATCATCGAAGTAATTTCCAGAAACGCAGCCGTCACCCCGCCGTGGATTGCAGGCAGCATTGGGTTGCCGATCAGCATTTCGTCAAACGGCAGGACCGCTGTCAATTCATCCCCACGCCGATCAAACTCGATCCCGAGAAAACTGATATAGGGCACCGCGTTCACAAGCGCCTTCAATGCCGCATCACGGCGTTGTTTGATAACCTGGAGAGGCTCGGGCTTTGAGTGGCTCATGATTGGCCCTCCTCTTCTAATCTTTGAAAGGTAAATGCGCCCGTTGCTGTGGCCACTGGCCGCGCGGCATCATCATCCGTCGCAATCGCCCGCACAAAGGCAACCGAGCGGGTGACCTGATAACATTCCGCATGTGCGGTTATCCGCTGCCCCGGTGTGGCGGGGCGCATATAATCAATGCGCAAATCCAGTGTGGCTGTGACAGAAGCGTTCGCCGGGTGACACATCACCGCCGCCCCGCTGCTGGTGTCCATCAGGGCCGAAACCGCTCCGCCAGATATCACCCCTGTTTCAGGATCGCCGATGAAACGTTTGTCATATGGCATCGAAATTATGGCTTTGCCGTCTCCCATCTCACCCAATTCCATGCCCAGCGCCCCGAAATGCGGCGATATGGCAAAAAACTGGCGCAGTTGTTCGACTTTTGAAACTGACATTGGCAACCTTTCGCAAATTTGTTCACTGCCCGTTATTGGCTCTTGCCAAACACGCCGCAAGTGTTATTTGTTGCAATTGAGAATAATTCGCAATTGCAGGATCTCACATGAACACGATAGACGCCACACAAACGCCCCTTCCTTCGCCCTTTGTCGCCAAGGATAAACTCGGCCCGTTCCGCATGAAACGGCTTGTCGTGGTGCTGATCTATATTGCCTTGGCAGTCGCCCCCGGTGAATTGGGTGCTCTGACTCGTGGCCTGATGGTTGACGCCTATGTGCAGGTCGCCTCGTTTGTTGCGGCCACATTACTGCTGTTTTACGGGGCCGAGCGGGTTTTCAAGTTTGATATTGGCGATGCATTGCGCAATGCCAAAGGTTTTCAGGTGCCGCTGGCCTCCCTATTGGGGGCAACACCGGGGTGCGGCGGTGCTGTGGTTGTGGTTGCGGCCTATTCATCAGGCAATGTCGGATTTGGAGCTGTAGTTGCGGCGCTGACGGCGACCATGGGAGATGCGGCGTTCCTGCTGATCGCCACGCGGCCCGATGCGGCGATGGTGGTGTTGCCGCTGTCAATGACTGTGGGTGTTTTAACCGGCTGGATCATTGACGGGCTGAAAATTGGCGGCATGGTGGACGAAGACGCGGCCCAGTGCGAATTGGCCCCGTTAATCGGGCGCACCCGCGTAACTGATTATATCTATCTGGCCATCGCCATCCCGGGTCTGGTGATGGGCATTTCGCAACTGGCACAGGTGGATCTCGAGGCCGTCTATGGCGTCTACATGACATGGGTCGGGCTTGCCGGTATTTTTGTCGGATTGCTGATCTGGTCCACGTCAAATTTGCAAGCCATGACCAACGCCAAAGACGGCCCCGTCACCCGCATGGCCGAAGAAACCAGCTTTATTGTGGTCTGGGTGATCGGCGCCTATCTGGTGTTTGACTATACCGTGGCCTATGCGGGGCTGGACCTGAAGGCGATGTTCAATTCGGTCGGTATCCTGTTGCCACTGATCGGCATCGTGATCGGCTTTATTCCGGGCTGTGGGCCGCAGGTGCTGGTCTCGACCTTTTATATCAACGGGCTGATCCCGTTCTCGGCCCTTGTCGGCAACGCGATTTCCAATGACGGCGATGCCTTGTTCCCCGCCATTGCGATAAATCCAAAGATCGCAATGATGGCGACGATTTACTCGGCCTTTCCGGCCATCCTGCTGGCCTATTTGTTCCACTTCCTTGCGCCGGGCTTCATGAACTAAAACGCATTTCTCATTGGCACGGCATATTCCTGACTATTTTACTTGTGTTGCATTCGCAATTTCCTTAGTAATATTGTCAGAAATAGAGTTGGGCACCACAAATGACTACCCAGACCGTAAAACTTGGCCTACCTTCGCGCAGCATTACCGCGCTGCTATACCAGTTCAATCCACGGCGCACCCCCCGCACGGCCATTGTGCTGACGTTGGTTGTTCTGGCGCTATGGCCCGGAGAAGTCGGAGAGGTCACCCGCGGTCTGATGCATGATGCCTATGTTGGTGTATCGGTGTTTGTCGCGGCCACATTGATGCTGGTCTATGGCAGCGAACGATTGTTCAACGTCAATCTGGGGGATTTCCTGCGCCGTCAGCGACGCCTGCAAATCCCGATTGCCGCGCTGTTGGGCATGTCGCCGGGGTGTGCCGGTGCGATCATCGTTACCTCGGCCTATTCATCAGGCAATGTGACGCTGGGCGCGCTGGTGGCAGCATTGACCGGCACCATGGGGGACGCGGCCTTCCTGCTGATTGCCACCAAACCCTTGACGGCCGCCGTTATATTCCCGCTGTCACTGGTCGCGGGCATTATCACAGGCCTGATCGTTGATCGTTTTCACAAAAAACAGATCCCCGGCCGCGCCAATGCCACATGCAGCATTGGTCCCAGTATCCTGCACACACGGCGACGCGACATCGCCTTTGGTGTGGTTGCCCTGCCGGGGCTGGCGGTTGGCCTGATGGACGCCTTCCAGATCACTCCGTCGCCAATGGTCAACACTTTGGGCATAATCGCTGCAATGATCGGCATGGCGCTAATCCTGCTGATCTGGCTGGTCTCGCAAGTGCAGGCGATCTCGAACCCCGATGACCCCGCCCTGTCGCGCGTGGCCGAGGAAACCGCCTTTATCACCATCTGGGTGCTGGCCGCCTTTCTGGGCTATGGCTATATTGAGGCGTTCTCGGGTCTTGATCTGGCGATACTGTTTTCAACCGTGGCAGTTGCCATGCCGCTGATCGGCGTGCTGATCGGGTTCATCCCCGGCTGTGGCCCGCAAATTCTGGTGGCCACGCTATACATCAACGGCATCGTGCCATTCTCGGCGCTGATCGCCAATGCCATCTCCAATGACGGTGACGCCCTGTTCCCCGCCATCGCGCTGAACCCCAAAGCCGCCTTGCTGGCCACGATCTACACCTCGTTTCCCGCCCTTGTACTGGGCTATGCGTTTTACTTTTTCGCGCCCGGTTTTTTGAACTAACGCGGATTGCATCAGACCCTTGCATTAGGTTACGCTCCCGTCAGGAGCTCGGTAAGATGTCTGAAAACCAATTAACCTTTAAAGAGATGTGCGCACGCTTTGACGTGACCCCACGCACCTTGCGGTATTACGAATACATCGAGCTGCTCACCCCCGATAAAGACGGGCGCACCCGCAGCTATGGGCCGCGCGAAGTGGCGCGTATGGTGCTGATCTTGCGTGGGCGGCGCTTTGGCTTCTCACTTGAGGAAATCCGCCAGTGGCTCGAAATATACGAGCAGAAGGGGGATCGTCGGCAAATGGAAGTATGGATTGAGGGGGCGGACCGTCAATTGGATGCACTAGCAAAACAGCGCCAGCAGCTGGACGAATCAATTTTGGAGCTACAAGAGTTGCGCGATGACGCGGCGGATGCACTAATGCTAACAAAATAAGGTACGGAATTCTTTAGCCCGTACCAATTTTCCAATATGCCCTGTAATAATTTTCTTTCGTCTGACCCTACGTCAAATTTCATGACGTTTCGTCAAATAGCTTTTGACGCCACGTTACATTTTCCTTTGCGTCAATCATGGTTGTAAGCTGCCCGAACGCAACGCATGTCCTGATTTGCAATAAATTAGCGAGTATAATTTTTAGGGCCGCGCCATGAAAGATGATGAAACAATGACCATTCGGCAAATGTGTGAGGTGTTCGATGTAACCGCCCGCACATTACGATTTTACGAAACCAAAGAGCTTCTTTCGCCGATCCGCGAAGGGCAGAAGCGGCTGTATTCAAACCGTGAACGCGCCAGACTAAAGCTGATCCTGCGCGGCAAGCGGTTTGGCTTTGATCTGGAAAAAATCCGTCAAATGCTTTGCCTCTATAATATGGGAGACGCAGGGCAGCTACAATTGACCCAATCGCTGGAAGCCGCCAAGGAACGTTTTGTTGAGTTGACAGAGCAATGCGATGAACTGAAACTGAATTTGGAAGAATTGGCCGAGTTGATCAAATGGGGTGAACATGAAGTCCTGTCGATATCTGCCAAAAAATCCACCGCCGCCTAACCAATAACCAAACCGGAGAGCCACCACATGCCGAGCTACACCGCACCCGTCAAAGACATCCAATTTGTGCTGCATGATTTGTTGGGCGTCAGCACCAGTAACATTCCGGGGTATAACGAACTGGAAGCCGATTTTACCGGTGCCGTTCTGGAAGAAGCCGGTAAAGTCGCCAGCGATGTACTGGCACCGATCAATGCCTCGGGCGATATTGAGGGCTGCACATTTGAAAACGGTCTGGTGACAACACCCAAGGGGTTCCGCGAGGCCTTTGAGGTGATGAAAGAAGGCGGCTGGACCGGGCTGGATTGCGATCCGGAATACGGCGGGCAGAATATGCCCTATGTGTTGGGCACGGCGGTTGGCGAATTGTTTTCCAGCGCCAATCAGGCGTTCACAATGTATCACGGCCTGACGCACGGGGCCTATTCGGCGATCCACGCCCACGGCACGGATGAGCAAAAGACGCGGTTCCTGCCCAAAATGGTCACCTGTGAATGGACCGGCACCATGAACCTGACGGAATCCCATTGCGGCACTGATCTTGGGCTAATGCGCACCAAAGCCGATCCGCAAAGCGATGGCAGTTATAAAATCACCGGCGAGAAGATATTTATCTCGGCGGGGGATCATGACTTGTCCGAAAATACCATCCATCTGGTGCTGGCAAAAATCGCTGGCGGGCCGGACGGGATCAAAGGGGTGTCGTTGTTTATCGTGCCCAAATACATCGTCAAAGATGACGGATCACTCGGGCCCGCCAATGGCGTATCGGTTGGCAACATCGAGAAAAAGATGGGCATCCACGCCAACGCCACCTGCGTGATGGTCTATAATAACTCGGTTGGCTATTTGCTGGGGGAAGAACATAAAGGCATGCGCGCCATGTTCACCATGATGAATGAAGCGCGGGTTGGTGTTGGCATGCAAGGGCTGGCCCAGGCCGAGGCCGCCTACCAGAACGCGGTGATCTATGCCAAAGATCGCCTGCAGGGGCGCGATGTAACCGGCGTGAAAAATCCCGATGGGCCAGCAGACCCGATCATCGTGCACCCCGATGTGCGCCGTAATCTGATGGACCAGAAAAGTTTCATTGAAGGTGGGCGCGCCTTCCTGCTCTGGAGCGCCAGCCTGATTGATCAGGCGCACCGCGCCGGTGACAAGGACGCGGACGGGCTGGTTTCGCTGATGACGCCAGTTGTGAAAGGGTTTTTGACCGACAAGGGTTTTGATATGACAGTTCAGGCCCAACAGGTTTTCGGCGGCCACGGCTATATCGAAGAACACGGCATGAGCCAATTCGTGCGCGACGCCCGTATCACCCAGATCTACGAAGGTGCCAACGGGGTTCAGGCCTTGGACTTGGTCGGTCGCAAGCTGGCGCTGGACGGCGGCAAACACGTGATGGCTTTCTTTGATCTGGTGAAGACCTTTATCAAGGAAAATGCGGAGGACGAGGCGTTGAAGGCCGATTTCCTTGACCCTTTGAAACAGGCCAGCAAGGATTTGCAGACTTCCGCGATGTTTTTCATGCAAAACGGCATGAAAAATCCCAACCACGCGCTGGCTGGCTCCAACGATTTCATGCATCTGTTCGGCCATACCTGTTTAGGGCTGATGTGGGCGCGCATGGCAAAATCAGCCAATACGGCACTGGCCACCGGAGCCTCTGACACCGCGTTTTACGAAACCAAGCTCACGACAGGACGCTACTACATGGCGCGTCAGCTGCCCGCCACAGGCATGCATCTGGCACGAATTCAGTCAGGGGCCGACACGGTTATGGCGCTGAACGCCGAAGCGTTCTAGACTGGTAGGAATTGCTCCAAGGGAGGAGCGCTCACGGCTGGTGGATTTTGCATATGGGGTGCGAAAACCACCCCATCGCATTTACGGGAGACAAAATGCCCAAACGCCTGCGCCTGACCCGCCGCTTTCCGGTCGCCATGACAGAAGACGGCTATCGCCGCTTAAAACGCTTCTCAAAAGAGGCGGGGCTGGACGAGGGCGAGGCCCTGTCCTTTCTGTTTGAAAACTTCACCAGCGTGATCGACGCAGACAACCTGACCCACCGCCTGCGCCTGTTCAATTCCGAACTGGAAGCGCGCAAACGGTGATGAAATTGTTGGGGGAAAAGCCGGATCGCCTCCGGCGGAGGTATTTAGAAAAAGAAGAAGAAAAACCCAAAGTGACCCCGCTTCAACCGGTCCATAAGACGGGGTGCCGCGGGGTCTTCTCCTTTTACGACCATCGGCTCCTCAGCCTGTACCGCGCATCCATTCTAGGCGCATTAACCTTAATACTTTCTTACCGCGCCCCTTCTTCTTTTTCTAAATACCTTGGGGGTCTGGGGGTAAAACCCCCAGTTGGGCCGGTAGGGCAAACAGCGAAAGATCTGATATGACACTCCAACTTTATTGTTTCGGCGAAAGTGGTAATTCTTATAAAGCGGCACTCGCGCTTGAATTTTCGGGGCTGGACTGGGAACCAGTCTACGTTGACTTTTTCGGCGGCCAAGCCCGCAGCCCCGAATATCAAGCCATCAACGTAATGGGCGAAGTGCCCGCAATGGTAGATGGCGATTTAACCCTCACTCAATCCGGTGCCATTCAGGATTACGTGGTTGAAAAATCTGGCAAGCTGGGCGGCAAAAACGCTGCTGAAAACCGCGAAATCCTGCGTTGGATCCTGTGGGACAACCACAAACTCTCCTCCCCCGCTGGCATGACCCGTTTTCTGATCAACTTCCTGCCCAAAGACAAACAACCCCAAGGCGTGATCCCCTTTACTCAGGGCCGCCTAAAGGCCGCTTATGCCACTCTAAACGCCCACCTTGAGGGCCGCGACTGGATTGTTGGTAATCACATGACCATTGCTGACTTATCCTGCTGCGGTTACCTCTACTACCCCGAGGAATTCGGCTTCGACCGCAACGACTGGCCCCACATCGACGCCTGGCTGACCCGCATCAGCGAAACACCTGGCTGGAAACACCCCTATGATCTGATGCCCGGCAGCCCTGCTGATCGCGCATAAACAAAGGATACGAAAATGACCGAAGCTTACATTTACGACGCCGTGCGCTCGCCCCGTGGCAAAGGCCGCCAAGATGGCGCCCTGCACGAAGTCACCGCCGTGCGCCTGTCCGCGCAAATCCTGAACGCAATCAAAACCCGCAACGGTCTGGAGGGTCACGCCGTCGAGGATGTGATCTGGGGCAATGTCACCCAAGTCAAGGAGCAGGGCGGCTGTCTGGCCCGCACTGCGGTGCTGGCGTCCGAGCTGGACCAATCCATTCCCGGCCTTGCCATCAATCGTTTTTGCGCCTCGGGCATGGAAGCGGTCAATCTAGCGGCCAACCAAATCAAGGGCGGCGCAGGCGATGGCTATATCGCTGGTGGCATTGAAATGATGGGTCGTGTGGCAATGGGCAGTGATGGCGCAGCGATTGCTGTTGATCCGACTGTAGCGATGGGCACTTATTTCGTACCCCAAGGTATTTCGGCCGATCTGATCGCCACCGAATACGGCTTCACCCGCGAGCAGGCCGACGCTTTAGCCGTTGAAAGCCAAAACCGCGCCAAAGCCGCTTGGGATGACAACCGCTTTGCCAAATCCATCATCCCGATCGTTGACCAGAACGGCCTGCCGATCCTTGATACCGACGAATATATGCGCCCCGGCACCACGACCGAAAACCTCGGCGCGCTGAAGGCCAGCTTTAAGGACATGGGCGAAGTGATGCCGGGCTTTGATAAAGTCGCCATCATGAAATACCCGCATCTGGAGCGGATCAATCACATCCACCACGCGGGCAATTCATCCGGCATCGTTGATGGTTCAGCGGCCGTGCTGATTGGCAACAAGGAATTCGGCATCCGCCACGGCCTTAAACCCCGCGCCCGTATCCGTGCAACGGCCAAAATCGGCACCGAACCCACCATCATGCTGACAGGTCCCGTGCCCGTGACGCATAAAATCCTTGCTGATCATGGCATGGCGATTTCCGACATCGATTTGTTTGAGGTCAACGAAGCCTTTGCCTCCGTGGTCATGCGCTTTCAACAAGCCTTTGATGTCGACCCCGCCTTGGTCAACGTCAACGGTGGCTCCATCGCAATGGGCCATCCATTGGGTGCAACTGGCGCGATCATAATCGGCACCTTGCTGGATGAGTTGGAGCGTCAAGATAAAGAGGTTGGCCTTGCCACCCTGTGCATCGCATCTGGCATGGGTGCGGCAACGATCATCGAGCGCGTCTAATGCCTGTGATCAAAATCAACGAACTGCCACTGATCAAAGGGGCCGATAATATCGGCTACCCTGCGCCGCATGACAAGGGGTGCGATCTCTACGAGGCCGCGTCCCTTGGCGAGGCGGCGGGCCTGACCCAGTTCGGCGTCAACATTGAAAAACTGCTGCCCGGCGGCATTTCATCACAACGTCACTGGCATGAAAATGAGGACGAGTTCCTTTACATGCTGACAGGCGAGGTGGTGCTGATCGAAGATGACGGCGAACACACCCTGACCGAGGGCATGGCCGTTGGCTGGAAAGCAAATGAGCCAAACGCCCACCACCTGATTAACCGCTCGGATGAGCCCGCTTTTTATCTGATCATCGGCACCCGCGCGGACAGTGACACCTGTCACTATCCCGACATTGACCTTCACTATTCCCGCAAAAATGGGGAACGCCAGTTCACCCACAAAGACGGCACCCCTTATGAAGAGGAACAAAACCAATGAGTGATTTTACATATGCAGTTGATGCCGATGGCGTTGCCACCGTTACATGGGACACCATCGGCAAATCCATGAACGTGATGAGCCAACAAGCATTCATGGACCTTGATGCACATATCGACACAGCACTGGCTGATGATGCCGTCAAAGGTGCGATCATTACCTCGGGCAAGGCAGGGTCCTTTGCCGGTGGCATGGACCTGAACGTGATCGCCGCGATGAAAGAAGGGGCCGGTGACAACCCCGCCAAAGGGTTGTTCGACGGGTTGATGGGGATGCACGCGACATTGCGCAAAATCGAGCGCGCCGGCATGGATGCGAAAACCAACAAAGGCGGCAAACCGATCTGTGCCGCCCTGCCCGGCACAGCTCTTGGCATCGGCTTGGAGTTGCCGCTGGCATGCCATCGCATCTTTGCCGCCGATAACCCCAAAGCCAAAATCGGCCTGCCCGAAATCATGGTCGGCATTTTCCCCGGCGGCGGGGGCACCACACGGCTGGTGCGCAAAATGGGCGTGATGGCCGCCAGCCCGCTGTTGCTGCAAGGTAAATTGAACAACCCCAAAGGTGCCAAGGCCGCAGGCCTGATCGACGAGGTGGTTC
>Ga0209345_10001967_pt1 | contig 23604 bp, 19 predicted proteins | sample Cruoilmetagenom7_FD_187294 | JGI IMG/M metagenome (GOLD analysis project Ga0209345, IMG submission 187294) | Oil polluted marine microbial communities from Coal Oil Point, Santa Barbara, California, USA - Sample 7 (SPAdes) (version 2) | ecosystem: Environmental > Aquatic > Marine > Oil seeps ...
AATAATTGATTTACTTGCAGTTAGCTAACTCCCCCCTTTTATTTGAATAAATTGATATGAAAAATATTTTGGTATTTGGTCTAAGTTTTCTTTTATGTTTTGTGGGATATACTCAAACCTATGTCCCTGACGATAATTTTGAACAAGCTTTAATTGATTTAGGATATGATAATCCACCCTTAGATAATTTTGTGCCTACAGCCAATATTGATGGTCTCGTTACCTTAAATATTAATGGTGCAGGAATCTCTGATTTAACAGGAATTGAGGACTTTAGTTTTTTACAAACATTAATTGCTCCTTTTAATAATTTAACTAACGTAGACATTAGCCAAAATAGTTATTTAAGGGAAGTGAATTTTAATAGCAATAGTTTGTCAAGTATAGATGTTACTAAAAATATACATCTTGAAAAGTTATCTTGTAGTAATAATAATTTGACTTCGCTTAGTGTTTCACAAAACCCATTATTAGATTACCTTCATTGTTCAGATAACTTATTAAATAATATAGATGTAACTAATAATTCATTTTTGAATACTTTATTTATAGATAATAATAATCTTAGTGTAATAAATGTAACACAAAATCTTTTATTAGAAGTATTAACTATATCTAACAATAATATTTCTGAAATAAATGTTACCAAAAACTCTACTTTAAGAAGTCTTACTTTTAATAGTAATCAGGTTAGCATAATTGATATTACTCAAAATCCTTTATTAGAAGCACTAACTATATCTCACAATAATATTTCTGAACTAAATGTAACTCAAAACCCTTTACTTAGTATTATAAGATGTTTTTCAAACCAATTAACTAGCCTTGATGTTTCTCAAAATAATTTGCTTATTGATTTTAATTTTGGAAACAATTTAATTGAAACTATAGATCTATCTAATAATCTTTTGCTTCAATATTTAGGAACTTATTCTAATCAAATCATTGAATTAGATGTTTCTCAAAATCCTGAATTAATCGGAGTATCTGCTTCTCTAAACCCAATAGAAGTTTTAAATGTAAAAAATGGGAATAATACTAATTTTGTTTTTTTTAATGCTCATGATTGTCCTAATCTTTTTTGTATTGAAGTCGATGATCCAGTCTACAGTGAAAACAATTGGTTAAATGTAGATCCTCAAGTTGAATTTAGTGAAGATTGTGATCCACTTGGAGTTAGTGATTTTAAAAACATTGAAACGAAAACCTATCCTAATCCAGCGGAAAATTATTTTATAATTGAAGCAAAATTGTTTTCAGAAATAAATAATCTTCAAGTTAAAGTATTTGATATACAGGGGAAATTATTAAGGGAAATTAAAAATATTTCAACAGAAAATCAACTGTTAAAAACATCAATAGATATTTCTAGTTTAAAATCTGGCGCTTATTTTTATTCCGTTTTTAATAACGGAAAACAATTGTTTAATGGTAAAATTATTAAGCAGTAAAAAAGTCGAACTGTTTATGGTTCGACTTTTTTAAATATAAAATTGTTAGTTTATTTATTCCCCAACATTAAAATTTCATTACATACTACTTCGGTGATATAGCGTTTTTGGCCTTCTTTATCTTCATAACTTCTTGAGGTTAGTTTTCCTTCTACAGCTACTTCTTTTCCTTTAGTAACATAACTTTCAATAATCTCTGCAGTTTTTCCCCAGGCTACTACATTATGCCATTGCGTGTCGGTTACCTTTTCACCTTGTGCGTTTTTGTAAGATTCGTTGGTAGCAATATTAAATTTTGCTAATTTTTTTCCAGAATCTAAAGTGATGATTTCTGGATCGTTTCCTAAGTTTCCAATTAACTGAACTTTGTTTCTAAGCGTACTCATAATTTATAGTTTTTAAATTTGTCCTCAAGCTCATCTTAAGGATCTAGCGAACTGAATCTAAATCAACCGAATAATGGTTCACTCGATTCAACAGTGCAAACATAAAAGCATTAAATTATTTTAGTTGGTTGGTACGTACTTACTTTCGTTTATAGTTGTTTGTAAGTGTTTAAAAACTTTTAATATTCTAATAATAAATAAGTTATAAAATTTATAATTTTAACTCTTTACCATCACAATATGCGGAATTCCATCTTCTAAATAACCCTCACCTACTTGTTGAAAACCGTGTGAATTGTAAAATTTAGTAAGATACACTTGTGCAGAAACTTTAATAATATCAGTTTGATATTTGTTTTTTATTGCTTCAATCGAAGCTTTCATTATATCGTGACCATATTTAAACTTACGTTGAGAAGCGTCCACCACTACTCTACCAATTGATGCTTTTTCGAAATAATCACCAGTATCAAAGCAACGTGTATAGGCAATTACTTTTCCTTCTTTTTTACCAATAATATGAAGTGCTTTTTGATCTTTTCCATCGATATCTTGGTATACACAATCTTGTTCAACTACAAAAACTTCAGAGCGAAGTTGTAGTATTTCATAGAGTTCATTGATATTTAATTCAGAAAAAGTTTTAATAATTATATCCATAAAATTTAATCTTGTACCACCATTTCTTTTGAATCATCTAAAAGATATTCGGGTTGTAAATTAACATGATTTATACCGAAATCATGATAGAGTATTTCTTCAATTTGTTTTAGTAGAATATTAAATTCAGATAAAGATAAGTCTTTATTAAAATCTATATGAGCTTCCATATGTATTTCAAATTCATTTAATTCCCAAATATGAATATGATGCACATTTTTTACTTCAGAAATTTGAGAAAGTCGCTCGTTTACTTTTTCAATCTGAATGCTATCTGGAGTAAACAACATTAATATTTTAAAAGAAGATTTAAATAAATCGTACCCAACATAAAGTAAATAAATTGCAATTAAAATTGTTAATACACTATCCACCCAAAACATTTGGTAGTATTTCATTAATAAACCACCTATTAATACTGCAATCGATGCTGCCATATCTGAAAATAAATGAACATATGCAGAGCGCATATTCATGTTTTCTTTTGAATCTTTCCTAAGTAATAATACACTTAATCCATTGGCAACAATAGCTAATAAAGCCAACCAAATTACCAATCCGCTTTCAATTTCTTGAGGATTATAAAAACGTTCAATAGCTTCAAAAATTAATATAAAACCAACAATAATTAAGGTTGAAGAATTAATAAAAGCAGCCATTATTTCAGCTCTTTTATATCCGAATGTTCTTTTTAATGAAGCTTTCTTTTTTGAAAAAATATCTGCTATATAACTTATCACTAAAGAAATAACATCACTAAAATTATGTAATGCATCAGATAAAAGTGATAAACTTCCAGAAACAATACCTCCTATTACTTGAGCAACGGTGATTAAAATATTTAAAAGAATGGTGAATAGTAATTTTTTACCTTTCAAATTACTATGAGAATGTGAGTGATTATGTGAATGGTTGTGATCCATTCTAGGAACATTTAATTTTATCTACTCTAGTTTGGTGACGACCACCTTCAAATTCGGTATTTAAAAATGTTTTAACCATTTCTAACGCTTGAGGAATTGCTGTAAAACGAGCTGGAATACATAAAATATTAGCATTATTATGTCTTCTAATTAAATCTACTATTTCTTTATTCCAACACAATCCTGCTCTAACATTTTCATATTTATTTGCAGTCATTGCTACACCATTTGCACTACCACAAATAAGGATACCAAAATCAACTTCATTTTTATTAATCGCTGAGGCAACAGGATGTACAAAATCTGGATAATCTACACTTTCTAAAGTATCGGTACCATGATTAATAACAGTTATATTTTGAGATTCTAAATACTTAATAATTTCAAATTTATAATCTGGCCCTGCGTGATCATTTCCTATAGCTATAGTCATGGTTGTAAATTTTTTACAAAGATACTAATATAAGCGTTCTTTCATTTTTTAAATAGAATAGATTCTTATTATCAATTCATTTTTTAAACAGTTAACAAAGCTGTTAACTTATGTTAATAGTTTAAGGAAAATTTTTTTAGGATACTAAATATATAATTTCTATAAGTTTTTTAAAAGTTAGTATCAAAATATTAAGTCTTCTATTTTTATAGAAGTTATTCATATAAATAGAATAGATATGAAACACAATTTTTAAAATTATTATTAATATTCACCTGTTTAATTAGAAAGTTAACTTCTAATGTTAAATGTTAATAGAAATTGTATCTTCTTATTTATCAGTAAAAAAGTAGAATGATAAGCTGTTAATAAATAGAAATAAATTTATATAAGTTAGATTCAAAATAAAAAGTTATAAAGTTATACTAGATATTAACAAGCTATAATAATCACTATTTTTATTTTAAAATTTTAAAGAAAAAAAGCTAATAATATAATAGTTGTTCATAACCTTAATTAAACAATTTTTAAATCTGAAGTAGGATCTAAATCTTTTATAATTTGAATTGCTTTTTGCTCGTCATTTTTATGTACTTGAAGACGAATTCCTCCAAATGCATTCGAGTGAAATGGTAAAACATTAATAACAGTTTCATTTAAAAACACATAACGTATTTCATTTTGTTGAAGCACTAACTCTAATACTGCATAATCACTTGGATAAGTAAATCGAGCAATTGTTTTAAAGTCTTTCATAGTATTCTATTTAGTTGTCTACTAAGATAATCATTTAATAATATTGGTATTAGTTTATAATTGTACATTTACAACCAATAAATAATAACAATGTCGAAAAGAAAAAAGCGAGGGAGAAAAAATAAAATAAATAATCTTACCCAATCCATCCTTTCCTATTTAAGAAAGGATACTTCAAAACCAAATAATTATAAACAAATAGCTGCAGCATTAGGTGTTACCGATGCAAGTGGCCGTAATTTAATTATAAAAAAACTAAGAAAACTTCAAGTTGAAGGTAAAATACAAGAAATAGATAGAGGTAAATTTACTATAGTATCTAGTCAACATTATCATAAAGGAAGAGTAGACTTAACTAGTCGTGGCCAAGGTTACGTAGTGGTTGAAGAATTAGAAGATGATATTTTTATCTCTTCAAAAAATTTAAATCACGCACTTCAAGATGATATAGTAGAAGTATATATTTTTAAACGTTCTAAAGGAGGTAAAAAAGAAGGTGAAATAACTCAAATTATTCAGAGAAAACGAACTGAATTTGTTGGAGTGATTCAAATTCAAGAAAAATTTGCCTTTGTAAACTGTGCTGGATTTAAAATGTATACCGATATTTTTATTCCAAAGAAACATATAAATAATGCGGAAGATGGAGATAAAGTATTAGTAGCGATGGATGATTGGCCTGAAAAAGCAGATTCTCCTTTCGGAAGAGTACTAAAAGTGTTAGGAAAACCTGGAGAACATCATACCGAAATACATTCAATTTTAGCTCAATACGGATTACCATATGAATTTCCTCCTGAAGTTGAAAAATATGCAAACGAATTAGATACTAGTATTCAAACTGAAGAAATTAAAAAACGACGCGATATGCGTCAAGATTTAACATTCACGATTGATCCAAAAGATGCAAAAGATTTTGATGATGCTTTATCTTTTAATGAATTAGATGATGGAACTTTTGAAATAGGAATTCATATTGCAGATGTTTCACATTATTTAACTCCTGGAACACTACTAGATGACGAAGCTTTTGAAAGAGCAACTTCAGTTTATTTAGTAGATCGTGTAGTACCAATGCTACCAGAAGTACTTTCAAATAATGCATGTTCATTACGACCTAATGAAGAAAAATATACTTTTTCAGCAGTTTTTAAAATAAATGAAAAGGCAGAAGTAGTTGATCAATGGTTTGGAAGAACTGTAACTTATAGTGATGCTCGTTTTGCATATGAAGAAGCACAATATGTGATCGAAAATAATGAGGATGAAGAACATACAATTCCTTCAGATATATCGATTACAGATAAGGCATATACAGTAGATAAAGAAATATCTAAAGCAATTTTAAAATTAGATGAGCTTGCTAAAATTCTTCGGAAGAAAAGAATGAATCATGGTGCAATTTCATTCGATAAAATTGAAGTAAAATTCAATTTAGATGAAACCAATAATCCAGTTGGTGTATTTTTTAAAGAAAGTAAAGATGCTAATAAATTGATTGAAGAATTTATGTTATTAGCAAATAGAAGTGTTGCTGAATTTATTGGAAAACAAAGAAGCGGAGATCAAACTAAAACTTTTGTATATCGTGTTCATGACGAGCCAGATGATGAAAAAATTGCAGCTTTAGAAAATATAATTAAACGTTTTGGTTATAAATTAAATACTCGTGATCGTAAATCTACAGCGACTTCTTTAAATAAATTATTGAAAGATGTTCATGGTAAAAAAGAACAAAATTTAGTAGATACACTTGCGATTAGAAGTATGAGTAAAGCGGTGTATACTACTAATAATATTGGTCATTATGGATTAGCGTTCGATTATTATACACATTTTACTTCTCCAATTAGAAGGTACCCAGATGTAATGGTGCATCGCTTATTACAACATTATTTAGAGGGTGGTAAAAATGCAAAGCAAGAAGAGTTTGAAGAAAAATGTAGTCATAGTAGTGACATGGAAAATCTTGCTTCAAAAGCGGAACGTGAAAGTATAAAATACATGCAGGTGAAGTTTATGAAAGACCATGAAGATCAACAATTTTTAGGGGTTATTTCTGGTGTGACTGAATGGGGAGTGTATGTAGAAATTATCAATAATAAATGTGAAGGAATGGTGCGTCTACAAGATATTCGTGACGATCATTATGTGTTTAATAAAGAAGAATATGCAATCATTGGCCAGCGAACAAAAAATATGTATCAACTTGGTGATGAGGTATATGTAAAAGTTAAAAATGCAGATTTAGTACGTAAACATTTAGATTTTGAAATGTTAGGAAGTCGTGATGAAATAGAAAAATAATAATAACTGTAACATTTCAATAATTCTCCCCTCTTTATAAGAAATAACAGACAAAATGAAAAATATAGTAAGTATTCTAGTGGTTTTAATTTCTTTATCAACTTTTGCTCAAAGAGAGTTAGTAAAAGAAGTGGGTGATATTTCAGTTGTGAAAGTATTCGATTTAATTGAAGTTAATTTAATTAAGTCTTCTGAAAATAAAGTGGTTGTAAAAGGTGAAGATGTTGATGATGTAAAAGTAATTAATGAGCATGGTAAATTAAAAATTAGAATGTTATTAGATAAACGTTTTAATGGAAAAGAAACCTTTGTAGAAGTTCATTATAAATCATTAGAAGTTATTGATGCGAACGAAGGTTCAATTATAGTTTCTAATGAACTTATTAAACAAAACATGATTGAATTAAGAGCTCAAGAAGGTGGAAAAATAATAGCTGGTTTAGATGTTAATTTTGCTAAAATGAGAGCGGTAACTGGCGGAATTATTGAAGCTTCAGGGTTATCAAAAAGCCAAGAAATAGTGTTAAATACTGGAGGTATTTTTGAAGGTAGAGAACTTAATACACAAGACACAAAAATAAAAATAACTGCAGCAGGCGAAGCTGAGGTTAATGCTTCAAATAAAGTAGATGCAAGAGTAACTGCTGGAGGTGAAGTTTATATTTATGGAGAACCTTCTACCGTAAATAAAAAGACCTTTGCAGGCGGAAATATTACAATCATGAATTAAATTAATTCTGTAATTACTAATCCAACAAAAAGGTATTATATTATTTATTAATATTTTTGAATAGTTTACCTTTGCTAAACTATGTTTGATGGTTTATTATATGCGGCTTTTTATGGATTTCTCCTTGCATTTGCAATAGGCCCTGTATTTTTCACACTCATTGAAACAAGCATAACAAAAGGAATTAAAGCAGCTGTATTTTTCGATTTAGGTGCTTTATTTTCAGATGTTGTCTTTATTGTAATTGCTTTTTATAGTACTTCACAAATTCTTGATAAAGTAAAAGACGATCCTGCATTACTAATTTTTGGAGGTGTCGTTTTAATAGCTTTTGGAGTTATATCCTACATTCGAACCGCTAAATCTTTTATAAAAATTGTTCGAGAACATTACTCAGTTGAAACAAAGAAAAACCATGGAGGACTTTTCTTAAAAGGGTTTTTATTAAACTTTGTTAATTTTGGTGTATTAGCAGGATGGATTGCTACAATTATCATTGCACAAGCTATTACCACTCATAAAAATGGAGTAGTTTTATTTCTATCTACTGTAATGATTACATTATTTTTAACCGATTTATTAAAAATATTCCTTGCTAAAAAACTAAAAAGCAATTTAACTCCTCGATTTATTATTAAAACTAAAAAGTTAGTAAGTATTTTAATTATTGGTTTCGGAATATTATTATTACTTCAAGGTGTATTTCCAGATAGAATTCAAAAAGGAATGAAAAAAATTCCTGGCACCGAAAAACTACAAAGTATAAATAAAGAGATATAAAAAAACCCTTCAGAATTTCTGAAAGGTTTTTAGTTTGTTGAGGCGTCGAGCGGATTCGAACCGCTGTACAAGGTTTTGCAGACCTCTGCCTAGCCACTCGGCCACGACGCCATTATTAGGGGCAAATATAAAATAATAAATACGAATTCATAGAGAAAATTTCAATTACCTCTTAGCATTCATTGTTACACTCACTTCAACTACATCACCACCAATCGGAGGATTTACTTTTGAAACAGTAACTTTTACTTCATCTACCATTTTAATTTGCTGAAATACAGTGTCTATGATCCGTTTTCCAACATGTTCTAATAGTTTTGAACGTATCGCCATTTCATCTTTTACAATTTTTTGAATATGAACATAATCTACAGTATCATGTAAATCGTCTGTTTCAGAAGCCTTATTTAAATCAGCTTTTACCGAAATATTCACTAAATAATCTGATCCAATTTGCCCTTCTTCAATCATGCAACCATGAAAGGCATATATTTTTATATTTTTTAAACGTATTGTACTCATTTCAACTATTTTTGCAAAGATACTTTTAATCCAGAAAATGTCAGATACAAGAGAGTCACTTAATTTTATAGAGCATATTATCGAAGAAGATTTAGCTAATGGAATGGCTAAAGATACATTGCGATTTCGTTTTCCACCTGAGCCTAATGGATATTTACACATTGGACATACTAAAGCCATTGGAATAAGCTTTGGTTTAGGTGAAAAATATAATGCTCCAGTCAACCTTAGATTTGACGATACCAATCCTGCTAAAGAAGAACAAGAATATGTAGATGCAATCAAAAGAGATGTTTCTTGGTTAGGATATACGTGGGATAAAGAATTGTATTCTTCAGATTATTTTCAACAGTTATACGACTGGGCTGTAATTCTTATAAAAGAAGGAAAAGCATATATCGATTCACAATCAAGTGAAGAAATGCGAGAACAAAAAGGAACTCCAACTCAGGTTGGAACCAATAGTCCTTTCAGAAATAGATCTATTGAAGAAAATTTAGATTTATTCACTCGCATGAAAAATGGTGAATTCGACGAAGGTACTCATGTGTTACGTGCTAAAATAGACATGGAAGATCCAAACATGTTAATGCGTGATCCATTGATGTATCGTATTTTAAAGAAATCGCATCATAGAACTGGAAATGATTGGTGTATATACCCAATGTACGATTGGACACATGGCGAAAGCGACTATATTGAGCAAGTTTCACATTCGTTGTGCTCTTTAGAATTTAAACCTCATAGAAAGCTTTATAATTGGTTTAGAGATGAGGTGTATAAACACAGTTCAAATGAGTTTCCTAATATTCCTAATCAGACAGAATTTGCTCGCTTAAACTTAAGTTATACCATTATGAGTAAACGTAAGTTGCTTCAATTGGTAGAAGAAGGAATTGTAAATGGTTGGGACGATCCAAGAATGCCAACTATTTCGGGTTTACGAAGAAGAGGATATACTCCAAATGCAATTAAAAAGTTTATTGAAACTGTTGGAGTTGCAAAGCGTGAAAATGTAATCGAAGTTTCTTTATTAGAATTTTGTATTCGTGAAGATTTAAACAAAACCGCAGATCGTGTTATGGCAGTTTTAAACCCTGTGAAGCTTACAATCACTAATTATCCAAACGATAAAGTTGAGGTTTTACAAGCTGAAAACAATCCTGAAGTTGAAACTCCTGTTCTTAGAGAGGTTCCTTTTTCGGGTGAATTATTTATTGAAAGAGAAGACTTTAAAGAAGATGCAGGAAGTAACTATTTCAGACTTACTTTAGGAAAAGAAGTACGTTTAAAGAATGCATATATCATTAAAGCAAATGAACTTGTAAAAGATGCTGAAGGAAACATTACCGAAATCCTTTGCACGTACGATCCTGAAAGTTTAAGTGGAAGTGGAACCGAAGCAAGTGTTAGAAAAGTAAAAGGTACGCTGCATTGGGTTTCAAGAGCACATGCTATTAAAACTGAAGTTAGAGTGTACGATCGTTTGTTTAATGATGAAGCTCCAGATAACCACAAAGACAAGGGTTTTATGGAATTTGTTAATCCTAATTCATTACATATTTCTGAAGCTTTTGTAGAACCTAGTTTAGCTTCAGTTGAACCTGGAGATAATTTTCAGTTTCAACGTTTAGGCTATTTTAATGTGGATATTGATAGTACTTCAGAAAAATTAGTATTCAATAAAACGGTTGGTTTAAAAGATTCATGGGCAAAGAAAAAACCTGTTCAGAATACTAACAATCAAAACCAGCAAAAACCACAACAACAATCTCAGCGTAAAGCAATAAGTGTTATTCAACAATTTGGAAAAAAATACACCAACTTACCTGAAGAAAAGCAATTAAAGGTAAAAGCTGAAATTATAGAATTAGCAGAAAATGTTTCATATGAAGAGCTTCAACCTTTGTTTAAAACAGCTGTTAAAAAAGCAGGAACGCGTATAGCTGCAATGATCACTTTAAGTGTATTGCTTAAAAAAGGACAAGAAAGAAATGATGAAATCAATGATTTTATTACTAAAGCTTTAGAAGATAAAAATGAGTTATTAGTTAGAGAAGCAAGTCTTCTCTAACTAATAACTCATTAAAAGTTTAATTTTCTAAATATTTTTCAGGTTCAAACTAAGAATCAGAACCTTTCTTTTTATTAGTAATTCCTTTTGCAGAGTTTTGTTTCTTCATCTCCTCTCCTATTTGATTACTTGCTGTAAATGAAGCAATCATATTATTTAACATATCACTACCAGCTTGAGGTGAATTAGGTAATAAAATTAAATTAGAATTTGTTTCTTCTCCAAGCGATTGTAGTGTGTCATAATGTTGTGTAACCACAATTAATGCCGAAGCTTCTTGCGAATTTATACCAACATTATTTAATACATCAACACTTTCCTCAAGACCTCTTGCAATCTCTCTTCTTTGGTCAGCGATACCTTGTCCTTGTAATCGTTTACTTTCTGCTTCCGCCCTAGCCTTTGCTACAATTTTAATACGGTCTGCTTCTGCTTCAAATTCAGCGGCTACTTTTTCTCTTTCAGCAGCATTAATTCTGTTCATAGCAGCTTTTACTTGAACGTCTGGATCAATATCGGTTACTAAGGTTTTTATAATATCGAATCCATAATTAATCATAGCCTCATTTAATTCCTTTTTAACAGCGACAGCAACATCATCTTTTCGTTCAAAAACATCATCCAACTTCATTTTTGGCACCTCTGCACGCACTACATCAAATACATATGAGGTAATTTGATCGTGTGGATTTTCAAGTTTATAAAAAGCATCATATACCTTTTCCTTGATGATTTGAAATTGCACTGAAATTTTTAGACGTACAAACACATCATCCTTCGTTTTGGTTTCAACCAATACATCTAATTGCTGAATTTTTAAATTAACTCTTCCAGCGATTCGATCAACAACTGGAATTTTAAATCGTAAACCTGAATTTCGGATACTTAAAAATCTTCCGAAGCGTTCTACAATTGCTGAAGTTTGTTGTTTTACAGTAAATATTCCTGATAAAAGAATTAAAAATCCAATAATGACTAAAGGAACAACTGACAAGTAATAACCCATGATTTTAAAATTAAATAGTTAAACATTTGAAGATACAAAAATAAAGCTATTTTTACGCCCTTAAATTACATCCATTATGATGAGTCTTAAAAACATTTTATTTGTTACTTTTTCTTTGCTAATCTTTCAACAATCATTTTCGCAAAGAAATTATGATAGTTATAATAGAATGGGATTACAAGGAGGTTTCACCTTATTCGACATTACAACTTCAGATTTTGTAACATCACAAGAAAGTGGTGTTATGGGAGGTTTCACTACAAGAGGAGCTTTTTATAATAATTTCGATTTAATCTTCGGAATTAATTATTTAAGTAACAATGTTGGAATTCAAGGTTCAAAAGGAGGTAATAAACAATTTATAGATTATAGCATTCAATCTGCTCAAATAAATTTCTTAGGAAGTTATAATATTGTTAAACATCATTTAAGTCTAGAATTTGGCCCAATTTTAAACATTAATGGAAAAATGAAACTCAAAAGAAGTGGTTTCGATGATTATATTATTGAAGGATATGATGCTCTTAGAGCTGATGAAATTCAAGATATTTCAAAAATAAACTTTCACGTAACTGGAGGATTAACTGCTGGTCTAGAAAATTTTCGTTTATCGGCCATGTATCAATATGGTGTAACAAATATGTTTAATAAATTAAACGAAAAAGATTTAGAAAATACGGATTTCGAAGGCCATAGTTCGAGTATTGTACTTATGGCAATTTTCTATTTTTAAGATAGAAAAGCAATAGCATTTTTAACTCTTTTTATCGTTTCTTCTTTTCCTAATAAAGAAGCAATATCAAAAACATCGGGTCCTTTCATTTCTCCAACTAAGGCTAAACGTAAAGGCATCATTACTTTACCAAAGCCAATTTCTTGAGAAGTAATCCATCCTTTTATTTTTTCTGAAAGATTTGCTGAAGAATAATCTTCAACTCCTTCAAGTATCTCTAATACGGACTGAAGTATTTGCTGAGTGTCTTCTTTAAAAGCCTTTTTTGAAGCTTTTTCATCATAAGCTAAAGGTGTTTCAAAGAAAAAACTTCCTTGCTCCCAAAGATCACTTACAAACGTAGCACGTTCTTTTAACGAGTTTACAATAATCGAAAGATTATCATTAGTTGAAATACCTTTTTCTTGCAAAAATGTTGAGAATTGATTCGTTAAATCTATCTCATTCATTTCTTGTAAATAGTGGTGTTGAAACCATTTTGTTTTTTCAGGATCAAAACGAGCTCCCGATTTTGTTACTCTGTCCAAATCGAACGTTTTAACTAATTCTTCCAAGCTGAAAAACTCTTGTTCAGTTCCAGGATTCCAACCCAATAATGCTAAAAAGTTGATTACAGATTCAGGTAAATATCCATCTTCTCTATATCCAGAAAATACATCTCCTTCAGCTGTTTTCCATTCTAAAGGAAATACAGGAAAGCCCATTTTATCTCCATCTCTTTTACTTAACTTTCCTTTTCCTACAGGTTTCATAATTAAAGGTAGATGTGCAAATTGAGGTGCTTCCCATTCAAACGAACGGTATAATAATACATGCAATGCTAAAGAAGGTAACCATTCTTCACCACGAATTACATGACTAATATTCATTAAATGATCATCTACTATATTCGCTAAATGATACGTTGGCATTCCATCACTTTTAAACAGAACTTTATCGTCTAAAACATTCGTGTCAATCGACATATCTCCACGGATAATATCGGTTAATGCTAATGTTTCATCTTGAGGCGTTTTATAACGAATCACAAATGCTTCACCAGCTTCAATTTTAGCTTTTACTTCTGTTTCTGAAAGAGATAATGAGTTGTTTAATTTCAGACGATTGTGCCAATTATAAATAAAGGTTTTACCCTTCGTTTCATGGTCTTTTCTGTGTGCATTTAATTCATCTGAAGTATCAAAAGCATAATAAGCATCCCCTTTTTCAATCAATTGATCAGCGTATTGCTTGTACAAATGTTTACGCTCACTTTGACGGTAAGGACCTACTTCACCTTCATTGTTCGGGCCTTCATCAAAAGGAATGTTTAACCAATTCATAGCCTCAATGATATATTCTTCTGCACCAGAAACGTAACGGTTTTGATCTGTATCTTCTATCCTTAAGATAAAATCACCACCGTGTTTTTTAGCAAATAAATAATTAAACAAAGCAGTTCTAACACCACCAATATGTAAAGGTCCTGTTGGGCTAGGAGCAAATCGAACACGTACTTTCTGACTCATGAAATCTTTTCTTTAATTAAAGCCGCAAAGGTAGTAATTAACTAAGAGATTGTTGAATGGATTTTACTAACTTTATAGCTATTAAAAAATTGCAAAATGAAAACAAAATACACGCTATTAATTTCTTTACTTTTTACAATAATCTGCTTTTCTCAACCAGAAATAGAATGGCAAAAATCTTTTGGAGGTACTAGTTATGAATATGCTAATTCCACACAACAAACTAATGACGGAGGCTATATTATAGCTGGTAGCGCAAGGTCTGATGATGGAGATGTCGTTGGTAATCACGGAGGACATGATTGTTGGATTATCAAATTAACTTCATCGGGAATTGTAGAATGGAAAAAAACTATTGGAGGTTCTCTATTTGATGGAGCTAATTCAGTTCAACAAACTACAGATGGAGGATATATAATTGGTGGGTATACAGAATCTAATGATGGAGATGTTACTAATCAATTTGGAGGAGGAGATGTTTGGATTGTAAAATTAGATGATTTAGGCTCTATAGAATGGGAAAAATCTTTTGGTGGTACTGCTCAAGAGACTATATATTCAATAAAACAAACCATTGACGGAGGTTTTATTGCTGCTGGTGCTACCGCATCAAATGATGGAGATATTACAGTAAATTACGGATATTCTGACTTTTGGGTTGTTAAATTAACAGCAACAGGTATTCTAGATTGGCAGAAATCCTATGGAGGAAGTCAATATGAAATCGCTTATTCTATTCAACAAACAGAAGATGAGGGATTTATAGTTGTCGGATATAGTTTTTCAGAAGATGGAGATCTTACTGAGAATAATGGAATACATGATTATTGGATATTAAAATTAACTCCAAATGGATCCATTGAATGGCAGAAATCTTATGGAGGAAGTAGTGAAGAAAGAGCATATTCTATATACCAAACTTCAGATGGAGGTTATATCGTTGGTGGGTTCAGTAAATCATCTAATGGAGATATTACTAATAATCACGGTTGGTATGATAGTTGGGTAATAAAAATAAATTCAATAGGAGTTTTAGAATGGGAAAAATCATTTGGCGGAAGTGATTATGATAGAGCTAATTCAGTTCAACAAACTTTAGATGGAGGGTATATCATTGGTGGTTATACAACTTCTGTTGATGGCGATATTTTGAATAGTTATGGAGGAGGGGATGTATGGATATTAAAACTAACATCAATAGGCAATATTGAATGGCAAAAAACACTAGGAGGAAGTGGAGAAGAATCAGCTACTTCTATTCAACAAACTATTGACGGTGGTTTTATAATAGGAGGAAATAGTAATTCAGATGATGGGGATCTTACTAATAATCAAGGTTTAAGTGATTTTTGGGTTGTTAAATTAGGTTCAGAATTAGGAATGAATGAGTATGATCTTAATACTGCTTTTTTATACCCCAATCCAACAAATGGAATCGTAACAATTGAAACTGCAAACCTTTCAGAAATAAACATTTATGATTCTTTAGGAAAACTTTCTTTTAGGCAGAAAATGGAAAATGTAAATAGCAACACGATTGATGTAAGTCATTTAACTAAAGGAGTATACACTATTCATATTACAACTTTAGAAGGAAAAGAAACAAAAAAACTTGTGATAAAATAACTTTTATAATATCTATAAATACTGCTTCATTAAATAGATAATAATTGTTGTGTATTTTAAATCTATCATAAAATTAAGTTTCGGTCTAATATTTGTGCTATTTTTAAAGTTCTATTTAAGAGATATTAATCAATGAGTAGCTTTAGTGTTATCCAGCAAAAGCTGGAACAATTTATAAAAAAATATTATACCAATGAGTTAATTAAGGGAAGCATCCTTTTTTTAGCAATCGGATTACTATATTTTTTAATTACGTTATTGATTGAATATTTCCTTTGGCTAGAACCTTTAGGGAGATCAATTCTTTTCTGGCTTTTTATTGCTGTAGAATTTGCATTATTCATCAGGTTTATCGCTTTTCCTTTATCAAAACTTTTTAACCTTCAGAAAGGAATAAGTTTCGAAGAAGCGTCTAAATTAATTGGAAATCATTTTCCTGAAGTAAGTGATAAGCTTTTAAATGTAATTCAGTTAAATCAGAATCAAAGAGAATCTGAGCTATTATTAGCTAGTATTGATCAAAAATCAACCGATTTAGAGCCAATTCCGTTTAAAAGGGCCATAAATTTCAAAAAAAACAGCAAATACTTAAAATATGCTGCAATTCCTGTAATCATCTTTTTATTGATTCAAGTTCTTGGGGAAAAAGATATTTTTTCAAGCAGTTATACAAGAGTGGTCAATTATGATACGGCCTACGAACCTCCTGCTCCTTTTTCTTTTACTATTTTAAATGAATCATTACAAGCAATTGAAAATAAAGGATATACAATTAAAGTTCAAACGAAAGGAGAAGTAATTCCTGAAAATGCAAGTATTAGTTATAATAATGAAACTTATTATTTACATCAAATAGCTCCAGGATTATTTGAATACACCTTCCTTCAACCAAAAGAAGCCATAGATTTTAACTTTAGTGCTAATAATGTGACTTCAAAAGACTTTACATTAAATGTTGTAAAGACACCTTCACTTAGTTTTTTCGAAATGAAACTTGATTACCCTTCTTATATTGGAAAAAAAGATGAGGTGTTGAAAAGTACTGGAAATGCCACCATTCCTGAAGGAACAAAAGTAACGTGGGATATTTATACGAAAAACACGAATGAAGTTAATTTAAAAACTAAAGACACTGCATATACTTTTTCAATTCTTAAAAATAAAGAAAATGATGAATCATTAGAAAGTAAAACTTTTAGTCATAAAAGGAATGTGTATAGAAAATTTGATTACACTATTACAACTTCTAATAATGAATTAAAAGACTACGAAAATCTTTCATTTACATTAGGTGTCGTGTTGGATCAATATCCTGAAATAAATGTTGAATCTAAGAAGGACAGCACAGATAGTCAAAAGGTATATTTCTTCGGAAAAGTTTCAGATGATTATGGTTTAACAAAGCTTCAATTAATCTATTATCCTGTAGGAGATGAATCCCAAAAAGAAGTAAAACCACTTACTATTAGTTCAAACAATTTTGATGAATTTGTACATTCATTTCCTGGTGAAATAATCTTAAAAGATGGAGTAGCCTATGAATACTATTTTGAAGTATTTGACAATGATGTATTGCATAATTACAAGTCGAGTAAATCTTCTATGCATTTCTTCAAAAAATTAACTCAGGACGAAAAAGAAAAAGAACAACTTCAGAATCAAGAAAATACAATCAAAGGATTAGATAAATCGCTTGAAAAGTTAAAAAATGATGATAAAGCACTTCAAGAATTATCTAAAACTCAAAAAGAAAAAAAGGAACTTAATTGGAACGATAAGAAAAAATTAGAAAACTTTATTAAGAGACAGCAGCAGCAAGAAGAGATGATGAAAAATTTCTCAAAAGAATTGAAAGATAACCTTGAGAATTTTCAACCAGAAAATGAAGAAGATCCATATAAAGAGCAACTAAAAGAACGATTAGAGGAAAATGAAGAACGTCTTAAGAAGAATGAAAAATTATTAGAGGAATTAGAAAAATTAAAAGATAAAATTAAAAAAGAAGAGCTAACAGATAAACTTGAAAAATTAGCCAAGCAAAATAAAAACCAAGAAAAAAATCTTGAACAATTAGTAGAGCTTACCAAAAGATATTATGTAACTAAAAAGGCAGAAAAACTTTCAGATGAACTTTTTAAACTAGCTGAAGAACAAGAGAAATTAGCGAATTCACCTAAAGAAGAAAACACGAAAGAAGAGCAAGAAAAACTTAATGAGAAGTTTGAGGATTATAAGAAAGAAATGGATGATCTTCAGAAAGAAAATGAAGAACTAAAAAAACCGATGGAGATTCCTCAAGACAAAGTAGGGGAGAAGATTGTACAAAAAGAACAAGAAAATGCCTCTGAAAAACTTAAGGAAGAAAGTCAGAGTGGTGCTTCAGAAAACCAAAAAAAGGCAGCAAAAAAGATGAAAGAAATGAGTCAGCAAATGCAGGCTCAAATGATGGCTGGTGCTGGCGAATCTTTAGAGGAAGATGTAGAAATGCTTCGACAAGTATTAGATAATTTAGTGGTGTTTTCATTCGAGCAAGAACACTTAATGGAAGAATTTAAAACCATTGAGTATGGAAATGCAATTTTCGGAAAAAAGCTTAACAAGCAAAATGACTTAAAATTAAATTTCAAGCATATAGACGATAGTTTATTTGTATTGGCTTTACGTCAACCTCTTATAAGTGAAACAATAAATTCATCATTAACAAATATCGAGTTTAACATAGATAAAAGCTTAGATCGATTGGCTCAAAATCAAGTACGTCAAGGTGTATCTAATCAACAGTACACTGTAACTAATGCAAATGAATTGGCGGTTCTTTTAAGTGATTTATTAGGTAACATGCAAAATCAAATGGGCATGGGAATGGGTCAAGGAAAAGGCAAAGGAAAAGGGCAGGGTCAAGGACAAGGAAAAGGATTTCAGTTATCAGATATAATTGAAAAACAAGAAAGCTTATCTGATAAAATGAAAAAGGGAGGCAAAAAAGGAAAAGACAAGGGAGAAGGTGAAGGAGAAAGCGAAGGCGAAGGTCAGGGTGAAGGAGAAGGTCAAGGCGATGGAGAAGGTGATGGTGATGGTGATGGAAAAGACGGAAAGAATGGAAAGAATGGAAATAAGGAAGGAAAAAATGGTCAAGGAGATAGTGAAGAAATGAATGGAGAATTATTTGAGATATATAAAGAACAACAAATGCTTCGACAACAACTTCAAGATAAATTAAGCAAGGAAGGACTTAAAGGTAGAGGAGGAGATCTATTAAGAGAAATGGAGGGAATAGAACAACAACTATTAGACAAAGGATTTAATGATAGAACCCTTGAACGAATGCTTAATTTAAAATACGAATTGCTTAAATTAGATAAAGCGAACTTTAAACAAGGTCAAGAATCTAAACGCGAATCACAAACTAACAGAACTTCCTATCAAAACAAATTAAGAACAGATCCTGAACTAATAAAAAAATACTTCAATACCATTGAAATTCTAAATAGAGAGGCATTACCTTTGCGTCAAGAATACAAACAAAAAGTACAAGAGTATTTTAAGAAAAAAAATGATTGAATTTTATTCAGAAACAGAATTTCAAATAACAAATCCTGATGAAATCTCAGATTGGATTTCTACGATAATTTCGAATGAAAATTATGAATTAGGAGAAATTACATTTGTTTTTTGTGATGACAATTATCTTCATAAATTAAATGTAGATTTTTTAAACCATGACACTTTTACAGATATTATAAGTTTTGATAATAGTCTAGGTAAACAAGTTAATGGCGAAATTTATATTTCAATTGATCGTGTAAAGGAAAATGCTGAAACTTTTAATGTTTCATTTTTAGATGAATTACATCGAGTTGTTATTCATGGAATTCTTCACTTTTGTGGTTATAAAGATAAAACTGAACAAGATTCAAAATTGATGAGAAAGAAAGAAGATGAAGCTTTAACTCTAAGAAATATTTTATAGTTGATTGATATTCAATTATTTACAACTATAATCATCTGATTATAAGTTATTTAACTATATTTGCATCCTTAATTTTAAATTTACTGTTCCACGTGGAACAATTATATAAATATGTTTCCTACTAAATACGATGTTATTGTTGTTGGTGCTGGTCATGCAGGCTCAGAAGCCGCTGCCTCAGCTGCAAATTTAGGCTCTAAAACTTTGCTTGTCACAATGAACTTGCAAAACATAGCTCAAATGTCATGTAATCCTGCAATGGGAGGAATTGCTAAAGGGCAGATTGTTCGTGAAATTGACGCTTTAGGTGGCTATAGCGGAATTGTTTCAGATGAATCGGCTATTCAGTTTAAAATGTTGAATAAGTCAAAAGGACCTGCTATGTGGAGTCCTCGTGTACAAAGTGATCGTATGCGTTTTTCTGAAACCTGGAGAATGATGTTAGAGAATACGCCTAATCTTGATTTCTACCAAGAAATGGTTGCTGGATTAATAGTTGAAAATGATAAAATAGTTGGAATAAGAACTTCGCTGGGTTTAGAAATTTTTTCAAAAACAGTCGTGTTAACCAATGGTACTTTTCTAAATGGATTGATTCATATTGGAGATAAAAATTTTGGAGGAGGAAGAGCGGGTGAATCTGCTTCAACAGGTATCACAAAAGATTTAATAGATTTAGGTTTTGATGCAGGTAGAATGAAAACAGGTACTCCACCAAGAGTAGATGGACGTTCATTAGATTTTTCAAAAATGATAGAGCAACCTGGAGATGAACATCCAGAAAAGTTTTCATATTTAGATAAAACATCTAGATTAAAGGAACAGCGATTATGTTATATGTCTTATACAAGTCAACATGTACATGATTTATTAAAAGAAGGGTTTGAAAAATCGCCTATGTTCAATGGAGCAATACAAAGTTCAGGACCTCGATACTGTCCGTCTATTGAAGAAAAAATAAATCGATTTGCTGACAAAGACAGACATCAATTATTTGTAGAACCAGAAGGATGGAATACTGTAGAGTATTATATCAACGGATTTTCTACTTCTCTTTCAGAAGATGTACAATACAAAGCTTTAAAAGAAGTAGCTGGATTTGAAAACGTCAAGTTTTTTAGACCAGGTTATGCAATCGAATATGACTACTTTCCACCCACACAATTACGACATACTTTAGAAACAAAATTAGTTTCAGGTTTATATTTTGCAGGTCAGATTAATGGAACTACAGGATATGAAGAAGCAGCTTCCCAAGGATTAATGGCAGGTATGAATGCTCATTTAAAAGCGCAAGAAAAAGAAGAATTTATTCTGAAAAGAAATGAAGCTTACATTGGAGTTTTAATAGATGATTTAATTACAAAGGGAACAGAAGAGCCATATCGAATGTTTACTTCTAGGGCAGAATATAGAACTTTATTAAGACAAGATAATGCAGATTTTAGGTTAACACCAATGTCTCATAAATTAGGTTTAGCTACAGATGAACGAATGAAAACAATGGAAAGAAAGCAGAATAAATCAAATGCTTTTATTCAGTTTTTTAAAGATACTAGTGTGAAACCTGAAGTCATAAATCCGATATTAGAAACAAAAAATTCTGCATTAGTTAAGCAAAGTGATAAGTTATTTAAGTCATTTTCTCGTCCAAATATTACAATGGATGACATGCGAAAAATTGATTTTGTAGAAGCTTATGTGAAGGAGAATGATGTTGATGAAGAAGTATTACAGCAAACAGAAATACAAGTTAAATATGCTGGCTATATTGAAAAAGAGAAGAACAATGCAGATAAACTATCAAGGTTAGAAGGGATTCGAATTCCTGAGAATTTCGACTATTCAAAACTTAAATCTTTATCGTATGAAGCTTTCGAAAAACTTAAAACAATTAAACCTGTAACTGTTTCACAAGCATCAAGAATAAGCGGTGTTTCTCCAAATGATATTTCAGTATTGTTAGTTTATATGGGGCGTTAGAATATATGTTCCACGTGGAACATATATAAAATTATTTAATAAAAACATCATTTTCTTATTTTGAAAAGCAAAAATCAAAACGTTTATTTAACCGCTAAAGATTATTTAGTAAGTGAAGAATCATTTGATTTATTATATGATTCAGAAAGAGAAATGCTTATTACAAGTCCGCAACCTTCATTAGAAAATTTATCTAAATACTACGAGAGTGAAGATTATATATCGCATACAGATAATGAAAAAGGTCTTGTTAATTTTTTATATCAGAAAGTAAAAAAGAGTGCTTTACAAAGTAAGACAAGTCTTATTTCAAAATTAAATAATGCGACTGGATCTTTATTAGATGTTGGAGCAGGAACGGGCGACTTTTTAAACACTGCAAAAGATAAGGGTTGGGATATTCAAGGAGTAGAACCTAACCAAAATGCAAGAGAACTTGCAAGGTCAAAAAATGTTCTTTTAAAAGAATCTCTAGATGAATTTTCTGGACAACAATTTGATGTAATTACGCTTTGGCATGTATTAGAACATTTGCCAAATTTAAAAGATACAATTCAACAAATTGAAAATTTATTAACTCCTGGAGGCACATTAATAATTGCAGTTCCAAATTATAATTCTTTTGATGCAAAACATTATAAATCGTTTTGGGCTGCTCTAGATGTTCCAAGACATTTATGGCATTTTTCTAGAAACTCTATGTCTAAACTTTTTTCGAGTAAATTAAAACTTGTAAAAATTAAACCCATGATTTTTGATTCTTTTTATGTAAGCTTACTTTCAGAAAAACATAAAAATGGCTCTTCATCATTTGTAAAAGCATTTTTAGTTGGATTGTGGTCAAATATTTCAGCTTGGAGAAGCAAAGAGTATTCCTCACTCATATATTGCTTTAAAAACAGTAAATAAATCAATTTTAGCTGTTTTAAGGACTTTTCAACAGCGTTAATGTGTGTTTGTATCACTATTTTCTTTTGCTTTATCTAAGAATAATTAAAAAGCTTTATTAAAATAAATAGTAATTATTTTAAAATAATTTTCAATAAATATTTCTTATACAAGTTCTTTTCTATGAATAAGACGTGTAAGTTGTATCGATAGATCTGTAAAAATTATTTTAGCATTTCCATTTCGTTCAATATGATATGATGCATCTTCTAAAGCTTTAGAAATTTCAAAAATATTATTTTGGTGAACAAACGGTGCAAATTTCTCAATTGAAAATTTTGGGTCTTTACTTTCAAAATATAAAAGAGCATCTGCTTTATAATTTTTTAATAAGGCTTGTCTGAAAATTTCTTGGCAATAAGACAAAAACTTTTTTTGAGTTTCTCTACCCTCTTTTGCAATTCCTTCACTCCAAGTTAAGAGTTGATTGATTGCCCCTTTATTTCCTTTTGCTCTAAATGCAGTTCGCACCCACTGTATAAACCATTCTTCAAAAATAGTATCATCTCCATCGTTAGCTAAAATATGTAATGCTTTGTTTAAATCTCCATTCGATTGATGGCTAATTCTGTTCGCTATTGAAAGCTCAACATTCAGAAAATCAGACATATAAGTAGAAATATCTTTTTCAGAAAGTAAAGGAAAATGTAATTTTTGACATCGAGATTGAATTGTTGTTAGTACTTGTTCTTCATGTTCAGTAAGTAATAATAACAAGGTTTTAGCTGGCGGTTCTTCAACAAGTTTCAATATTTTATTTGAACATTCAGTATTCATTTTATCAGCCATCCAAATGATCATTACTTTG